>Ga0074045_10005042_pt1 | contig 11599 bp, 7 predicted proteins | sample BogForMeECP23OM2_FD_94442 | JGI IMG/M metagenome (GOLD analysis project Ga0074045, IMG submission 94442) | Bog forest soil microbial communities from Calvert Island, British Columbia, Canada - Bog Forest MetaG ECP23OM2 | ecosystem: Environmental > Terrestrial > Soil > Wetlands ...
GTCGCCGCCGAAACTCGCGTCCGTGCCGGGGAAGCGGATGACGGTGTCTTCCTCCTTCACGTCCCGGCTCACCAGTTTGTACGGCTTGCTGACCCGGATGACCTCGCCTACCCCGTCCATGTAGTCGAAAATGCCGGGATCGAGGTCCATCTCGTTGCCGGTGATGCCGATGGCGGTGCGTTGCGCGCCGGGAATGGAGTGCGCGCGAAGACCCAGCGAGTCGATCTTCTCGCAGACGCTACGCACCTGCTCTTCGGTGGCGTGCGCCTTCATCACAATAAGCATGGGAAACCCCTCGTACAGTGCTCCATAGTGTATCGCGGAAGGGGTACGTGCGGCGGGTACCCAGGGCAAATTGAGAGAAAACCAACCAGTCCGGCAAGGCCTCTCGCGTCGCGAGCAGCGAATTCGTGGCGCAAAAATGAGCCCCGTTGTTGCAACTCAATGTCAAGAAGATAGGTTGTTCGGTTGGCCCACGGAGTTTGTCGGGCGCCCCACTCATTCGCGGGTTTCGAATGAGTGGGAAACCATGGATTCAATTGGAGGCGACCTCGCTGCGACTTGGCGGTTACGAGAGTTCATTCCCACTCATTTCAACGTCAGGAATGAGTGGGGCACCCTGCACCCGGCATCCCATCGGTGGCGACGGAAGCGTCCTGCCTTCTCAGTGTCGGTGATATTTTCGCGAGCCGCAAGGGCGGTCCGCTCCTAAGCTACCTGCTGGGTGTCGGTATCGAGACACTTTGTTGCAGCGTGAACTCGAGCAGAGTCTCACTCGGCACTTTCACCTGGTCTCCCTTGGTGATGATTTCCGAACCAGCGCCGACGCCGGCACCGACGCCAGCACCGATCGCCGCACCTTTGCCGCCGCCGGCGATGGCACCAATGATCGATCCCGCCGCCGCCCCGCCGACTGTTCTCTTCGCTGTACTGGCCCCGCGGGACTTGCCGCTCAATTCATAATCGCCCGTCACAACTGGCACGGTCAGACCATTCACGACAATCCCGGTCAGCTCGAGCCGCAGCTCGGATCTCCCCGTAAACGTTCCCGAAGTCTTTGACTCTTCCAGCCGGCCGTAGACATCGGCGCCTTTGGGGGCCACAACATTACCGTCAACGATCAGCGCTTCTTCAAGCGAAGCTTGGAATCGATCGCCAACGCGGTTTTTGGTGGAGTCAATGCCGTCTATGGTTCGCACAGAAATGCGAGTTCCTGCCGGAACGGTGACAAACTCGGGTGTGTCGCCCACCTGGTCCGTTGTTGCCGACTCGTTCGAACGCGGCCTGACACTGGCTGCCGTTTCGGAATCAAACTTGAGGCAGGCGATGTCAGCGACCTGGTACGTCTGCACCGATGAACCGACCTGGAACCTGATCTCGGTGTCCGTGCCACCCATAAACTTGCCCTTTATTAGGCTGCCATTTTTCCACTCCAAAGAGTCCGAGCGCGCAACCGAGCCTGCCAGGCACACTACAACGACCGTCCCAAATATTTTGGCGTTCCACTTAATTTTCATCAATTCCTCCTCACTGCAAAGCCCAAACTGCTCCGGTGCAGCAGGGGGCTAGCAATCAAATCCTTTGGACTGCTTGGCAATGGTTGCAGAAACAGCCCCTGACTCACGCGAACAGTTTTTCTAAGGTGTGAAAATCCTCGCTTAACAACCATTGCTCCGCTGCTCCTGCCTCTTCTCCATTGTCCAAGACATCAAGAATGGCTCGATTGACGACGGCCACAAAAAGCCGCTCGGTTGCCTGGGGATGGAACTCCTCGGAGTGCCGTTGCATATGGAAACCTCACCTGACACTAGTGCATGGGAGTTGCCATATCCGGCATGAAGTGCGAGGGCCCCCTAACCTGCTGATTTTATGTATGGATAATATGGAAGGGACGGTTCGCATTTTCGAGATTGTTGAGGGATCAGTGCCCGCCGGCGGACACGTGACGGTGTCTAAGACCTTCTGCAGTCAACGGCGGAATGTGAAAGTGGAAATCCCAGATTGACAGCCTCCCCCGCAGGGGAAGAGACTGAAGCCCTCGGTTGCAGGTGCGAATTTCCCCACTCGCACGGTAGCCCAGGTAAATTAGGCCCTCGCGGTGCTTCTTGCCGTAGGTTTTCGTGCCTACGACAGGCAAGGGGAACAACAAACAACACTTGTCTCTCAGAAGGAGGAGCCAAATGCAAAGTCGTACGACCGTTATTGGCGCGTTCTTACTCGTTCTGTGTTTCTCCGTAGGTATTGCGGCGGCGCCGACGTTGACGTTCACGTTCAGAGACGTCCTCGCCACCACAACCGCGCAGGAGACGGACACGTATGGAATCAACAATACCAATGCAATTGCCGGCGATTACGTCGACAGCGCCGGGGTCCAGCACGGCATGATCCTGGGTGGTACGAACGCCTTCACCCCCATCGACCGGACGGATTGCTCAAGCTCCCCCGGTTCGACGTCCATCGCCTTGTATGGCATCAATTCCGCGGGTGTTGCTGCGGGCTGGTGCACCAACACAAGCGGGGTTGAAATAGGGTTTACCTACGCCAAGGGAAAGTTCACCGACGTCAAAATCGCGGGCGCACAACTCACGAATGCGATTGGGATTAATGACGCGGGCGCGGTGGTAGGCACTTACGTAGACTCGTCCGGCGCACAGCATGGATACTTGCTGGTGGGCTCGACGCTCACGAAGTTGGACCCTCCGGGTACCGTAAGTTTGGCTACCGCCTGGGGAATCAACAACGCGGGCGTGATCACCGTGTACGGCGCCAACTCCAGCGGCGATTACCTGTCATTTACTACCGCCGACAACGGCAAAACCTACACGCCGTTTCACACGCCCGGGGAAGGGGCGATTGGGACGGCCATCCATGAAATCAACAACAACGGAGACATTATCGCCACCTACTTCGATGCCTCCAGCAACCGTCATGGCGTGCTGTATCACGCGGGGAATTACTATTCGTTTGACGACCCCAACGGCGTGGGCAGCACCCGAGGTGTGGGCCTGAATGACGCGCTCGTCCTGGTCGGCCGTTATGGGTCTGGTGTCTACGGCGGCGTTGGTTATCAGGCGATTACGAAGCAGTGAAGGGATTACGCCACCTGAGTATGTAGTTCAGAGGCGACGGGGAAGCCCGTCGCCTCTGAACTCAGGCCCGCGTTAATGGCAGTGAAGAGGGCCTTAGCCCTTGAGGTAGCTCGTCGCAAGGCCCCAGTTTTAGGCCGAATGTACCTCAGGGCCTAAAGGCCGTTTTATTGCGAATCTCTGACGCGGCGCGGAAGCGCCGCACTACCCGTGCTTGCCCTCTAGTCCATCGGCGTTGCCAGTGCCGAGCGATGCGGCAGCGACTGCGGCATCTCGGAGACATTCCAGGCCCACGCTGCCAGAAATGCTGCTCCCTCGTTAATCTGGTCGGGAATTACCTTGTCGAAGGTGTCGGTCTGGCTGTGATGCGCCGCGCCGTAGCCTGCCGGAAGCTGCACACAAAAATACGCGGGCACGCCCTTGTTGAGGAATGGCACGTGGTCCGAGGCACCGAAGTACCTGGTGCTGAGCGGCTGCAGGTCGAAGACCTCCTGTAGCGGCTCATAGATTTCGTGCATCAGATCGGCGGTCTCCCACAGGTTGTCGAGCGAGATGCTGAACGCCTTGCCGGTTCCGGTGTCGTGGACGAGGATGGCGTCCATCTTCGGGATTTCGGCCGCGTGGTTCTTGAGGAAAGTATTGGCGCCGATGCCGCCCTGCTCTTCGCCGGTGAAGAGGATGAAGGTGATGGTGCGCTTCGGCTTCCAGCCCAGCGCCTTCAAGGTGCGCGCGGCTTCGAGCGTGGCCATGGCGCCGGTGCCGTTGTCGAGCGCACCCTGGCCAAGGTCCCACGAGTCGAGGTGCCCGCCGACGATGACCCGCTCGTCAGGATGCTCGCTGCCCTTGATCTCGGCCACGGTGATCGAGGTGGGCACCGGCTGGTCGCTCAAAGTCTCGGGTAGGTTGGCTTTCATGGTGACCGGGCCCGCCTGGAGCAGCCGATAGAGGAGGTCGTAATCCTCATGGGTGAGGAAAGCCATCGGCGCCTCGCTGGCGGAGTAGTTGCGAAAGCCGCCGGTCATGGTGAAGAGGCTGTCCCGCTTGCCGCTGTCCATCAACATCAGCGCCGGCTGCTCGGCTGCAACCTGGTTGAGGGTGCGCAAGCGGGCGCGAAAGTCACCGTCGGGATTCGGGATTCCTCGTGAAGGTGGGATCACGGCGTCGTAGGCGTTCTCGGGACTGGCCTCCTGCTGCGACATGTCAGCCGGCTTGCGCAACATCACGATCGCGCCTTTGAGCCTGCCTTTGTACTGATCGATATCTGACGGATTTTTTATGTCGAGGACGACGACATTGCCGGTGATTTCGCCGTTCGTCGCCTTGCTCCAACCGAAGGCGTGAATGCCGATGCGCTTCTGGATAGGGCTGGTGATCTCTGCCGTTTCGAAGCCGCGAGTCCAGGAGTGTGCGATTTGCGTAGTCTCCAGATGGGCAGCAACGCCATAGTCTTTGAATCGCTTGAGGGTCCAGTCACTGGCGGCCTGCATCTGCGGAGATCCGGTAAGGCGCGGGCCGATCTGCGTCGTTAAGTATTCCAGGTTCTTGACCAGTTCCGAATGGGCCTTCACTTCGGTGGCGATCTTCTGGTCAGCATCCTCCATGGCCTTGCGATAGGCGGCACGTTGCTCGGCGGTTCGTTGCGGAGCTTCTTGCGGAGTTTCGTCGGGAGATTGCGCAAGCAACAGGCTGCTGAACAGAACTACGGCAACGTACGCCAGCCAGGGGCGACGGATTCGAATCATTGCACCATCCTCGGAGAAGAAGCGGGAAGGTCCATGATATCCGGCTGCAACGAGTTTGTGCCAGTTGTCCTGTATCCTTGAAGTCTCTACATGCGCGAGAACGGTCCACTCAAAACAAGACACGCTCGCCTTTCGACGGCCGCGTTGGCTCTAGTTTTTCTTGTTGTTCTCCTACTCGGCTTCGGTTGGAGCCAGAGCACGCCGGCTCAGCCGGCAACCCCTCCTCCTCCGCAGTCGCCCAATCAGCCTGCGACTCCGGCGCAACCTTCCAATCCGCAAACGCCAGGTACGACGCAGGTTCCGGACGCGGGCGTCAGCGTCCAGGAGCCGCCGGGAAGCGTGCCGCAACAACCTGCGCAGGAACCGCAGGCCGAGACGCGTATCACGAAGGCGCAGGCCAAGGAGCTTTTCCGGTCGGTAGAAGTGATTTTAAATTTCGCCAGCCGCGACACCGGACTGCCGATCAAGAGCGAGGTCAAACGGCATCTCATCACGCGTGAGTCGGTGGAGAAATACGTTAACAAACGCATGAAGGACGATAAAGATGCGCAACGGCTGGAACAATCGCGGCTGGTGCTGGAGAAGTTCGGCCTGTTGCCCAAGGGCTACGATCTGCACGGCGAATTCCTGCGCATGTTGGCCGAGCAGGTTGCAGCTTACTACGATACCAAAACAAAAAGCGTGAACCTTCTCGATTGGGTGCCACCCGATACGCAGAAGCCCGTGCTGGCGCACGAGCTGACGCATGCGCTGCAAGACCAGAAGATTGGCCTGGAGAAATGGGAGCGGGCCGGCGCCAAGGATGACAATCCGCTGCCTGATCCGCAGGAATATGTTGTGGAGGAGGCGCAGGCCGCGCGCCAGTGTGTAGCCGAGGGGCAGGCGATGGTCGTCCTGTTCGATTACACGCTGGCCCCAGTGGGCAAGGACGTGATTTCGGCGCCGGAGATCGTTGAGGCCATGCGTGCAGGCATGGCCGACAGCAAGGACTCGCCAGTATTTGCGGCCGCGCCCATGTTCCTGCGCGAGTCGCTGATGATGCCTTACACCTGGGGCACCGACTTCGTGCGCACCGTGCTTACCAAGAAGGGCAAAGGCGCGGCATACGGCGGCATGCTGGAGAATCCTCCGGTCGATACGCGCCAGATTATGGAGCCCGAAACTTACCTGCTCAACCAGGTGGTCGCGGCGCCGGAGATTCCTGACCTCGACAAGCTGGTCGCGCCCGCTTACGAGCGCTTCGACTTCGGGGGGATGGGCGAGTTTGATGTGTACTTGCTGGCCAGGCAATACGGCGGAGATGACGCGCCCAAGGACCACTATCCGCACTGGCGGGGCGGATATTATTTTGCTGCCCACGCCAAGACCGCGCCGAAAGACCAGATTGCGATGCTGTACTTCTCGCGCTGGGACTCGCCTGAGTCGGCTCGCACCTTTGCCAAGCTATATGCAGACTATCTGCCCCAGCGCTACAAGAATGTGAGCTGGGTCGCGTCCTGTCCAACCGGGCCGGGGATTTCCAGTTGCAGTCACGCGGAAGCGATGACGGAGCAGGGAAAGGTGGTCATGGAATTTCATGACAATGACCTGCTCATTCTGGAAGGCTATGACGACGCTGTGGTGGAGCGCGCTCGCGATGTCTTGCTGGGCGGGAAGTCGCTGCCGGCAACGGCGGCGAAATCCGGCAAGTAGTAGTCAGGAGCCTATAAATGGTCAAGCCTGTGAGCAAGATTGTCCAAATCCTCGGGGAGAGCGCCATTTTACTGTGTGTTGGGTAAGGTCTGGGCGAAAGAATTCCGCTCCGGTGCGCGAACGATATGGGGTGTGATGACGACCATCAATTCGTCATCCATGCCGTTCTTGTTGTGTTGCGAGGAGGCGTAGCTGAGTCCGGGCACCCGGCTCAGGAACGGATAGCCATTCAGGCTAAGCGCATCGGCACTCGAGAGCAGTCCGGTCACCACGCTCGACTGGCCTTCCTTCACCGTGATGGTGCCGTTATATTCGCGATTGTTGATGATGGGAATGCCGTTCACCGTCTGCGCTCCCAGCGAACGGAATGCCAGTTCCAGTTTCAGCGTAATGTCCCGTGCAGCGTGAATTTGGGGCGTGGCCTTGAGGATGAGGCCCAGATCTTCATAATTGAACGACGGGAAAGGCGCTTTGTAAGTGGAGTTACCGATAACGCGCGCGATGGCCGGCGAGTTGTAAATGGGCGCGAAAGTTGCATTCACAATCGGGTAACGTTCGCCGACCTTAAGCACGGCGGGATCGTTCTGTCCCGCCCGCAGAGTGACATGTTCGAGGCTGCGCAGGCTGTTGTCGTTCAAGTTCAGCGTAAAGGTGATTCCCTGTCCGCCGGTGGTCAGGCCAAACAGCGTAAGACCACCGCCGAAGGTTGCGAACGGCTGCGAGAGGATGGAGTTGGATTGGTTCTGCAATTGGCCGATCAGCGCCTGAATGGCCTGCGAATTCGCCTGGTTGATGCCGCCGGAGGCGATCAACTGATTGATAAGGTTCTGCGCGTTTGGACCAAGCCCCGCGAGCAACGATTCGTCGATATGGAACATGGTGAACTGCGTGGGCAACGCGGTCCCGATCTGCCGCAACAGGTTGGAGCTGACTTCGTACACCCGCATCTCCAGCATGACTTCAGGGGTCCCCCCGCTTAGGTTCTCCAGCAGGCGGGCCGCAGCCTCCACCACCGGCTGCTCGGCGCGAATGGTAATGGTGGACTGCGACTTTTGCGCCGCGATATAACGCAGGTTAAGCAGCAGGCGGAGGGAGATCACGATCTCGTTGAGCTGCTGCTCCGAAGTGACGTCAGGCAGATAGAAGGTGCGCAACGACATGCGCTCGAAGGTGCGCCGGTTTTCCACGGTGTCTGCCACGAACAGCATCTGCCGGGAGGAGAGCGGCACCCAGAAAGTCTTGGTGATCTGGCTCGCAACCTCTATCGCGGTGGCGAAGTTCACGTCCTCAATGTTGAAGCGGACCTGCCGCTGCTGCAGGGAACTGTCGAACTCAGCCACCAGGCCATAGGCCTGCGCGATCTGAGTCAATAGCGCCTGGGAGCCGCCGCGAAAATGAAAATCATGGTGCGCCGTCGAAGGTATGAGGTCGACGGGCGAGGACCGCTCCACAACTCGCATGCTCGGAGTCACCGGCTCGAGTTCTTGCGGCATGGAGTCCCGCAGCCGCTGAATCGCAAACTCGTTGGTGGGGTCATACTCGGCGGCGCGGCGAAACTCGGCCATGGCGACGATCTCTTGGTTTGCCAGCATCGCCTGGTTGCCGCGCTCCAGGGCTTGCATCACCAACTGCTGGCGGGTGAACTCGCGGGCGGTGAGGTAGTCCACGTTATGAGGGAAGAGCTCCGCGGCCTTCTCGAACTTGTCGAATGCCTGGTCCAGATTGCCGGCAGACTTCAGCTTCATTCCGGCTTTGAAGAGGCGAGCGGCCTGTGCGCGTTCTTTCGGCGTCTCGGTGATGTCAACCGACGTGCCGGGCGGCATGGTGGATGGGACTTCACCCGCCTGGGCTGGAGGTTGCTGCGAAGGTGTGGGAGCCGCTTCAGATGATGGCTGAGTTGGAGATGGAGATTGCGCGGGTGGTGAGGCAGGCTGGGTCGGGGCCGGTATGCTTTGCGGCGTCTGCGACTCTGGAACAGCGGGCTGCTGTGCAACCAGCAATGTGGCTGCGGCCAGCGAGAGTAACGTCACCCCAAGAAAGCGCATCGGTGCTGAGATTGTAAGCCAGCGCGAAGAGGGTTGTCGCGTCAGGGAATCTGGTTCGTGATGAGGGCGTGCTGAAAACAAGACGGAGCGAAAAGCTCCGTCTTGTTTCATGCCGATTTTCCTAGGTTTACTGTGGTGAAAACTACGCCGTCACGTACTTGCCCGTCTCCAGTACGCGACTGGCAATTTTCTCCTGCAACGCGATCACGTTCAGCGGTTCATGCTTGGCCAGGCGGCGGACAATCGCCATCTGGGTGCGTAGCATGTCGCCTTCGGCCACAGCAGCCACCACTTTCTTCGCCGCAGCTTCCAGCCTGGTGAATGCGCCTTCGAGATAGACCTGAGTCATCGCGATGATGATTGCGGCCTTGGCCTCGCCATTGACCTCGACGTACTTGCGGGCCCGCAGCAGAGCCGAGTCCATGGCGAACGTCTCGATGACCATGTCGGCGATGGCGCCCATGACCTCCTGCTGGTCAGCCAGTTTCTGCATGTACTTCTGCGAGGCCGCGCCGGCAATCAGCATAGCCAACTTCTTGGCATTCTCCACGAGCTTGCGCTCGGCCGCAAGAGTGCCTTCGAGTTCATCCGTCGATGGGCCGGCCATGACCTCATCCATCACCTTCTTGATGGCCGGCAGCAGTGCGAGCTGTCCGCTCATGGCGCGCTTGAGCAACCATCCGGTAATGATGAGACGGTTGATCTCGTTGGTGCCTTCGAAGATGCGGTTGACACGCGAGTCGCGATAGGCGCGCTCCGCCGGATACTCTTCGACGAAGCCGTAGCCGCCGTAAACCTGCACGGTCTCGTCCACCGCAAAGTCGAGCATTTCGGACGCCGACACTTTGATGATGGAACATTCCACCGCGTATTCCTCAATCGCCTTGCGCACAGCTTCGGGATTGTGTTCGATGGTGGAGAGCGCCGTGTCCATCATGCCGACGGTGCGGTACACCATCGACTCGCAGGCATACAGCCAAGCCGCCATCTGCGCCAGTTTCTCGCGGACCAGTCCGAACTCCGCGATGCTCTTGCCGAAGGCCTTGCGCTCCTTGGCGTAAGCGATGGCGTGCTGCAGGGAAGTGCGCGCGCCGCCGACGCAGCTTGCGCCCAGCTTGAAGCGGCCCACGTTCAGGATGTTGAACGCGATAATGTGACCTTTGCCGATTTCGCCGAGGACGTTTTCCACTGGCACTTTGCAATCGTTGAGGATGAGCGGCGCAGTCGAGGAACCGCGAATGCCCATCTTCTTTTCTTCAGCGCCGACGGAGAAACCGGGGAAGTCTTTCTCCACCAGGAACGCGGTGAACTTTTCACCGTCGATCTTGGCGAAGATGGTGAACAGATCGGCGAAGTGCGCGTTGGTGATCCACATCTTCTCGCCGTTAAGAACGTAGTGCTTGCCGTCAGCCGAGAGCACGGCGCGAGTGCGGCTGTTCATCGCGTCCGAGCCGCTGGTGCTCTCTGACAGCGCGTAAGCGCCGATGATTTCGGCGGTGGCCAAGCGCGGCAGATATTTCTTCTTCTGCGCCTCGGTGCCGAAGAAGACGATGGGCAGCGTACCGATACCACTGTGCGCGCCCATGCTCACCATGAAGCTGCCGGACTTCGCCATGAAATCGGCGATGATGGCGGAGGAGACTTTGTCCATTTCAGAGCCGCCATACTCCGCCGGGACATCGGCGTTGGTCAGGCCCATGGCGGCGGCCTTCTGGAGCAACTCGCGCGCCACCGGCCATTCCTTGTGCTCCATCTTTTCGGCGTTAGGCAGGACTTCGTTGGTCGCGAAGTCTGCGGCGAGCTTCGCCACCATCTGCTGGTCTTCGTTGAAATCTTCGGGGGTGAAAACGTTATCGAGTTTGTGGTCTTCGAGCAGAAAGCTTCCGCCCGTGGTTTTCGTCTTGGGAGGTGCAGATACGGTCGTTGCCATGTTCAAACCTCGCTCTTCGTTTTTCGGTTAACGTTTGGAATTGTCATCACGAGGTCGCTGCGGCGACCGAGGGATCTGCTTTCTTGTCCCTAGTAGGAAAGCAGATTCCTCGCGCCAAAAACGGGCGCTCGTAATGACAATTCCGACATCCGTGTTCATCCGTGAGAATCCCCGGTTGCTGTTACTTCGGAATCTGTTGTGCCGTCCCTGAAGGGACTCAGGTTGAACAATACCGCCTACCCAGCGTTCCGCGCCAAAAGCAGGCGCTCCACGCTGGGCTATCCTGTGTCCGCCCCTTTGGGGCTGGTTTGCTGGCAATCCACTCTATTGCCGTTAGCCTTGTGAATTCCGACTGTTCTCCTGGCATCAATTCTGATCCGTGTGCATCCATCAAATCCGCGGTTGCTTTGCCGGGCGAAATTCCTTGTGCCGCCCCTACGGGGCTCGGCCTGAAAAAATACCGCCTACCCAGCGTTCCGCGCCAAAAGCAGGCGCTCCACGCTGGGCTATCCTGTGTTCGCCCCTTCGGGACTGGTTTGCTGGCAATCCACTCTATTGCCGTTGACCTTGTGAATTCCGACTGTTCTCTTGGCATCAATTCTGATCCGTGTGCATCCGCGAAATCCGTGGTTGCTTCTTCCTTACCGCAAATTTTCGAAGATACCGGCCGCGCCCATGCCGCCACCCACGCACATGGTGACCATGCCGTAGCGTCCATTGCGGCGCTTGAGTTCGCGGATAACGGTTGCTGTCAGTTTGGCGCCGGTGCATCCCAGCGGATGACCGAGCGCGATGGCCCCGCCGTTCACGTTGACCCGGTCGGAATCCAAATGTCCTTCCTGGATGACCGCCAGCGACTGCGCGGCGAACGCTTCATTCAGTTCGATTACGTCAATGTCGTCGAGCTTAAGCCCGGCCATTTTCAGCGCCTTCGGAATCGCGTACACCGGGCCAACGCCCATTTCTTCCGGCAGGTAGCCCGCGGTGGCAAAAGCGACATAGCGTGCCAGCGGCTTCAGTCCCAGCGCCTTCGCGCGCTCGGCCGACATCACGATCGCTGCCGCGGCGCCGTCGGACATCTGCGAAGAATTGCCCGCCGTGATA
>Ga0074045_10005045_pt1 | contig 11595 bp, 9 predicted proteins | sample BogForMeECP23OM2_FD_94442 | JGI IMG/M metagenome (GOLD analysis project Ga0074045, IMG submission 94442) | Bog forest soil microbial communities from Calvert Island, British Columbia, Canada - Bog Forest MetaG ECP23OM2 | ecosystem: Environmental > Terrestrial > Soil > Wetlands ...
GATTCCCAGCCGGTTGTTCTCCAGCCGGTAAAAGTCATAAACATCGCCGCCGAGCTGATTGGCGGGCGTGTAGCGAACCGCCGCCTGCAAGACTCCGCGGGGTTTCGGGGGGCGGGGCATCAGTGCAAACTGGACCTTGCGAGCCAGATCGAGCTCGAAGGTCAGCTTCTTGTGGGCGGCTTCGAGCAAACGGTTGCGCTCGGCGAGTTCGGCGCGAAGATCGGCGATCCGCAGATGCGCCCGGATCCTGGCGTACATCTCCTGCACATCGTCGGGGCTCTTCGGCTTCTGGATATAGTCATCCGCGCCGGCCTCGAGGCCGGCGATCTTCTTCTGTGTCTCTCCCAGGGTGGTCAGCATGAGGACCGGTATGGAGCGCAGCTCTCTGTCATTCTTGATTTCCATGCAGAGCCCGGCGCCATCCAGTTCGGGCATCTCATAATCGGTGAGGATGAGCTCGGGACGCGGTTCCGCGCGTGCCTTGGCCAGTGCCTCGACACCGTCATTGGCCGTCTTGACGTCATAGCCCTCTTCCTTGAGCATCATCGCGAGCATGCGCCGCATCGTGGAACTGTCTTCGACTAGCAAGAGGCGACGCGACGCCATGACCCTCATCTCCTGGTCTCACAATCGTGCACGGCCGAAACCGTGCCCAACCCCGCAAAGTTTTACCCGATCGGCACGTCGCGGCCCTGTCTCGTACGCCGATCATCCCTCCTGCAGGAGCTCACGACCGGCGAAATTCGACAATCGCGCGCGGCCATTCGCGCCAGGATGAGCCAAGAGCACCAGCCCGTGGACTGCCCATGATACGAACCTGACGCGTGAACTGGCTAGGGCAGCCTCGCCATGGCGGAATTCGTCACGTGAAGGAAATCGCGCCTCAGGCGATAGGGGCGCGGACTGTCGCGATCCGATCAGGCCGTGGCGACGGACGAAGACCGCGGGGGAGGCAAGCAGCAGTCGGTGGGGCATGTGTCGTGACCTGGCCCGAACTGGCCCAGATACCGGCGCTCTTCCGCCGGGGTGCTCGAGACGCACTCGCAGATCAGCTCACGAAGCATCCGGACGAACCCGCGATGCGTACCCACGGTCCGCGAGCGAACCGTCGGCAGCCCCAGCTCCTTGCAGAGGTGCATCGCCTCCTCGTCGAGATCATAGAGAACTTCGATGTGGTCGGAGAGAAACCCGATCGGATGGATGATCACGGCTGCTGTTCCCCGATCCTTCAGGTGCCGGAGGTGATCGAGAATGTCGGGCTCGAGCCAGGGGTCCTGGGGCCTGCCGCTTCGGCTCTGATACACCAGGGCCCAGCGACTGGTGGGGATGCCCAGGTCCGCGGCTACCAGCCGACACGTTTCCTGAAGCTGCGTCTCGTAGCTGGAGCCCCTGGCCATCGCCTGGGGAATGCTGTGCGCCGTGAATGTCAGCCGAACTGTCGAGCGGTCATCAAGCGGAACTTGGGCCAGCGCCTCACGAATCCGGTCCGAGTTGGCACTGATGAACTCGGGATGGTTGTAAAAGACACGGGTCTTGTCGATCGTCGGGGCCCCTGGGCCGACCTTGTCCTGAGCCCGCTCGATGTCCTCGCGATACTGCCGGCAACTGGAATACGAGCTGTACGCGGCCAGCACGACCGCCAAGGCTTTCTTGACCCCGGCTGCCTCCATCTCACGCAGGGTATCGGCCAGCAGCGGATGCCAGTTCCGGTTCCCCCAGTAGATCGGCAGGCTGATTGCATGCCGCCTTAGCTCGGGAAGCAAGGCGTCGATCAGTTCGCGCACTTGACCGTTGATCGGACTGGAACCCCCGCAATGATAGTAATGCTCGGCCACCTCGAGCAGACGCTCGCGGGGGATGTTCCGGCCCCGCGTCACGTTTTCCAGAAACGGCAGGACATCTTCCTTCTTTTCCGGACCGCCGAAGCCTACGACCAGGATCGCATCGTATTTCTTCTTCTCGGTTCCCATATCCATCAGCGAAGCGCCGTTGGTGTGTTTTGTTTGATCCATGCGTGCCACCTGACAAGAGAAACGATGAACGCACTTATTCTGTAGACCGGCGGGAGGAAATCTCAAGAGCAGATCCTGGAGCGTTGCCCAGGAAAAACAGGCACCGAGAAACTGGTCGGGGGCTTTCCGAAAGGGGCAAGGATGCGGAAGAGTGTCGCCCGGGCATGAGAACACATTGCATTCGCGTCTCTCGCGAATTGGCCGGGGAGGCCATCGCGGCTGCCGGGCGGCGTCTGCCAGTTATCGGAATCCGTCGCTCTACGTCGAATGATGATGACCGTGTTCATGTTTCTCGCCGCGGGCGTGAGCGTCGTGTTCATGATGATCGTGAGAGTGTCCATGCCCGGCAGCTAGCTCACGATGGCCGGAGACCGGGGATGCGGCTGTCAAGACCAGCCGGCCGGTCTCAACTCCTTTGGTGCCGATCAGCTTGTCCGCCAGCTCACGAACGCGGCCCGCGGAGCCACGGAGCAAGATCACCTCCAGGCATCGCCGTTCGTCCAGGTGGACGTGAGTGGTCGTTACGACCTGCTCGAGATGGCCGTGCTGCAGTTCGGTCAAACGCTCGGCGATCCGGCCGGCGTGGTGATCGTAAATCAAGGTGATCACACCCACGGCCTCGCTGTCTTCCCTGTCGATCACTTCCTCGATGAGCGCATCCCGCATCAAGCCCCGGACCGCCTCGCTCCGGTTGGGATAGCGATGCTCCTCGCGATACTGGTCGAACTTTCGCAGCAGCTCGCCCCCGATCGCAACGCTGAAGCGGACAAGTGGCTCTTTCATGTTGGCCTCCAGTGGGCAGTGTGCGTTGAGCCCTCGCTGGCGGTCGTCGCCCACAAGCCGCCTAGCGTGATGAGCTGCCCGAGGAAGATCGATCGGATCGCGAGGGCTCGCATGAACAATGTTCCTGAGCTCATCGGGGCGGGACACGGTGCTCCAGAGTCAGTTCCTCGAGTGTAAACGAGCCCGTAAACCGCCGCGAGATAACTCGACCCTTGGAGTCGGCCTATGGCGCGGCTATAGTGGCCACAAAGCCACCTGAGCGAGTGATGGCGACGTCGCAGTCCGCGCTTGGTTTGCGGTTTCCTGAGCGAGCGAGGAGATTCTCGATGCGTGAGGTCAACGTGGCCATGATCGGCGAAGGCTTCATGGGGCGGACCCATTCGAATGCCTGGTCGCAGGTCACCAGGTTCTTCAAGCCTTCAGTTCGCCCGGTCATGCACACGTCGTGCGGGCGCAGGGAGGAGCATCCCAAGATCTTCTCCAATCACTGGGGCTGGAACCACGCATCGACGAACTGGGAGAATGCGGTCAAGTTGCCCGAGATCGACCTGGTCGACATCGTGACGCCCAACTTCATGCACGCCCCGGTGGCCATGGCCGCCATCGAGGCCGGCAAGAACGTGTCTTGCGAGAAACCGATCGCCGGCACGCTGGCCGAGGCCCGCGCCATGGTCGAGGCGGCCGAGCAAGCCCGGGTCAAGACCTTCGTCTGGTACAACTACCGCCGCTGCCCGGCCGTCGCCCTGGCGCACAAGCTGGTCAAGGACGGTGCGCTGGGGACCATCCGGCACGTCCGGGCCTTCTATCTTCAAGATTGGGCCGATGAGTCGATCCCCCTGGTCTGGCGGTTCCAGAAAGAAGGCGCAGGCTCTGGCGCCCATGGCGATCTGAACGCCCATATCATCGACATGACCCGCTTCGTCACCGGTGAGGACATCACCGAGGTCAGCGGCGCGGTGGCCGAGACGTTCATCAAGCAGCGGAAGAAGATGACGGGCACCGCCGCGGGGGGGATCGCGGCCGGCGTCCAAGCCGGGGAAGGCACGGGGCCCGTGACCGTGGACGACACGCTGCTCTTCCTGGCCCGGTTCTCCGGCGGCGCAGTCGCCAGCTTCGAGGCCGCCCGGCAGGCGACCGGTAATCAGAATCGCAACGGCTTCGAGATGAACGGCACCAAGGGCTCGCTCAAGTTCGATTTCGAGCGTATGAATGAGCTCCAGTACTACGACGCCACGCGTCCCCGAGCCGTGCAAGGCTGGACCACGATCATGTGCACCCACGGCGGCGACCATCCTTATGCCGAGCACTGGTGGCCCGACGCCCACACCCTTGGCTATGAGCACGGCTTCATCAACCAGGCCTACGATATTCTTCAGGTACTCGGCGGCCACGAGCCCACCGTCCCCATCCCCGACTTCCACGATGCCTACCAGACCCAGCGGGTGCTGGAGGCCGCGTTGGTATCGGCCACTGAGCGTAGACCCGTGGCGATCAGTGAAGTGAAATGAACGAGGGATTGCAGCGTCCGCGGCCTCGTTCGTCGACCGATTGCGACCTGGCGTCCGGCCCGTTAGCCTGGGGAAAACGACTTGGCCCCCGAGCGCAAGAGGCCGATCGGCGGGGCAGAGACGTTTTCCGGCCCCGGGGGTAAGAAGGCTACCGAGTCGGCGAAGATCGTGACTGAAGACTACGGAGCGGTCTTGCTTCATCGGCTCGGGCTGCACCGGCCAACCCCGCTTCCCGACCTTCGCCGGCGGCGACCGCGAAGTCCGGATCTGCGAGGCCATCGCCCAGAGCGCCCGCCAGGGGAAGTGGGTCGGCGTGAGCTCGTGACTGCTGTGAGGTCGTCCCGCAGAGGACGATTCAGACAATCAACGTAAGCGTGACCCGCGGACCATCCAGAGATCTCCGCGGGCCACGTTGTTCTGGAGCAAGCGGCTTGGCCTCGCCAGGCGTCAATTGCGGTTATTGGCGAGCTTCGAGAGCAGACGGAGCATCTCCAGGTAGAGCCAGACGAGCGTGACCATCAGGCCGAAAGCGCCGTACCACTCCATGTACTTGGGCATCTGCCGCTGTGCGGCTTCATCGATGAAATCGAAGTCGAGCAGCAGGTTGAACGCCGCCAGGCCGACGACGAAGAGGCTGAAGCCAATGCCGATCGGCGACGAGCTGAAGAGGAACGGCACGGCCACACCGAAGAAACTCAGGATTATCGAGAGGAAGTAGAACAGGCAGAGAGCACCCGTTGCCATGATCACGCCCGACTTCAACCGGTCCGTGACCCGGATGATCCGGTTGGCATACAGAAAGACCATGAGCAGGAGCGTGCCCGCGGTGAGCATCACGGCCTGAAGAGCAATGCCTGGATAGACTTTGCCGTACCGCATTTCCACAATTTGCGAGATGGCACCCAGGAAGACTCCTTCCATGGCCGCGTAAACTGGTGAAGTCCACGGGGCGACGGTCGGCTTGAAGATCGTGACCATGGCCAGGATGAACCCGGCGATCCCCGCGACGGGAATCACGCCAAGCTGAAGCTGGTCTGACGCCACGGCGAAGAACGACCAGAGCGCGGTCGCCGACAGGATGGCCAGGAGCAGGAAGGTCTTGGCCATCGTTCCCTGTACGGTTGTCACCGTACTGCGGGGAACACCGTAAACCTGGTCGTACCCGGCGAAAATATCCTTAGAAAACGCAGGATTGCTTGTTGCCACTCTCTTTGTCTCCTCGGTTCGAAGCGATCCGACCTCTCACATGAGAGTGTCCCGACGCTGAACACATTTTAAGTATACGCTCTACGGAACGGGAAAGACCAACCCGAACCCGAATTCCTGGCCTTTGCCGAGTTCCACGTATTGTTCGCTTTCCGACTCCGTTTGGCAATAAGAACCTCCGCTCCTCTCTTGATGCATCAATGCACTTCGGCTGCCGGACCGGATAGCTATCCTGGCAGCACCTTCGGCCAGGCAAGCTCGACCCCCTGCGCGGTCAATCGTGACTGAAAGGCCGCAAGTTTTCCCGGCGTGTTCCGCACGGCGGATGGCCTGAGCCTGGATTCCAGGCAGAACGCGACGAGCGCCCCGGCCGCCTCGCCGATGGCCCATTCCACGGGATGAAGCCGGAAACAGCCATTGGTGATGTGCGTCGTGCCCAGGTTCTTGCAGGCGGGCAGCAGGTTCTCAATCCGGCGGGGAATCAGTGCGCCCAGCGGGATCTGAAAGGGTAGAGAACTGATGTCGATGTAGTTCACGCCGCCCGTGCTGGGGTGGAGGTCGATCCGGTAGCTGCCCACGCCGACGCTGTCGGGAAAAGTCTCGGCAACGATGTTCTCTTGATGCGCATGCCGCCGCCGGGCCTCGGCACCGACATGCTGCTCGACCACGGTGAACTCGGCCTTGATCCGTCGCGACTCGCGGATGCAGGGGGCCTTCGCCAGCCCATCCTCGGTCCCGACCAGGTCGGCCGCGATCTCGCGGGGCGGACGGGCCGATCCGGCACGCGCTGCGTGCCCACAGGGCGAGGCCGCGCAGAGCGCAGCGAGCCCGGATGAACATCCTTCAAGAAACCGTCGGCGATTCATGGAGCAATCGAACCTCTTGGCTTGATCGGTGTGTCTGTTACGATAAACGTGATCAGGTTGCTTGACCGTGCAGGCATGACCCCCGCGCGAGAGTGGCGGAACTGGCAGACGCGCAGGACTTAGGATCCTGTCCCGCAAGGGGTGAGGGTTCAAATCCCTCCTCTCGCACTGACCCGTCAAAGCCCGTCAGACTGCGACAAAACCACGCAAATTACAAGGGAAAACCCTCGTCAACCTTTACCGATCCGATCCCATCAACACGTCAGTACCCGAACGAATCCGGCTCAATCCGTCCCCCGACTGCTACCCAAAATGCTACCCGGCTGCTACCCGATGACCCAGGCTTGGCCGCCGTGGTGGATGCATGGCCCGACCTACCCGACGCGATCAAGGCCGGCATCGTGGCGATGGTCAGGGCCGCTCAATGACGGAGCCTTGGCAGACTGCCCCACGGAGATAAACTAGAGGGCGAAGCGATGAATGGCCTGAGCACAGCCTCAAATGCGAAAGGTCGGTAGAACTAAAGACGGGACGCCGAGCCGAAGCGATGTGGAGTGAACAAACTCTCGCCAGTATGGCCATGCCGAGAAAACGCCGCTAGTTCGCCCGAAGGCAATCAGGTTTGCCTCGTCTATTCCCTCCATGGACTTCAAGAAATAGATCAAAACAAACCGGCACGATATCTCAACGGTAGGTTCCGTGGTCTCCTTGCCGCTCTCTGTTCGGTGAACCTTCAGAACAAAACGGATTAGGACGTTGAATACCTTCTTGCCCTCGGTCACACCGATCTCGATCTCACTGATGTTGTTTTCGACACGGACCTTCCCTAGGTCCGTGTAGCCCTCCACGGAGCGCCTTGCAGAGCACTCATCGGCGAGGATATTCAGGAACTGAACGATAGCTGCGACAGGAGAAGCTAATTCCAGATCTAAGCTTGTCTTCTCGGGAATGTCGCTTTCTTTTTTCTCACTCGAAGGGCTCTTGACTCGCCGTTTCCGCGCCATTATGCGACCCCCCGTTGCCCCGCCTTAAGCAGACCGATTCAGCTTATGCGGACCGTCGACTCCAACGGGTGCGAGACTACCGAGAGCGAGATCCGTGCCATAGGGCTTAGTAGCTGACGCGAAACAAACCGGCATTGTGGCTATGACATCGATGCGGGTGGCAACAGGGTCAAGCCTGGAGTTATCGGAAGCCCCTACTGGAGCGCGAGAAGCGACGCAAGGAGAGGCTGTGCTCCCCAGTGGACCATCGGCAAAATGCAATGAGCGACCGAGCGCGGTCATCACATCGGCGATCGTCCGAACAGTCATGTTAGCCCGACCATCAAGTAACTGAGTCACATAGGACTTGGAGCGATTCATTCGTGATGCTAGATCGGACTTGGTGAGGTTTTCTTCTTTCAGGATTCTGCGAATGAGACTGGTCACCTCGAGGATCGCCCGCTCTTGCTCGAAAGCAGCCTTTCCCTCGGGTGTGGAGGTGAATTCCTCGACCATCGTTCGGGACATAGATGAATCCGATCCACCGTAAGACTGAAGAAACGAACGACAGAGAAAACGACGAAAACAACTTAATGGGAGCGCCGCCTCTCCCTCTCAGTTTTCCAAGCCTGATCCTCCTGCATGATCTTCTCGGCTCGCCTGAGGTTCTCCTTTGGCGTTTCCTGGGATTTTTTCAAGTCACCGTTGGTTAATACCCAACCGGTGGCGTCTCTATAGCAGAAGATTCGAACCTGCCCCTTGACGAACTCGTGAATAGGCGTTTTCTTGAGGGGCTTCGGTCCGATCTCATCGTCATCAATCGCCTGATCGACGATTGCCTGGAATGTCGCGTATAACGCCGGCAACGACTTACGACATTTCGCCCCCTCTAGAAACTCCTTAGCCTCCATCTTGCCGCTCGATCGCACGGCGCACTCGATAGTGCCCCTCGGACCGCGAGCGACCACAGTTCTCTCGGGCACTTCGGCCATGGAGAGCCGTCTCGACTCACCGCACTCGATCGACTCCCAGTACTTAAGGTTAAGATATAACTTAACCGACGTCAAGTCTATGGAAGCCGATTCTTGAGGTGATGAATAGGATAGACACCGCCGTCACGTTCCACGGTGAACAGTCTCCAGCCCCTCGGATTGAATCCGACCGGGTCCACGAATCATTCATGATAGAGAAAGTAGGACCGCCTTCAAGCCACTGGTTCCATGATTGCTTCATCTATGGTATCAGGAGAGGCACCCTTTTTGTGCGTATCAGTTGGGGAATCCCTAGCCTTGGATGCCGCTGCCTTCGTTGACAAATGGCGGAAGTCTCGACGCTCCGAGCGATCCGCCTCGCAAGAGCACTTCCTGGACCTTTGCGAAGTCCTGAAGCACCCCAAGCCCGGGGCGGTCGATCCCAAGGGGTTGACGTTCACGACGGAGCGCCGGGTCAAGAAGGAAGGGGGGAAGCACGGGTTCGCCGATGCCTGGAAGAAGGGGTTCTTCGGCTGGGAGTACAAAAAGAAGGGGGGGGATCTCAACGAGGCTTATAACCAACTTCTCCAGTACAGTGGGGACCTCGGGAACCCGCCGCTGCTGGTCGTCTCGGACATGGACCGGATCGAGATCCGGACCCGGTTCACCGACTATCCGACCACGAACTACGTCATCACGCTCGATACGTTCGCGACGCCCGGAAATCTCGAGAAACTCCGCTGCCTCTTCTACGAGCCCGAAAGACTGAGGCCCGAGAAGACCATCGAGAAAATCACGGAAGAGGCCGCCAAGAAGCTGGCGGAGCTAGCCCCGAGTATGCGGGATCGCTTCACCGATTCGACGAAGGTTGCCCACTTCCTGGACCGTCTCATCTTCTGCATGTTCGCCGAAGACGTTGGGCTCTTGCCTAATCAGGTTTTCAGCCTGTTTCTCAAGAAGACGAATCGCGACCCCCGGTTCGTCAACAGGGACATCACCCAGCTATTCGAGGCGATGGCCAACGGAGGCGATTTCTACGGTGAGAGCATCCCGCACTTTAACGGGAACCTCTTCGACAACACGCCGCCCCTGGACCTGGTCGGGACCGAGTTCCCCATTCTGATCGAGGCGAGCGCCTTTGACTAAAGCGAGATGGACCCGTCGATCTTCGGGACTCTCTTCGAGCGTGTCATGGACCCCGCCCAACGCTCACAACTTGGGGCGCATTACTGAGGTGGACCCCCCCGGGGCTCTTCGAGTTCGTTCACAATGTCCGAAAACGGGGCAAAGCGTTGCTTGGTGCGCTGATCGAACTGCTGGTCACGCCATCCCCCCGAAACGCAGGATGAGCCGTAGCCTATGTTTGGGGTGGCCAGACCGCTCGCGCGACGTAAGTCCTTATTTTCTCGGCCACCCCGACCGCATCGGCCCCAAAAGTGTAGTGACAATGTAAGTCGAAATCGCCTAGAATTCACCGAAAAATACCCTTGATTCTCCGAAATCCGTCGTGATAATGGTTCTCATGTACCCGAGAACCGTGAAAGTCCGCTCCAAAAGCGGCACCGTCAACGAATACGTCCGTGTCGTCGAGGCCTACCGCGAAGGCGGTAAGGTCAAGCAACGCGTCGTCGCCGATCTCGGACGAAAGGACCTCCTCCTCGAGGTGCTCCCCAAGCTCCGACGGCTCCTCACCGGCGAGGATCGTGATCCTGCGGACCCCCAATTCGGCGAAGCCCCGGACTGGGGGCCGGTCCTCGTCGTTCGGGCCTTGTTCGATCAGTTGGGACTCTGGGGCATCCTCGACCGATACCTCGGGCAGGCCAAAGGCGTCCCCTTCGCCGACCGCGCCTTTGTGCTCGTCGCCAACCGGCTCATCGCCCCGGCCAGTGAGCACGGGCTCGCCGGCTGGCTCGAGACCGACTTCGTCTGCGACCGCAAGGGCCGACGCTTCATCCCCCACTGGCACCAGCGCCGGCGGGTCCGCATCCATCCCCGCCAGCTCGACGCCTGGTATCGCACCCTCGATCAGCTCCACGCGGCCAAGGACCAGATCGAAGTGGCGCTCTACCACCGCCTCCGCGACCTCTTCAGCCTCAAGCCCGACCTAGTGCTCTACGACATCACCAGTACCTACTTCGAGGGCGCGGGTCCGCAGGATTTCGCCAAGCATGGCTACAGCCGCGACGGCAAGTCGCAGAACGTGCAGGTGATCATCGGCATGGTGATGGTCGCGGGCTGGCCGATCGCCCATCATGTCTGGGCGGGCAACCGGATCGACCATTCCACAGTTCAAGAAGTCATCAGTGACTTGTGCAACCGCTTCGAGTTCGGTCGGCTCATCTTCGTCGGCGACCGGGGCATGGTCACTGACAAGAACATCGATTCAATCACAAAAGATGAGCATGGATTCCTCGTCGGGATCAAGCGGCGGCGCAACGCCCAGCTCGACGCCTGGCTCGATGCCGTCGACGACACGAAGTGGATCAACTGTCCAGGCGGCATCAATACCCGGGAACGGAAGACCGACCCGCCGCGCACCCGCGCTCAGGAAGTCCCCTCCGGAGATCCCGACCTGCGCGTGATCGTTATCGACTCCGACGAGCGCCGCGGCTACGAGCAGGCGAAGCGTGAACAGGCGATGGAGCGGGCACGCCAGAGACTGGAGAAGCTCAAGGAGCGTGTCGCCGCGGGCGACCTGAAGCGGCCCGAGAAGATCGGGGCTGCCGTCGAGCGGATCATGCAAAAATATCACGGCTATCGATATTTCGACTGGAAACTCAATGGTGGGGCGCTGGAGCTCTCCGAGAGCGAAACGCACCTCGGGCGCGAAAAGAAGATCGAGGGAAGATATGTGATCATGACCAGTGAGAAAGGACTGAGCGTCCTCGACGCGGTGGCGCTGTACAAGGAACTGACCGACGTGGAGAGCGGATTCCGGCAACTCAAGGATGTGCTGGCAATGCGGCCGATCTATCACCAGATCGAGCCGCGGGTCAAGGCTCACATCTTCGTCGCGGCGCTGGCGCTGCTGGTCCAAAGACTTCTGGGCCGACAGCTCAAAGAGGCGGGAGTCGATCTGTCCCCGGCGCGGGCGATGGAGGCATTGTCGACCGTGCGGCTGGTGATCTTCCGCCTGGAGGGCCAACCGGAGCGCCGGGGGGTGACCGGGGGCTGTCCCGACGCACGGTTGGTCTTGAAGGCCCTGAAGCTCGTCGACCAGCGACCGCCGGCGCCACCCGAGGGGGAGGATACCGTGATGTAGCAAA
>Ga0074045_10005046_pt1 | contig 11595 bp, 9 predicted proteins | sample BogForMeECP23OM2_FD_94442 | JGI IMG/M metagenome (GOLD analysis project Ga0074045, IMG submission 94442) | Bog forest soil microbial communities from Calvert Island, British Columbia, Canada - Bog Forest MetaG ECP23OM2 | ecosystem: Environmental > Terrestrial > Soil > Wetlands ...
AATTCGCTGGACGACTTCATCTTCGCTCAGGTGCGTTGAATCGACCAACACGGCGTCGGCAGCGGGTACCAGCGGCGAGGCGGCGCGGGTGCGGTCGCGGCGGTCGCGCTCACGAAGTTCGGCCGCCATCGATTCGGCGGACCTGCCCTTTACTCTCTGCTGATCGAGCCGGCGCTGCTCGCGAATGACGGGGTCGGCGTCGAGGAAAATCTTGAGATCGGCATCGGGGAACACCTTGGTGCCGATGTCGCGGCCTTCCATAACCACTCCGCCGCTGAGGCCCATTTCGCGCTGGCGCGCCACCATCCATTCGCGCACTTTGGGATGAACCGAGACTTTCGAGGCAGCCTCGGTGACGTCGCGCTCGCGAATGCGGCCCGAGACGTCGCATCCATCGAGCAGGACGCGGTTGCCGGCCAGCGTGGGCTCGAGGGCAATCCGCGAATCCTGCGCCAATTTGAGGAGGGCAGCCTCGTCTTCGAACGATGCGTCCCGTTTAATGGCCTTTAACGCCAGCGCGCGATACATGGCGCCGCTCTCGAGGTTGACGTAGCCGAACTTGCGCGCCACGCGGGCGGCTACCGTGCTCTTGCCCGCGCCGGCGGGGCCGTCGATGGCGATGATGAGTTTTCGTGTGGAAGGAACGGTCATCGTGCGAAGGGCGATTTTACACGGCCCGCAACCGGAAAACTACAGCCAGTCGGCGGCTCCGTCCTGCAAGGCATGAAGACGAAGTTTAGCCCTGCAGCCTGGCGGCGCGCGGGCGCAACACAAACGGCTCTTTGCGGGGGGCGACTTCGAGTAAGGACTTGCTGCCCAGGCGCGTGAAGTCCAGTTGGCGGGCTGCCAAAAGCGCTCGGATCGCATCTTTGACCCGCGAGCGCGGAACGAAATTTGAGAAGAAGCGTTCCACTTCTTCCTGTTCCGCCGCCACCACGCAGCCTAAATACTTCGAAAGCAGCGCCGTGAGCGCTTCACCGGCCGAAACGCCTACACCTTCCCACACCTTGTCGGGCGCCCAGCGTTCCAACTCGTCCCAGACGGAGCCCTCGTCTTCGGAGTAATCGACGCGGGTGACGCGCAGCTTTGCCCACAATTCGGCGAGCGCACGATCGAGGCCGGCTGTCGAGAGTGCGCCGCCCAGAAGCTCTCCGAGTTTCATTTTCGAAATCGGGCCGTGGCGGCGGATGATGGCAAAGGCATCGCAGGCCAGCGGGGAATATCCGGAGCGCGCGCTCGCCTTGGGCGCATGCTTGGGATTTCGTTCTCCGACCAGCGCGTAATAAAAAGGAAACACGCTCGCTGCCACGAGAAATGCGTTGTTCTCCTCAAACAGCGGAGCCTCGTAGGCCGCTTTATCGCGGAGGGTGCGAACCATGAGGTCGGTCGCTTCCTTGGCGCGCGGATCGGCATAGGCGTGCTGTTGCATGGGCAGGCGGTCGTCGGCTCCGACAAAGGCGCCGACGAAGGTAGGCACGAGCACGGGCGGCCGCGTGGGATACATCAGGCAGAAGCCGACCGAGTCGAGAAAGGCGCGAGCCTGCTCGAGCGTGCGGATGGGTTCCCCATTCAGACGCCACTTTTCGGTGCGTGCCTGCAGGAGTTCGCCTTCGGTCATGGGATGATTAGAACACAGGATTTGCGGGATGGGGGCGGGAAGGCCGCTACTCGGATCGAGCCACGACGTAAGCATTTTCTGAGGATCAGGCTTTACCAGCTGCAAAGCGTTCGATCCTGTCGGCGGCTTCTTGGGCTCCGCCAAACTGGCGCATCGATTCGGCGATGCGGCGAGCCGACTTGCGATAGCTGGGCTCTGACAATACGCGATTTACTTTAGCGCCGAATTCATCGACATCGATGTGCTTTTCACCGTCCGAGGCGTCGCGGGGCAACACGATCTCGCCCGCGCCGACGGCTGTAAGGCGGCGGGCGTTGCTCTCGCGCTCCGTTATGGTCGGAATGATGACTGCGGGCGTGCCGGCAGACAATCCGGTCATCACCGAGCTGTGGCCGCCATGATGCACCATGAGGTCGCAGCGCTCAGCCATGGCACGGCCCGGCAGATACGGGGCATGATGAAAATTCGATGGCAGAGTGCCAAATTCTTCCGGGACGTCCTGGTAGCCGGTTGTCAGCACTACCTGCACTGGCGCATCACGCAAGGCCGCAATGGCCGCGCGAATCACCACGATCGAGTCAATCGGAGTTGGAGAGCCGGCATACCTGGGATTGCCGGAGTAGACCCAGATCACAGGCTTTTCGCGGCCGAGTGCAGAAACCCAGTCGGGCAGAGTGGCATTACCCCGCTGCCAGACAATTGGCCCAATGTAAGCGACACCTGCGGTAGCGGGCAGCGGATCCGTTTCCGGTGTGCCGACGATCAGCGAAAGGTCGCCCGCCAGTAAATCGACGCAGCGCGTTACCGGCGCGACACCATGCTCCTTTGCCACCTTGTTGATGAATGGCGTTGCGCTGGGCAGTCCCGCAGGGCGCGGACCTTTCCACCAGAGAAACCCATCGCTCGCCGGGTGAAAATTGCCTTGCAACACGCTGGCGAGCGGCACCTTGAGAATGCGCGCGGCGAGGCACGAGAACAGTCCAAAGGAATCGACCACAACATCGGGACGGTAGTCCCGCATCAAATTGAGCTGGACAGCCGTCGCCGCTCGCACAAATTCCTCATTTCCAAACACAGCGCCAAACATATGGTCCACGTCCCAGGCCAGGCTCGCTGGACCCAGTTCGCTGGAGGAATCCGGCAAAGGTACCGACGGCATCGGAAGATTCTTCAAGCCGGCATCGTCGATCAGCTTTGCGGGCACAGGGGCCGGGTTGAACACGGCGACATCATGGCCGCGATCTGCGAGCACTCGTGCGATAGGCACAAGACGCGTCGGCAGACCGAGGTCGTTGGCCGGCAGCATGGTAAACAAGAACTTAGCCATCGAGCCCCTCCACGGAGTCGTTTATATCTATTCTCAACGCAGCTATAAGTCAAACCTCAGTTCGTGTCAGTCCCTACGTGGGGTTGGATTAGGCTTGTCTGCTCGACGCTAGATTCTTTTGAACGCTTTCTGAATCTCCGTCATCGTGTAGCGAAGGACTACGGGGCGGCCATGGGGACAGGTCATGGGATGCTGGGTTTTGGCCAGTTCCTCTAGCAGCCACTGCATCTTATTTTGCTCGAGCGGCATGTTGACTTTGATGGCCGCATGGCAGGCGATCGACGCCGCAATTCGTGTGCGGACGGCATCCAGATTTACGGCTTGCTCTTCGCGCGTGAGCTGCTCCAGGATCTCGTGGAGCATGTGCTCGACCTGGGCCGCTTCTACCCCCGCGGGCGAAACCTTGACGGCTACGCTGCGCGAGCCGAAGAGTTCGGCTTCGAAACCGTTGTGCTCCAACTCGGCGGCGATTTCGCTGAAAACGGCCTGCTGCGCCGGGGTCAGTTCGATGAGGAGCGGCATCAGCAGGCGCTGGCTTTCGACTTTCTGCGCGGCTCGCTGACCGAGCACACGTTCAAACAGGATGCGCTCGTGCGCCACGTGCTGATCGATAATCCACAACCCGTCTTCGTTGACCGCAAGGATGAAGGAATTGCGAATTTGTCCGAGCGCCTTCAACGTGCGGAGCGATTCGAGCGTGGGCGGCGTCTGCGGTTCGGGGTCGATCGGCGGAGCGCAACCATGATCGGGAACGACCGGTTCGGGAGCGCGCGCCAGCGAAACTGCCGCATTGGCTTCAACCGCGATTCCGCCTTCGAAGGCGAAGCGGGCGGTGACGGGTGGAATCGGCGGCGGCTGTAGCGCGAAACCGGGCTGTCCGGCCTGGTCGCGCAGGGGCGCAGATCCTGCTGGCGGCGGCCCGTACAAATTTCGCCATGGGGCGTGGGCCCCGTCGCTACCGCGCGCGCCGGGCGTGAGGCCGGGACTGGCCGTGGGCTGGGCGTTGATCTCGGACAAGAACTGCGGGGCAGGGCGGGCCTTCATCAGCGTGTCGCGCACGGCATCGCGCACGAAGTCGTGGATGGCGGTTTGCTGACGGAAACGGACCTCGGTTTTCGAGGGATGAACGTTAACGTCGACTTCCACTGCGGACATTTCCAGAAAAAGCAAAACTATCGGATGGACGGTTGGCGGCAGGATGTTGCGATAAGCTTCGGTGAGCGCGTGCTGGATGAGGCGGTCGCGAATCAGGCGGCCATTCACAAAAATGAAAATCGAATTGCGGTTGAGCTTTTGAATCTCAGGCTTCGAAACGAAGCCGTGGAGGCGAAGTTCGCCGGGCTCGGGCTTTCCGGCATCTTCCTCCGGATCGCGCCGCCAGGGTGGAGGTTGCGGCAAGCCTGTGCGCTCCAGCGGTTGCACGGCAGCCAACGGAATCAGTTGATCGAGCGTCTCGCGGCCAAAAACCTGATAGACGCGCTCGCGATGGTCGCCTACAGGCGGCGCTACCAGCAAGGCATTAGTGGAAGAGTGCAACTCGAAGTGCTTTTCGGGATGGGCCAGCGCGTAGTGAGTCACGAGCGAGGCGATGTGCGAGAGCTCGGTGGACTCGGAACGCAGAAATTTCTTCCGGGCGGGCGTGTTGAAAAAGAGATCACGAATGGTGATGGAAGTGCCGAGGGGCAAGCCCGCTTCTTCGACGCGGATGATTTTGCCGCCGTTGATTTCGATGACGGTGCCGGCCGGCTCTTCTTGGGCGCGGGTTTCGAGGTGGAGACGGGCGACCGACGCGATCGAGGGCAGCGCTTCGCCGCGGAATCCGAGCGTAGCCACGGTGAGCAAATCATCGGTGTCTTTGATCTTCGAAGTGGCATGGCGTTCGAAGGCGAGCATGGCATCGTCGCGGACCATGCCGCAGCCGTCGTCGGTAATCTGAATCAGTTTCTTTCCGCCGGCCTCAATGTTGATGCGGATGCGCGTAGCTCCGGCGTCGAGCGCATTTTCAAGGAGTTCTTTTACTACCGAGGCAGGACGCTCCACCACTTCGCCGGCGGCGATCTGGTTGGCCACGCGTTCCGGTAGGACGTGGATCTTGCCCATGGGATTCGCGCTTCAGTGTGACAGAGGCAGGCGGGTAGTGGCTAGTGGTCGGTGATTCGGGTGCGCACGGCCAGTCGCCGACAGAATGGCAACCGGCCGGCCGATGGGTTTGGACAGACCCGTTTCTTAGGCGCGCGATTGCGTGGTTTGGTTTGCGCTGCGTCTTGCGGTTTGGCAACCGCCTTCGATCATCTCAAGGTTGGGCAGGCCTTCCCATTCGGTTTCGCGGTCGCCGGAGCGCACGACGATAAAGAGGGTGGATGTTTCGTCGCGCCGCGCGCGGTTCCAAAGTCTCCGCCGACTGATTGATTTGGGATTCCGCCAGATGACCGCAGGTATTGCCATGCAAAACTCCCTCGTAGTGCCGTACCGATGGGAGTATTGCCCGACAGCGGGGGCGCTGCCGTAGGTGGAATCACAGGGCGATGTGACGGTGATCACACGGGATACTTGGGAAACTCGGCTGGCAGAGAACCAACACATGGCACAGAACGCGATGTGTGGGGCCCTCGCAATGGTTGCGTGCCCGTGATTAAGACGTTGTCCCTCGGGGCGGCTTACTTCTTCACGCTATGTGAGGAGCTCATCTGGCTTGTGACCTTCGTAATTGTGGACAGCTCCACTGGCCTCTGCTTCCCGCCGATTTTTAAGATACTAGGTTGAAACGGACTTAGGCAGGCCTTCCCATGGACTCACGCGCGAGGCGGCGCACAACTCGATTCTGGATTCTTGTCTCCGCGGTGTTGCTGACGGCCGGTTCAGTCGCGGCTTTTGGGCAGGGATCGAATGCGTCCGAGAGCGGGCGGAAGGTCACTCGCCGCGTCAATCCAGCTTATCCTCAAGTTGCGCGTCAGGCGCACCTCATGGGCACCGTGCGACTGATGGCTGTTGTAGCTCCGAACGGTTCGGTCAGACTCACGCAGCCTATAGGCGGAAACCCGGTTCTTCTCCAGTCGGCTACGGATGCAGTGATGCAATGGAAGTACGCGCCTGCTTCCGGGGAGACCAAGGAACAGGTCGAGATTTCCTTCGCGCCCGAATGAGCGCATGCGGAAGCTCTCCAAATTTGAAAACAGTCCTTCCGGGATGCAGTGGTGCGCGGTTGCGTGTTGGCGGACGCTGCGCCCGCACATCGCAAAAGGCGCGACAAGTGGCCGACCACGATCAGGATCAGGAAATTGACCACTGGCACACACGGAAACCGGACATGTCCGAAGGCTCTCTTTCGCACACGCCGGTTGCGGCCCAGAATTGCCAATATATGTTTGCCGAACATTCCGTTCACACGCAGGCTGGCCGATTTCTGATCGTTATTACGCTGTTGACAGTCTCACTTGTCGGTTGCGGCGGTGTGTCGTCTCACGGAAGCGGCGGCACGGTTCCTCCTGGCGGTGGCAATCTTGCCTGCGACGTGATGACTCCCGGGCAAACCGCGAGTTTGAACGGATTCGTGCCCTTCAACAGCAGCAGCCTCTGGAACACCGACATTTCCGCCGCGCCCGTCGATCCGAATTCGGCCTCACTCATGAGCAATTGGGTAGGCTCGGTGAACATGCATCCGGATTGGGGAACGGATCCCACCTACGGAATTCCCTACGTTGTCGTCGATGGCAGCCAGAATCTGGTCAACGTGAACCTCGGTGCTTATCCCGACGAGAGCGATCCGGGGCCGATGCCCATTCCGGCGAATGCGCCAGTGGAGGGCGGCTCCAGCAGCACAGGAGACCGGCACGTGCTCGTTCTCGACAACAGCAATTGTTTTCTTTACGAACTTTATAACGCCTCGGCGAATGGAGATGGCAGCTGGAATGCCGATTCCACTGCGGTCTGGGATCTGCTGGGGGATGAGCAGCGTCCGTACACCTGGACTTCAGCCGACGCTGCGGGGCTGCCGATTTTTCCTGGGCTGGTGCGCTACGACGAAGCGGCTTCCGGAATAATCTCGCATGGGTTTCGCTTCACATTGCCACGCACTTCCGCCGCGTTCACGCCTCCGGCTTCGCACGATGCCGCGACTTCCAGCGATCCCTCCGCTCCGCCGATGGGCATGCGGCTGCGGCTCAAGTCGGGCTACGACATTTCCGGATTCTCGGCCAATACTCAGACCATTCTCACCGCGATGAAGCACTACGGCCTCATCCTTGCCGACAACGGCAGCTCGCTCTTCGTCACGGGAGTTTCGGACAGCCGTTGGTCCGCTGAAATTGACGAGCTCAAGTCGGTGCCTTCGTCGGCGTTTGAGGTCGTCCAGATCAATCCTGTCTATACGAATTCGAATTATCCGGCGGGCGCGGCGCCTACAATTGCGAGCTTTACTTCCTCTACGTCGCACGTTTCCTCCGGCGGAAGCGCGACGCTTTCGTGGAGCGCGAGCAATTCGATCTATACGATCATTTCGCCCTGGCCGGGCGCGGTCCGCGGCACCACCCTAACCGTAAACCCGACTGCCACCACGACCTATACGCTCATCGCCACGAATCAGTATGGGCGGACGACCGCGACTTTGACAGTTAGCGTACCGTAAGTGTTCTGTACATATGTGGGGGCCTACTTCTTCACGACCACCCCAATCCCCAGCTCGCGCAACTGACCCTCGGCTACCGGCGTTGGCGCTTCCATCATCAGGTCTTTTGCGGCCGCAGTTTTGGGGAATGGGATTACTTCGCGCAGGCTCTCGGCTCCGGCGAGGATCATTACGATTCGGTCTAAGCCGAGCGCGATCCCGCCGTGCGGAGGCGTGCCGTACTCCAGCGCTTCCAGGAAAAAGCCGAAGCGCGAGCGCGCTTCTTCTTCGGTCATACCCAGGGCGTGGAAGATCTTGCCCTGAATGTCCTGGCGGTGAATACGAATAGAGCCTGAGCCCAACTCGGTGCCGTTGAGCACCACGTCGTAGGCTAACGCGCGCACCATGGCCGGGTCGGCTTCCAGCTTGTCCATGTCTTCTTCGTGGGGCGAGGTGAAGGGATGATGCGCGGCGACCCAGCGGCGGTCCGTCTCGTCGTACTCGAACATGGGGAAGTTGGTGACCCAGAGGAAACGGTAATCTTTGGCGGGGTCTCCTGTTTTTTTGAAAATGCCGTGGCGGTCGGCGTATTTCTGCGCGAGCGCAATGCGCAGCAGGCCGGCAGAAGCGTAGATGGCCATCTCGGCCGGCGTGACTTTGCGCTTGCCGGCAGGATGCGCGTCGGCGTTTGTGTCCGATTGCGCGGAACCAACCACCAGTACCAGCAGATCGCCCGCCCCAGCGCCGGCGTTCTGACGGACCTTTTCCCGAACCTTGGCTGCGGCCTCGGCGAACTTAGTTTCGATGCGCTTGAAGTCTTCGAAAGCGCGCGCACCACCCTTGGAGATGAACAGCGGCTTGATGTCGTCGCGCTCCTTGCGCGAAAGCTCGCCCACGCCAGGTGTGCGAATCGCAAGCACGGGCAGGTCTTTATGGATGGCTAACGTCTCCAGTTCGGCCGGCGCGAAGCAGTCGCGGACGTCGGTGAAGGCGGGCAGGCGGAGATCCGGTTTATCGATGCCGTACTGCCGGATGGCGTCGTCGTAGTCCATGCGCGGGAAGGGCGTTTTGATTTCATAGCCAGCGGCTTTGAAGGCCGCGGTCAGGAAGCCCTCCACCGTTTCCCACACGCGCTCCGGCTGCGGGTAGGACATTTCAAGATCGATCTGCGTGAATTCTGGCTGGCGGTCGGCGCGCAGGTCTTCGTCGCGGAAGCAGCGCACGATCTGGAAATATTTGTCGAAGCCGGAAATCATCAGGATCTGCTTGAAGAGCTGCGGCGATTGCGGCAGCGCGTAGAACATGCCGGGCTGCACCCGGCTGGGGACGAGATAGTCGCGCGCGCCTTCGGGCGTCGAGCGCGTCATGAAAGGCGTTTCGATTTCGAAGAAACCGTTCGAGGCCAAATTGTCGCGGATGGCGAGCGCGACTTTGTGGCGCAGCTCAATGTTGAACTGCATCGCTTCCCGCCGCAGATCGATATAGCGATACTTGAGCCGCATTTCCTCATTGGCCAGGACGGTGTCGCTGGGCAGGAAGGGAAGTGGCTTGGAGACGTTGAGGAGGCGCAGCTCCTCGACGACGAGTTCGATCTCACCGGTGGGGACATTGGGATTGATCGTATCCGCGTCGCGCTTTTTTACAGTGCCGATGGCGGCGATGACGTATTCGTTGCGGAGTTCTTCGGCCTTGGCGTGGATGGCGGGATCGAGTTCGTGGCTGAAAACGACCTGCGTCACGCCAGTACGGTCGCGGAGATCGACGAAAATAATCTGGCCGAGATCGCGGCGCCGGTTCACCCATCCCATGAGGACGGCTTTTTTGCCTGCGTCAGCGAGGCGAAGGGCCCCGCACATATGAGTTCGTCTAAGATCGCTTAGAAAATCGAGCACGGAATCGCCTTTGCGTAGGAATGCGGAGCCCCACACAATCGGACACAAGGCGATTGCGTGAGATATCCGCTGATGCGGAACCGATGATTATAAATGGCGGGTCCGGCTGGTGGCTCGTGTTACTTCTGCTTCGTCTCCTTGCCGTCCATGATGAGCCTCCAAGTGGTTCCGTCTGAGGACATCTCGAACGTATAGCCGTAGGACGTCGGCGAGAGGATCTTCATGGTGAAGCGGCCCTTTATCGTTTGCGGGCCCATCTTCATCTCGTTGACCCAAGTCCAGGTATCGCCGTCGACGGTAGCCTTGGAATGCACGGCTTCGCCCATGCTGTTGAACTCGTCGTAGGTGTAGACCTTGTCGTTGGGATCCCAGCCCATGTAGGCGGTGCTGGTGCCGTCACCCATGCCGCCGCCGCTGAATTTCGAATGCAGAACAAGGAAGTAACCGCCGTCCATCCAATCCATGTGATCGTCGGCGTGGAACTTGCCGCCGGGACCCATGGGGCCAGGTTTAACGTCGCCTTCTGAGACCCAGTGGCCGGTAAAGTAGTCGAGTTTCTTGACCTCGGGGCCGGGTTTGGGCATTTCCATTTGCGCGAAGGCCACGCCAGCGATGAGAAGTACTCCGAACAGAAGAGTCAATGTGCGCTTCATGAAGAACTCCTTGAATTGGATTTTCCGAGGGACCTTGCGGCTGCCGATGTTAGAAGGACTGGGAACCGATGTCAAATGAGCTTCGAGCCGCGAGTTACGTACCCCTCCCCGTCTCCGCAATTCGCTTGGCGAGTTCGGCGCGCGAAACGGTCACCTGCTCGCCGGTCGCCAGATGCTTCAGGGCGAAGGCATCGGCCTTCACTTCGTTCTCGCCGACGATCAGAATGTAGCGGGCTTTGAACTTGTCGGCGGCCTCGAAGGACTTTTTCAGGCGGAAGCTTTCATCGCCCAGCTCAACGATCAGGTCTTCACTGTTGCGGCGCAGTTCGCGCGCCAGGCGCGCGGCTTCGCGATTCATGCCTGCCCCTAGCGGCGCGATGTAAACGTCGGGCTTGGCAATCACCGACTCGGCGGATGCGGCCAGCGAGAGAACCAGGCGGTCTTCACCGATGGCAAAGCCGATGCCTGGGGCGGCTGGTCCGCCGAGCGCCTCCGACAGCCCATCATAGCGGCCGCCGCCGAGAATGGCGTTTTGCGCGCCCAGCGCGCCGTGTGTGAACTCGAAGGCGGTGCGCGTGTAGTAATCGAGGCCGCGGACAAGCCGGTCGTTTTCCTTAAAATCGACACCGACCGCTCTTAGGATTTCTTTGACTTGCTCGAAGTGAGTGCGGCAGCCTTCGTCGAGGAATTGGCTGATGCGCGGCAGCGTTTCGATGATCGGCTGATCTTCCGGGACCTTGCAGTCGAAGACGCGCAGCGGATTGGTGACGGCGCGGCGCTGGCAGTCCGCGCACATTTTGCCGACTACGGGTTCGAGCGCTTTGCGCAGCGCTTCGTTGAATTTGGCGCGGTCGTTGGGACAGCCTACGGAGTTGAGTTCGAGCGTCCAGTCTTTAATGCCGACGCGGTCGAGGAGCGTGGCGACGAGTTCGAGAATTTCGGCGTCACGAGCAGGGGATTCACTGCCGGATGAGGCCGGGCCGATGACCTCGGCGTCAATTTGGTAGAACTGGCGGTAGCGTCCTTTTTGCGGGCGTTCACGACGAAACATGGGGCCGATGGAAAAAAATTTATTCAGGCCACGCTCCCAGAGTTTGTGCTCGATGTAGGCGCGGACGATGCCGGCGGTGTTTTCGGGGCGGAGGGTAAGGGACTGACCTTTGTCGCTCTCGGCGCGGCCGCGATCCTCCCAGGTGAACATCTCTTTGGCGACGATGTCGGTTTCCTCGCCTACGCCGCGGGCGAACAGTTCTGTGGATTCGAAGATGGGCGTGCGGATTTCGTGGAAGTTGTAGGCGCGGAAAACGTCGCGGACGGTGTCTTCGACGAAATTCCAGAGAGCGGTATCGGGCGGGAGAAGGTCGCGTGTTCCTCGGACGGCTTTGATCATTCAGTTGCCAGTGGTCAGTGGCCAGTTGCCAATAAATCAGTTCGCGGCGAGAACGCCTTGACGCTCCTACAGAGAACGAAACGGAGTAGGGGTCCTTCGACTCCGCGAGAGA
>Ga0074045_10005048_pt1 | contig 11594 bp, 9 predicted proteins | sample BogForMeECP23OM2_FD_94442 | JGI IMG/M metagenome (GOLD analysis project Ga0074045, IMG submission 94442) | Bog forest soil microbial communities from Calvert Island, British Columbia, Canada - Bog Forest MetaG ECP23OM2 | ecosystem: Environmental > Terrestrial > Soil > Wetlands ...
CCAAGCAGTCTGCCCAGCACAGTACGTATTCGGTCAGGGACCGTTGATTCACGCTCAGTTCTGACTTGACGGGCTCGGGCATGCCGTTCAAGAAATCGAGCGCATTTAGTCGCACTGTCCCGTAAGCGAGCGGAACCAGAACCGGCCAGAAATAGGCGTCGAAGAAGAAGGTTCCAGTAAAGACAGGCCCGATAGCGTGCGCTTCAACTGGGGCATGCTCCTCAAACCAGCGAAAGACCCTGTTAGCAGTTGGAGAGCCAAAAACAATACCAGAGGTACGTTCCCGAGTCCACTCGCACAGGGCACGGAATGGTCTCTGAATATATGGAACCTCTTGCTCGGACATCTTACGATTGAATTCCGAGAGCCAGTCGTCAGAAATTTCGACCATTGCGTTGCCTTGAGAGTAACAGATTCCGGGTACCTCAGCCGCACGGATACAAGGACACATATTACCTTGGCCGGGGTAGACTGTTCAGTGATGAAACTTGCCAACATCGCATCCGCGCTTGGCGCCATCCTGGAAAACGGCGATCCAGAAACTGAAATCGAGGGTGTGTCGGGAATCGAAGAAGCCAATGCCGGACAGATCACATTTGTCGCCAATCCGAAATATGTTGCTGCGGCCAGGAACACCTCTGCTTCCGCCATCATTGTCTCCGAGGACTTCCCCGCCGTTACATGCGCGTTGTTGCGCAGCAAGAATCCTTACCTCTGCTTCGCCCGGGCCATCGACCTGTTTTATCAGCCGCCACGGTACGCTCCTGGAATCCATCCGACCGCGGTAATTGCACCCACGGCCAGCATCGGGGCCAGCGTGCACGTCGGTGCATATGTGGTCATCGATGACGGGGTCGAAATCGGTGATAACGCCGTGCTGTTGCCGCATGTCGTCATCTATCGAGGAGCGAAAATCGGCAATAACTTCTTTGCCCACGCCCACTCCATCGTGCGGGAAGAGTGCGAACTCGGAGACAACGTAATTCTTCAAAATGGAGCGATCGTAGGTTGCGATGGATTCGGCTTTGCTCGCGACGGCGATCACTGGGAAAAGATTACACAATCCGGCCCCGCCGTCATCGAGAGCGATGTCGAGGTTCAAGCCAACGCTTGTATCGATCGCGCCAGCGTCGGCGAGACCCGCATCGCGCGTGGGGTCAAGATCGATAACCTGGCCCAGGTCGGACACGGCTCTACCGTCGGCGAACACACGCTGCTGTGCGCTCAGGTAGGACTGGCCGGCTCGACGGTAGTGGGCAAGAACGTCATCATTGCCGGACAAGCCGGCGTTGCCGGGCATTGCACGGTCGGTGACGGCGTGGTCATCACGGCTCAAAGCGGCACGCACGGGGATATTCCGGCGGGAAGCATGGTCAGCGGCTCTCCCGCTTTTGAGCACAAGCAATGGTTGCGCGCTGTCAACGCGTTCAGCAAGCTTCCTGATTTGGCGAAGACGGTCCGCAGTCTCGTACGAAAACAATCGCACGCAGTATCTGGAAAAAACGAAGAATAACCTGTCTTTACGTGTCTATAGTTCTATAGCTGCCTGCGATTTGGGGAACGATTCAGGTCCGCCAGAGTAGGAAGGCGTTTTTAAGCGCTGAAACATGAGCGACGACACTCCGAATCCCGGATCTAAACCTGCTATCGGACCGCACATCGTTGCGCTTTCACCGATTCGCATCCTCCTCCTAGACGACCGCGAGGAGAACCTCGTCCTGCGTTCGGCGATTCTTCGCCAGAGGGGTTATCAAGTAGTCCCGACCAATTCCATCGAGCAAGCTCAGGCCAAGCTGCACGAGATCGATATCGCAGTGCTCGACTATCATCTTGGCGCCGGGAAGTTCGGCACCGCTGTCGCAGAGAAGCTTCGCCGTGATCGCCCGCATGTTCCTATCATCGTGTTGTCGGCGACTCTTGAGCGAAAATTCGGTGGTATTGCGGATATGCACTTGCTTAAGGGCCACAGCTCGGTGGAGGACCTGCTCGATGCGCTGCGATCTTTTGAGGCCAAGAAGCGTGGCCGTCCGGTGGTGGTTGATGCGCGCGACTTTTATTACTCACGCATCTCGATGGCCATGGGAGACGATATCGTACTCGAGATCCTCGACCGCGACGGGAACTGGCAGTTTGTGAACGACTACTTCGCCGCAATGAAAGGCAAGAAGCGCGCATGGTTTGCCGGCAAGAACCTGTTTGAACACTTTCCGGAGTTGAGCGAGGAGTGGCGGGAGATCATTCGCACCGTTGTCGATACCCGCGAAACCTACATTGACCGTCGCGGCTTCCGCGGCACCGCGCATCTGCCCGCCAAGAATGCCCACTGGATGTGGAACGTGCTGATCCTTCCCATCAAACTGCACGACAACCGCGATGGCGCTGTCCTCACCGCCCGTATGATCGAGAAAAAGTAGGTCCGGAAACAGCGGCGTCAGGAATCATGCATGCCTCTCTTTTCAGACTTCTCCTATCGTAGACTGAGTTCTTGAGCAAGCTATCCGCAGATAAGACCACCTTGGAGCGCCAGGCGTTGCAGCAGCGTTATGTGCAACAGCGCAGGGACGCGTGGTTCACCCTCGCGCTCGGAGGAGTGTCGGTCGCGGCGCTGCTGTGGTACTACGCGCACCAGCAGATCCTGCTCTATGGCGATGCCGTGGCGCATATCAACATTGCGCGTCGGGTGCTGGATACTCGCTCATGGATGTCATCGTTCTTCCAATTGGGCACCGTTTGGCTTCCACTGCCTCACATCCTGATGCTGCCTTTCGTCTGGAACAAGGCGCTATGGATGAGCGGCATCGCCGGATCGATCCCGAGCATGGTAGCTTATGTGGCTGGCGCGCTCGGCATCTTTCGCCTGGTCAGCGCTCGCGCCCCGCAGGTTGCGGCCTACCTGGCGGCGGCCACCTACGCGCTCAATCCCAATCTGCTGTATATGCAGACCACTGCGATGAACGAACCGCTCTACCTGGCGTTCTTCATCTGGGCCGTCGTTTATTTCGATAAATGGCTGCGCGCGTTATCGACCCCAGCGGGCACGGCTTCGACGAGCAGCAGTTCGGAACGCGCGCTCGAGAGCTGTGGCATTGTCCTGGCCGGAGGAGCGGCGACGCGATACGACGGCTGGTTTTTCGGAGCGCTCATGGGCGCGCTCGTAGTGTGGACGTTTTTACTGTGGTGGCGGAAGACGCCCGACGCTGCTCGCCGCCGCTCGATGACCAAATCACTGGCCGAGTTTCTGCTCATCAATGCTCTGGTTCCGGTGTTCTGGCTGGCCTACAACCATCGCGTGTCCGGGCACGCCTTGGATTGGGCAAATGGCCCGTACTCGGCGAAAGCCATCGCCGAACGCACCACCGCACGCGGCGCGGCTCCGTATCCCGGCAAGGACCACGTGGTGACCGCTGCGCTGTACTTCCTGAAAGCGGCTAATCTCAATATGGGGCCCGGACATTGGGGAGACGTGCTCTTCCTGCTGGCTCAACTGGGGACGGCCGTTGCGTTGTGGCGCTTCCGTCAGTACCGCACATGGCTACTGCTTTGGGTCCAACTTGCGTTCTATGCGCTATCGATTGCGTATGGCAGCGTGCCCATCTTTATTCCAACATGGTGGCCTTTCTCCTACTACAACGCGCGCTACGGGCTCGAGCTCCTGCCGGTGTTCGCAGTTTTTCCCGTGTTGCTGGCTGTGTATGCGGCGGAACTCGTCACCAAGCCAAAAAAGAAACCGATCGTATGGAGTTTGCTCGCGCTGCTCGTGGCGGCCAGTTATCTGTCAATCTACGCCGACGTTCCCATCACGCTGAAAGAGGCGCAGGTTAACGCCCGCACGCGAATGGTCCTGGAAAATGAGCTAGCGAAGTTCCTGGCGGGGCTGCCGCCATCCGCCACTCTGCTCATGTACCAGGGGGAGCATGTGGGTGCGCTGCAGCAGGCCGGCATACCGTTGCGGCATGTGGTCAGCGAAGTGAGCCATCCTGATTGGGAGTGGGCCTTGCTCGATCCCGCGCACCACGCTGATTTCGTCATCGCGTTCAAGGGCGACCCAGTGTGGATGGCGGCACAAGAACACCGGCAGGAATTGACGGAATTGATATCCATCACCGTACCCGGTCAGGCCAAGTGTTCCATTTACCGTCCCGCTCAACCAGACGGTGAAACCGCGAGGCCGTCCGCCAGATAACGGATCTGCCGCGTTGCGCGCTGCAGTGCCAGAGAACGCACCTCAGTCCAGAGCGCAAGCGAAGCCGCTTTGCTACAATCCGCGCAGTGACCATGCAAGTTTCTCTCGACGCGGCCTCCATCCCCTTCGTGAAAGCTACCGCCTGTGGCAACGATTTTCTGATCATTGGGATCGAGCACGCACCCGTGGGCATCGCGGGCTTCAGCCGGCAGATATGCGATCGCCATAACGGAGTCGGAGCCGATGGCGTCGAATGGGTACTGCCGGCATCTGATGCCGATGTTGCGATTCGCTTGCTCAATGCCGATGGTTCCGAAGCAGAGATCTCTGGTAACGGCACCCGATGCGTGGCTGCGTGGTATTGCGCAGAGCACAACCGCACATCAGCAGTCATAAGGACCGGGGCTGGACTTAGGACCTGCGATCTCACCAGTCGCAACCGACACAATTTTGAGTTTCGCACCTCAATGGGCAAGCCCGAAGTTGGCAGCGAGATTGAGGTTACCCTGGCGGACAGAACCGTTCGCGGCGTCTCGGTGTCGATAGGCAATCCGCACTTCGTCATGTTGGTGCCGGAGTTTGCGCCCGACTGGCAATCCTGGGCAGCACAGGTTGCGACCCATCCGGACTTCCCGCATGGGACCAATGTTGAGTTGGTGACGGTCCTCAACGACCATGAGATCGAGGTGCGCTTTTGCGAACGCGGTGTCGGCGAAACGATGTCGTCCGGGACGGGCTCGTCGGCCGCCGCCACCGCCTTGATTCATACTGGCAAGGTGAAGTCTCCAGTTCAGGTGCATGCAACCGGCGGCACGCAGACGGTGGAGTGGGATCGCGAAGTGCTGCTGCATGGGCCAGCAACGATACTCTGTCGCGGCGATTTTTTCGTTTAAGATAGTCCTTTCGAATGACGGCCTTCATCCAACCTGAACGCCTGCGACCTGCTGCCCTGCGGCGCGGCGACACCGTTGGAATCATAGCGCCAGCGGGTGCGATTGAGCCCGATGCCCTTGAGGCTGGCTGCGCCTGGTTGCTTCAAAAGGGCTATCAACCGTTCTACCTGCCATCGATTCTCGACCGCGATCTGTATTTCGCTGGGAGCACGGCACGACGCCTCGATGAGTTCCACCAGATGTTTGCCCGTCCGGAGGTGAACGCGATCATCTGCGCCCGTGGAGGATACGGTTGCAATTACCTACTGCCCAAAATTGACCTTGAGGTGGTGCGGGAAAATCCCAAGATATTCTGCGGCTGCAGTGACGTAACCACGCTGCTGACCTATCTGTGCGATGCCGCAGGTTTGGTGGCGTTCCACGGGCCAATGCTCAACATCGACGTGCGTCCCGACGGCGTGAATGAAGACTCGTGGCTGGCTGCGATGACGTCCCGCGAAGCGTTTCAGATGGAGTTCACCAGCGAGGAAGTGCAGACGCTCGTCTCGGGTGGCGCCGAAGGCATGCTGTACGGAGGTTGCCTGTCGCTGCTATGCGCGTCGCTGGGGACGCCGTACGAGGTCGAGACGCGCAGCACCATTCTTTTCCTGGAAGACTTGGCTGAGCCAGCCTTCCGCATCGATCGCATGCTGATGCAATTGAAGCTGGCGGGTAAGTTCGACGGCGTTCGTGGAGTGATCTTCGGGGAAATGCTGAATTGCGGTCCGCGTGGCGCGCAAGAATACACACTACAAGAAGTTGTGCATCGCGTTTTGGGTGACCTTGGCGTGCCGATCGCTTACGGTCTGAAGTCAGGTCATGTGAGCCGCAGCAATATCACCTTGCCCGTCGGTGTCATGACACAGTTCACCGCCGGAGAGAAAGTGTCTTTAAGCCTCGCGCCTGCCGTAAACCGCGCACTCGCAAAAGTTCCTGTGTCCAGGTCATGAACCAGAAGCACATCTATCTAATCGGGATATGCGGTACCGCCATGGCCTCGCTGGCCGGGATGCTGAAACATCGCGGTCATCACGTCACCGGTTCCGATGTTACCGCCTACCCACCCATGTCGGATTTTCTTGCCTCGCTGGATATTCCAGTTGCGCAACCATTCAGCGAGAAGAACCTAGAGCCACGACCCGATCTGGTGATTGTAGGCAACGCCATTTCGCGTGGCAATGTTGAACTCGAATCCGTGCTCGACCAGAGGCTGGCGTATCAGTCGATGGCACAGGCGCTGCACGACGAATTCCTGGTTGACCGGGAGCGTTTGGTAGTAGCGGGCACGCACGGCAAAACTACCACGTCCTCCCTGTTGGCGTGGCTGTTTACGGAAGCCTTGCGTGCCCCTAGTTTCCTTATCGGCGGAATCCCGGAAAACTTCGGCAGTTCGTTCGCGCTGGGAGACGGTCGCGAGTTCATCATTGAAGGCGATGAGTATGACACCGCGTTCTTCGATAAGGGCCCAAAATTCCTTCACTATTTCCCGGATGCGGCGATTCTAACCTCGGTTGAGTTTGACCACGCGGACATCTACAAGAGTCTCGACGAGGTGAAAACTGCGTTCAAACGGTTCGTCAACCTGGTGCCAAGGCGTGGATTACTCATCGCCTGGGATGGCCATCCCGATGTGGACGAATGCGTCAGCCACGCCTTCTGCCGCGTGGAACGCTATGGTTTTGGCGAGGGGTCGGCGTGGCGGATTTCCGACGCGGATTACAGCGACAGCCTGACGCGCTGGAAAGTCTGGCGAGAAGGGGCTCCATGGGCGAAATTCGAATCGCAGTTGGCGGGCGAGTACAACGTCTTGAACTCCACCGGGGCGGCCGCTATGGCGGCTAATTACGGCATACCGGTCGAAGTGATCGGGAAGGCGCTACGCAGCTTCCGCAGCGTTAAACGGCGGCTCGAGGTGAAGGCCGAAGTTCATGGAGTGACCATTATTGATGACTTTGCGCACCACCCCACGGCAATCGCCGGGGCGCTGAATGCTCTGCGCGCCCGCTACCGCGGCCGTCGCTTGTGGGCCGTTCTTGAACCGCGCTCCAACACTCTGCGTCGCAAAGTGTTTGAGGATGAGTTGGCACAGAGCCTGGCGAACGCCGACCAAGTCGTGCTGGCGGGCGTGTTCAAATCGGATGCGATTCCGGAGAGCGAACGGCTTGATGAGCAAAACATCATTGCCAAACTGAACGCCCAAGGAAAACCTGCCCGTTTGCTGGCCTCGGCCGATTTAATCGTGGACGCAATTGCAGCGGAGTTACGCAACGGTGATGTCGTTGCCATCTTCTCCAACGGCGGATTCGGAGGTATCTATGAGAAGTTGCCGGCGAAGCTGAAGTCGCTCCACGAGGTTGCGACGCCAGCGTGAAGCACCCGCCCAAAGCTGCGCTTGCCATCTTGCTTCCAGGTCTCGTACTTGCGGTCTTAACCGCCGGGCAATTGTGGGGAGCCACGCCAGTCACGTGTTCGTCTCCCATCAGCGCGAACCGGCAAGCAACCGAGTACTTTGTTTCGCTCGCCGAAAACGCGCATCACCTCGCTCACGTCAGCATTCGATTTCCCCAAATCCCCGGCACCATCACGCTCAAGATGCCTGTATGGAACGCGCTCTACCAGGTGCGCGAATTTGCGGCGGACATGGGAAACGTCCGTGCCGCTGATGCTTCGGGCAGACCCGTTGCGGTCGTCAACAGCAAGACCAGCGAGTGGGAGATTACCGCTTCGGGGCCTTGCGTGATCGTTAACTACGATATTCACCTCGACAGCGACGGGCCCTTCGGCGCCCAACTTAGCCCTGAGCACGGATTCTTCAACTGGGCCATGGTGCTCATGTATTCGCCCGCTGCGCGAGCGCAAAGCATGAGCCTGCAGCTGCTGGACGTCCCCGCAACTTGGGGTCTGCGCGATGTTCACATTTTGGGTGCAGCGCCTGCAGGCAAAGTTGAGCAGGCAGTTGGCATTGCCCACAACTACGACGAGCTGGTGGACAGTCCCGCTGAGGTCGGGGTCTTCCAGCATTTCGAATTCCAACAAGATGGGGCGATCTACCACATTGTGGTACATGGTGATCCACACGACTACGATGCCAGCAAACTGCAGGACCTGGTTCGCAAGATCACACATGCCGCAGTGGACTGGATGGCAGACCGTCCCTTCGACGAATACACCTTCCTCTATCACTTTCCGCGAGGTCACGGCGCTGGTGGCATGGAGCATGCTTACGGAACGGCAATTGACATCAATGGTGAGCGCCTCCACAGCAGCATGATGCCGGTTGCCAGTGTCAGCTCGCACGAGTTCTTCCACCTCTGGAACGTCAAGCGCATCCGGCCTCAGTCGCTGGAGCCGATCGATTATCAACGAGCGATGGACACCCGCGCACTGTGGTTTAGCGAAGGCGTAACCAGCACCGTCGGCGACATGCTGCTGGCGCGGGCAGGCCTCTTGGACGACCGGCAATACATTGACCGGGTCGCCAGCGAGATCAATGAATTGCAGTCGCGGCCAGCGCACCGCTGGCAGTCGGCGGAGGAGTCCAGTCTGGACGCCTGGTTCGAAGGCAACGCATTTTACCGCTCGCCTGAACGCAGCATCAGCTACTACAACAAAGGCGAGGTGTTGGGGGTGCTGCTCGACCTACGCATCCGCCAGCTCACTGAAGGCACGAAGTCGTTGCGCGATCTCTTTCAGTGGATGAACGAGAACTACGCCAAGAAAGGGATACCCTTCCCCGACTCTGATGGCGTGCAGCAGGCAGCCGAAACCGTCACCGGCCAGAGTTTCGCTGAGTTTTTCCACGAGTACGTGTCTGGAGTCCAGGAGTTGCCTTACAACGAATACTTCCAGTTCGTGGGTCTTCAAGTGGCAGAAACCACGATCCGCACTTCGACGCCCGGGTTCACGACCAACGCGAATCTTGGCGGCCAACCCGAAGTCGCTTCGGTGGAGGCCAACAGTGATGCGCAACGCGCGGGAGTGACAATCGGAGACCGCGTTGTTGAAGTGGACGGGAGACCGGCGACCGCGTCCATTGACGACCAACTTGCGCGCATGCGGTCGGGAGCGACGGTGAAGCTTAGCCTCGCAAACCGACGCGGGCAGCGCACCGTCAAACTCAAACTCACTCCGCGTGAGGAGCAACTGTACATTCTCCAGGATGCTCCCTCTGTCACGCCAGAACAACGCGCACACCGCGTGGCCTGGATCCATGGCGATGATGAGAATGGCGGTGGACAGTGATCCGCACGTTGTTCATGCTGACATTCTGGGGACTATCACTCCTGATCACGGGACCGTTCTTGCTGCTCTACGCATTTCTTACCGGCAACATCATGCCGCTGTATCGCATTGCGAATAGCCTGGCAGTCACTGGGGTTCAACTGGCCGGCGTGAAGATCGAGGTTCGCGGGCTGGAGAACTTACAGCCGGGTCGCAATTACATTTTTATGTCGAACCATGTTTCGAACCTGGATCCGCCGGTTCTCCTACCGTCGATACCCTGTCGGTGTTCGGTGCTGGTCAAGAAGGAAGTCTTCCGTATTCCGATTCTCGGCACGGCGATGAAGATGGCAGAGTTGGTTCCGGTCGATCGCAGTAATCGCAAGGCGGCCGTGGAGAGCGTCCGCGCCGCGGCAGAGGTTATTGGGCACGGGCTGAGCATGTTGATCTACCCCGAAGGGACACGATCGCCGGACGGACGCCTGCTGCCCTTCAAGAGAGGGCCGTTTCATCTGGCGATGGAGGCTGGCGTAGCAGTGATCCCGGTGACGCTCCTCGGGACGTCTGAGTGTTGGCCGAAAGGAACATGGGCGCTGCGCCCGGGAAAGGCGACCGTGATATTTCATCCCCCGATCGATCCTTCAGACTTCGCGGACCGCGATGAGTTGATGACTGCCGTTCGTAAGTCGATCGCGAGCGCGCTTCCGGACGACCGGCGTACCGTGCAAACAAAAGCCGCAGAGAACGTCTGATCGATGTAACGCAGCTTAATCCAAGTGAGTCAGCTCGCGGAATACATTAAACCGCTGGTCGATTTCCTCTCGCGATAGTGATTGCAATCGTTCGGTGCCAAACTGCTCCACCGAAAACGCCCCCATCACACTGCCATAAAACATGGCATGCTTGAGGACATTGCGGGTAACTTCGCCCTGCGACGCAATGTATCCCATAAAGCCTCCGGCGAAACTGTCGCCTGCGCCCGTAGGGTCGCGCACTTCGTCCAGCGGCAGCGCAGGAGCACGGAAGGGATGATGGCCTCCCGCAAATTCCCCATCACGGAAAAAGATGGTCGCGCCGTATTCGCCATGCTTGATGACCAGCGCCTTCGGCCCTAGCTCAAGAACCTTGCGTGCGGCGCGCGGCAGGCTGCTGTCTACCGCCAGCATCTTGGCCTCCGTATCGTTGATCAGCAGGACGTCAACGCGCTTCAGCATCTCGCCAAGGTTCTGCCGGTGATCCCTGATCCAGTAATTCATGGTATCGCCGCCCACCAGCTTCACGTTGGGCATGGCATCACGCACCTGCGCCTGGAGTACGGGATCGATGTTGGCGAGGAACAGGAAATCTGAGTTGTGATACTCGGCCGGAATCTGCGGCTGGAAGCTGGCAAACACGTTGAGGTCGGTCTGAAGCGTCTTAGCTTCGTTGACGTTTTCGCCGTACTCGCCTTTCCAGAAAAAGGTCTTGCCCTCTGCGCGCTGAATTCCGCGCGTATCCACCCCCCGCTTGTTCATCACGGCTTCGTGCTCGGGCAGAAAGTCTTCGCCGACCACGCCCACTACGCGCACATCGGTGAAATAGCTGGCGGAAAGAGAGAAGTAGGTGGCAGCGCCCCCGAGGACTTTCTCGCGCACGCCATACGGGGTTTTCAGGCTATCGAATGCGACCGAACCAACCACGACTATGGACAAAGCCTAGGCTCCTGATTTCTTTTCGTTCTCGAAGTACCGGCCGACGATAAGTCTGAGCCGGTCGAGTGTCGCGGCGGGGACCGCTTCTTTATGCGTGATGATCGCGTGTTTTAGGGCCGAGCCACAGGTGCAGACGCGCTCTTTAGGCATGGCGGCGACCGCTTCCCGCACTACATTGCTGGCGTTCTCGGCGTTCTTCACCAGCACGCCGACGATCTGATCCACCCTCACGTGATCGTGCTCGGGATGCCAACAGTCGTAGTCCGTCACCATGGCCACCGTCACGTAGCAAAGTTCAGCTTCGCGCGCGAGTTTCGATTCGGTGAGGTTGGTCATGCCGATCACGTCCATCCCCCAACTGCGGTAAAGGTTCGACTCAGCTTTCGTCGAAAACTGCGGGCCTTCCATGCAGAGATAGGTGCCCCCCGACTTGGCATGAACTCCGGCGCGTTCGCAGGCCCGCGCCACAACTTCAGCCGCCTCGTCGCAAATGGGATCGCCGAACCCGACGTGCGCCACCAGTCCGTCGCCAAAAAAAGTGTCCACGCGGTGCCGGGTGCGATCGAC
>Ga0074045_10005049_pt1 | contig 11589 bp, 9 predicted proteins | sample BogForMeECP23OM2_FD_94442 | JGI IMG/M metagenome (GOLD analysis project Ga0074045, IMG submission 94442) | Bog forest soil microbial communities from Calvert Island, British Columbia, Canada - Bog Forest MetaG ECP23OM2 | ecosystem: Environmental > Terrestrial > Soil > Wetlands ...
ATGAGTAAGACAGTCTTCGAGGGCTTCGCTTATTGCGATGCCAAGGGAACCATAATTATTGGGGTCAGATTTGAGGAGGGATTGACCGAATTTCGTTTTGTTGCTCGGTGAGGCTACGACGTCCGCGCCTTGAATTTGCATCATTGTTCTGCGTCCGGGTTTTTGATCGTAGCTTACGCGAACCATGTATACGCTGCATTTCAATCCGAATAGACTTGCGGCCATTGCTAGGGATGATCCCCATTGGCCGGCTCCTGTTTCTGTGACGACACGTTCGATTCCCTCTTTCTTGTTGTAGTAGGCTTGCGCTATGGCTGAGTTTGGTTTGTGGCTGCCGGTGGGGTTGACGTATTCGCATTTGTAATAGATTTGAGCGGGAGTGTCCAAATATTTTTCGAGTCTTCTGGCTCGAAGGATTGGAGTCGGTCTTGGCAGATGGACGTATGCGTCGTAGACTTCATCTGGAATCTTAATGAAGCGTTCAGTTGAAACTTCTTGCATCACCAATTCTTTAGCGAAAATTCGGAGAAGTGGTTCTGGTGAGATCGGTTTGAGAGTTTTCGGATCGAGAGGAGGAGCAAGCGCTTCAGGCAGGTCTGGTAATATGTTATACCAGTGGGTCGGCATTTCGTCTTGCGAAAGGTACACGGCGTGTTCCTTATCCACAATATCCGACTTCTGCATGTGGACTCACTATGATGTCACGAGCGAACGTTAAGACAAGAATTTAAGACTACGCAATCAGTAACGAATTTTCTTCAATCGATAGCTCACGAGACTTGGCAAGTCTTATATTTGTTCCGAGTTCATCTCGAATCGAGCGGATTCTTCTGTCAGATTCTAAACGCGTGTTTCAACGCGATGCCACTGGCCTTGTTCGCGAGATCGGGACGTTAGATAGTTTCGTTTTCAATTTTCTAAGTATGAATTTGTTCGGATTCTTCGTCTTGATGATATTCGGCTTGGGGCTTTATCCTTCTGCGAATCTTGGTATATCGATTCTACTGGCAGCAGCGCTCTCACTGTTCATCGCTCTGCTCTATGTTCTTTTCTCCATCTCCATGCCGCGAACAGGAGGGGATTACGTTTGGGTCGGCAGGATCATACATCCGGCAGTCGGTTTCATGGTCAATTTTGGGTTAACGTTCGTCCTCTTCACATTCATAGCTATTGACGTCACGCTCTTCACGGAAGCAGGAGTCGGCGCTTATCTGGCCGATATGGGTGGACTGACAGGAAATCAAAGCATGATAAATTTAGCAGGTTTTCTTAATTCGCCAGCTGGCGAACCAACTGTTTTCGGAATAAGCCTCGCATTGATACTGCTAATTGCGGTCGTCGTCTATTTCGGTGCGAAAACAACATTTTGGACACAACGATTGATTTGGGCATTTGTTCTCATAGCAATAGTAGCGTATATCGGAGCCATGCTTAGCTCATCTAACTCTAGTTTCGTAGCCAACTTCAACCAGAATTCCGGTACAACCGTGGATAAGGTGATTCAAGCAGCTCAGACGAACGGTTACGATTCAACTGTAACTTTGCAGGGCACGGTCCTAGGCTGGGTCTTCATGTTCCTGAACTTCACGGGCTTCAATTATTCAGCGTACGTTTCAGGGGAAATTAGAAATGTTCGCAAAGCTCAGCTGATCGCCATCGTCGGATCACTGCTCCTGTTCGCAGCCCTTCTCGTCGTGATACTTGTAGTATCACAATCAGTTTTCGGTTATAATTTCCTCGGAGGAATGTCATACCTGTTCGATGGCGCAGCATTTGGAACAATACCTAACTCGCCGTATTTTTCACTATTTCCGGTTCCGCCGTTTCCACAATTCCTCATGTCCTTCGTAACGAGTAATCCGATCATAATCTTCCTAGTAACAATTGGGTTTGGGCTCTCACTCCTTGTCAACGCGGTTCCGTACACGTACGTTTCGGTTCGAAACATGTTTGCATGGGCATTTGATCGAACGATACCTGCTTCGCTAGCTGCGGTTGACGAAAGGCATCATTCACCCTATCTAGCAATAATCATAACAACCGTAGCTTCTGCAATCATCACCTACGCATCGGTGTTTTACAACATCAGCATTCTCTTCACCTACATCACATTCCTTTTCGCTGCACTCTATGCAATTGTTGGGCTCGCGGGAATCTTATTTCCATTCAGAAGGAAGGACATCTTCGACTCTTCGCCAGATATCGTGAAGAAGAGAATTGGAGGAATTCCGATTATCAGCATCCTCGGAGCCATCTCTTTGGTCATCTCACTTTTCATTGGATACTCTTTGCTCACTCCTCAATTCTCTGGACCATTCATACTTCAGAACTTCCTAGTGGTTGTAGCAGTGTTAGTCATACCGTTGGTGATCTACGGGATCACGTACACTTACTACAAGAGTAAGGGACTTCCAGTGGATCTTGCACAGCGACAGCTTCCACCAGAATAGCTCTAGCGATTAACTCGAAGCTGCTCATCGACCGGTGTCCACCACTTCTTAACGCCCAGATCATCTGCGACAACATTAGCCGCGTTGTACCCTGCGGCCAAGAAGATACTACCTCCTGGATGACAGGAGGAGCTGCAGATATAGAGACGCTTGATCGGTGTGCGATATTGTGCCAGTTCAGACAGAGGTCTATTGGTATACCATTGTTTGGCATCCATAGTTCCCAACGCCCAGTTCCCACCGCGCATGCTGACCAGTTTTTCGGAGTATTCGAACGGAGTGTACACATAACGTCCCAGGATCTTATCGGCAGTCAGATTAGGCGCATACTTTCGCCACATTTCAATACATAGATCCGCATACTTTTCTTTCTCGCGTTCGAACTCTTCCCTGCTCATTCGCAACTTGAACGTGATCGGCATTTCTTGATAAATAACTGCGGTGTGCCGATTTGGTGGAGCTAGAGTAGGATCGAGCATGGAATTTGAAGACGCTTCGAATCTTGGATGAGTTGGAAGGATTCCTGATTCGATCTCGCGTACGTGTTCTCTGAGGTGATCGTAATTTTCGTAGCCAATGTCCATGCTCCATGCATGATCAATTACTGGATCAAATTTCGCGGACGAATATTTCGGAGATTCGGTGAGCGCCAAATGCACGCAGAACAACGCGTTGCCAGCGTAATCAAACTTCTCAATTTTGCTTCTCATGTCTGCAGAGAGATGCCCGGGGCTAAGAAATTGGATCATAGTTTGAGTTACGTCCACCCCGCTCACGACAGCTTTACGTGCACGAATTTCCAAGTCAGGCAGCTTAGCATCCTTCGAAAGTGCGACTCCAACTGCAACTCCATTCTGGACTAATACTTTCGAGACAGGAGCTTCGCGAATAATTACTCCGCCGTTGTAGGCTATCACGCGTTCCAAAACTTCTGCTAGGTGATGTGATCCCCCTTTTGGAAGATACATGTGATTGCAGATACCTATGAACAGTGGGACGAAATCTCCGAATCCTTCGTAGTTCTGCGCCCAACTCTACTCCTCGAAATTTTTGGCGGATCAGTATATTTGATATGAATTAAAATTGATTTGGTAGCTATTCCACTGCGATGTCGCATGAAAAACAGCAGAAGACCACATTACAGTAACGCAACTTCGTAGTACCTACGTCTTCTTTTGGGCAAGATTCACTATTCTATTACCTCGCATCCCTGGAACAACGGAACTAGTATTGGGTTGAAGGCAGAAGTCAATATCCCTCATGAATCCTAAATCAAGTAGTCGCTTCGCGATGCGCCCTCTCTTCACTAGGCTTCGCCAGTAAGGGTTCTTGTAGAGGCCAACTGCAATAAGCGCGTCATCTGAAAGATCTTCGTTCAGCAGACCTGCCGCAATTGCACCTGCTCCAGCCAAGTCCTCGATCGTTGGTCCTTGGAGCGTCCCACATGCAATGATGGCGACATCATTGTCTTCCGACCGAAGGAAATCTGCCGCGGCTTTTGCATTAACGATGCCTCCAATGATTGTGCTGTCTCTCCTCTTCAGCTTACCCAGAACTCGCGTCAGATTCGTAGAGGAGTAGACGATAGTCTTCCCCCATACATTGTCTTTGGACATGTCGAATGGTGAAATGTTGAAGGTGAAACCTCTCGGCGTAATTCCCCCACGTTCACCGACGAGCACACAACTTCCCCGCGGCATTGAAGAGCGATATCTGAGGGCGTCGCGAATGTTGCTGAATGGAATGACGGTCCTTGCTCCATTGCTCAGTGCTTGAATGATCGTTGAGCTTGATCGAAGGACATCAACTACGACCGATGTGCCGTAGGACACTTCATCAGGTACACCTGACGTCACATGGACCTTCAAATTCCAAGTTCACTCGGTATATTTTATTGAGCGACAAACGTGTCCCTTGGGTTTATCAGTTTTCGCTATCACAATTCGCGCAGAACAATCCGCCGTCTGCGCGTTATGTTTATTTGCGCTAATGCTTCAGCTCGAGAGTTATTAGAGCACGTTGCAGTTCAGGGTACTCCCTAGCGGCTTGGTCGAGTGGTACACCTGAAAGGGCTGCTCTCGCAGCTTGCATCATGGCTCGGGCTCCCGCAGTTGAACCGTCAGGATGGCCGTGTATTCCTCCCCCTGCTAGAAACATCATAGCGGTGCCAAGGGTCTTAATGTTCGCTCCAATGCTGGCCGGTCGGTTTCCAGCTGAAGAGACGGGCATAGTGGGTTTAATATGAAGCCAAGGTTGTCGGAGAGCGGTTATAGTGTGCTGAGTTTCCTCTGTATTGTAGTAGAACTTTCCTTCCACGCTGCCCACATGTAACTGGTCAGCGCCACACATTCTCATGAGCTTCGACCAGAGCGCCACATCTATTCCATGCTTTGGATTGCGAGTGAAAGCGGCATGTCCAACTCGGTGGGAATGAATTGGAACCGTTACGGATGGATCTTCGGCTAAGGCCTGCATACCACCGAAACCAATGTAGGGTGCACAAACCATGAGATGATTTGCTCCAGCTTGTATAGCCTTGTCAGCGAGTTCCAGCAATTTGTCTTGACGAGTCGTAATGTTCACCGCATACAAAACCGGTTTTCCAGTCTGCTGCTTCGCGCGGTCAATTGACTCCATCACAGCCGAAACCCGAGCTTCTAGCGGACAATACTTCGGGCTGACAATAGCTTCATCGTCTTTCATAATGTCAATCCCTCCAAGCGCAGTCTCGTATGCCAATTTCGCATACGTCTTTGTATCAAGACCAATGTTGGGTTTGGTGATGGATCCGATTACCGGGCGGTTCTCCGTGATCCCAGCTACTCTCTTTGTTCCCTCCACCCCAAATTTCGGTCCTTTGTATGCTTCGACCCAATATTTCGGGAAGTTAACGTCGAGAAGTTTCACGTTATCGAGTATAGCCATATCGAAAACGTTTCCGGCTATATCTGAAAGTAGACAGTTGATACCTCCGAGTTCGGGATCATAGTTTGAAGCTTCAAACGCCAGACTGATGAAACCTGAGTTTCCAGAACCGGTTACGCGATAGATCTTAGCACCGTACTTCTTTCTCAATTCAAGGGTTTCATATCCAACTAGAGTCCACGTACCCGTCGAATTCTCTATGGCTGTCTCCTCAGCCATCTTATTCAAAGGCACGGAGCCTTCAACATGATATAGCGCCGTGATATGTCGGTCGGGATCAACTGCCTCCGGCTGAATATGCATGACGTCTCTAAGCGCATGGTCATCATCGCGACTATGACTTTCCATTCTGGTTACACTGCATGAAGGTTGACTCGCCCGATATTTGATTGTTTAGTCCGGTTCGCAGATAGAGGAACAGAAGATTTTGAGAACATTCGTTCGTTTTAGCTACGAGCAGATTGAAATCACAGGCTACGGTTTAGGAGATAATGTATTAATTTTGATTCAGATACGGTTTGTGTCTCTTTACGGAACAATAGCTAGAAGTCAGCTTCCCAAAGTTGAAGATAGTCTCCTCTCTGAAGTACCAGAATGTCAAACACATCGTCGGAGCGAGTATGTCTAAGGAAGAAATATATCGCGTACCCGATCGAAAGTCAGTGACCACAATTGGCACCTAGGCTTGATGGCAGAACCTGCGTTGTGACTGGGGCAAGCAAGGGAATAGGCAGAGCAATTGCTCTTAAAATGGCGGAAGAAGGATGTGATATAGTAGTCAATTACAATACTAATGCTCTTGAAGCTGCTGAAACTGCAGCGAGTGTCGAAAAGTTCGGTCGAAGGGCATTCTTACTAAAGGCAGATGTCTCAAGAAAAGCAGATGTTGAACTGCTCGCAGAAAGAACAGTAGAAACTTTTGGGAAGGTGGATATCCTCGTAAACAATGCCGGTGTTTTCATGGCCAGACCGAGTTTAGAGCTTACCGAATCTGAATGGGATAAAGCAATTGATGTAAATCTAAAAGGCGTATTTTTGTGCAGCCAAATCATCGGAAAGACTATGGCTGATAGAGGATTGGGCGTCATCATTAACATTTCTTCAGTGGCGGCATTCGCATCTTTTCCCAATCGTGCATCATACTGTGCTGCGAAGGCTGGAGTCGTGAGTCTGACGAAAACGCTAGCAATCGAATGGGCTCGTTACAACATACGGGTTAATTGCGTCGCTCCATCTTACCTAGAAACCGAGAGATTAAGAGACGAAGTCAAAGCAGGGATTCGTGACATTTCTCCCCTAGTGGAACGAACTCCAATGAAACGCTTAGGCCACACCAACGAGGTTGCAAGCATAGTAGCATTCCTGGCTTCGGATGAGGCATCTTTTGTCACCGGCGAAACGGTTCTTGCAGACGGTGGGTGGCTGGCTTATGGATACGTCTAAGGTATTCGCCGAGTCGACTACGTCTTCATGAAGACCGTAAGCTCTTCGTTCCATCCTGAAGAGAGGAATTCTAGGATGGGTGGGTAAGCCCATGGATCTACGATAACATCCAAAACGGCAGGTCCGTTGTTATTCTTCGCCTGCTTCAAGGCGCCACTTAGCTCTTCAGCCTTTTCTACTCTAATTCCAAGACAACCAAAGCCTTCGGCAACTTTAGCAAAATCGACTCTACGGAATTCAGTGGAGACGAATCTTCCATTATAGAACGCCTTCTGTTCGTGACGAATGTAGGCGAGGGAGCTGTTATTGAGAACAATCGTGATTACGGGAAGACCGATTCTGGCAGCAGTCTCCAATTCCTGGCAGACGACACTGAATCCACAATCACCCGCCACACAGAACACTCTCTTATCAGGTAAGGCCGTTTGGAAACCTAAGCTCAGTGGAAATCCTCCACCTGTTCCGCCGGCTCCTCGTGGAGCTGTATAAACCCGTCCGCTGCTGAGGACATCAAAATAAGCGCCCGTCCATACGGTCGGAAAACTGGCATCTGAGACTAGCGGTTCATCAGGAGACATAACTTCCCTTATGGCGTGAATCACATACTCCGGACGTATTGGATCAGTTGGAGACTCCATTTTCTTTTTGACCATCTCACGCCACTTGTCTACGAAACCAGCTGCATCCTTAACCCAGTTTTCATGAGACGGGAACGATTTGCCGCGGATTTGTTCAAGCAGGTCTCTAACAGCCAACTTGGCATCCGCAGCCATACCCACCTTGGTCCGATAGTTTCTCCCAATTACAGCGGCGTCAATATCTATATGAATCAACTTGGCTTCGTGGTTGGGTACAGTCCAGCCCGCTGTCGCCACTTCTCCAAGCTTTGTGCCTACCACAAGGACAACATCAGCTTCCTGCATTACGCGCAGCGCGCAAGGTCGGCTATAGGATCCACTAACGCCGACTGCAAGAGGATGATTCTCAGGAATAGTCCCCTTTCCCGTTATTGTGGTGGCAACGGGTATCGATAGCAGTTCAGCGAGTTCAACTAGTTCATCCCACGCATGTGACCATAAAACTCCCCCGCCTGCAAATATCACAGGCCTCTTCGCTTCCATTAGTAACTTGACAGCATCTTGAACTTTTGACGTATCAGGTCTAGGTCTGTGTGGCATGAAGACCGCCTTCTCTGCATTCGGTGAGCCATGCGTCTCCTTCCTTAGGACGTCTGGAGGAAAAGAAAGATAGACCGGGCCGGGTCGACCGCTTAGTGCAAGTTCCGCAGCGTGACGAATAATCGCGTGAACTCTATCTGGACGGTCTACTCTCGCCGACCACTTACATATTGGTCTGAAGGTTGAAAGTTGATCAAGTTCTTGAGAGGCGCCTCGTCCCGCCGCAGCAGAATCAACATCAGTCGTAAGGACAAGTATGGGTGAAGCTGCTCCGTAAGCTTCGGCTACTCCGGAGATGAGATTCGTTGCTCCGGGGCCGACGGTTGCGTCGCATACTCCGAGAACAGCTTTTGCACGTGCATAGCCATCAGCCATATATGCTGCACATCTTTCGTCTCGTACGAGTATGTGGTTGATCTTTGGTTGAAGTTCGTAGATGCTATCATAGATAGGAAGCGCCTGTCCCCCAGGCTGACCGAACACATACTCGACTCCCAGCTGCACAAGCGTGTCAACTAGGTCCCTTCCAGCGTTTGAGATCATTCAGTTAATTTGCTCCAATCAGGCTTTCGTCAATTGGTGACGAGTGATCAATAGAACCCCATTCGTCCTCTGTATTGATCCATTCGCTGACGATCTCGATCGAGGCGTTTGCTTGCCTTACTAAAGATTCCTGCTCTCTGCAACGCCCTTGAAGACACCGAGAGCCGGCAAGTAGCTCCGAGTGAACCAAGTTCTGGTTAATCAGCAGATCCTATCGCTGTCATCGGCAAATCTGCTTTCAGCTGTGTCCATGATGCGATTCAATTAGCATTGGCAGAACCGTAATTTAGCCAATGACGCAAGTTCTTAATCTCACAATGCAAGCAATCAACACTGGAATTGCCGAAACGTTCTCGTGCAAGAGCTAACAAATGCGGTATCGTTCTAGCTGTCGTTTTGATCCCAATCGTCGCCGGTGCTGGGTACGAGTATTATCAGCAGCAACCACAACAAGTAGGGGCCATAACGACAACCGAACCTGTAAACGTAGCGTTGATGCTGACCGAAGTAATCAATTGGATGTATATCGCTCTCGCGATTCTAGGGGCTCTAATACTACTCGCTCTATTCGTATCTCTGTCCAAGGGATCAAAGGAAAAAGCTGAAACAGTCACTTCGGCGACCGAACGAAGCGAATCGGAACCTGAACCTCAAAAGGATCGAAAGAAGTCCACTATGTACTGTCGGGAATGTGGAGCGAAAATACCACGGAATAGTGTCTTCTGACGAGAATGCGGTACAACCGTTCCATGAGTTGACTAGAAATCGGGGAATAATGAAAACAACTGTTGTAATTCTGGTGGTTATTGTCGCAGGTACGATGGGTGCGATGGCATCCAGTTTCTACTTTATGGCTAATCCGTTGATCTCAACCGTTGTGATGACAACCTCGCAGACGGAGACTCAGCAGAACTACATAATACTGACAGAAAAAACTAGAACGTCTACCAGCAATTCACTTCATTGAGCATCTTGTCGAAGCCACCTAACCAAACACCGCCTCCCCGTGCCTTCTAGCTCGTTGCTTGCTGCTCCTAGTGAGCTATGTATTTCAGTTTTGACAGGAATTTTTTAATTACTGATTTTATCTGGGCGGCTTGATCGGCTCAGACTTAGGGTACTCGAGATGGCAAAGATAGAAAATCACGCCAAACGGCACCAAGTAGCCTACGTCATCTTCGATGTCGATGGAACATTGGTCAACAACTTGGGTCTCATTGTGAAGTCTTTCAATTTTGCAGTCGGAGACATCATGAATAGAAAGTTCTCGCGAAAGGAGGTGTATTCTCGTTTCGGTCCAACTTTAGAGGATATGATCGAAGAGGCTGTCTCGAATAAGGAAGCTAAAGATGCGATACAGCGGTATCATTCCTTCTACAAGAAATGCTTCCATCGATACGCGCGAATTTATCCGATGATCAATCAACTCGTGTCAGAACTGGGAAATGCCTGCATTCCCATTAGCATCTGCACTGGTTCGGACGCGAGAATGACTAAGACAACGTTGGAGGAAACAGGTCTACGTGATGAATTCTCGATCGTGGTTACGGCGGACGAAGTACATAGACCAAAACCTGATCCTGAAGGGCTGATACGAGCAACGACTTTGATGAGAGCGAATCCAGATCAAACGATTTACGTGGGAGACGCAGTAAGAGATATTGAAGCTGCCAGGAGGGCTGGGATCAGATCGGCCGCGGCGCTCTGGGGCTTCACGAAGAGTGATGATTTGAAAGCTCATCACCCAGATTTCGCCTTCAACAATCCACGCGAAGCTCTTGACTACTTAGTCTACGCTAGAGAGACGGCGAGCGTATGAATGGAATTGCTTTACGAACCAGAGGAGCTGTTCAAAGGCCCTCGGCTGCGTCGCGCGACTCAGTCGTCGTACGTCTCGACTTCGAAGTATGTGATTCCGAAGTCGACATTCGTGTTCCCGACACCGAAATTGAATCCGAATCCGGGCGCGCCCGAGGTGTAAGTGTCGTCCGTGGCGGAGATCATTTCCACGCCGTTAATGAAGCCCTTGATGACATTCCCTTCAATTGTTGCCTCGACCACGTCACCGTTCTTGACCCCATACTGCGGACCGTTGAACCTTTTCAGTGAAAACCAGTCTCCGAGCTTGCCGCCCCATCTTACGATTTCCGCGTAGCCCTTTTCCGTTTTCAGGGGCCGAAAGAACACCTCATACCCCGGGATCCCGTGCGGCACTATCGTGCTGCGCAAACGTATCTCGACCTCCTGGAAGTATTTATCCGTCGGATTCCTGCTGAACACTTTTGCCGTGACGTGCTGGTTTTTTCCCCATACGCCAGAAAGCACCGCTTCCGGGTCGTCGTAGTCCCCCTGACCCACCCCGGGAGCACCAAAGTTCCCTTGCTCGACGCGATGTTCCGCCACGCCGCCATGCCGAATCCCACTTACCTCTCCGTAGGCCACGCCGTTCTTTACGATGATGTCGCTCCAGTCGATTCCGTCCTTGCGGCCATTGAGCCACATTCCGTTTTCCGAGATCGGGTTCTCGTCATGAACGAAAAACGTGCGATACGAATGAATCGGTTTGGTCTTGGATCCCCACGCGACTACCATGACGTTGACTCCCCGGAGTGACAATTTAAGCGTTAATAGTTTGAATGCAGTGATCTCTACGGCAGACGGATCGTATGAGACTGGGAAACAAAGTTGCAATAGTTACAGGGTCCGGGTCCGGGATAGGAAGAGCGAGTGCCCTGCTGTTCGCAAGAGAGGGAGCGAAGGTGGCAGTCTCAGACATAAACGAGCAGGGGGGTCGCGAGACAGTCGAAAGTATCAAGAAGAACGGGGGAGAAGCAATCTTCGTAAGGACTGATATAAGCAAAGCCGCTGACGCGGAAAACATGGTGAAAGAAACCGTGAGTAAGTTCGGTAGGTTGGATATCTTGTTTAACAATGCAGGAATAAATCCTCTGGGGACGGTAGTTGACACGCCGGAAGCCGTGTGGGACGCTGTGATAGACGTCAATCTGAAAGGAGTCTTCCTTTGCTCTAAGTATGCGATACCTGAAATG
>Ga0074045_10005050_pt1 | contig 11588 bp, 11 predicted proteins | sample BogForMeECP23OM2_FD_94442 | JGI IMG/M metagenome (GOLD analysis project Ga0074045, IMG submission 94442) | Bog forest soil microbial communities from Calvert Island, British Columbia, Canada - Bog Forest MetaG ECP23OM2 | ecosystem: Environmental > Terrestrial > Soil > Wetlands ...
AGAGTTGCTGTGCCGCTATGCGGAGACGGCGGAGGCCGTCGGGCTCGACTCGATCTGGCTTTCCGACCATATCGTGACCCGGAATCCGACGCTCGATATTGCCTGCATGTTCGCGATGATCGCGGCGCGCACCAAACGGGTGAAGATGGGGCCGAGCGTCCTGACCCTCCCGGCGCGGAATCCTGTGCATATCGCGAAGACCTACGCGACGCTCGATTACCTTTCGGGCGGCCGGATGGTGATGGCGGTCGGCAGCGGGAGCGACCCGCGGGACTTGCTCGCCAGCGGCGTGCCGATCGAGGAGCGCGGCAAGCGGCTGGACGAGGGTATCGAGATCTTGCGCAAGCTGTGGACCGAATCCCACGTGACGCATCACGGCCGCTTCTATCAGTTCGACGACGTCACGATCGAGCCGAAACCCGGGAAGGGGTCGCTGGATATCTGGATCGGCGGCAAGAGTGACGCGATCCTCAAGCGGACCGCACGGCTCGGCGACGGCTGGTTTCCGGCGCTCACCACGCCCGATGAGTTCAAGCGCGATATGGCCAAGCTGATCGCCTACGGTGCGGAGCGCGGCCGCACGGTGAATCCGCGGGAAGCGGGCGTGCTGCTCTTGACCCACGTTACTGACGATCGCGAGGCCGGCTGGCGCACGGTCGCGCCGTTCCTGCGTAATCTGCCGATGGCGCCCGAGGCGCTGGCCGAGCGATGTCTGGTGGGCCCGGCGGAGGAGTGTGTCGAAAAATTAGCGAAGTTTGTCGAAGCCGGATGCTCGAAGTTCGTGCTGCGCCCCTCCTGCCCGCCCGACCAGGTGCTGTCGCAGATCGACGCATACGCGAGAGATATCCTGCCTCACTTCGGGTCGGCTGCGGTGTAAAGACATTCATCGCGAAACTCCTTGCGGTCAGGCTAGGAACGACCGATGCAAATGATCGGACCGTTGCGCAAGGAGTTGCGACAGAGAACGGGCGGGAGGTGCGGTCGACGAGCTTGAAGTACGACAACGGTCAGAAGGCTACGAATTCTGCCGCAGTACACGGCTATTATCCTCCATTGCCGCTGAGTAGCTTAGTTCAACGTCCTTTATCTCTCATGAAGTAATCAAGCTGATTTTGGAGTTGAGGTTGAGCGGTGGTGTAGCTCTCGTTACCGGACCACCCCTTAAGGAACGAGCCGGGGGAATGAAGATTTTTGGATCGGGCGTGCCAGAATTTCTTCCACGGAGATTCGGCGACTTGAACTTTCGCCCGCAGGCTCGGAAGCTAAGAGGTAAAGTTCAGCTGGTCGCTGAAGAGTCCTTCGTTTGGCAGCGATTCGACTAAAAGCGGCACCGACGGCGACGCCTATATCCCGTGAATATCTCGATTGAGCTGTTGAGGAAGTCTCTATTGCGCGCGAGGGCCGACGAAGACGGACGGTTATTCCTGCGTCATCCCTATGAATCAGATTTGATCGACGTCGACAGCGAAGCGTGGCTGAATGATCTTCGCGTAGCTTTACAGCAAGGTCGATACGAGCCGGGCCCGATGGACATTTGCGATGCACCCAAGAGCCCGGTGATGGTTCGGCCTGGCGGGCTATTGAATGTCACAGATCGCGTGGTGTTTGCCGCATGTGTTGGTATCTGTCTGCCATCGGTGCGTCACGCCTTGAGCGAGCCGTCCAGAGTCTTCGATCTCTCGAATCAGCTTTCAAGCAACCCTTCAAAGGCTGCTTGGCTCAAGAGTCGCTTTGAATGCTGGAAATCTTTTCGAGACAAGAGCCTAGAGGCGCTGTCCGCTGATATCACATGCGTCGTTGTCGCCGACATATCTGGATTTTATGAAAACGTAGACATCCCGCTTCTGATTTCAGAACTTCGAGCGGCAGGAACACCCGCCGACGCAGTGACGCAACTCAACACTTGTTTGAGGAAATGGAACCAGGTAGGGGGGCCGTTCGATTCCTCAAGGCCATAGCGCAGGCGATATTCTAGCTAAATTTTATCTTCACCCAGTCGATGCGATCTCGGGTTTTGACTATCAGCATCTGAGATTCGTCGATGACTTCAGAATTTTCTGCAGAACCCGCGCCGAGGCAATTAAGGCTTTAACTAATCTAACTAGGCTCCTGCGGGACCGTGGTCTGGTTCTGAACTCTTCCAAATCCCAGATCTTGCTAGCAGACGAAGCAAGACAAATGATTGAAGGTGCCATACCTATCATCGAACAGGTGCGGGAAAGTGTTGTCAGGAAGATCACGGACCTTCTAGGCCCGAATTATGTTAGCCCCGCAGAGTTCAAGAGTATCTTGGAATCGTCGGAAGATGAAATTCCGCTGGAACTGATCGAGCACACGTTTGAGGCATATTTCATCGACAAGCCAAATATCCCATTTCAGCGCAGTTTGTTTCATTTCTTGCTGAATCGGTTCGCCTTCCGAAAGAGCACGTTCGCTTTGCAGTATAGCCTAGAAACCCTCGGTCAGCATCCTGAGGAGACTGAGGAAATTCTTCAGTACCTTAGTTCGATAGCAGAAAGTGAACCATCAGATCACGACCAAGACGTTATGGAGGCTGCCCTTGGTACACCCATCGATGAAATAAACTTCGAATTAGCTGATTTCCTGGAGTCAAAGGAAAACGTTTTTCCCTATCAGACCTACCAAATCATAGAATGGATCGGTCGCTCGTCGTCTCCGCAATCGGAGCGCCTTTTGAATTTCGCTAGGCACATAGCGTTGGACAGCGCGCAACCGCCTTACGTAAGGGCCGTCGCAATCCGGGTGCTGGGTGATTGCGGAAACACCACCGACCTGACGAGGCTTGAGGCGATGTACCGCTCGACTAGGAATGACCTTGAACGGTGTGAAATCGTCTGCGCGCTCAAGAGAATGGAGACTGGCAGGCGCAACGAGTTTTTTGGTCGAGTGCAAAACGAGAGCGAACTCGTTCGCCGGGCTGTTCGCTGGGCGAAGCAATCTGTCTCCGGTGGGGCTAATATCTCACGCGAAAAGTAGGACTATCCTCCGGGCGCGTCTTGCGCCGGTCATAGAGCCGCGTGGCCGAAACATTCGTGTGGCCGAGCCACTCCTGGACCGTGGCGATGTCAGCCTCGTGGGTGAGCGCGTTAGTGGCGGCGGTCGCGTGCAGCGAATGCACGCATAGCCCGTTCACTTGCGCGCTGATACCGGTCTCCAGCCCATACTTCCGCACATATTCCGATAGACCGCGAGACGGCGTCGAGCGGGCGGTCGAGATCGCCCGTGCGGCTATTGGTCACCGGACGAAACACGGGCCCGGAAGTATCGGCGGCGTGGCCAGCGAGCGCCAGATATTCCTCGATTAGCCGCTGAGCCGGCACATGGACGGGCACAAACCTGACCTTGCCCCGCTTGCCCTTGACCCTAAAATGCAAAAGTTCGTGCTGCGCCCCTCCTGCCCGCCCGACCAGGTGCTGTCGCAGATCGACGCATACGCGAGACACATCCTGCCTCACTTTGGGTCGTGATCGATGTAAAGAAAACTTAGCACTTATTTTTTAGCTGCTAATAATCTGTTGCAGTGAATTATAAAAAGGTGCCTTATTTCCTGATGGTTGATGTTGGCCTTATCCTTGCTTTAGAAGAAGTCAGCTTTGTTACAAACCCCCCGAATGTAGCGAAGTAAAACGGTCGGCGCCGGTCTGCGTCACGCGTCCCTTGGCCCCTCCCGCGCGAGTAGGCCGGCGCCTCAATTCACTCCATTCATCTCAGCTCCGCAGCACTTCGCGATAGAACCGGATCGCGCCCTCGACCTCCTCAAGCAGGTTGTACTCGTTGGGCGCGTGGATAACGCCGGTCGACGGCCCCGGGCCGAAGACCACCGGCTCGAGCCCGGCGGCCGCATAGATGCCGGCCTCGGTGCATCCCGCTTTGACCCCGGTATGGAGCGGCAAGCCGGCTCGCGCCAGCGCGCCCATCGCGACTTCGAGCGTCTCGCGATCCAGCGCGCTCCTGAAGCCAGGATTGGCGCGCCGCTCGTCCAGTTCGATCGCGACCGCGCCGGCGTCGCGCGCGACCCGCGCCGCGATCGCGCCGACCCCCTCGCGCACGACGTCGAGCGCGAGTCCCGGCGGCGGCCGCAACTCGAAGTCCAGCACGAGCGCATCGTCCGACGAGATGATCCGGCCCGGATTACAGGTGAGCGTCGGCGGCGCATAGCCCGGCTCCTCGGTCCCGGCGCGGTCGGCAAAATCCTGCAACGCCACGACGAACTGCGTCAGCGCCGTGAGCGCCGCGCGCGGAATCAGCCCCGCCGACACGACGCTCGCGTCGTCGAGCGGCGCGGCGGCGGCCGGAAGCCCGTCGCTCCCGGCGACGACCATCTCGCAAGTGGCGGGCACCTTGTTGACCGCGTCGCCACCGCGAATCCCGACGACGCCTATGGCCGGCTGCGCGCCGAGCGTCTCGAGGGCGAGCAGGATAGCGTTGCGGCCGAGCGCGGGGGTGCTCGAATGGGCCGCGCGGCCCGCGCAAATGAGGCGTCGACATGCGGCGGGCTCGACCGCTTCGAGCGCGCGGGTGAATCCGACCCGCAGCGCGAAGACCATCAGCCCCTTATGGGCTGTGATCACCTCAAGCCGCGACGGCTCGCCGACAAACGCCAACGCGCCGCGTGGCAGGATGCCGCTTGCCGCGAGCTCCCTGGCGCCGACGAGGCCGTGCTCCTCGCCGAAGGTCGCGACCAGCCAGACGTCGCGCCGCGGCGTGCGCTCCGCGATCAGCGCCGTGGCCTTCGCGATGAAGTCGAGCTTGGTGTCGGCGGCGCCCAGTCCGTAGATTCGCCCGCCGGCGATCGTCGCCGCAAAGGGATCGCCGCCACACTCGGTCCATAGATGCCGATCGCCGGGCGGCACCGTATCGAGGTGCGTGTTCAGCACGAGCGGCACCCGGCCGGAATCGTGCCCCTTGACCATCGCGACCAGATTGACCTGCTCGGCGCCTTCGCGCGCCGACGGAATGAGCCGCGGTTCGATCCCGTGCGGTATGAGCAGTTCGCGTGCGGCTAGCTCGGCAATCGCGTGCGTTCCTTCGCCGGTCACGCTGCGGCATCCGATCAGCCGTTTACACCAGGCCAGGGTATGCTCGTCCATCTTGACCTCAACTTGCTTGACCTCAACTTTCGACCTCTATTTGCGGCCCAGATGGATCGCGACGGTGCCAAAGCCGGTCAGGCGGTAGCTGGCCTCGGCGAAGCCCGCCGCGCGCATCATGGCGGCGATCCGTTCCGCATTGGGATGGGTTTTGAGCGACTGAAAAAGATAACGGTAAGCGCTGTAATTCCGCCCGACGACGACGCCGAGAATCGGCACGGCGGTCGCGATATAGAGCGCGAAGAAATGGCGCATCGCACCTTGCGGCGGAGTCAAATCGAGACAGCCGAGGCGGCCCCCCGGCTTGAGCACCCGGCACAGCTCGGCGAAGGTGGTGTCAAGGTCGCCGACGTTGCGCAACATGAAGCCGTTGACGATCGTATCGAAGGTCGCGTCGGGGAACGGCAGGCGCATCGCGTCGCCCACGACAAAGTCGATCTCGCCGGAGGATGAACGGCGCGCCGCCTTGGCTTTGGCCGCCGTCACCATCTCCGGGCAGAAATCCGCGCCGATAATCCGCCGAGCTCCCTGACGCGCCCCCTCGAAGGCCAAATCGCCCGTGCCGGTCGCGATATCGAGCATCACGGCGCCGCGCGGCTCAGTCAGCGCGACGGTCGCCCGCCGCCAGCGCCGGTCCAGCCCGAGCGTCATCAGCGTGTTGATCAAGTCGTAATGCGGAACGATCGCCCCGAACATATCCCGGATGCGCTGGGGCTTGTCCCGGATGCGCGCGGGCTCGTCGCGAAGTCGTGCGGGTTCGTCGCGGGCGGGATCGTGCACCTGCTTCAACCGTGATTCGACCGGCGAGGCGTGCTCAATCGTCGAGGCCGAGCTGCTTGCGCGCCGCCTCGCTCATCCGATGGGGTGTCCAGGGCGGCTCCCAGACGATCTCGACGTTCGCCCGCTCGCAGTCCGGCAGGCCGAGCAGCTTGTCTTCGATCTCGGTCGCGATCATCGCGCCCATCGAGCAGCCCGGCGCCGTCAGCGTCATCTGGATATTCACCGCCGTGCCGTCGATCGCGACGCCGTAGATCAACCCTAGGTCGACGACGTTCACCGGAATCTCGGGGTCGAAGCATTCGCGCAGGACTTCGTAGATTTCGTCGTCGGTCAGCATTGGTCGGTCGCGATACCGCAAGCAGCGCGGCGTCACGCGAATCGTTGGGTAAAGTCGAGTATACAAGTAAACTGGAGCCTGAGCGAGGAACTATGACCGACAAGGAAGATCTTTACGACCAGGCCGTCGACCTCTACGCCGACGACAAGCTCGACGAGGCGATCGCGCTTTACGACCAGGCGCTCGCACTCGATCCGAAGTATACCGACGCGGTGCACGGCCTCGCGATGTGCTATCAGGCCAAGGGCGATCTCGACACGGCGATCGAGTTGACCAAGCGCTATATCGCGGAGGAGCCCGAGGATATCCTCGCCTACACCAACTTGAGCATGTTTTATCAAAAGAAAAACATGATTAAGGAGGCGGAGGCGGCCGGCGCGGAGGCCCGAAGGCTCGACTGGAAGCGCCAGTTGCGCGAAGGTAAACCCAAGGCGTGAGACGGCAACGAAGCGTCGCGGCCTCGCTACGGATGCCGGCCTATGTTTCCTGAACGTGCCGCCGGACTGCTGATCCCGCTCTTCGCGTTGCGCTCCGCCGATGATTTCGGGCGTGGCGATCTCAGTGGACTGGCGGCGGCGGGCGAGCTGGCCCAGGCGATGGGTCAGCGGCTGCTCCTGCTGCTGCCGATCGACGAGACGCCGCCCGGCGAGGCGAGTCCCTACAGTGCGTCGAGTGTGTTCGCGATCGACTCGTTGTATATCGCGACCAACGGACTCAACGGCGTCAGCACAGCCGCGCTGGCGGCGGCGCGCAAAGCGGTCGAGAGCAGTCCACGCGATCTCGTGCGGCTCCGCACGGTCAAGGAAGGCCTGCTGGATCTGGCGTTCGAGCACTTTCGCACCAGGGCGGGCAGTGCCGAGCGCGAAGCCGTGGCGCAATATACCGAGGCGAACCGCGGATGGCTGGACGATTATGCGTTGTTCCACGCGTTCAAGCATAAATTCAAGGGCGCCGACTGGAGCGATTGGCCGTCCGCGTTGAGCGGTCACGACCCGGGCGCAATCGCCGACGCCGGCCGGGCGCTCGCGCCCACGATCGAGCGGCTGAAATTCCGCCAATTCCTCGCGCACACGCAATGGTCGAACGCCCGCGACGATCTCCGGCGGCGGGGCGTCCTCCTTGGTGGGGACCTCGCCTTTTCGCCGGCGCGCGAGAGTGCCGAAGTCTGGGCGCGTCAGTCGATGTTCGATCTGACGCGGTCGGTCGGCGCGCCGCCCGACGCCTTTTCGGCGATCGGTCAGCGGTGGGGCCTGCCGATGCCCGACTGGGTGCGGATGCGCGCCGACGGCTTCAGCTTCATGCGTGCGCGTGTCCAGCGGGCCCGCGCCCTGTACGACTTCATCCGTGTCGATCACGTGGTCGGCCTCTTTCGCACCTATGGTTATCCGAACGGCGAGGAGACGCTCGGTGCCTTCGATCCGCTCGAGGAAGAGGCGCAACATGAGCAGGGTGAAGAGTTGCTGCGCCTGATTCTCGCCGAGGCCGGTCCGATGCGGATAATCGCCGAGGACCTCGGGGTGATTCCGCCGTTTGTCCGCACGACGCTCGCGCGACTCGACGTGCCGAGTTACAAAATCATCCGCTGGGAGCGCGACTGGAAGGCGCCCGATCAGCCCTTCCTCGACCCGGCGACCTATCCGGCGGCGTCGCTGGTGACCACCGGTACACACGATACCGACACCCTCGTCGAATGGTGGGAGACGATCGACGAGGAGGAGCGCCGCCGCTTCGTCGAGGATTTGGGTCTGGGCGACGCGAGCGGGCCGGTCAGTGCGACTTTCGACGAGAAGCTCCTCGACGCCCTCCTCGCCGCGCTCTATGCGTCGCCCGCCCGGCTCGCGATTCTACCGATTCAGGACCTGTTCGGCTGGAAGGATCGGATCAACGTGCCCGGCACCGTCAACGGGAACAACTGGCGCTGGCGGCTGCCGTTCGATCCTTCGCAGGCCGCCGCCGATCCGAAGCTTCGCGCCCGTATCGCGAAGATCCGCGCGCTTGCGGAACGTACGGAGCGGTTCTGACCAGTACGGGATCCCGAACGGGATTCTTCGCGGAGTTTACCTTCGAGGAGCGCAGCGACGAAGGGCTGAGAATAACAAAAGGTTTAGACTTCAAAATAGATCTACGCCGTTACCTAATCGAACTGAAACGTGCGGCAACGGCTCCCTTGCTGGCGGAACTGATCGCGATCGCTCGTCACCGGACACTGACGCTCGTCTATAGCGCCAAGGATCAGGAACCCAACCAGCCTGTCGTGCTCAAGGAGTTGCTTGAAAGAGAACTGCGCAAGAACTGATTACATTGCTGTACCGGAGGTCTAGACCAACATGACATCAACCATCTCCCGCCGGGAACTTTTCCGCGTGCTAGGCGCCGGCGCCGCCCTGGTCGGGATTGGCGCTACCAGCGCCGTCGCTGCATCCGCAACCGAATCGAGTGGCCAGAGCTCGTCGTCCCCTGCGGCCGCCTCGGCCTCACCCGGCCGCGGCGTCGTCGCCGAGCCGACGCATATCCCGCCGCCGATCCCGCGAAGGAACCATCCAATCAATCATGAGATAGCTTTCGAGGCGCATGAGGTGGACGCCGAGATCGAGCCGGGCGCGAATTTTTCCTACATGACCTTCAACGGCCAGATACCCGGACCGATGATCCGGGTGCGCCAGGGCGACACGGTGACCCTGACCTTGAGCAATGAGCGCCACTGCACTACGTGGCATTCCATCGATCTTCACGCGGTTTACGGCCCAGGCGGTGGAGCCGATTTGCTGACGGTTCTGCCCGGGCAGAGCAAAACTATTACCTTCAAGACCATGTATCCGGGCGCCTTCACCTACCACTGTGCGGTGCCGGGAGAGCTGGACGTCCATATCTCCCGCGGGATGTTCGGGATGATCGTGGTCGAACCCCCGGACGGCCTGCCCCACGTCGATCGGGAGTTCTATATCGGCCAGAGCGAGACCTACACCAGGCAATTGGCGGGCAGTTCCCCCGGCCCGCGCGACTTCGACCACGAACGCCTGCTGAATGAGAATCCGACCTACGTGACATTCAATGGCGCCTTCAACGCACTGACCGCGAAGGGGTTCGGCGCGATGCGTGCGAAAGTCGGCGAGACCGTCCGCGTTTTCGCCGTCAACGGCGGGCCCAATCTGCTCTCAAGCCTTCACCCAATCGGGAATATCTGGTCACGAGCATGGTTCATGGGGAGCTTTGCCACGCCGCCGATGCGCTTTGTGCAGAGCGTACCGGTACCGCCCGGCAACGCGATAGTCGCCGACATGGAACTCCCGGTTCCACAGACCATCAAGATCATGGACCACTCTGCGACGCGAATGCTGCACAAGGGCGCAATGGCTGAGATCGAGGTGACCGGGCCACCCAACCCGGACATCTTCAAAGGTTAGACAACGACGCCGCCGCGGAATCGCGAGGTTGCCGGGTCGTATTGCGGGATGGCGGTCAACGCACAGATCTACCGTCATCTGGCCACCCTGCTGCAACCGCCGCCCTGCCGGCTCAAGCATCCAGGACAGCAACCGCGGCATTGTCGGTGTTTACGGCTTTACTTCGTCGGGCAGCCGCGCGATCAGAGCGTCGTACATCTCCCGCGCCAGCTTTACCGCCTCTTGCGCTTCGGCAACTGTGGGTTCGTCCCATGGACCCGGATACCGCGCCTCTACCGCGTAGCTACTCACCGAAGCAACCGAACTCGCGACAGTCCCGAGCGTTACGTCTATGGCGACGCATTTCGCACCAAGCACGCCGAGGTCGTGAGTTTTTGTAAAAATTTGCTTGTGCCAGGTCAGGAACGCCTTTTGGGCTTTCTCCGCAGCCTGTTGCGCGTGATACGCGGCTTGTGACGGCAAGGGGGAACCTCCGCCAAGAAGCAGCTCGGTAGCTTCGAGGTCTTCGCGCGCTTTTGCGAGCCAAGCGCGGGTTTCCGCGACCAGCGCAGAATCAGGCGGCATAAAGCAACTTGCCCTCGCGGACCACTGTGCCGGCAAGTGAACTGACGAGATTCACGCGCGAACGGAACCATCCCTCTGTGCAGACCAGTACGTCCTTCGCCTTGTCGATTCCCCAAAGACGCTGGTGAGCGAGCTTGCTCTTCCTCTGCTCGGGGGGTGCGTCGTCGGGCACTACGACCAGAAGGTCGTAATCGCTGTCGGGGCCTGCCGTGCCACGCGCCACGGAGCCGAAGAGATAGATTTGCAAGGGATGATAGGCGTCAGCGATCCGCCGAACGATTTCGCGCAGCGCCGGATCCGCGTCCAAAATTTGTCTTTCAACTTCGATAGCCATCGACTCTCCGCCAAGTATATAAGCTTGCGCGAGCGCCGCTATCCTTCTTCGCGACCCGGAATCCGCGAGGCGACGGTGGCGAGGCGGCGCTCGAGGAAGCGCCGTTCCGGCTCGGCGCTAACCAGTGCGAGGGCGCGGCGGTAGGATTCCGCCGCTTCTGCCCACTGCTCGAGACGCCGTAGCAGATCCGCGCGCGCCGCCCACATCAGATGGTAGTCGTCGAGCTCTTCACGCACGCGAATCGCCTCGATCAACTGCAAGCCGTGCGCCGGACCCCGGGCCATCGCGACCGCCACGGCGTGGTTCAGCTCGATCACGGGCGATGGCCGCAACCGCATCAGGTAGGCGTACAGCGCCTCGATTTCGCCCCAATCCGTCGCTCCGGCGTCGGTCGTCCGGGCATGTACGGCCGCGATCGCCGCCTGAATCGCGTACGGTCCGACCGGCCCGGCGGCGAGCGCCGCATGGACCAGCGCGAGCCCTTCGCGAATCTGCACGCGGTTCCAGCGCGTCCGATCCTGCTCCTCGAGCAGCACGATCTCGCCCTCACGATTCAGCCGCGTGGCGCGCCGCGAGTCCTGGAGCAGCATCAGGGCAAGCAGCCCGCGCACCTCGCTGTTATCCGGGACGAGTTCGCCCATGATCCGCCCGAGCCGGATTGCCTCGGCGCACAAGTCCGCACGCACCAGCGTGTCGCCGTCGCTTGCCGCGTAGCCCTCGTTGAAGACCAGGTAGATGACCGCCATCACGGCGTCGAGCCGCTCGGGCAGAACTTCGGGCGGCGGCACTTCGTAGGGGATACCGGCCGTGCGAATCTTGCGCTTGGCGCGCACCAGCCGCTGCGCCATCGTTGCGGCCGGGACCAGGAAGGCCCGCGCGATCGCCTCGGTCGTAAGACCGCACAGCGTGCGCAACGCGAGCGCCACCTGGGTCTCGGGCGCGAGCGCCGGATGGCAGCAGGTGAAGATCAGCCGGAGCCTGTCGTCGGCCACGGCCACCTCCTCGGCGGGATCGTCGGGCGCGTACAGGAGCTGGGCCTGCGCGTGCCGGTCGTCCCA
>Ga0074045_10005051_pt1 | contig 11586 bp, 11 predicted proteins | sample BogForMeECP23OM2_FD_94442 | JGI IMG/M metagenome (GOLD analysis project Ga0074045, IMG submission 94442) | Bog forest soil microbial communities from Calvert Island, British Columbia, Canada - Bog Forest MetaG ECP23OM2 | ecosystem: Environmental > Terrestrial > Soil > Wetlands ...
CCGGCGAGGCCATCTTCGCCCCAGCGATAGGCGCGCGAGCGGGCTTGATCGTGGCTGAAATAATCCCACGCGTTGCCGTCATTGCTGTAGTCCTCGCGGACCGTGCCCCACTGGCGTTCGCTGAGGTAGGGCCCCCATTGCCGCCACGGCACCCCTTTCTCCCGCGCCTCGTCCAGCCGTAGCGATTCGGCCGTGTTGGCCGGTTCTATGGTCGGCGTCCTGGCCATGATTTGCTCCCTACCAACCAACCCATGACGTTAACTCTGGTGGCCGAATCCCAGCCCTCGTAAGACCCTTGTCGGGTCACGACGGTTTGCGCCGCCACCGGCAGTGACATGGCGCCCCAGCTGGGCGGGTCCGGATGAATGGCGCTCTGGCGGTGCCTGCGCATCGTTAATCAGCCTGAATTCCTGTCCGCGGGAGCGTTGTCGATACCCCCGAAGTTCTAAGGTAATCAGGCGAGCGAGCAGGGTCGCCGGAAACAATTGACCGATAATGGCCTCCATATTGGCGAGCGTGCGGACGATGGGATGAAGCGGCGTGACATCGCCAAAGCCGGTCGATGTCAGCGTGACAAAGCTGAAATAGACGATCGTACCATCGGGCTGCCAATGTGGGCCGCTTGGAATGTTGGTAAAAGAATTCGGAATAAAATACCAGATCAACCCATATAAGGTGGCAAACATTAACCCGATATTCAAATAGAGCGCGATCGCCCCCAGCACCGGGGCTTCGGCACCGCGACCTAATCCCGAGCGCTGGCTCGAAAGGAGGTAACGCCCCCTTCTGCGTAAGCGACCACTCTCTTGTCGATAAGTTGGGTGCCCCGGTGAAAGCTGGCGCCGTGTCTCAGCCCGGTCACCCCTGCTGGAACTGAGAGCGAGAAGCGTCCTGATCTGGTGACGCGTCACCCGATTTTCTTCCTGTGTTACCCAATGCAGATTTTTCGACGTCGCTCGAGGTGAAACGCCGCTATCCGCCTCAGCAATAGGGCAGCGCGGCGGTCGTGGGGGAAACGGCAGCCGCGCATCACCGCATGTAATCTGGCACCAGACAGCCAGCCTGGTCGGGCCGAGGTCCCCATCCGGGCGCCCAAATCCTGCGGCGCAGCCACAAAGACAGGCGCGGACCCCAGAAGTGCACCGGGTCGACCTCGAACGGCTGAGTCGGCGGCTCGGCCCAAGGCTGAGCGCCGGGCGGTTCGGGGCGCGAGAGCTCGGCGTGCTCGACGACCATGTCGGCGAAGAGTGAGGTGGGCGGCTGTGCCCTGTCCCCTGAGGGTTTATGATCGGCGATTTCGGCTGCACCGAGAACCTCGCCGGGCTCAACACTCCCAAGGCTAGATCCCTGTGGCCCGCCCCGCTCGGCAGGCGTTGCGAGCCTCGGCGATTGCGGGGCGTTTTCATCGGATCCAATCGCGATCGGCCCCGCGGTTACGTGCAACGGCGTGAAGGAGACGCTCTCCGATTCCATTGTCGAGGGGGTTACACGCATCGTGATCGCCCGCTTGATAAACCCGACTAACGCAAGAGCGAGCGCGTCCTTGTTGACGCGATCGGGTGCGGGGAGCCAGCCGAGCGCGACCAGATTGGCTCTCATGTTCGGCCCGATTTCCAGGTTGACGATCACGTCGCCCTGCCGGCGGCGCTCTCGCGATCGCCGCATTCGCTCCGCACCGGGCGACGGTGCTATCATCCTAGACTTGGCGTCATAGTGCAGTCGCCTCCTTTTCGACGCGCGCCAGCCGTCGGCCTCTGCCCGCGACAGACCAGCTTCGCATTCACATAACGCGGCGCGCTCCTCGGCCAACATTACGTTGTATTATCAGTCAAGCGGGGGCTTCCGAAACGTCACAACGTCACAGTCGGCGGAATCGCTGGCCTTTTTGCGGTCTCGAACCGTCACATTTGGCTGCCATGTGACGTTTCGGATTCGGCAAAACACGAGGATTCCTGCGGGTTGTGACGTTGTGACGCTTTTAGAGCGACATTCTAACAGCGTAGAAGCCCGGGATAGCGCCGGTGTATTTCCGGAGCGCGCTGCCGATCGCGTCCGAGTCCATGCCCCGGCGCTCCTCCTGGCGCTTATCGTTGTTCTTCAGCGGCCGGAACAGCGGCTCGTCGATGTCGGCGCCGTGCCCCGAGGCCTCCAGATAGACGCGCAGCCGCGCGGCGGTCTGTGGATTGATGGCGAGCGCGTCGCGACGGCCGCCCTTTGCCCGATACGCGCGGCGAATCGAAGCCGCGGTTTTGGTGCAGGTCCCCAACCTTGAGCGCGGAGATCTCGGCGCTGCGCAACCCGATCTGCAAGACAACAGAGAGGATCGCGCGATCGCGCAGCCCGGCGACGGTATCCTCAGATGGCGCGTCGCGCATCTTGCGCCCTGGGCTTTCACGAAGGCGAGGGTCAAGCCTTCGTCACGATTGATCGCCGGCCGCTCCACCTCGCCTATCGGGTTGCGCTTGGCCTGGGCGTGCCGGACGAGATGCTTATAGAGAGAGGAGATCGCCGCGAGGCAGCACTTTCCGAATGGACATCCGTTCTGTAATCGGAGTCCCGCCGCCAAGCGTCATGTGTGAGCTTCGGCTGTCGACCGACCCTTCTCGGTTACTCAGCTTCGCATTCGGAACGGCTCTTCCTGCCCCTTAAGAGACTTTCCCGGCAGGGCCAACAAGAGACCTTAACCCCGCGTGGCAGCGTGCCTCTACGGTGCGCGCGGAGGGCCGATGAGTGGAACGCGGACCGGCTTCGCCATGCCGTAGAAGACGGTCAATCCGTTGCCGCCACAATAGGTCGATGTTGCCTCCGGCGGCTTGCCGAAACACCTGTCAGCGTCCTGCCAGTTGCTTGCCACCCAGACGTCGCCGGCCGGATCGATGGCGATGTCGGTCAGCATCTGCATATCGCCACCGACATATCCGCCTGGCGGGGATATGGGATCCCCCATCTTCATGCCGGGCGGACAGGTCTCTGTCCGCGCGCCGCACAAATGGGTAATGGAGCGTCCGGCGAAGTCGGAAATCCAAACCTGATCGTTGCCGTCGATTGCGGCGCCCCAGGCGCCCCAGGTACTGCCGCCGCCGTTGTAAGGCGATCCAGGCGCTTCACGTCCATCGGGCCGCAGCGCCGTGACACTGCCCGCCCCAGGGTGTGCTTTCAGCCAATCGACCACCACGCGATCGATCTCTCCCAAATTGCCGGTCAATTTCAATTCCAGCAGGTGCAGCTTGACGTCGAGTGGCAATCCGCTGCCAAACGTGTTGGTCACCCAGGCGTTGCTCTTGCTGTCGATTGCCATGCCTTTACCGCTCGCGCCCGCCTTGAAAGTCTCGACCTTGCTGGGATCGCTCGCCGGAAAGCGCGTGACCGTGTCGCCGATGGCGTTGGTAATCCAAATCCGGTCCTGTTGGTCGATCGCCAAATGGAACGGTCCGCTCAATTTGCACGGACCGTCCTTATTCGGCGTGCCGGCCGGCGCCTCACAGAAGAATTTGGCCTTGCTGGGATCGCCATTCGGAAGATAGACGACTTTGTCGTCGCCGAAATCGAGCGCCCAGACATCGCCGTTGGGCACAACGATAATGCCCTGCATAATGCCAAGCTTACCGCCGAAGTTGTAACCCTGAGGTGGCGAGAGCGGCTTCCCGTCCTTGTCGAACAATGAAATCGTCTTTCCCGCGGTGCTGTCGACCCAGGCCTTGCCATCCGCCGAGACCGCGATTCCGAAACCAGGCCCTTCAATGCCACCCCCGGTAAAGCCGGCGGTCATAGGCGAAAGCGGCTGACCGTTGGGCGCGATCTTGGACAGGTTGCCGTCCCACAATCCGTCCGTAGCCTGGGACCCGACGATGAAATTATCCCCGGTCCAGGCGTTGCCCTCGGCGTCGAACATGATCTTGCCTGGCGCGTCGAGCCCGCCTCCGGTGAACTTGAGCGGGAGCACCCAGGCACTCGGGGCATAGCTCAGGTAGGGCATATAAGGGGTTGCACGCAGCGACCTTCCCGTGGGAACCGGATAGAACGCATCCAGCAGCGCGAACAATCTTTCTGGCTTGAACGCGGCATTGCGAGCCACCGCTTCGGCGGCGGCCAGCGTGTTTTTAGGAGCCTCGCCTCCCGGCGGCGTCGCCGCCGCAAATAGCTTGTCGCAGGCATCGGACGTGACCCGCGTGGTGCAGCCCGCCAGCAGCGTCGATAACGTGGCGAAATTCGCCATGGTCGGCGTTTGTGTGCTGTTGAATGGCGCCTGAATGCCGGTGCCATAGCCGCCGGTCGCGAGATCGATGAAGTTGGGCACGTTGCCCGCCGCGATGCGCAGGCCAAGCGCATAGCCTTTGATCGCCGTGCCGTCGAAGAACTGCGCGTGGGTCCAGACCGATGCCACCGTCGTCATCTCATTGATCGTCACCGTGGCCGGGGGCGTGCTGCCCAGCACCGTCATCAGCGCGATCGCTGGATTGCTGGTCGCCGCCTTGCTGACCGCAGGTTTACCTCCAGTCGCAACGAGGTACAGCGAGGTATCCTGGCCCACCGGCTGATCCACCGAGATCACGAAGTGGCCGTCGTCGCCAGTATTCGCCTGTCCGAGTTGCGTCGGCTCATTCACGCTCGCCGCCCACAGGGTCACGGTGGATTGAGCGACTGGGCCACCGCCCGCCAGGACCTGCCCGTCAAGGTGAACGGCGGCCGAGGCCGACGCGCCAGCAAACCCAAGCGCTCCCATGATCAGCCCCGCACCGAACAGGCGGGCTCCAGGTTTGCTGTGCATCTGTTTTCTCCAGTTTCGAAACTCTCGGGCGATCATTCGCAGGCGGCCGTACCGAGGCCGTGCAATCAGCGTAGCCGGCGCGGGCAGGAGCTCGCTTCACCGTCATAATGACGGACTGGCCATCGGTCGCTATGCATTTCCGGCGAGGATGACAAGACTGATGGGGTGGAAGCGGCCCGCGCTCGGTCACGGTGAACTGACCGTAGCACGCCTGTCGGCATCGCTGGAACCGCCGCTTTGCGTCGAACCCGGCGGCTCGACCGCGTTCCCGCGAACGGCTGGAATCGGCGCACAGGCGCCTTCCGACAAGCAGCAGGACAGGGTGCGCCGTTCACCCGTCAGAGCCTGATCACTAGTGGACCGGGCCAGGCGGGATGCTGTTAGCGAGCTGGCTCACGGCTGCCATGATCCGGCGCCAAGTCGCTGCTCCGTCACGATCGCTGGCGAGCGCCAACTCGTTAGCGCGAGCGGCGCTCTCCTCAAGTGCGTTGTCGCCATAGCGCTTGAGCATGACTTGCCCTCACCCGCGGGCCCCCCCCTGGGGCGAGGCCGGGACCCATCCAGCGGCTCGGCTGAAGGCCCAACCCCACGGGGGGCCCCAACGTCGTCGACGGTGCAGGTCGGCCGCAACCATTCTCGGCCACGAGCACCCACCGCCCCACCTGCCGGCTCGCTGCATCAGGTAGTGGCGGAAATCAACCCACCGCGACGTTCTCCTGGCTTCAAAGACCGGGATAGTGGCGACCCATATATTTGCGCTCCAGCCCGAGCGAGCGCTCCTGCGCGGCCATCGCCTTGTAAAGCCACCGATAGTAGGTCTGCCAATGCATCCTCGGCGGCTTCTCCGCAAAGGGGTCGAGGATGCTCGGCACGCCGCCGAGTCGCATTCGGAGCTTTTGACTTTTGCTGATCGCGCGATACCGCGGGTTTCGGATTGGCTCGCGTAGGCTAATCCATAGCACTGGCGGCACGCGAAGACGTGGCCGCGAAGGTACAGTTTCGCAACCCGCCTTCCGCAGGCTCGACCGCCGACGGACGCGTTGCAGCGAAACCAGGGACGTGCCCCGCCGAGGTGGCATCGCGTCCACACGAGCGGCACGCGCTGCTCGACTGACTTCGATCCATCAGCATCTGCGCCAGCCAAGACCCGGCGGGCGCCCCGCGCCGGCAGGCCTGCCGGATCACTGCGCTGGCCCCGAGGATCAGCAAGCGGCGAATGGTCCGCTCTCCCCGCTTCGATATGGCACCGAGCGTCTGCTTCCCGCCGGTCGATTCCTGCAGTGGCGTCAGCCCGAGCCAGGCGGCGAAATCGCGTCCGGCTCGGAAGCTCCCCGCCGCCGGCACAAGCGCCGTGATTGCGGTGGCAGCAATCGGACCCACGCCCGGGATCGTCATCAGCCGCCGCGCGACCGGGTCTGTCTTCGAGCGCCGGTTAATCTCGGCATCCCTTGATCTGCGCTTCCAGCGCGGAAAAGGTGTCGATCAGCAGCCCGAGGATGACCCGGGCACTTTCTGGCAAAGAGGAATTGGGATCCTCGACGTGAGCGATCAGGGTTGCGGCATGCGTGATGCCCTGGCGAAAGACGTAGCCGTATTCGGAAAGGTGCCCGCGCAAAGCATTGATGCATTGCGTGCGCTGACGCACCAGAAGATCCCGGGCCCGGAACACGACGCCATTGGCCTGCTACTCCTCGTCCTTGACGGGAACGAAGCGCATGCTCGGCTCTGAGCCGCCTCACAGATTGCTTCAGCATCAGCCGCGTCATTCTTCTGCCGCTTCACGAACGGCTTGACGTAGGCCGGCGGGATCAGCCGCACCGTGTGGCCCAACTTGCCGATCTCCCGCCCCCAGTAGTGCGATCCGGCGCAGGCCTCCATCGCGACAACACAGGGCGCCTGCGCTGCCAAGAACCCAAGCAGCTTCGCCCACGTGAGACGCTTGCGGAACAGCACATGGCCGGCGGCATCTGCCCCATGCGCCTGGAACACGTGCTTCGCGATGTCCAGCCCGATCGTGATAGCCTGCTTCATGGACGCCTCCTTCAGTGACAGTTAGACACCGTCACCTTGGCACGTAGATGCCGTCGGGGGGCGTCCACCCCATCACCCGTAGCTGGCCTTCGATCGCCGCTTGCAGTAGCCGGTAATAATCCTCACCCGGGCGCGGCGCCCTGCGTCGTCGTCTGGTAGACGAAGAGCGACGTGCTCGCGGCCATGAACAGCCGGTCGCGCTTTGGTCCGCCAAAGGCGAGGTTGGCGCAGACCTCGGGCAGGCGGATACGGCCGATCAGCTTGCCTTCCTTGGTGAAGCACAGGACGCCGGCGTAGCCCAACGGCGCGTTCGAACTGATCCACAGATTGCCAAAGACATCGGCGCGCATCCCGTCGGGGCCGCATTTGATCCCGTCGAGCATCATGTCGGTGAACAGGCGCATATTGGTCGCCTTGGTGCCCTGCACGTCGTAGGCATAAACCTCGCGTTTGCCGCCGGGTCCGGTATCGCCCGGCCCCTGGCCGGTGCTGATCACGTAAAGTGTCTTGTAGTCGGGCGAGAAGCACAGCCCGTTCGGGTCGGGGAGCTGCGATTCAGGAATCGCCACCTCCAATTTGCCGCTCGGGTCCCAGCGATAGACCGCGGTCGGCAACTCGCGCTTGCGGCCGCCGATGACCCCGGCATTGGGCGCGCCGACCTCCGGCTTCAACACGCCGAGCGGGTTGGTCGGGCCGCCGGCCTCGTCGGGATGGCCTTCGTTGAGCCGGTCGCCATAAGGCGGGTCGGTGAACCAGATGCTGCCGTCCTGATGCGGCACGATGTCGTTGGGCGAGTTGAGCGGTTTCCCCTCGAAATTATCGGCGATGACCTTTAGCGAGCCGTCATGCTCCCAGCGCACGACCCGGCGGTTGAAGTCCTCGCAGGAGAGCTGGCGACCCTCGAAATCGAACGAATTGCCGTTGGTGTTGCTCGACGGACGGCGGAATGCAGTGACCCGGCCGTCCTCCCAGATGTAGCGGTATTGCGTGTTGCCGGTCACGTCGCTGAACACCAGGTACTGACCCTGGCTCGACCAGGCTGGGCCCTCCGCCCATTGCGCCCCGGTCCACAGCCGGCGCACCGCGCTGTTGCCCGGTGCGAATTGCCGGAACGACGGATCAACGACGATGACGTCGGGGTCAGGATAGATCGAGGGGTGGCCCGGGCGCCAATCGCGCGGCGGGGTGGTGATCGTGCTAGCCGGCGTGCCGAGCTGGGCATTGGCGGGCGGGCTCGCTTGCGCTATCGCGCCGCGCGGCGCCAATACTGCGGCGCCGGCAAGCCCCGCCGTGCCGGCAATCAGTGAGCGTCGCGACAGGTTTCCTGGCTCAGTCATGGCGGCATCTCCTTCCCCGAATTTTGGTTGCGGGGATAGTGACCACCATTATCCTTCCCGTCATCCAGGAAGTTAGGCGAGCCCGACGGGCGCCTCAACCCGGCGGACGACCGCTTCCTACCCATTCCGGTCATTCTTCAGCGCTGTCCAAGCTGCCGAAGCCGAGCGAGAGCGCGGTACAAACTGCTCGGCTACGGTACCTCTTGTCGGAGGAATTTCACGTCTGCTTCCTGTAGCAGCCGGTTTTCGCGGAGCCGGTGGCTGGCTCCGGTGATATCATCGTGATGAGCGCCCGGGTCGGGTACGATGTGCGATAAATGCCAGAGGCGTGTCTTGATACAGCCAAACCAGGGCGTTTCAGTGCCCAAGCGCGGTCAACTCCGCGTTTTTGGCCACCTCATGCCCGCACGGAGAGCGATTGCCGTTGCCCAAGATGCTCAAAAGGGCGAATGATCTTGCGACAAGGAGATAGCAGCGGCACCATTTTTCGTTCCCGGACAACATCTGCAATCTGCTCTCTGCCCGCTTTTGGTTATTGTAGCCCCGCCTAGCTACACGGTCGGGAGGCCGTATCATCATATCTACCGTGTCAGCACCTGATCGCGCTCAACAAGAGGCCCTTAAGAATGCGAAAGCCTAATCTCAACCAACTCCTCTGTTGCATTTTGGCATTTGGTGTTGCTTTCTCCGGTTTGCGCGCGGCGCACGCGGCAGCCGATCCTTTCCAACGGTATGTCGTAATTTACAACGACCTGCCGATTACAATCTATCCGGCGCTCACCGCCGTTGAATCAGAGCAAGGCGCCGCCTGCGGGACGTCAGGCGTCAACCGCAGAATCATCGTCAATGCCGGAACGAATGGGGCGGGGATACCCAGTGGAGCGACGGTGACAGTGGAGCTGCCGAAAACGACGCATTGCTGGTATAGCGCTGTCCGAGTTTATCTATTCACCGTCGATCTGACCAAGTTCGAGGCCCGGATCTTCCAAAACCAGCGCACGGTTGCCGATCACGTCACCTGGAATCCACCCTTATGCACCACCGGCTCCGCTGACGCGTGCTGGTCCGGAACCGCTGTTGACCAATATCCCGTCGATGCCCCCGCGCAATTGTTTGAATATACGGTCATTTCCATAGACCCTGCTACCGGTAAGCAATTTCCTAACCCAAATAATCCAAACGGCCTCCCACTGGCGGACATCGACCTGTCCTATGTCGATGAGCTGTATTTGCCGGTGGCGTCCAATGTAGACGATGGTGGCGCAACTGCTTTTATGGGAACTATTTTACCCTACGATCAATTCAACATGAGGACGGCAGCGTTTCTCAACCTCACAGTTCCGCCGGCAAATAAACCAATCTGGTCTGAATTTGGCGCCTATACGGCAACAAATTGGCCGCATAACGTCTTCCACGACCTGGGGTCCCCGCAAACCGACCATGTCGTAGGTAAAGATATCGTCGGCGATGTGAGGATTATACCGCCGAACGTTCTGCCGCCGCTGTCCGCGCTGTATACGCCGCCGTATACGGGCCCCAAGCAATGCGCGGCGGTCCCCATGTGTTCCAATCTTGCTGGAGACTGTTGCCCCACGGACAATGGCACGATCCTCGCCTGCTGCGGCGCACCGTTGCCTTACCTGATTTCCAATACGACGAAGACGGCATCCTTGGCATCCTTGTCTCCCCGTCTTATCCGTTCTGGTGTGGGCAACTCCCTTGTGGACAACCCCTCTGTTGACGCTCTTGTCGCCAGCTGGACCGACTGGGTTCGAGGTGATCCCTGCGCAAACCTTTCCGCCATCACGACCTGGCCCAGTAATAACCCGACGTTCAGCAAGCAACAGTTTTGCAGCATGTTCAAAGACACGGTAACATACGTCTGGAACAGCTTTAAGGATTCCCCGAACGTAAGGGATCCCAAAACGGGACAAGTGACCCCCGGCTGCATCAGCTTTACCGGTGCAGCCAAGGACCGGTGCACCGTCGACTCGATCGTTGCCTTTAAAAGCAATGATAAGGGGTTGCTAAACGAGAGCGTTCAGGCTCTGCTCAGAAACGTACCTTATGGCACCTTCCACCAAACTCGGTGGTCGTTTGATAAATTTATTTTGTTTTGGGCACCTTATGACAGTCCGTTCAACCTGTTTCCCTATTCGCGTTTGGTTCATAACCCGGTTGACGGCGTCAATGCGCCGGGAGCGTATTCCTTCTCCATTGATGACAAATTTGGCAATTTTCAAAGCAGAGGGTCAGGCATTGTCATCGATGTCGGAGGCTATACACATTTGTTAAATCAGGACCCGTATAATTATTATGAGCAGTATCGCGTATCTTTTGGGCCAGGATGGGATCACGCCACCGTTTGTGGTCTTCCTTTTGTGATCCCGATGAAACTAGGTAACAACTCGCCAGTTTCATTTTGGTCTGACGGGGTACCTCAAAGCACCTGCAATATTGCCATCTACCAGGATGCGGCCGAAACACGATATGTGAAGTACCAGGTCGGCCGGGGGTCGAAGACAGTAACCGATACTTACACCGGCTTAACGCAAACGGTCACGCAACTAACCTATGATCCAAGTTATTGTGCTGCCCATTCGACACTGAAGGTTGTCTGCTCCGGCTCCTCTCTTCAACCCACTTTTGTGCCCCAGCCAGTCCCAGGCAATGACGATCCTGATGCCGGTGAATCCTACGTGAGTTTGCCGGACAACCAGAAGCCACTGCTGACTCTGACCGTACCCCCCGCACCTTAGACTTTTATCCCGGTCCGAGCATTCCGTTACCCGGAATGATGCTCGCCATGGCGTGGTCACACCGGTCCTGGCTGTTAGCGTGATATCGCGCTCGCGTCAGCGTGGCATTGCCCGCTAAATATATTATTCGGTGAAATCCATCAATGCGGTTCAACGGATCTACCGTCGTCGCCGAACGACCGGAATCGGCGCCTCTCGCCCGTTGCCGAGTACCCCAACCAAGGGTCCGCTTACTGAACCGACTGCCGACACTCGACCTTTGCCCCTTTCGGTCACTCAGCCTTCACATTTGGAACGGCTCTTCCTGCCCCGTTGCGGACGTCCGCCTTCGGCGTCGCGCCCGGCTGTTCATGCCGATGGCAGCACACTGTCATCTAAAACCGAACGGCCCTTCTTACGGAAAGACTGGTAGCGCCTCCTCTCTGAGAGCCTTCATTGAGCGGATGTAGGGAATTGCGCCGTAGCTGATGCGCGCGACACCGAGTTCGGACAAGCGGTCATTCGGCGGCACGCCGTCCATGACCATCACATTGACGGGCAACGCTACGCCATCGCAGATTCGGCCGACTAGGACCCGTCAGGAAATAAGCGCGCAATTTGGCGGATCGGCATTCGGTGAGATGGTGTAGTTCCACTCCCCGTGGAACTCGGCAGGTTTTATGTTGAGGGCGGCCATCTCGGCGTCGGAGAC
>Ga0074045_10005052_pt1 | contig 11583 bp, 11 predicted proteins | sample BogForMeECP23OM2_FD_94442 | JGI IMG/M metagenome (GOLD analysis project Ga0074045, IMG submission 94442) | Bog forest soil microbial communities from Calvert Island, British Columbia, Canada - Bog Forest MetaG ECP23OM2 | ecosystem: Environmental > Terrestrial > Soil > Wetlands ...
AGCAGCTCTGCATTGGAGCGGGCCACGCGGCTGTGATAGACATCGCCCACGATCACCACGCGCAGTCCCTTGAGCTTTTTGTTGTGGTTGATAATCGTGTAAGCATCCAGCAGCGCCTGCGAGGGATGTTGATGCATGCCATCGCCGGCATTCACAATTGGCACCTCTACATAACGCGCCAGCAGATAAACGGAACCACTGTTGGCGTGCCGCATAACGATGGCATCCGCTCCCAGGCTGGCCACCGTCCAGCCTGTATCAATGAGCGATTCGCCCTTCTCGATGCTGGAAGAGACTGGAGTCACAAGCGTGGTCGTAGCTCCAAGCGTTTTCGCGGCAAACTCGAATGAGGTCCGGGTACGCGTCGAAGATTCGTAGAAGAGCAAGGCCACACGCTTGCCGCGCAGCAACTGGGTGGGACGAGTGGGATCCATGCGCTTGGCCAGCGCCAGGATGGCCTCAATTTGTGCGTTGGTAAGTTGTTCGATGCCCAGCAGTGAATGCAATTGTGGCTTCATTGCCCCTCTGCAACCCGCTCCAAAACAAGCACCTTGTCGGCGCCGTCTGTCTCCTGCAATTTCACCTCGATCATCTCGTTGCTGGTGGTGTGGATGGTGCGGCCGACGAAGCCGGCCTCAATCGGCAGCTCGCGATGGCCGCGGTCGATGAGGACGCAAAGCTGAATGCGGCGCGGACGTCCGTGATCGAACAGCGCATCCAGCGCCGCCCGGGTTGTCCGGCCGGTGTAGAGCACGTCGTCCACCAGAATGATGTTCTTGTCCTGGATGTCGAACTCCAGCGTGCCCTTCGCCACCTCAGGCCGGCGGCCGGTCGAGAGATCGTCGCGGTAGGGGGTGGTGTCAAGCGTTCCGACAGGTACTTCAGTTTTTTCGATGCGCCCCAGTATCTTCGCCAGGCGGTGCGCCAGCGGCACGCCACGGCGCACAATGCCGATAAGCCCGAGGTTGGCTACCCCGTTGTTTTTCTCGACGATCTCGTGCGCCAGGCGGACCAGGGTGCGTTCGATTTCGGAGGCGGAAAGGATTTGCGACTTCTCGCGAAGGTTCGGAGAACCGATGGAGGCTTTCGTCATGCCGCTCGCATCATACGAAATGCCTAAGCTGCGAGCAACCGTGACCGGGTGAAGTGTGACCCAGCGCACAGCAGTCGGTGATCATCGGAATTCACGCCTTCGGCCGAACATCGAAGCCCCCAGGGCCCCGCCCGCAGAGCAAAACAGGACGAACACCACGGCCATCACGATCAAGACCAGCACGACCAGGGTCGCGGCGCCTTGCGGTGTAGCCATCCACGCGAGCATGTGCTGCACCATTTCCTGCACCTTGGGATCAGGATTGCTGGCCATTTGCTTTTCCATTTGCTCCTGCATGGCGCGGCGGAAATCGCTGTTTGAGCGGAATGTGACGAACGAGACCGTGGTGATGACTGCGCTAATCGCAAACCCGAAAACACCGGCCAGAGCGCCGAGTTTCATTCCCATCCCGGGTGTGATCGGCGTGCCCGGCGCGCGCCTCTGATACAGCGCAACCGAAAGCGCCCCGGCGCCCAACATCCACAGGCAACACCCGAGCGACACGAACGGTACGGCTGTGAGAACGGCAGCGCCGGCTCCAGCCAGCAGAGCGCCCCGCCACGCAATGTCCCATTGGATCGCGCCGACCGCTGGCGGCGGATACGGCATGCCGCCTTGCGACCACGCCGGCCCCGGCTGAGGCTGGGAAGGCAATTCTGCCGGCGCGTTTGGCGGCGGAGGTGGCGACGCCGGCATGTTCTCGTCAGGAGGAATGACCCGGATCTGCGGCGCGCCGCAATGCGGGCAGAAGGTAATGCCCTCCTCGATCAGCGCCTGGCATCGATAGCAGGGATGTTCCACCAGCGAAAGTTACAGGAGAGGGGCCATCCTGCGCAAATCCAGAGTTGAGACTGGCCCGCTTCGGCCTAGGGCGGGGCAGAGCCCGGCTGCATCGGGCTACTCGCCGGACGAGAGGCCGGCGCGACTGAGTAGGGAGCAGAGGGGGCGCTCGCACAGGTGGGGCAAGAAAAGGCCGGAGCACGCGGCTCCGGCTAGGCGGTCGAGAACAAGAGACTCAGTAGCTGGCGTAGTAGTCTATCCCCTTCCAGCGGCCATCTTCGACGATCAGTAACTGGTTCGGAGATGCGAAAAAGATCAAGTTGCGGTCCCGGTCGACTAAGTTGCTGCTTTCGCGCCCGAAGGCCTGCAGCAGCGGCGCATCATCAGGATCGCTGCTTTCCAAGGTGCTGAACATTCCGTGGCCGCCCGCAAGGCTGTTGTCAACTCCGGCGTTCACATGCCATTGCGGAGAAACCTCGATCGAGCCGCCGTCGGCATTCCCAATTTCTGCATACCGCTTGGATTCCACCTTTCCCGGTTCATGGTTTACGACCTGCGGGTTCTTTTTCTTCGTCACATCCATGGTGGTAAGTGGCTGTCCGCCGTGCTCGATGTACAGGTACGTCCGGCCATATTCCCATTGCGTGAACATTCGGGTGACGGGCAGCCCGTCCAACGGAACTCGCGCCAGGACTTTCACACCCTTTGGCGCTTCCGGGCTCGCGGAGGCCACCCCAAAGGCAGCATCCACCACACGAGTTTGTGAGACAGCCGGCGCTGCCACCGAAAGCAAGAAGACAAGCATGGGAGCGGCGATCTTCGCGACCCGGCGACCCATGGTTTCAGACAGAATACGTTTCACTTTCGCTCCTTTTTTGCTGCGGGTTGCAGCGTTCGGAGTTGATAACTGGTAGGAGTCGCTTTTATTCCCCGGCCAGAGAAAAATAGTGGGTTGGAATCCCTGAATGGGTATATAGTGTGCAGCCAATGGAGCCAAGAACGGGAATTCCGGGCGGGCTCTAACCAACAGGCGTCACTTCGCAAAGGAGAATGGTTATGGCAAGCCGAAAACAAGATCGTAACCGGATATTCGGGATCGACCTATGGGCGACGATTGCAGCCTGCACCTTTGCGTTTCTGGTAATTGTTCCCGCAACTCAATCCCATGCCCAGACCTTCACCGTGCTGCACGCCTTCGGCAATGGACAAGACGGCTATGCCCCTTTTGCCGGTTTGACGATGGATGCCGCAGGCAATCTGTACGGCACCACCCGCTACGGCGGTGGTTCCGATAACGGTACCGTCTTTAGGTTGACGCCCAAGGGCTCGGGATGGATCTATTCCGCGATTCACGTCTTCAATGGAAACGATGGCGCTTTGCCCACCGCCGCGTTGGTTTTTGGCCGGGACGGCACACTTTACGGAACCGCCACCTATGGAGGAGCTGGGGGCGAAGGCACGGTCTTCAATCTAAGGCCGCAACCTCGAGCTTGCGCCACCGCTTCGTGTCCTTGGGTGGCAACGGTCCTGCATAACTTCTACGGCCCTGACGGATTCTATCCCCTCAATATTGCCTTCGACCAAGCCGGTCACCTCTACGGCGTCACCGCGGACGGCGGGTATTCCAACGCGGGTGTGATTTTCGAGCTGACGCCTTCCAGCGGTTCCTGGACCTTCAATATGCTTTCTGATTTTGCAGGCTCCGCGGTCTCGAACCCAAACGGGGTAATTCCTGACCAGGACGGAAATCTCTACGGTTCAGCCTTCGGTCCCTACCCCGGGGTAGTTTTCGAGCTGACTAATTCAGGCAGCTTGCAGGTGCTGTTCAACTTTACATTCAGCCCTGAGACAGGAATCGACCCAAATTCCGGATTGATCTTCGACAACCAGGGCAACATGTATGGTCAGACATTGTTTGAGGGACAAGGTGGCGCTGGCGGGACAGTTTTCGAGTTGTCGCCTTCAAACGGCAGCTGGACACTTAACACGCTGCACGGCTTCCCAGGCATTATCAATAATGGAGCCGTCGGCGTCCCCAGCCTGATGATGGATGCACAAGGCAATCTCTACGGCACCACTCCCTGGAATGGCGCTCACGATTATGGTGAAGTTTTCAAGTTGGCGCCTTCCGCCGGCGGCTGGACCTATACCGACCTGTACGATTTCACTGGCGCCGGCGACGGCTGTTATCCCTGGAGCAATGTTGTGATGGACAGCAAGGGCAATCTGTACGGCACCGCGTCGTCCTGCGGAGAGTATGGCCAGTATGGGGATGGCGGCGTGGTCTGGGAGATCACGCCATAGGGTATTTGCCTGGCGCCGCGGAGGCGCGGACGATCCCGTCTGCTGGCTACTCGCCGGCCGAGAGGCCGGCGCGAGTGAGCATGGAGCGCAGCGGGCGTTCGCCGCCGGCTCCATGCCGGGTGGCCACGACATTCCCGTCGCGGTCGATGACGACGTAGATGGGAAAAGATTTGGCAGCATACATCGCGGCCAGGTTGGTGTCTTCGGTCAGGACGATACGGCAGCTCCGCGGATTCTGCTCCAGGTACTTCTTCACGGTTTTCTTCGACTCGTTCACGTCAACCGCGAGCACCACCAAGCCCTGGTCGCGGAACTCCTTGTCGAGGTCGTCCACCAGCGGCTGCTCCCGCCGGCAGTACGGACACCACGTTGTCCAGAATTGCAGCAGAACAACCTGGCCCTTCAGCGAATCATTGGTGAACTTTTCGCCGGCAGTAGTCTTGGCGTTGAAGCGCGGCGCAGGCTCGCGGTCACCAGCCAACGCGCTAATCCCCAGGCAAATGATGAGCAGAAGCGGCGTGCAGACAGTGCGGGAAACGCGATAGCTCATGGCAGGGCTCGCTCCGGGAATTGGGACCTGCGTCAGCAAGTTTGATTTTCCGTTCCAGCTCCCAACAGGCTTCGATTATGTACCCATTCGGAGATTCCAGCGCACAATTTTTCTTTGGCCGGACGCCACATCTGATATCCCGTTCAAGCTGGAATCGCCAACACGCGAGTCCCGCCTTGCGGGACGAAAGAGCTTAGCCCAGCCTTTCAAGGCTGGGTACGCGTAGTTATGAATCCGAGTCCCGTAGGGACGGCAGAAAGCAGGTCCCTCCGCTCGGACTAAAGTACTCGGTCGGGATGACAATTCGACGGGGCTCCCACTGCGCGGGCCCGGTCCTGCGAACTGCAAACAGCCTTCCATCGAGCCCGTTTCACACCTTCAATTTAGCGCTTGACGGCACATCCCCCCGCTTCCATCTCGGCGAGGTTTCGCGATTGCCTGCCGGGCACGTAGAATAAGCCAGCGGAATTTTGTCCACCATCATGGATGCCGCACCCAAGTCACGGAAGTTAACCAGCGGCCATTTCCTGCGCGAGGCGGCGCTGATCGCGCTGCAGACGCTGCGCGCCCACAAGCTGCGCTCGTTTCTCACTTTGCTCGGCATCATCCTCTCCGTTTCTACGTTAATTCTGGTTATCTCCCTGATCAGCGGCATGAACCTGTATTTCGCCCAGCGCGTCGCCAATCTCGGCTCCAACGTTTTTCTCGTCGACAAGATTGGTCTGGTGACCGACTGGCAGGACCAGATCAATGCGGCGAAGCGCAACCGCGACATCACCTGGGAGGACTTCCAGGCACTGCATGACGACCTGAAGCTCCCGCAGGCGGTGGGCGTGGAAGTCCGGACTCCGGGCAAGGTCCGCGCCGAGCACCGCGACCTGGAGGACGTCGGCATTCGCGGCGTCACCGCCAACATTGCCGACATGGACATTCAGGAGATAGCTAGCGGCCGCTACGTCAGCGACAGCGACAATCAACACCACGCCATGGTCGCCGTGCTGGGCGCTGACGTGGTGAAGAAGCTGTACCCCAATCGCGATCCGCTGGGCAAGACCGTGACAATCGACGGGGAGGAGTTTACCGTCATCGGCGTCTGCAAGCCCGTCGGCACCGTCTTCGGACAATCGCAGGACAACTTCGTTTACATTCCCGTCCGCTCCTGGCTGAAGATGTATGGACAGAGAAAGTCGCTGAGCATCAACATTCAGGCGCGCGGCGCGGAATACCTGGAGCGGACCAAGGAAGAGGCCCGCGTGCTCATGCGCGCCCGCCGCCACCTGGCGCCCAACGACAAGGACAATTTTGGCATCCTGGCCAGCGACAGCCTGATGAGCCTCTGGAAGAACCTCACCGGCACGCTGGCTTCGGGAATGGTTGGCTTGGTTTCCATTTTCCTCGTCATCGGCGGCGTCGTGATTATGAACGTGATGCTGGCGGCGGTGACGGAGCGCACCCGCGAAATCGGCGTTCGCAAGTCGCTGGGCGCCAAGCGCCGCGACATTCTGATGCAGTTCCTGGTGGAATCTACCGTGATGTCGGCCATGGGTGGGGTCATCGGCGTTGCAATTGCGTGGATGCTGGCTGTGATCGTGCGGAACGCCACTCCGGTGCCGATGGCGGTGCCGATTGTCGCCGTTATCATTGCCATCGGAATCTCCTCAGCGGTAGGCGTGTTCTTCGGGGTATATCCCGCGCGCAAGGCGGCACGGCTGGACCCGATCGAGGCGCTGCGGTTCGAAGCGTAGTGGATAGTGACTGGTGGATAGTGGATAGACTTGGGCGTTGCGGTTCGCGGGCTTTCTAACCACTATCCACTGTTTGGTAAACTATTCCTGATGGCACCCGTGGATGAAAAACAGCAGCAGGCGCACCACCTACTGGACCAGCTCGATGCAGGCCAGCTCGCCGCTGTGGTCCATCTGCTTCAGGTGATGACCGATCCGGTGGCCCGCGCCATCGCCAATGCTCCCCTTGAGGACGAACCGATCAGCGCGGAGGAGATCAAGGCGCTCGATGAAGCTCGTGAATGGCTGAAACACAATGAGCCCATCCCCCACGAGCGGGTATTGGCGGAACTCGGGATTACCCAGGAAGAGATCGACCGCTGTAACAAAGCACGATGAAGCGGATTATCTGGACCGAAGCGGCCAAGGCCGATGTCCGCCGCCTCGACAAGCCCACCGCCATGCGTATCTTTGCCACCCTGCAACGCTTCGCTGAGACGGGCGAGGGCGACGTGAAGGCGCTTCAGGGACGCGATGAACTCCGGCTGCGCGTCGCCGATTACAGGCTCTTCTTTGTCGCTACTGCGGACGCCATCGAAGTCCGCCGTGTGCTCCATCGTAGCGAAGCCTACCGCTAACGAGAACAATTTGCTACTCCCCAGACCTCGCCTGCGGTAAACTCGGCGCAACATGGCCGCTGCCAGTCCCGCCCCACTTCCGACTGCCACCGCAGGAGCCGCCGACTCCGCCGCCAGCGGACTCGGGCGCGCCATCGAACGCACCCTCGGCCTGGCCAACTCCTGGGTTGGAAAGCTGACGGCGTACGTGGTTGCGGTCACGGCAGGGGTGTACGCATTTCAGAAATTCGCCGAGCCCCTGAAAGGCCGTCCCTTCTGGATCCTTGTGTCTCTCCTCGCCGCCCCGCTTGTGCTCGCGCTGGTCTTCCAAGCCATTCCCGAGCTGGTTGACCGCAGAAGAAGGAAGCGGCTCACCGAGATCGCCGGCCATCTACAGGCGGGCTACTTCCAGCTTGCGCCGCGCGAGGACGAAGCCTCGTTCACTCGCGCCGACGGCAAGCACGAAGAGATTCTGCGCTGGCTCGAGCAGCGCACCAGCCCCATCTTGTACCTCACCGGACTCTCCGGCTCGGGCAAGAGCTCGCTGCTCGCCGCCTGGGTCCTTCCCAGGCTGGAGCGCACGGTCGTCGTTCGTCTGCGCGGCTATCAGGACCCCGTCGCCGTGCTCGAACAGGAACTGCTGCGGCCGGGAGTGATCTGGCAAAAGCCCACGGCGGAGACCGGCGGCGTCCGGCCGCTGCTGGAACGCGCCTGCCGCTCCATTCGTCCCCGGCGCCTGTTGGTCGTCCTCGATCAGTTCGAAGAATTCGTCATCCTGCAGGACCCGGACAGGCAGCAGCGCTTTGGGCAACTCATGTCTGCCATGCGCGAGCAGCCCATCGCTGGCCTCACATTTGTTTTCGTCTTCCGCAACGAATATACCGGGCTGATCGAGAAGCTCGCCCTGCCGCCACTGAACCAGAACACCAACTGGAAGGAAGTCCCGCCCTTCACCGAGAGCGCCGCCCGCGACTTCGTGCAGGCCTCCGGCTTGGAGGTCAGCGACGAACTTCTGCGTGATGTGCTGCGCGAAGCCGCTGAAATTGAGCAGACCAGGGGCATCATTCGCCCGGTCACCATCAATCTCTGCGGCCTGGTCCTGGGACGCTTCGCCACCGGCCTGCCCCGCGGCTTTCGCCCCGGCGGATTGGTCCGTGGCTTCCTGCGCGAGTCGGTTTTGCTTCCTCCCATCCGCGACCTCGCTCCCGTACTGGTACCGCACCTGATTACCCGCAACGTCACCAAGCGTCCCCGCACCGTCGCGGAATTGGCCGCCGACACCGCCAGCGATCCGGCGGCGGTGCGCGGCTGTCTGCGCGTGCTGGGCCAGAGCGACCGGGCCATTGTGCGGCCACTCGATGAGGAGCAGCAGACGTGGGAATCTCTCACGACTTCCTCGTTCCCCTGCTCGATTCCATCGTGGGGCGCTGGAGGATGCCCTTCCGGCGAAGGCTCCGGTCCTGGTTGCCCTGGATCGCGGCCACGGCCATGGTCCTGGTCGTGGTTGTGGCGGCAAACCGCGGAGGAGATCCCATCTTCGAGTTGAGAGGATTGGGATGGACCATACACCCAACAGACAAGGGCTTGGAGCTGTCGTTCGAAGGCGCTCCGCCGAGCAAAAGCCTCAGGGCGCTCCAGCGCACCTCTCAACCTTTGCACGTAAGGATAAACAGCGTCGATAACATTACCAGCATGTCCGGCTGGTCGGTTTTGACGAACCTGACCACGCTCGACCTCAGCCGCACCTCGGTGAGCGATGTGTCGCCGCTGAAGGGCCTGAAGAACCTGACCTCGCTCAACCTCTGGTGGACTAACGTCAGCGATGTGTCGCCGCTGAGGGAGCTGAGGAACCTGAAGGAACTCAACCTCGGCGCGACGCAGGTGAGGGATCTGTCGCCGCTGAAGGAGCTGACGAAACTGACGACGCTCTTCCTCGCCAATACCCAGGTGAGCGATGTGTCGCCGCTGAAGGAGCTGAAGAACCTGAAATCGCTTGACCTCAGCAGCACAGGGGTGAAGGATGTGTCGCCGCTGAGGGGGCTGACGAACCTGACCTCGCTCTACCTGACCGGTACTAAGGTGAGCGATGTGTCGTCGCTGAAGGAGCTGACGAACCTGACCACGCTTCACCTCGGCGGTGAACCGAGCCAGCCCTCGCCATTGAGCGATGTGTCACCGCTGAAGGAGCTGAAGAACCTGACCACGCTCTACCTTGGCTATACCGAGGTGAGAGATGTGTCGCCGCTGAAGGGCTTGACGAACCTGAAGGTGCTCTACCTCGACCATACCCAGGTGAGGGATGTGTCGCCGCTGAAGGACATCAAAGGCCTGCAAATATATGGGCCTTAGCAGTAAACTCAGTGGCTAGTGGCTAGTGGTTAGTGGATAGTGATTAGGCAAGCAGTTGATATGGAGGAGCTGGCCGTTAGGCCGTCGCGCACGCGCTTGGCACGGTGGAAGAGCTGGCCTTCAGGCCAGCGTCTCAGCCGCTGACAATAATTTTCGGCGCCTTCGTCCCGAAACCATGGCCGTTGGATAGCTTTTGGGAGTACTTGAGAATAAGATTTGTCTCAGGGCGCGACTTCAGGGACGGCACGGGTTTTGGCAGAAATTCTTTAGCCGTGGAAGGTCTATGTCCACCAATTGAGACGCATGACGACACACAACTTGCATGACACAGTAGCGCTTCTCACTCGCACCCCCGCGGCTCTCGATGCGCTCCTGCGCGATCTGCCGGAAGCGTGGACGTTGCGCAACGAAGGCGAAAACACATGGAGCGCGTTCGATGTCGTCGGCCACCTGATTCACGGCGAACGCACGGATTGGATGGTGCGGACGAAGATAATTCTGCAGGTTGGTGAGAGCCAGCCGTTTCAGCGCTTTGATCGTTGGGCGCAAGTACGAGAAAGCCAAGGTAAGTCGTTGGGACAGTTATTGGATGAATTTGCCCGTTTGCGGTCAGAGAACCTGAACCAGCTCCGGGCCCTGAATCTGCGGCCGGAGGACCTTGAACGGCGCGGGCAACATCCTGCACTCGGAGTCGTTACTCTGTCGCAGCTGCTGGCGACGTGGGCAGCTCATGACTTGACTCATCTGCACCAGATCTCAAGAGTCATGGCCCACCAGTACCGGGAGGCCGTGGGTCCGTGGACCCAATATCTTGGTGTGATGCAGTGCGCCGGGCACAGTTCTTGATAGTGGATAGTGATTAGTGGATAGTGGTTAGACTTGGATGTTAGGCGCCCCATCGTAGACTAGATGTAAGGATGCGGACTGACAAATACATAAACTCTGGATGTGTTTCTATCCACTAACCACTATCCACTGACCACTGGTGTTCCTATGCGAATGCACTTTGGCGTAAATGCGCGAATGGCGATACAGACGGTGCGCGAGCATAAGACGCGCTCCTTCCTCACCGTCTTAGGCGTTGTCATTGGCGTTGCCGCCATGATCTTCGTCTCCTCCATCCTGGTGGGAGTGGACAAGAACACCGCCGACTCCCTTAACGACTGGGGAACGAATACGCTGTTCGTGTTCCGCTTCGACATTGGCTTTAGGACTTCCCAGCTAACGGCGGAGGAGCGCGCACGCAAGCCCCTCAGCTACGACGACACCATGGCCATTCTGGCGGAGTGTCCTAGCGTAAAGAACGTTACCCCTGAGCTTATGCAGCGCTTTACCTTCGGCCCGGGGATGCGGACCTTCAGTACACGTTACGGCTCACATGAGGTTGGAAACATTGACTTTGCCGGGGCTACTCCGTCCTGGCAGGAGGTCTACAACGGCCACGTTGCCCAAGGCAGGTTCTTCACTGACTTCGAAAACCTCCACAGTGCCGATGTCGCCATCATTGGCTATGACATCAATACCGCCTTCTTCCCGGCCAACGATGGCGTGGGGCAAACGATCCTGGTGGATGGCGTCCCCTATACCGTTGTCGGCGTCATGGAGAAACGTAAGAGCGCCTTCATCGGCGGGGACTCCCCCGACAAGCTCATCCGCGTTCCCTATAACAGCTACCATAAGCACTATCCTGGCGATGACGAGAACTTCGTCGGCGCCGAGGCGTACCCCGGAAAGATGGCGCAGGCTGAGGATGAGATTCGGGGGCTGCTGCGCCGTCGGCGTCACGTAGCCTACGACAAACCTGACAGCTTTGCCATTACCAGCGCCGCTGCCATTGCCGATACCTTCCGCCAGATTATGAGTACGGTAGCGTTGATGACAGTGGTGGTCAGCTCCATCGGCTTGCTGGTGGGAGGCGTGGGCGTGATGAACATCATGCTGATGTCGGTAACGGAGCGTACCCATGAGATAGGCGTCCGCAAAGCCATTGGCGCAAGGCGTGGGGATGTCATTCGCCAATTCCTTACCGAAGCCGTCGTCTTGACTGGGCTTGGGGGAATTGCCGGTGTACTTGTAGGCATTGCCGGAGCATCGCTACTACCGTTGGCGTTCCCGTCGATGCCAACGTCAGTGCCTGTCTGGGCTATCGTTGCTGCCGTGATAATG
>Ga0074045_10005054_pt1 | contig 11578 bp, 6 predicted proteins | sample BogForMeECP23OM2_FD_94442 | JGI IMG/M metagenome (GOLD analysis project Ga0074045, IMG submission 94442) | Bog forest soil microbial communities from Calvert Island, British Columbia, Canada - Bog Forest MetaG ECP23OM2 | ecosystem: Environmental > Terrestrial > Soil > Wetlands ...
CCTCGCGCTCTTTCTGGGTGGGATGATCGTATTCCTCGGGCTGCGCGGTCGATCCGGCGCGCAGGCGTGGACTCCCACGATCGCGCTCGCGCTGGTTGGGGTCTTCTGGGTTTGGCTATTCCTGGGAAAGATCACCCGCATCCCCTCAGACGCGGGCTTCGACGCGCCCGCTCATCTCGCGTACATCGCTTCCATTCTGCACGAGGGGACGCTACCCCTCGCAGACCAAGGCTTGCAGACGTACCAGCCGCCCCTCTTTCACGCGACGACGGCCCTTCTCCTCGCGCTGGTACGCACCGCCCAAGGCAGCCCCGCCCAGCGCGCCGTACTCTCGCTTCTCCCCGTGCTCTCGGGTCTCGGGATGGCGTTCGTGGCGGCCGCCATGGCGCGTCTGCTCGTGCCGGACTCGCCGGGGATGCAAGCCGGCGCGATCGTCGTCGCGGGGCTCCTGCCCATGAACCTGACGCTTGCAGCCAGCGTGTCCAATGAGGCGCCGCACGCGCTGCTTGCAAGCCTCGCATTGCTGGCCGCACTGCGCGCATTGCTGGCCACGTCGACGACGCGACGCGACGACTGGGTCCTCGGACTCCTTCTGGGCCTGGCCCTTCTCACGAAGTACACGAGCGCGATCTTGGTCCCCATCCTCGTAGGGGCAGTGGCGCTGAAACGCTGGATCGTCGAGCGCGCGCCCCCCCTGCCGATCGCCGCGGGTGCCGCACGAGCCCTGGCCGCAGTCGCCGGACTCGCCGGGTGGGTCTATGTGCGAAACTGGCTCTACTTCGGTGACCCGTTCGTGTGGTCCCTCAATGCCTGGCCCGGGAAGACGCTGTGGCAGTTCCCCGACTTCCACACCCTCGGCTACTTCCTTCGCTTCGGGGACTCCCTCACGCAACCCTGGTATTCGGGTTTTCACAGCTTCTGGGACTCCCTCTACACGACGCTTTGGGGTGACGGGACGCTGGGTGGCGCTGGCGGGGTAGAGTATTTCCACGGGCGCTGGCGCTGCGATTGGATGGCCGCTGTCTTCTTGCTGGCGCTCCCTGCGACCGGCTTTGTCGCGATGGGTTGGATCCGGGCCGGCGTGGGTGCACTCCGTGACGCGAGCCTCGGCCGTCGCCTCGCCCTCTCGCTCCTCGTGGGATTGCCGCCGCTTCTCATCGCTTCGCTGGTGAATATCAATCTGCACTATCCCTTCTGGTCGTTTGGCAAAGCGTTCTACGCGCTCTTTTTGACCCCCACGCTGGCGCTCTTCGGCGTCCTCGGTTTCGATGCCCTGGACCGTGTGCTCGCCCGGCGCGCGGGAAGCGCACTGCGCAGTCTGCCCTGGGGCTGGGCCGTGGCATTCCTGGGCTCTATCGCGCTGAGTTACGGAGGTTGAGGAGCCCTTTCACGCAGCCCTGGCACTGGAGGTCGCGCTTCGCTGCAGAAGAGTGCGCGCAGCTCTGATACCGTAGGTCAGCGTGCCCTCTGTGGATCCCTCGTCGCGCCCTGAGCTCGGCACCGCCGTCGAGTTCTCCATCGTGATGCCGTGCTTGGATGAGGCCGAGACCCTGGGTACCTGCATCCGGAAGGCACAGCTCTTTTTGCGCAGCCACGCCATCGCCGGAGAGGTCGTCATCGGCGACAACGGGAGCCGCGATGGATCGCCGGAGATCGCGGAGAAGCTCGGTGCCCGCGTGGTCCACGTGGCGGAGCGCGGCTACGGCAGCGCCTTGCGAGCGGCAATTGCTGCCGCTCGCGGCCGCTACGTGATCATGGGCGATTCGGACGACAGCTACGACTTCTCGAGCCTTCAGGATTTCGTCGCGAAGCTGCGTGCGGGCTGCGACCTCGTGATGGGCAACCGTTTCCGCGGCGAGGTCCTCCCAAACGCCATGCCAAGACTCCACCGCTGGCTCGGGAACCCCGTGCTATCGGGCCTTGGTCAGCTCTTCTTCCGCAGCCCGGTGGGTGACTTCCACTGTGGCCTGCGAGGCTTCAGCAAGGCGGCCTTCGACGCGATGGACCTTGGAACCACCGGCATGGAGTTCGCGAGCGAGATGGTGATCAAAGCGACACTTCTCGGTCTTCGCGTGGAAGAGGTCCCGATCGTGCTTCGCCCTGACGGCCGGTCGCGCCCGCCGCATCTTCGAAGCTGGCGGGACGGCTGGCGCCACCTGCGCTTCATGCTGCTCTTCAGCCCGCGCTGGCTCTTTCTCGTGCCGGGCGTGATCCTGTTCGCGATCGGTCTTGCGGCGTCCCTGATTCTCGCGATGGGGCCGGTCTGGCTCCCGATCCACGGGACGGTCGCGCGAATCGGACTCGACGTGCATACCCTGGTGGTTTCGAGCCTGCTCTGCCTGGTGGGCTACCAGCTCGTGATCTTTGCAGTATTCACGAAGGTGTTCGCGGTGACCGAGCACCTCCATCCGATGCCCCCTACGCTCGCCCGCCTCTTCGAGTATGTGACCCTCGAGGTCGGGCTCGTCTGCGGGGTGCTGCTGTGCGTGGGGGGACTCGCCGCGCTGGGCATTGCCTTCGCGGATTGGGCACGGGCGGGTTTTGGACCCCTCGAGCCGCGCCAAGGCATGCGCCTCGTGGTCCCCGCAGCGCTTCTCCTCATGCTCGGGATTCAGACGCTCTTCGCGAGCTTCTTCCTGAGCATTCTTGGACTGAGACGCCGCTAGCATGATCGCGCGAAGCCCCGAGCCGGAAGCTGCCGTGCCGAATCGCGCGGCGTCGGTCGCCCTGACCAGCCGTGTGGCTCGATACACGCAGTTCGACCAGCTCAATCGGCCCTATCTGGCGTGGCAACTCGAGAGTTTTCGTCCCTTCCTAGGCCGGCGCATCCTCGAAATCGGTTGCGGCGTGGGCGGCATTCTGGATCTCATCGGTTCTCGGGAAGCGATCCTGGGCGTGGACGTGGACGACGAAGTCCTCGACTACGCGCGGCAGCGCTTCGCGGATCGCCCCGAAGTACGGTTCGCACTTTGCGATCTCGGGGACGCATCGGCGGAGGCTCGACTGCGTGAGTTCGCGCCCGACACCATCGTCTGCATCAATGTCCTCGAGCACGTGCGCGACGACCTTGCGGCGCTGGAGCGCCTGGAGCGGATCCTCACCCCCGGCGGCCATCTCTGCCTTCTCGTGCCCGCGCATTTCGCTCTCTACGGCTCGTATGACCGCTTGGATGGACACTATCGACGCTACTCCCGGTCGCACCTTGGGACCTTGCTCTCGCACACAGGCCTTAAGATCCTGCAACTGCGCTATTTCAACGCGATCGGAGCCCTGGGCTGGTGGCTCAACTACCGGCTCCTCCGCCGCTCGATCCACGGCGGCGCACAGTTTGATCTCATGAACCGGGCGATTCCCATCGCGCGGCGCATCGAGGTGCTGGTACCGCCGCCTTTCGGGCTTTCCGTAATTGCCTTGTGTCGGCGCCCGGCATAAGAGGTCGCCCGCGGCGAGCTTCCCTCGACACACCGCTGGATCCCTCATCGCTCGGATTACCGGGAACCGACATCCGCCCATCGAGATCTCAACCAGGCCCCGTCGAAACCCTGCGTGGGACCAATCGATCGCCTGCTCCCGGCTTCGCGCTCAGGGTTTCCTCATGATACTCCTCCTCGACGTTGACCTCCCAGCAATCGCGATTCTCTCCGGCGATGTTCTGCACCGCGTACATGGCCGTTACCATCGAGTGGTCCTGATTGTTGTAACGGTGCTGGCCATTGCGTCCCACTGACTCGAGGTTCGAGAACCTCGCCAGGTACGCGCGGACGACCGTGAGAGCGTCTCTGTAGGTGGCATCGTAGACTGGATATGCCTTCGGCATTCGCACCACACACCCGTCGATCACGTCGGATTCGGCGATCAGACCGATCTGGGCGGCTTCGCGACGTCCCATCGAGATCAGCGCATCGTCGGGATCACTCCAAAGATCGTCGGAACTCCAAAGGAAGTATTCGAGGCCGAGCGCAGTCTTCGACGGATCCGGAACCATCTCGGGACTCCAGTTCTTGAAATTCTGGATCCGTCCCACCTTGACGTTCGGAGAATGGATGTAGATCCACTGATCGGGGAACAAGTCAGGTTTGTCCACAATGAGCACGATCGTCAAGAAGTCGCGGTAGCGGAGCTGGTCCGCGGCCGCGACGACATCTGCGGGGGCAGCGGGGTGTAGGGCGTGGATGAGTTCACGCAGTGGCATCGATGAGATGAAGAAACTGCCCTCCTCCTCTCGTTCGCTACCGGAACGGTCGCGCACGGTCACGCTCTGTACGCGCCAATCCCGGTGCGTGACGCGAGCCACCGACGTCTCTGTGAACGTGGGAATTCCCCTCTCAGAGAGGAGCTGCGTACAGCGTTCCCACAGCATCCCGGGGCCCAACCGCGGGTAGTGGAACTCCTCGATGAGACTGGTCAGCTCTTTGCCGTCTCGGCGGCGACCCCTGCGAAGCGCATTTTTGACCGCTGCAAAGAGATTGAGGTTCTTGATACGTTGGGCGGCCCAATCGGCACCGATCTCAGACCCCGGTATTCCCCAGACCTTGTGCGTGTAGGTTTCGAAGAAAATCTGGTAAAGCCGACGCCCGAATCGGTTGGTGACCCACTCCTCGAACGTGTGCTCACTCTTGGACGGGAGAAGCCGCACCTTGAGGAAGCTGAGAAAGATCCGGATCGCCTCGACGGGACCAAGCCCGATCAACGCATCACCGATCCGCAGCGGGTAGGCGAAGAATCTGTCGTTGTAGTGGATTCGTGAGAGACGCCGCCGCAACAAGAAATCAGGCCCGAGAAGCTCGGACCAGAGCTCCCGAACGGCCTGGACTTTCGTAAAGAACCGATGGCCACCGATATCGAAGCGATAGCCCTTGTATTCCAACGTGCGCGCGATTCCGCCGACGACCTCGTCCTTCTCAAAAACGACTGCCGCGCGTCCCAGCTTCGCGAGTTCATAGGCGGCGGTGAGTCCGGCGGGCCCCGCACCGATGATCACACAGCGAGGGGTCTTCGACTCGCACGCGGGCACAGGTTGGGCGGCCTCCGAGAAGCTTGTGATCATAACATGCGCCTTCGGCGGTAAGTCCGCTTGCTGCATCGGGCAGCGGCACGAGACTGCGGATGGCGCTCTAAGGGCTCCTCGCGGAACTGCTACCCCCGTCGCCCCGCAGCCCCTAGCCGCCGTAGGCGAGGGCGATGCTGCCAAAGAATGCCGAAGCCCAGCCCCAGGGCAGGATGCGCAGCGCGAGCGGCGCGCGGCGGGCGATCGAATGATTGAGCGCGTCGAAACCTAGGATCCCGAGGTATGCGAAGGTGGGCGTGAGGAAGAGCGCATAGAACGCCTTGCCTGAGGACCAGAAGGGGTAGTGGAGGCTCAAGCTCACGAGGGAGGCGAGCAGAAGAGGCGGTAGCGCGACAAGGAGGGACAAGGCAAGACGCCGGCCGAGCGTGTCGTCGCCCAGCGCGCCGATCATCGCACGGATCCAGCCTACAACCAGAAAGATCGTCGCCGGGAGAGCGAGCACAAAGACGGCGGCCATCCAGTCATAGCGCCAGCGTCCGTGCATGTAACCCACCCCCGAAGCGCCGCCCAACATTCCGTCTCCCCAGAAGGTGGTGTAGACGGAGTCCCAGAAGTCATGGAACCCAGAGAACCATGGCTGGGTGAAGGCATCGCCAAAGTGCAGGAAATAGGAGATCGTGTGGAAGCCTGGGTATTGCCACAGCATCTTCCCTGGCACGGCGTTCAAGTTCGAAACGAGCGGGCTACCGAACAGGATCCAGTTTCGGACGTAGACCCACCCCGCGAGGACCAGGACGACCGCAACCGTACGAGCGGCCCCAAGCGCGACTCGTGAAGGCGGCGCAGACTCGGACAAAATCCGTTTCGCCACAATGACACCAATAAGCGTCGGAACGAGGATGAGACTCGTGTATTTCGTGAGAAGGCCTCCGGCCAAGAGCAGACCAAGGACGATGTCATCGGAGGGAGTCGCACGCTCCTTGAGCAGCGTGCGCACCGTGACGAGCACGGCGATGCTCGCGAGGAACGCATGGGGCAACTCGTTGGACACGGAGGCAGCGAGTGTCAGGTTGCTCGGGAGAAGCCCTGCGGCGATGGCCGAGGCGGCTTGCATCCACGGCGCGTCCGGCGCGAGACAGCGCGTCATGGCGGCCGCCACGAACGCCATCCCCAGACCCGAAAGGGCAGGAAGAAGCGAAAGGAGTGCGCGATCCGAGACACTCGCGGGGGCCGGTCTCCCGGCAGCGACGAGGAGCGCCGTCAGGACGTGGTAGAGGGGTGGGTGGTAGGTCTCGAAGCCGGCGGCTGCAGGGGGAAGCGTCCACTCCCGCAAGAGCCATACGATGTACCCAAGATGCTCCGGAGCGTCGAAACCGGATCGAGCCGGGATGTGGACGATCTTCACAGCAAAGACCCAGACCCAGTAGAGTGACACGACGGCGAGTGCCACGCCCGGCGCCTTTACCGCGACGCCTTGTCGGCCCTGCAACAGCGCCGCGCCGAGCATTCCGGCGCCCGCGAACGTCATCAGCGCCCACGCATGTTGGCGCACCGCCGCAAGCGGCGAAGGCAATGCGGTGCTCTCGCCGAAGCGGACTTCGTCGTCGGCGAGGGCCGCGGGGGCAAGCGGATGGCCTTCCCTCGCCGCGAGCCAACGTTCGTCGGTCTCAAGCGGCTCCGCCAGACCGTTGAGACGGAGCTGGAGCAGCCCGGTGCCCTGAGGATTGCGCACTTCCACGTGCAAAAGGTTCTCCCCGAGCACGATGAGAGGCGTGACGTCGACGACCGATGGCTCCTTCCAACGCCCCGCATCCCGCCCGGCTAGCGGCACACGACTTCCGTTCAGGGAGAGCACGACATCACGCATCGCACGCACCTGAAGCCGCACGGGGCCCCGTCGCTCGTCGACCGCAAAACGACGCTCAAAGACAGTGGTCACCGGCCGCGCCGGATCGAGCAGGATCCCATTGGTCACGGGCGGCATCGCGGCCCAGATCCAGGGCGTTCGATCCGGCCACAGGAACGGCGCGTCGGGCGAACGCAGGGCAGCAAGGCCCCACCGACTGGCTGCGCCAAAGGCGAAGAGGAGGGCGAGGAGGATTTGGATGTGCCGGAGCGATCGGCCCCGGACCTCGTTCATGCGGGTCTACTCCGGACTCTGTGTCTGTGGGAGCCGCCTTCGCCCGGGGATCATACGGGTGCGGACGGTAGCCCAGTCCCGTCCCCTCACCGTGAACTGTGCGTCCGCCACCAATGCCTTGAGGACCTTCTCGCGTAGCTTTCGCACGGTTCGCGGAATCGTCCGGTCGATCGATTCGGTAGTGCCTCGTCAGGACCAGGCTAGTGGCCCGCAGTGCCGACGGCATCGGCCTCGCGCATGTGCTCGATCGCCTCTGCGTCGCGGCCGACCCGCTCGAGGGCTTGGCCCAGCGTGTGATGTGCCATGATGAGGAGGCTCGAATCGTTCCCTGCGCGCGCTGCGACGACGCGCTCGAGCACGGGGATCGCCTCGTCGTACCGCCGCATCTCGGTCAGGATGATCCCGCGGTTCAGCAGGAGATTGGAATCGTCGGGCTTAAGGGCGAGGCCCGCGTCAAACTCGCGCAAAGCCTCGGGCAGGTTGTGCTGGCGATGAGCGATGGAGCCGAGGTCGAGATGGACGCCTGCAGCGGGTGCTCCCTCGGCAAGCCCCTGCGTAAGCTCGCTGCGCGCCCGGTCGAGCTCGCCATTCTCGATCAGTTCGCCCGCCAGGCTGAGACGCGCCACGGGGTTGCGGCCGGTGACGGCGATCGCGTGCTCGAAAAGGGCCACCGTGTCATGCCACACGAGGGTCTGCTTCGCGGTTACGAAGGCGAGCAACGCAAGGAGCCCGCCCCCGGCCAGAGCTGCGGCCGGCCGCGGAAGCCGCAAGCCGCGCGCGACGTCCGCAAGCAGAAGGCTCACGGCAAGACCCAAGCCCAGCAGGGGCAAATAGGTGTAGCGGTCGGCGTAGGCCTGCATCCCGACCTGCACGAGACCGATCATCGGGACGAGGGTGCCGAGGTACCACAGCCAGCCGACGAGGAGGTAGGGACGGCTCGCGCGCAGGCGCCAGGCGAGAAGCGTGAGGGTGCCGAGCGCGGCGAGATCGATTGCGCCGACCACGAGCGGCAGCTGCTCGGGGAGGGGATAGAAGACCGCAAGGTGGAGGGGATAAAACGTCTTCACGAGATAAGCGACGTAGGAGTGAATCGCGTTCACCACGCGATAGGCCGCCGGCACTTGCACCGCGACGCTGCCGCTCGACTTCTGCGCCACGTACGTGATGAAAGAGGAGAGCAGGATCAGGCTGAAGAGCGGAATCTTTTCGCGCAAGAGAGAGCCGAGATCGGCGCGATCTCGAGCGGAGCGGGGCGCAAGGCCGGCCCCGCGATCGGGCGACGCTAGCCACGCGGGGCTCGCGATCCGTCGAAGTGGCCACCAGTCGAGAAGCAGCAGCACGAAGGGGAGCGTCACGAGGACGGGCTTTGCCATGAGCCCAAGAGCTAGGAGAGCGCCCACCAAAGCCATGCGCCGAATCGAAGGTGCTTCGGTGTAGCGGATGTAGGCGAGCAGCGTGAGCAGACCGAAGAGCATCGACAGGACATCTTTGCGCTCCGCGACCCAGGCCACGGATTCCACGTGGAGGGGATGGAGTCCAAAGAGCCCAGCCGCGAAGGCGCTTGTTCCGCGTCCAATGCCCAGACGGCGCATGAAGGCGAAGACGAGGACGGTGTTGAGGGCGTGGAACGTGACGCTCGTCGCGTGATGACCCCGGGCGTCGAGCCCGAAGAGTTGGACGTCGAGCATCACCGAAAGCCAGGTGAGGGGATGCCAGTTCCCGGCGAAGCCTGAGGTAAATGCCCAGAGGACCGTCGATCGCGAGAGTCCCTGCTGGGCGACAGGGTTTCTTGTCACATAGAGCGTATCGTCGTAGTGGACGAAGCCGTTGCTGAGAGCGGCGGAGTACGTCCAGAGCGTGACCAAGGCAAGGCCGAGCGCGAGGGCGAGGTCCGGAGTCCGTTCCTTCCAGCTCCTTTCCACCTCGGCCTCCCCGGATCGAGCGGGCCGCACGATAGCTAGCTTTGGCACGGCCCGGTGCAGCAAGAAGAAGGAAAGCTTTTTCCCTTTTGGCGGAACCGACCTTCCATGAAACCCCCGTGAACCCGCAGGGGAATCTCCCAGGAATGCCTCACTGTTTTCCTAAGTACCTGATTCTGCGTCTGTCTCGTCCGGAGATCCCTACCGCGGGTCAAAGGGTCAAGTCCTGATCGTGCTGGAAATGTTAGAGGGGGACTTGGCCTCTGACGATCGTGACGGCGGGACGAGCTTTTTCTTGGCTGTTTCGCGTGCGACTGTCCTGCTGTTGACTGCCAACCCACGGAAATGGGCCTTAGGGCCTTCCTCTGCTGCGACTGAGCACGCCGCTCGCAATTGGAGCCGGTCGCTCCATCGGGTCTCCAAAAGCCTACCCTCGAGGCAACGCACGGAAGGCCAACGGATGAGGCAAAAGCAGTGGAGGCTCGTGCTCCGTCTCTGTGCCCTCGCAGTGGCCGTGCCAGCCCTTGGCGGAAATGACTGCCGACCGGCGCAGCCCGCTGGCCAAGCGCCGGCCGGTCCCCAGCTTACGGATGAACGGGGCGATCCGGACCCCAACGGATTCGCCGCTCTTGTCGAGTCCGTGGAGCGCGCGCGTGGACTCCGTTTCATCCGCCGGCCGGCGCTCGTCACGGACCCAAGCGCCCCCGAGCTCGCCGCGCTTGAGCAGCAGGCCCGGGCACTCGCGCCGATGTCGGAGGCCGATGCGTCGGAAAGCGCGGCTCCCGCGGCGCAAGCCGAACGAACGAGGACCGTGCAGGCACCCCCTGCAACCCGCGCGTTCCCCGACTTTGACCGCGCGGAGGTCATCGCTTCGTCTCCGCCCGACGTAGTGGAGGTGCGCCGCGCCCTCGGGCGCCTGCTCGACGGCCAGCACTATCCTCGCCTTGTGGAGGCCGCACCGCGGCTTCAAGGGGATGGCGGGATCGCGATCCGCGCGCTCCTCGCGGTGAGTGCGAATGCGACGGCAGGAGGCTCCTGGTTCCCGGGTGGTCTGCGTCTGCCGGAGGAGCAAGCCCCGCTCAAGGCGCCGAGGATCGAAGGGGTGATCCGGGGACACCCCGGTTTTGACGCCACGAATGCGCCCCTACAGGCCGCGGGGCTCCTTCTGCTCACCCTGGACGATCCAGAGACCGCCTTCCGCAGCCCGCCCCTTTCGACGAAGCAGCTCCTGAGCCCCGCAGCCTATCTTGCTTCGGACCGGCCGATCCGCCTGCTTGGCGGCCCTCCCGTGGCCGCCAACTGCCAGGTCCTCGAGGACGAAAGCGTTGGTGTGCTGCGGCTTCTCATCGGGCTCTCAGCGAGCGGGGGGAGCGTAGCCGGCGAGAGCCTCGCGGCTTGGAAAGGAGACCGGCTTCTCCGGCTGTCTTGCGGCGATGGGCGTACGCCTTGGATCTATGTCGTGGAGTTCGCCCGGGATCCGGCGCCCCACGACTTCGCGGTCGAGATCGATGCGCTCCTGCCGCGGGATCTGGCACGCCCCTTCCTCTCGGTAACTCTTGGCCGGCGGATCGCCGCGTGGAGCGGCGTGGACGCCGACGTCGCCACCGCGTTCGCGAGCGCTCTTGCCTCCCATGAGGTCCGTGATTTTGGCGAGTGGCTGCCCTAACGCTGCGCCCCTCTCTCGTATCTTCCAGCCAAGGGGTGCGCAACGAAAACGTTCGATTCTCGCGTTCTTAAATTCGGAGAGACGCGACCCGAGCGCGGGCCGGGGGGTTCATGTCCGTCGATGAACCTCCTCTAGCCGACACCGGCCGCGGCGCCGGCCTCGGCGTGGTGCCTGGGGCGGTCTGGGTACTGGGCTTCGTGAGCCTCTTCATGGACGTCTCTTCGGAGATGATCCACGTGCTCCTGCCCCTTTTCCTCGTGAGTGTGCTGGGCGCGAGCACGCTCAGCGTCGGCGTGATCGAGGGCGTGGCAGAGTCCACCGCCTCCATCGCGAAGATGCTCTCCGGCGCACTTTCTGATCGACTGGGCCGCCGCAAGCTGCTCGCGGTCCTCGGCTACGCCCTCGCTGCCGGGACAAAGCCGGTCTTCGCCCTGGCCCCGTCCGTGGGATGGGTTCTTGGCGCGCGTTTTGTCGACCGCGTCGGCAAGGGGATTCGCGAGGCTCCGCGAGATGCGCTCGTGGCGGAGCTTTCGCCGCCGGAGGTGCGCGGGGGGAGTTTCGGACTGCGGCAAGCGCTCGACACCGTCGGTGCGATCGCGGGACCGCTGCTTGCGACGGTGTTCATGGCTTTAACCCGAGGAGCGTTCCGGACCGTGTTCTGGCTCGCCACCCTCCCTGCCTTCGTGGCGGTTGCACTCATGCTCTTCGGCGTGAGAGAACCCGAGGCGCCCCGCGAGATCCCCCCCCCCCCCCCCCCCACCCAGCCTTCCGCCCCGCCCCCCCCCCTGGCGCCCCCCCCCCCCCCCGCTTTGGGGGGCGCGGGGTTACGGGAGGCGGTCCCCCCC
>Ga0074045_10005056_pt1 | contig 11577 bp, 16 predicted proteins | sample BogForMeECP23OM2_FD_94442 | JGI IMG/M metagenome (GOLD analysis project Ga0074045, IMG submission 94442) | Bog forest soil microbial communities from Calvert Island, British Columbia, Canada - Bog Forest MetaG ECP23OM2 | ecosystem: Environmental > Terrestrial > Soil > Wetlands ...
CGGACGGATTGAACTTGGCGAAGAAAGTGCCGCTCTGCGCGACTTGGTTTCCAAGCTGTTAAACAACGGACATAAGCAGATTCTGCTCAATCTTGGCGATGTCAATTACATCGACAGCTCAGGTTTGGGTGCACTGGTTACTTCCTTCACGAGCGCGCGGAAGCAGGGCGGAGAACTAAAGCTTCTCAACCTGACGGATAAGGTCACAGACCTGATGCAGATGACAAAACTTTATACCGTTTTCGACATCAAGAATGACGAGGCGTCAGCCGTGAACTCCTTTGGCCAATCGACAGCCGCAACCGCGTGAACGGCTGATAGACCAGGGTCCCCATGCCTTGAGGCTTGGTCTGGGATGGCGGCTCCTTCTGTTTCTCCAAATCAGGGATTCATGTAGGAAAACTTCGCTGGTTCCGAAGTGCGAGTTAGGGGAATCTGGCGGAGCGGGGGATTGAAACCCCAGTTGGCGAGTGGGAGGAAAGGGGTTAGTGAGCGTTGGTATGTCTCTTGTTGCGTGATTACCGTGAGCACCTGGCACCGGCGAAGACCGCGAGGTTCGAGGAGATGTGATCCTTGTGACCATCCAGTGGCCCGAACTCACGAAGGCCGTTTGTGGAAAACGAGAGTTGTCGCTTCGGTAGCGCGCCTTAGGGGAAAGTATTTTAATCCCGAGTGGTCGATGGCCGCCAGTGAGAAAACTGGGAAAGCGATGAAGAAATACAAATTCAAGGCGAAAATTGAAGCAGGCGACGGCGGCGGGGCTTATGTGCTTTTCCCTTACGATACCGTGAAGGAATTCGCCACCAAAGGGAGGGTGCCCGTAAAGGCGACTTTCCATGGAGTGCCCTATACGGGTTCCCTTATCAAGTACGGTAATCCGCTTCATATGCTGGGTATGCTTAAAGCCATACGCGAGAAAACTGGGACAGGGGGGCGATACTATTGAAGTCGTTGTCTGGAGAGACGAAGTGGTAAGAACCCTCGAAGTGCCTGCTCAATTTGAGAACTTGATGAAGAAAGAAGGCCTGTTTACAGTTTTCAAGAAGCTGAGTTACACCCACCGCAAGGAGTACTGCCGCTGGATTACGGAAGCTAAGGAGGAAGAAACACGATTGAGGAGACTGGAGAAAGCCATTGAAATGCTCAAGAAGGGGGTACGCACTCCTGGGTAGAAGAAGTCCATGCGAATTCGACCATAAGTGTTCGCAGTTGGCACTTCTCAGGATTTGGTCCGAATCTGGGCGCACTCGGAAACGACGAGGGACAAAAGACCGGATGTGGGAAGTCTCATTAGACGCGCTTGTGTCTATTAATGGAGCAGTTCCCCGATTGTTGGCAAACCCAAACTAATTCCGAACTCAACTCAGCAGCTTTCCGAAATGCGTGGCGGGTCAGCTCGGGAGTGTGGCCAACAAAAACTGTCTCAAAACAGGGGTTCACTCCAAGGGTTCGCTTACTGTTGGTGTGAACCCCTTGCCATATGGTGCACAACGTGCGTTAGGCCTCGAGGAAAAGTGTCTCCGTGCACTCTTGCACATTTTCATTCTCATGTTTCCGGCTTGCTTGCTTCGCCTCCTCCTCTTCCTCGCGCCGAACCTGCATTTCTTCCGGGACGACCGGGAGGAGAGTCAGTTCCGAAATAGCAAATGACACCTGAGAGTGTCTCGATGTGAACAGAATATCTGCCCGCGAGTTTATTAATATGGCGCTTCGAATGTGATTCAGGCGGTTATAGCGCCCAGCGATTCACGGCAAAGACGAGGAGCGATCACCGTCCTGGAATTCCAATGATTTCTAGGGAGGCAACCAGATGAGGTCCAGTAGCCAAAATGAGATTGCGGGCATGGCTTGCCCCTGCGACTGACGAAGCGCGGTTTCTTGGGACTACCGGTCCCTTTTTGAGGAATTGGTCGGCGAACCCGAGGTGGCGCGGGCGAAAGCCGCTTCATAGACGCGGATTGCCGAAAGCACATGGGACGGCGGAGAAGTGACAATGATGAGCACCTCGCTGGTGAGTTAGCGGGGAACATCGTTTGAGGAGTGGACCTATGCGAAAGTGGCCATTCAGCGTATGGATGATGTCGGCGGCGCTGCTGGCATTGCCGGTATTCGCGCTGTCCCAAGCCGTGCAGCAAGCCTTGACGCTGGTTGTAAACGGCCGGTCCGGGGAAGCGGCGGTTGTTCAGTTGAACGGGAAATCATATGTGGAAATCGAAACGCTGGCGCGCATTGCGAGCGGTTCTCTCGGATTCAAAGGGAATCGGATCATATTGACACTGCCCGCCTCCGCGGCAAGCACACTGCCAGTTCTTTCTCCGGAAAACGAGCCGGAAAATCGCGGATTCTCTAAAGAATTCCTGAGGGCAGGCATCGAGGAGATGGCAGCGATTCGGGAATGGCGAAGTGTCCTTACTAACGCCGTCGAGCACGGATACCCGATCACGGACTGGTTGGCTGTCTATCGAGTGCAAGCTGCCAAGAGCCTCACCCTGGCCTCCGTGGCGGTGTCATCGGATTCGGATCGAGAAGCGCTCGGATTACTGACCAACGAGTTCGACAACATGGATAAGTTGAGCGACACAATTCTGCAATCACACAAATCCATGGACTATGTTCCTCCTAGCACGCTGACGGATGATCCGTTGGACCAGAGAATCATGAATTGCGCGCACTCCCTGGCTTCCATGGCCGCCGGTAGCCAATTTCTGGATGACGGGTCGTGTCATTGAAAGTATCCCGGCAGCGCCGATTGACACAGCCGGAGTACTCTTCTTGGCTTTTTCTTGTTGCCGCCGGACAACTAAAATCAAAACCTGTTCTTTTTGAGCAAAAAGGATTTTGCCGAGGATAGAATAATGTCCTGAGTCAAAACGGCGACAAGTGGGGGCACCCACGTTCGTCTCGCCGCGGGAATCTAGTTCGAGGGAATGGGGGCCTGAAATGGTGATCACTGAGATGACCGAGGAAGAATGCCGAACATTCCTGGCCGGCACTTCGTTTGGAAGACTCGGCTGCTCCCGTGAGGACCAGCCGTACGTGTTGCCTATATACTTCGCGTATGAACTCGACTTTATTTACGTCCTCTCAACCTTGGGGCAAAAGAACGCATGGATGCGGGCAAATCCCAAGGTCTGCCTGGAAGTTGACGAAATCGCGAACCAGTCTGCGTGGACCAGCGTAATCGCTATGGGCCGCTACCAAGAATTACCAGAACCACGATTTACAGCCGAGCGGGAACACGCGCGGACGCTGCTGGAAAAACGCGGCCACTGGTGGCAAAACGCTTTGGGGGAACGCCAGCTAAGATCCGGTGACCACCTGATTGCCCCGCTCTTCTTCCGCATTCACGTGGATTCGCTCAGCGGCCTTCGCGCCGCTTGAGGGCTCGACCAGTCCGGGAAGGTGCCAGAGCAACAGACGCCGCCATTTCAGCCAGCAAACAAGCACAGCGGATCGTTTGCGTATGGAAGCGTGTGCGGGCACAGAAGCTTCAGGCCGGAAGGACGGCTCACCGATCCAGCACCAGCCGCTTCCCGGCTCGGCGACGTCCTCCCCAGAAGTAGAACATGGCGGCAGCAATCGCAGCCAGCAGCATGATACTTCCCACAACGATAGGGTGCCCGTGTCCCTTGATGAGCGCAATGATTTGCCGCCCATAACGGGCCGCCAAGAACGCCAGCATCATGTATCTGGAGGTCCGGCCGAGCGTCAGCGCGGCCAGGAATTTTCCTGCCGGGTATTGCATGGCGCCCGCCGCAAACAGAAACGGCACCATGGGAACGGGCGGCGGCAGTAAGGCAGGCATGGCGATCGCGCAGAATCCCCATCGCCCGAAGACCTTGTAGACCTTCTCCACTCTACGGCGCGAGAACCGGCGTTCGAGCGCTTCCTTTCCCCCTTTGCGGGCAAGGCGGTACGTGACAAAGCCTCCAATCAGCGAACCCGCGGTGGCCATCAAGGCGTAGTAAAGCCACAATTGCTCCTGTCGTGCGGCCAACAGAATCGTTGCCACATCCATGGCACCCGGAAGGGGAATGGGAGAGTTGTCAAGAATACCGAGGGGAATCAGACCTACGCCGCCAAGGTGATACAGCCAGCGCCGCAGAGTTCGCGCCGCACCCAAAAGCAACGCCGCCTCTACGTGACCGGTAAACAAGTAGAATCCGCTTCTCCAATAAGCCGAGTTGCTGAAAGCCGGGAATCCAATGGGACCATTGGTGTTGCCCAATCCATGCACATCGATTGTCAGCGTAACATTCACCTAACCAGGAGGAGCTTTAAAATCGTGTGCAAAACAGAGCTGCACGCTGGTCGAGAGAGTCTAGGACGAAGAAGAGCGATATTGGTCGAAAAACAAGGCGGTGCCGTCACTGCCCCGCGTTTTGGGCATCTGGGCAAGGTATGTGCGGAGACGCTGAGTGCGACACACAGTTCCGCCGGCTCTCCGGCCGTGGCACCGCCGTCATCCGGACTTAAGCCTCGGTTCGATCGAGGCTGACAATCAACGCAAAAAGCCGGCCGCGTACAAGACCACTGCGATGAGTACAACTGTCCCGACTATTCCGAGTCCTCCGCCCGTCCCCCATCTGGAATAACCGTAGTAACCGCCACCTCCGCCGAACAACAGCAGCAGAACAATAATGAGCAGTAGCATCGAAATTCACCTCCCAATAAGTTCAACTTCGCCAACAGAATTCTGGCCTTTCGGAAGTAGACAGATGAAACTAAGTCCGGGCGCCATGGTCTCTATTTAGTCGCGCTCTACGGTCACTTCTTCCCAGTAAGGCGCTAACCCATAGTGCTTATAAATGCTGGTTCCCCAAGTGGACTCCGCCATGTTTGGCCAGTTGTCTTTGTCGAATCCCGGAGCTGCTTCCAGCAGTTTTTTGTCAATGTTAAGAACGATGCGCTTTTCCGCCAAGTGGAATCGGAACGCATTCCATGGAATGGCAAAGTATTTGTCGCCCATTCCAAGAAAGCCGCCAAACGACAACACTGCGTAGGCAATCCGGCCAGCGCCGGCGTCGAGCACGAGGTCTTCAATTTTTCCGAGGTCCTCATAATTTGCGTTAACCACGGTGCTTCCGATCACGGTGTTCGCGGGAACGATGTCCTTGTATCTAGCTAATTTGGGTTCTGCCATGTGATTTTCTCCTTTTCCCTGAGCAAGCTGGTCAACTCGCTATAGCCCCTCGAAAGGACAACAGCTTAATCGAGACCGGGCTGGATAACTGTTCACATCGAGACACATGCTCGTTTTGAATGGTTCGCTCGGAATAGACTCGCGCAGCGCCACGATGGAGTTTCCTGATGTTGAGTTCCTGGAGCCAGACCTCTACCTTATTAAGGTAGCGGTCATGGCTCCTACAACTGGGACTGTCAAAAACACGCGGAAGCTTGTCCCAGTTTCCAACCGGCTTTGATTTAAACAATAGTAGATAATTATAGTAATCATCGACAAAGTAACAGCAGGCACTGCAGCGACTGCTTCCGGTGCATGCTCTTCGCCAGGCAGGCGCATCCGACTGGGAATGGGCCAGGGCATTGCGGGGATCAAGCTCCAGCGTCCGCTGAGGTACTGCAGTTTGATCACGGTGCCTCTGCGCTTACTTCAGCTGCAGGGGCAACGCGCCCTCGAGTTCCCACTCTGTTTCGGCGGACAAAATCATTACGTTGGGTTCGTCTCTATGGAAGTACGGGCCCGAAGGTAGCTGAGCAAATTGAAATTCCAGGGGAGAGGAGAACGGCAACTGATACCCTGGCTTGAAACCATTGGATCGGCCACGTTTCCGCGAAGACAACTAACCATCCACTGCCTGCGGACTTGCCGATGTGAGAGGCGTTTGCATCCGACAGCGACGTCGCCGAGGATTGACGCGAACACGGGGACTCGTCAGAATCTCCTTTGTTTCCTTTTGGAGCGAATCAATGCTGTCTTTCACTGGAAAGCGCCTCGGCGCTCTCGCTCTCATGACGGCTATACAAATCCTAAATCTGCAACCCGTTCTTGCCTATCCAATTCACCAGGGACAGCAGCAAGAGGTTTGCACCCCCCTCCACCCGCAACGAAACTAGAGTCATTTTCCAACCAAACAGGCGTTGTTCTCATTCGCGGGTTTTCTAGGATTGGTTTAGTCAAAGGAAGGGGTTCGGTCACGATTGCGGCAGTCGAGTTCAGAGATGCAAGCATCCCTAAGGTGAGAGTTACTGGCCTGAGTATCTCCGTGAGGGAGTCGGACGCAGCAGGGAAGGAAAAAACTTCGTATGTGGACTATGACGAGATCGATTCATTGCTCAAAGGCATCGACTCCATCTCTAAGGCAGACCGTAACAGCACACCGCTGACGAACTTTGAAGCGGTATATGAGACCAAGGGTGCTTTGAGCGTTTTCACCTATAGCACTGGGAGCGGAATCCATCTCGCCGTATCCAGCGGCATATGTGGAAAGGTAACCGCGCGCTTGGAAACGAGTGACCTAAATCAACTCCAAACTCTCATTCAAAATGCAAAAGCCGCAATCGATTCTTCCCAGCAGAGCGCGAATCAGCAGTGAGCCGCAGCGCCAACTCCTGAAAAACAACGTTCGCGTCGATGTGGAATCTGGGGCGAAAGTTGGCAAGTTCAAGTGGACGGGGACCCCACATATCGGGACCTACGAGTGGATTGTCTCTTCACAAGCGGCACGTTTGTACACCCTTAGGATGCAGCAGCACTTTCATCGACGATGGCAACCAGAGAAGAGTATCGTTCTTCCGTTGGCTAACGGAGGAGAGAAATGAATCGTCGAGAGTTTGTGGCCGGGTCGCTGGCGGCAGTTGGTGCAACGGCTTTGGGGGGCGGTTCACAGGCCGCGAGAGAGCAGATTCCCGGTGCGGTTCCGGCTTCGGTGGTACAGCAGGCCCGTTTTTCGGAAGGGTTCCTGTGGGGAGCGGCGACGGCGGCATATCAGGTCGAAGGCGCGTGGGACGAAGGCGGTAAAGGCGAATCGATCTGGGATAAGTTCACGCACACAGTCGGCAAAGTAAAAGGCGGGACGACGGGCGACGTGGCCTGCGACGAATACCATCTCTATCCGCAGGACATGGCGCTGGCCAAACGGCTGAACCTGAAAAGTTATCGCTTCTCGATTTCATGGCCACGCATTCAGCCAACCGGAACGGGCGCGCCGAACATGAAGGGGATCGACTACTACAGCCGACTGGTCGATACGATGCTCGCAAACGGCATGCGCCCCTTCTGCACGATTTATCACTGGGATCTGCCGCAGGGGCTGGAAGAACGCGGGGGCTGGCCGAACCGCGACCTGGCGAACTACTACGCGGACTACGCAGGCATTCTGGCGAAACATTTGGGTGACCGGATTGCGGTGTGGGCTCCGTTCAACATGCCCTGGTCGTTCACCTACATGGGCTACGGCGTGGGCGCTTTTCCACCGGGCCGCGCAAATTTTAGCGACTTCCTGAAGGCGGCACACACGGTGACGCTGGCGCAGGCACAGGCACTTCGCTCAATCAAGGCGGTATCAGCCAAAGCCACGGTGGGTAGCGCGTATGGGATGTGCCCGGCGTATCCGAAGACGGAATCGGCGTTGGATCACGCCGCGGCAGCGCGGTATCACGCGATGAACAATGTGTTCTTCCTGGAAGCGGCCATGAAGGGACGTTACCCGAACGCGTTCGTGGGAGAGCCGCCGTACGAACTGATGGGCTTCAAGACTGGCGACGAGAAGATCATGTATGCGCCGCTGGATTGGGTGGGCTTCCATTATTACACGCGGCGCATTGTTTCTGACGTGAGTCACGCGCCGGCGTTTGAAGGCGGGAATTTCAGCGGCACGGAAATTGAGGCGGACCCGGCGACGGGGCGCGATCCGTATACGCGATTTCGCGCGGTGATGCCGACGGAGGGACCGCTGACGGAATCGGGTTTGGAAGTGTGGCCGCGCGGCATCTACGACCTGGTGATGCAGATTTCGCGGGAGTACAACAACCCCATTATCGAGATGACAGAGAGCGGCTGCGGGTATCTCGACGGGCCGAATGAGAGCGGACGCGTACTGGATTCGAGGCGCATCGAATTTTTCCGCCAAGAACTCGCGGAATTAGCGCGAGCGATTACGGATGGGGCGCGTGTGCGGTCGTTCCATGCGTGGAGCTTGATGGACAACTTTGAGTGGGCTAACGGGCAGACGGAGCGCTACGGGCTGATTTACGTGGATTATCGCAATCAGAACCGCACGATCAAGGATTCAGGTTATTGGTACGGGAAAGTCGCGGCGTCGAATCGGTTGGAAGCGTGACGCTCTGTACTTTGTGCCGGCATCCCGCGAGTGATCTGGCAGAAGCGCTGTCGCGATGAAGGCAGCTCCTCGTGCCTTCCATCCACTTCGTAGTCGGCATAGGATGGGCTGATAGGTTTTTTTTGCGTAGCCCAATCAACTGAAAAGGTCAAATCCTTGAAAGCTCAAACCGAAGGCAGTAGCCGATCTCTCCTAATTTTTGCTGGCTCCGCCACGATTATCGTCGCTTGGGCTTGCGGAACTCCTGTGCCTTGAGCCACAGAGGTTATATCTACCGTTCGGACGACGACCCGATGGCTGGTTCCGGAGGGCCAGATCGACCGAAAGTAGTAGCAAGAGTAGTAGCATGGAAGGGCGCACAGGCAGGGTTGGAGCGGTTGCCGAGAGGCTAAGTCGGCGGTTTGCTAGATATTTCGGACGCAATCGAGTCTACCTGGGTGACCTCAAGGCTACTTAGAACAGCCGGTTACGCCGGCTTCTTCCGCTGCTTGCGGAAACATTTTCTGTATCGAAGTCATCGGCAGGAACAAGCGATTTGGTTTGCCGGGGAATGGAACGAATCCATAATGTCTATAAAACTCCACAGCTTCCTCGTCTTTCGCGTCAACGACGACCGCCCAAGAAGCAACGTGCGCGCTGTTCTGGTACGCTTTCTTGAGGGCGTCGACGAGAAGGATTTCCCCGATTCCCTGTCCCCGAAAATCGCTACTTCTCGCCAATCGTCCGAGCAGCGCCGCCGGGATCTCCTGCATTCGTGTTAGTTTCTTTGCGATTCCCTCGGGTATCTCGTCCAGTTTGACCGTGTAAGACGATAGCGTGTAGTAGCCGGCTATCGTTTTTCCGTCCGGAGTCAATATGAAGACAGCGGCTAAATTCTTTGCAACCGCCTGACCCGCGTGGTTTCTCAAATACTGGTCCAGGGGGGCCTTGCCGCAAGAAAAAGCCGCTCGGTCATGATGCTGACCGAGCGGCTCTATTTTGAAGTTGTCGGACAATGATTAAAGACCCATCTGTTTGTGCCGAGCAACCGCAGCCTTCATTGCTTCGTTGGGTTCCGGCGGATTCAGCAGCGTTTCGACAAATACTCGGCGATCCTCATTTCGTAGCTCCAACAGCTCGAATTCTTCGATCGTCGCGGTCGCCGCCGGCTGCACTTCATTCAAAATAAAATCCGTCACCGAAGTCCCGCGCAGACTTGCTGCTCGCTCGATATTCTCTTTCTGTGCCGGTGTCATCCGGATTTCAACACGCTCAGCTCTCAGTGCGACCGCCATTTCTGCCTCCTTTTCAACCTCCCGCCAAATGTACGGTAATTTGCCGATCGTGTCAATAGGAGAAACCGGCAATTTGCCGTACGTCTATAAGATACTAATAATAAGGGAGATACTTATGGCCTAAGGAATGGAAAATCCCGTTGCCTCGTCGCTGCAGTTCTGGAGTTCGAGACCCAGAAATCCAAACGGCGCACGGAGCCAAGGAACTAAATAGTTCTTATCGGCATCGGACGAATCGGGAGCGTGGGCTGCGCCGGTGCCGCGATGACGAGAGTAGTCCGTTTTTTAGCGAGCGGTCACATCAGCTTCGTCAAGGGTGTCACGATTTGGTCCACCCATAGCTTGAAGCTGGCCGGCGGTTCCCAGTTGTGCATCGCCATGACACGCGAAAGTGTCGAGCAAGCTGTCGAGTCACTGAAAGGGCGGATCAAAGAGGTCAACAAGGAATCGGAAGGCGAATTCACGATCACCGAGGCGGTGGCTTTTGGAGATTTCCTTCTGAGCGACCGCCCGAGAGTTCCCGGGAACGAGATCTTTCTGCAGCCTTTACGCTGGCGGTCTCCTTCCGCAAGGAGTAGAATCCCAGTCGATTGAGCGAGCATCTAAGAGCAGTGTCCATCTGGGTAGAAGATATCTTGCCTGAGGGAAGTGGGATTCTCTGACAGGCCTGAGTGGCACCAGTCGTGGCCATTTGATTCACGTAGGATGAGCATGATTATGCCTCCTTCATCGAAGACGGGACCTGGCCTTCACGAAGGCTAGTTGCAGTTCGCCCATGCACGAAAATGTTGTGAACGCCAGTAGTGCTCCGAGTCCAGCTCTTGGACAACCAGGTGCCAGCGCGGGGATTGTGTCTGTCCCAACCAGGCTGCTACCTCCTCTCGTAGTCGACCTGGACGGCACGCTGATAAAAACGGATTTATTGCTGGAGTCCGTCTGTAGCTTGCTGCGGCAAGAGCCGCTCGCACTTTTCGCACTACCTATCTGGTTGCTTAAAGGACGAGCACACCTGAAGCGGGAAATTGCCCAGCGTGTCCAACTCGACCCGGCTCTGCTTCCCTATCGAACTGAGCTGCTTGACTACCTCCGTGCCGAACACGACAAGGGCCGGTCGATCATTCTAGCAACGGCGAGCGACGAGCGATTTGCCACGCAGGTCGCGGGTCACCTCACGTTTTTTGACATGGTTCTGGCAAGTGACGGCATCACGAACCTTGCCGCGGAACGCAAACGAGCGCGCCTCGTTGCGCAATTCGGCGAAAAGGGCTTCGACTACGCGGGCGATGAATCTCGCGACCTGGCAGTGTGGTCTTCGGCAAGGAAAGCCATCGTGGTCAGTCCGAACCCGCGGTTGAAGCAAGCCGCGATGAAGGTCTCGCAGTTTGAACGCGCATTCGCAGAACCGGGCGCCAGCGTTGCCGAGTACTTAAGGGCGCTGCGGCCTCAGCAGTGGCTGAAAAACATTTTGGTGTTTGTCCCCCTCTTTGCGGCGCACCTGTTTACCGAACCGATTCTATTAGTAAGAACGATTATTGCCTTCGTGGCGTTCTGCTGCTGCGCATCGAGCGGCTACCTTGTTAATGATCTGTGCGATTTGCCGGCCGATCGTCATCATCCCGCGAAACGCTTGCGACCGTTTGCATCTGGAGAATTGCCGCTGGCTTACGGTCTCGCAATGGCTCCCGTCTTGGCCGTCTTTGGCTGTCTCCTCGCGGGTTTGCTTTCCGGGCTTTCCCTGGGAATCGTGGTGCTTTATTTCATCGTAGCAGCGGCTTATTCGCTCTTTCTCAAGAAAGAGGTGCTCCTGGACGTGTTCATGCTCGCCTCGCTCTATACACTGCGGATTATCGAGGGAGGGCTTGCGGCAGCCGTGCCGCTGTCGGTGTGGTTATTGGCATTTTCCATGTTTTTGTTTCTTAGCCTTGCGTTTATAAAGCGCTACGCGGAACTGGTCATCATGCGTAGTGTCGATGGGGATCAGGCCAAGGCACGAAGTTATGAAC
>Ga0074045_10005057_pt1 | contig 11575 bp, 10 predicted proteins | sample BogForMeECP23OM2_FD_94442 | JGI IMG/M metagenome (GOLD analysis project Ga0074045, IMG submission 94442) | Bog forest soil microbial communities from Calvert Island, British Columbia, Canada - Bog Forest MetaG ECP23OM2 | ecosystem: Environmental > Terrestrial > Soil > Wetlands ...
AGTGCGGGTTGGCGATCGTTCTGCTGCTGCTGGGAGGCAGTTTCCGGCAATTCTTTTCGCTGGCGATTTTCGCGGAGTGGATGTTCTACATGATCGCAGGCAGCACGGTATTCGTTTTCCGGCGGCAGGAGCCGCACGCGGAGCGGCCTTATCGCGTGTGGGGATATCCGGTGGTTCCGGCGATTTTTGTGCTGGTTTCCGCGGCCCTTCTCTACTACACATTCACCGACAATCTGAAAAGTTCGGTTGGCGGATGTCTGGCGATGGTGGCGGGCGTTCCGGTGTTCTACTTCTTTGCGTGGCGCCGAGCGGGTGCAGCTTACTAATCGGCAAATCGGCCAGCGGGTGAGTACCTACGAATCGAAAGGTGGTTACTAAAGGACAGGCGCAAGGGACACGTTTACCCATTGCCCAATTTCCCATAAGGTGAAGACTCCAACCCCGAGCGCGCTCCCCAGCTTCGGGTCCCCTTTTGGAGTCATGGGATGCCTACGTACGATCGCGGTTTTCAACTCGGCCTGCTGCCTGAAAAGAAGTGGAACTGGCGGACCTTCGCGGCCAGCTATGGGATGCTCACGGGCCTGATTCTGTTTCTGCTTGCCGTCGGGCTGATCGTGCCCGATACCCTGCTCATCACCGCGAACTATCACATCACGGAGCTGATACCGCGGCCGGCGCTGAGGCCGGAGCGCCTGCCCAAGTCGAAGGCGCTGCATGTGAAGTTGCTGCCGCCGCCGCCAGTGTTCGAGACGGCGAAGCTGATCGTGCCCCACGAGGTCCGCGCGCCCAAGCCGCAGCCCCAGGAAATTGAGCCGCCCAAGGTGGCGATGAATAACTTCGCGCCGACGATGTTGAAGCCGCCGAGTGGAGCGCGTCCGGTGCTGATTCATACCGGGGAGTTCCAGGGAAGTTCGGCGGCGCCAACCGTGAATGCTCCGATTACTAAGGTGCAGACGGGCGGGTTCGGCGATCCGAACGGGCTGAAGCCGAGCGACAACAGCAAGCCGAACGGCAAGCTGATCGCATCCGCGGCGGGCTCGTTCGACATGCCGATGGGACCGGGACAAGGCAACGGGTCGGGCGGCGCGAAAGGGATTAAAGGAACGGTGGCAAGCGCCGACTTTGGCAGTGGGGTGGCAACCGCGGGACGAGGAGACGGGCGCAGAAGTGGCCGCGGCAATGCTGATGTGCAGACCTCAGGCTTCGGTGCGCAGGAGATCGCGCAGGCGCCGCATATTCAGCGCGTGGATAGCGGCCCACCGGCCACGTTGGTCGAAATCACGTATAAGCCGAACCCGGTTTATACCAGCGAAGCAAGAAATCTGAAGCTGGAAGGCGAAGTCCTGCTCGAAGTGGAGTTCGCGGCGAACGGGCAGCTACACGTGAATCGCGTGGTCCGGGGTCTGGGCCATGGACTGGACGAGGCCGCCATAGCCGCCGCCAATAAGATGCGGTTCAAGCCGGCCTCGCGAAACGGGCAGGCAATGGATTCGACAGCAATTGTGCACGTGGTATTTCAACTGGCGTATTGACCACCCTGGAGATGAGAGTTATGCGGAAAGTTATGAGCAATATGAATATGAACTGGATGATTTTGGCTCTGCTGGCGGTGACGATGACGGCAGTGGCTCAGCAGTCGGCGTCCGCGCCGCAGAACCCACAGCCGGTTGCGGCGACGCAGCCGGAACAGACGGCGGCGCAGACGAATCTGGGGCCGCCGACCACGATGGATCAGGCGGTCGACCGCGTGATCATGCGGGAAAAAGAGCTGATCAAGTTTTTGTCGCTGCGCACTCCCATTGTGGAGACCTATCTGCAGAACCTCATCCAGGATACGCAACTGGGGCCGATTCCGCAGGACGATCATTATTTTCTGGGACGCATGGACTTGAGCGACTCGATCGACCGGGCCGACTACCTTAATAACAAAGGCAAAGGCAAAGACGAAGGCATGGAGAGGCATCTTCTGGGCGAGTTCACGAAGAAGTTCAAGTTCCAGTATCAGCCGCTGGGCTTTTCCTGGATGATCTTCGTCGACCGCAACGACTTTGACCGGCAGCACTACGATTTCCACTACGCGCGGCGCGAGTTCCTGGGCGACGTGCGCTGCCTGGTGTTTGATCTGACGCCGAAAAAAGACGCTGGTCACGGGCGGTTTCTCGGCCGTATCTGGGTTGAGGATCAAAACTTTAACATTGTGCGACTGAACGGCACTTATGCGCGTCCAACGCGCAACAATTATTACTTTCACATGGACAGCTGGCGCTTGAACTTGATCCCGGGTTATTGGGTGCCATCTTATATCTACAGCGAGGAAGGCGACTTCACTGCGGGGGCTAAGAACAAGATCGCGTTCAAGGCGCAGACTCGCATGTGGGGATATAACCTGAAGGCTACCACAGCGAACGACGAACTTACCAACATCCGGGTTGATAGCGTAAAGGACAATACGCCGAGCGAACAGGACGCGACGCCGCTGGCCGCCGAGCGCGAATGGCAACAGCAGGCGGAAGACAACGTGATCGAACGGCTGGAAAAAGCCGGGCTGGTGGCTCCGGAAGGCGACGTGGATAAGATTCTGCAAACCGTGGTCAACAACCTGGAGATCACGAATAACATCGAACTGCCCCGGCCAGTCCGGACACGCGTGCTGACAACATCACCGCTCGAGACTTTCAGTGTCGGTAACACGATTGTGGTGAGCCGCGGGCTGATCGACGTGCTTCCCGATGAGGGCAGCCTGGCCATGGTGCTTTCGCACGAACTGGCGCACATCGTTCTGGGACATAACCTGGGCAGCCAGTACGCATTCAACGACCGCATGCTGTTCTCAGACGAGGCGACTTACCAAAACCTCGGGTTCAAACACATTCCCGAGGAGGAAGTGGCGGCCGACAAGAAAGCCATCGAGATGCTGAAGGCCTCGCCCTACGCCCAGAAGCTGGACTCAGCCGGGCTTTTCATCAAAGCTCTGCAGGCGCGCGCTCCACAATTGAGCGCTCTGCTGCAAGCGCACCTTGGCAACAACATTACGGAAAACGGAATAGTAACGCGCATGGCGCAGCTGGGCACCTCCGCTCCGGCGCTCGATTGGAACAAGCTGGATCAGATCGCCGCGCTGCCGCTCGGTGGACGCGTCAAGCTCAACCCGTGGGATGACAAAGTGGAGATCGTGAAGGCGCAGCCAGTCGCGATCACTTCGGCGCGCGACAAGATGCCCTTCGAGGTGACGCCGTTCTTTCCGCGGCTTTCGCGGTACAGCACTGCGAGCGCGCCCGCTACCACCGCGGCAGCGCCAACGACAACGGCGACCACCGCCAACGCCGACGCCAGCTCCACTCCAACCAACTGAGTCGGCTCCAAGTTGATAGAAGCGCAGGCCGGGACCGGAAGAAATTCCGGGCTCCCGGCCTGTGTCTATTGGGGGTACCGCGCGGGCTAGAAGTGTTTTCTGAGGTCGCCGAAACGATCTATCACCAGCAATTGCTGTGACGCTGGGGCGATCGTAACTTCCTCGTGTTCGAGAATCCAGGTGTTGCCGTGAGGTATGAAGACGGCGTGCAGGCCCGCGGCGAGGGCGGGGTTGATATCAGACTTGGGGCTGTTGCCGACCATCCAGGTGGTGTCCGCTGGAAGGGCGTATTTGGCGATGGCGGAGCGGTAGGTCGATTCGTCTTTCTCGGCTACGATCTCGACGGCGGAAAAATATTCTTTCAATCCCGAGCGCTCGACTTTTCCGGATTGCTCAGTGGGGTTTCCTTTGGTCATCAGGATGAGGTGATGGCGCTCGCCGAGATACTGCAGGGTCCCGGGCACGCCGGGGAGAACTTCAATCGGATGCTCGGCGATCTGGTTGGCAAAGCTGCGAATGCGTTCGTGCAAGTCGGGCGTGACCGGGTCGACGGAAAGCTTCTCAAAGGTCTCAACCAGCGAATGCGCGAAGCTGTGCAGGCCGTAGCCGTGCTTGACGATGGATTCCCGCTCAACCTCGTTCAGGACCAGCCGAACCGCCTCGGGCGAGTGTTCGCGATGGTCGAGGAACGAAATGAACTTGGCGATCGCCCTTTCGAAATAGATGTTGTTTTCCCAGAGCGTGTCATCGGCATCGATGACCAGAGTCTGGGCGCCATTCTCTCCGGGCATGTGTTCATGATAACGGCTACGAGGCGGATTGCGGCGCCCCTAGTTCTTCGGCCATTCATACGGGAACAACTTAGCCGCTTCTACTGGACTCAGAGTAACTCCCGCCATCTCCGCAGCGCGGGCCATCGCGGGATCACGGTCGTTTGCCAAGTCTGCTGCAGAAGGAAGAATCATCTCATCGGGAGTCACCCCCGCGCGCTCAAGGCTCTTCCCGTCGGCCATTAAAAGATCAGCATCCGTGACCGATGTCCCATAGATGAACACAAAGTTTGAGCCGGTCTCGTGTCTGTAATGCTTTGCTTCCATCACGCTGCCAGACGTACGATCGCCCAGGACAGTTCCGCGCTTCTCGATTTGGATCACGCGCGCAAACAGCTCGGCGGCTGACGCAGACTCGCTGTCCACCAGCACGATCAGTTTCCCGGTAAAGGCGTTATGGTGGGTGCTCTTTGCCATCACGGCCGTGGTCCCCTCTCGCGCTACTCGGTCCGCAATCTTAACGTCACTTTCGAACACGCTGCTGAGAAGGTCCTGGAGGGTGGGTTCAGCCCCTCCCCGATTGCCCCGTAAGTCCAGGATGAGACTACTGTGCTTGCGTGCCTTGCCGATCATCCCCTGACTATCCAAATCGGAGGGAAGAAAGCCTGGAAGCTTCATGATCATCAGCTTGGTACCCAGTTCCTTATATTGAGGTCGCATCAGACGTTGTTGATCTACGTGTTCCAGGCGCAAGCCCCAAGTATCTCTGCCCGTCAGGTCGTCCAGGTCTGTGATCGTTCTGGCCTGCCGGACCTTTGCCATCACGTCAACTCGGCGGATCTGGCCGGAGTGGTCCCGCAGATCCACCCGCAAGCTGGATTGCGGTAGAAGTAGATCGAGGACGTACCTCATCTTGTTCACGCCTTCTCGCGTGGGCGTGAACCCGTTGATGGTCAGTACCTCATCCCCCGGCTGCAGGCCTTTAATTTCGGCATCGCTCTTCGGTCGCACGTGGGTTACATAGCAACGAGCCCCTATCATCTGAAACCGCCAACCGTAGTCTTCGGGGATGGGGTTATGAGGCGGTACAAAGAAGGTGTGCGAATCATCCAATGCCTCCAGAGCCGCGGCGATCTCCAAAATCGCCGCGTCCATGGACGTTGTCTTCGCAATCTTCTCTTTTGCCTTTCCGACCTGCGCATCCCAATCCACCCCGTGTAACTTTGGATCGTAGTAATACTTGCGGATGTCGGAAGCGACATTCTGTAAAATCACCTGCGCCCGCTCGCGGTCAACGCTGGAGAAGTGCTGCGACCAGCCGGGCAGAGCCAGTACTCCGACCATCGGAATTAGACCCAGGGTTTTAAGCAGGATTTTGTCGGTAAACAAGGGCAGCCGCATAATTGTCGACCTCATGCCCTTAGCATTGCCGTAGGCGCGCTAAGAACTAATAGCCAAGAGCCTCTTACACCCACTCCACGCGCGGTATCTGCGGAATGATCCCAGCCTTGTGCCCCATGTCGAGCAGCCGGCGTACGGCTTCCCTGCCGTCGTCTCCATAGTCGAGGGTGCGCTCGTTGACGTACATGCCGACGAATTTGTCGGCGAGTTGGGTATCGAGATCGCGGGCAAACTGCATGGCGTAGGCGAGCGCCTCTTCGCGATGATCGATAGCGTACTGGATGCTCTCGCGCAGCGCCTGGGTGACGCTGGCCATCGTTTCCGGGCCGAGGGAGCGCCGGATGGCGTTTCCGCCGAGCGGCAGTGGCAGTCCGGTGACTTTCTGCCACCACTTGCCGAGATCGACGACGCGGTGCAGTCCGGACTTGCCATAGGTGAGCTGGCCTTCGTGGATGATGAGGCCGGCTTCATGTTTCCCTTCGAGAATCTGCGGGATGATTTGATCGAAGGGGACGACTTCCACTTCAATGCCGGGCGCAAACAGTTCGAGCGCAAGGTAGGCGGTAGTGAGCTTGCCGGGCACCGCAATTTTCTTGCTTTTGATTTCGTCCGGCGTGAAGGGACGGGTGGAAACGAGCATGGGACCATAACCGTCGCCCACGCTGCCGCCACAGGACATTAGGGTGTACTTTTCCTGAATGTAGGGAAAGGCGTGGAACGAAATCGCGGTTACGTCGTAGACGCCTTCCTGCGCCTGACGGTTCAGCGTCTCGATATCGCAAAGGGTATGGCTGAACTTCAGTCCGGGCACACGAACTTTTTTCGTGGCCAAGCCGTAAAACATGAATGCGTCGTCGGAGTCCGGGCTGTGCGCCACCGTGATTTCGCGAACTGGAGAAGATACTGGACTCATAAGATTCCGTAATCCTGTTCTATTAACTTAGTGCTGAAAGCATCTAGATTTGCTGTGCCCAGCCCCTAAGGGAGCGGTTTGAGTTGGAGCAGTTGCGGCATTGCTAAAGCGATGCCCTGATACAGAACTCGAATTTTTTCAGTTCATACTTATGAAGAAACCCGTTGGTGCCAGCGAGTGGCGACGGCGGCGGCCATCAGCACCTTGATGACTTCCGCAAAAACGAACCAGTAGAGGCCAAACTTAAGAGCCAGAGAAACGGAGTGCGTGAGCACGGCAAGCCAACCGAGCCCACTGGCGAAGAGCACCAGTTCCGCAGCCACGGCTGACACAGCGGCCCAGCCGAAACGGCGCGAGCTATGCTCGTAAATATAGCCCGCGACGAAGGCCACGAGCGGATAGGCCAGGAGGAATCCGCCGGTCGGGCCGAGTATCCGGGCAATTCCGACGCCTAGAACAATCGAGGGGCTGAATACAGGCAGTCCGCACGCGCCTTCGACCAGATAGAGCGCGAGCGCTGCGAAACCGCGACGCGAGCCGAGGAGCAAGCCTACGGCTAGAACTCCAAAGTTTTGCAGCGTCAACGGAACCGGCGTGTAGGGCAGTGGCACGGACACGCGCGCGCACAAGGCGACGAAGAGGCTGGCGGCGATTACGATGGCCCCTTGCTTCGCCCATTCCTTCCCCGAATCCTTTCCCCGAACTATGGGTCGGGTCTGGTGGCCGAGAACTTGCGCAGCTGCTCTAGACATGGCGTTCCTTTCTTGGCGGCGGATTCAAACTTCAGGCGGTGACGAGTGGTCGAGGCCGTCGAGTTCCGCTCGGTGGGCCGCCGAGCGCTTCATTTGCCGCCGGACCCGCATATAGAGCGTAAGCGCAACCGACACGACCACCGCAGCACTGACTCCCAGTATGAGAAACCACCACAGCATCCGCACAGCACATTTAGGATAGCAGATAGGCGGCAACGAAAATGTGCACAGAATGAAGAAGAGCGCGCGACCGCGGTCAGCCCTTCTTCGCTGACTTGGCCAGCTCTTTGCGGCGAATCTCAACGTTCTTCGAGACGCGTTCCAGACGCTTGCGGGCGGTCTTCGACCCGGTGACTACTTTCTCGATGTTGGCGAAGGCATCGGGATTGTTGGTTTTCTCGCGTAGTTCTTTAAGAAAGGGATGGATCTTGGCGAAAATAAAGAACATTTCGCCGCTGCAGCCGGGCTCCAGAAAGAGTTCCTGGTTGAGCGCGCCGTGCAGCACGAGGGACGCAACCATATCCCAATAGCTCCCGACCTGGCGAAGCCAGGCGTTTTCCTGGCTGGGAAACGCAGTCGCAACCTTTATGAAGTCATCGGCGCTCTGCGGCCAGAACTCGGCCCCAAACCAGCTTCTTGCCTTGCGCATCTCCGCTTCGCGGCGGAGGTCGTAGAGTTTTAGAACCAGCTCTGCATCGTGCGCGGTCGCTTTCTTTGCCATATTTTCACCTCGTTAGGTGTTTTCTGAAATTAGTTATGTTTCTCAAAACTTCGTTCTGAGAACCCTGTCTTTGTCAGACTTTCGAAACGTCCGCAGTGGCGCCTTCGAGGGCGCGCTCGTAATCGCATTCCTTATTCGGGCACGCGATTACCGATCCGTCTTTTCGCAGTCGTTCCACCAAGTACTCATGTCCACAATCCGGGCATTTCTCGGGGATGGGCTTGGCCGCCGAAGTGAACTTGCACTTCGGATAGTTCCCGCATCCGTAAAAAGTGTTGCCCTTGCGCGCGCGTTTTTCGACGAGCTCTCCTTCTTTGCATTGCGGGCACTTCACGCCGATGAAGTTCTGCTTCACATATTTGCAGTCGGGATATCCACTGCAGGAAGTGAACTCGCCGTAACGGCCGTGCCGCAGGATCAGGTTGCGTTTGCACAGCGGGCAGGTTTCATCGAGCGGAATGTCAGGCACTTTCTTGCCCTGATCGAGGCGCCGCGTCGTCTTGCAATCGGGATAGCCGGTGCAGGCCATGAACTGGCCGAAGCGTCCTCGCTTCAGGACCATGACGCGGCCGCAGTTTTCGCAGTATTCCTCCTGCGCCGTCTCCTGCAGATCGGCCGAATCGAGGTCGGGCAGATTGATGGGATTCTCTTTGGTGAATTTGCAGGTGTCCGGGTTTTCCTTGTCGTAGGTGCTGCAGGCATAGAACGAACCGTGCTTGCCCCACTTGATGACTAGCGGCGCGCCGCAGAGTTCGCACTTTTCGTCGGTGGGCTTCTCCATACGCTTGATGTTTTCCATGTGCTTCTCGGCGTATCGGAGATCCTTGGCAAACTTCTGGTAAAACTCGGTGAGCGCATCGTTCCCGGTCTGCTTGCCTTCTTCTATCTCGTCGAGCTCTTCTTCCAGGCGTGCGGTGTATTGGAAGTCGAAAATATCCTTGAAGTTCTCGACCAGCAGATCGGTGACGACCAGGCCGATTTCGGTGGGCACGAACTTGCCGCCGACTTTCTGCGCGTACATCCGCTCCTGGATGGTGCTGAGAATAGTGGCGTAGGTGGAAGGCCGGCCAATGCCGCGCTCCTCGAGTTCCTTCACCAGCGAAGCTTCGTTGAAGCGCGGAGGCGGCTCGGTGAAATGCTGTTCCGGGAGCAGCGACTTCAGCGTCAGTTTCTGTCCGGCTTCGAGCGGCGGGAGTTTGTGCTTCAGTTCCTCGTCTTCTTCGTCCTTGCTGTCTTTGGACTCTTCATAGACCTTGAGGAAGCCGTCGAACTTCATCACCGATCCGGTGACGCGGAACCAGAACACGTCACTGCCAGACTTGGCGTCGATGTCGACCGAAGTTTGGTCGAACATGGCAGGGTTCATCTGTGAAGCGACGAAGCGCTGCCAGATCAGTTTGTAAACCTTGAATTCGTCTTCCTGCAGATATTGTTTGACCTGGTCGGGATGGCGCACCGCCGAAGTCGGGCGAATGGCTTCGTGAGCCGCCTGCGCTTCTTTCTTCTCCTTATATGTATTGGGAGAATCGGGCAGATAGTTGGCGCCGTACTCGCTCGCGACGTACTCGCGGACCTCGGTGATCGCCTCGGCCGAAACGCGGGTCGAATCGGTTCGCATGTAGGTGATCAGACCGACCAGTCCCTCGTCGCCGATTTCGACGCCTTCGTAAAGACGCTGCGCGATCATCATGGTGCGCTTCACGCTGAAGCGCAGCTTACGGGAAGAATCCTGTTGCAGCTTGCTGGTCGTGAACGGTGGAGTGGCATTGCGGCGCCGCTCTTTCTTTTCCGCTGAACGAACTACCCAATCGGCCTTTTCGAGCGCCAGGCGGATTTTTTCGGCTTCCTCGCCGTTCGTGATTTCGATTTTCTCTTCGCCTTTGCCGAGAAAGCGCGCGTCGAATGCAGGAGGCTTATTGGCGGCGAGATGGGCGTCGATCGTCCAGTATTCTTTTTTCTCGAAGGCTTTGATCTCGCGTTCGCGATCGACGATCAAGCGAAGCGCGACGGTTTGCACACGTCCGGCGGAAAGGCCGCGGCGGACTTTGTCCCATAACAGAGGAGAGACCTGGTAGCCCACGAGGCGATCGAGCACACGGCGGGTCTGCTGCGCGTCAACCAAGTTGCGATCGATGTCGCGGGGGTGCTCGAATGCGGCCTTGACGGCGCGCTGCGTGATTTCGTTGAAGGTCACGCGGCGGATGCGCTCACCATCGCCGTTGCCTTCCTTCTTCGCCTTGGCGGCGCTTTTCTTTTTTCCCTTTTTTTTCTTGCTCGGGTCTTCGCCGAGTTCGTCGGCGAGATGGGCGGCGATGGCTTCGCCTTCACGATCCGGGTCAGGCGCGAGGTAGATGTGGTCGGCCGATAGGGCGAGCTTCTTCAGCTTGGCCAGGACCTTTTCTTTTCCGGGGATGACGACGTACTCGGTTTCGAAATCGTTTTCGACGTCGACACCCAGGCTGCTTTTGGGCAGGTCTTTCACGTGGCCGAAAGAGGCATCGACCGTGAATCCCTTGCCCAGATACTTCTGGATAGTTTTCGCCTTAGCCGGCGATTCGACAATGACTAGACCTTTGGACAATGGTTCCTCATTGTGGCGGTAATGAAATTGAAGCTAGCACGAATTGGCGGAATGCAACAACCCGCTCTCAGTTGTCAGTTATCAGTTTTCAGTTAACAGCCTTCACTTTTTGCATCAGCGACGACAACATTCGCTTGACCTCAATTGCTTGCGCCACAAGCCTCTCGTATTCCGGATTCTGCAAATAATCGAGGTCATGAGCAAGAAGAAGTTGGTACTCCACCTCACTTGCCGACCCCATTGCAATCTGCAGAAAACGACCCATTTCTACATTACCCTTTCGACAGCAGCCTTCCGCGATATTCATTCCAATCGAGGCGGAGGCGCGTCGCATCTGACTTGTCAAACCGTATATTTCTTCCCGCGGAAAGGATTTGCTGGATGTGTAAACATCCAAAGTCAGTCGGTGCGACTTCTCCCAAACTCGAAGACTACGGAAACTTTGCACGGCCCCTACGGTTTAACTGAAGACTGATAACTGACAACTGACAACTAGAAGCTCTTCACAAAATTCTTCCCCGGCAACTGCCGCACCTTGCCATTCAGTTCCAGTTCAAACAGCGCGGCGAAGATTTCCGAGGAGGACATTTCTTTTCCAGCAATTCGACCAGTTGATCAATGTGGGTGGATTCGTCGGCCTTCAGCAAGTTGAGAATCTTTTTTTCGTGGGGCGATTTGACCTCGTCCGGGAATAGAGATGCGGTTTCCGGTTCGGGGGATTCATTCTGCATGGAACCGAGCGCGGCCTGCACGTCGGTCGGAAGCTCTTCCCAAACGTCTTCCCAGGTGGCGACGAGTTTCGCGCCCTGCTTGATCAGCGTGTTCGGGCCCCAGGAATTCTTGTTGGTTACGTTGCCCGGGACAGCGTAAACATCGCGGTTTTGTTCGAGCGCGAGGCGCGAGGTGATGCGCGTGCCGCTGTATTCCGCGGCTTCGACGACCAGTACTCCGGCCGACATGCCGCTGATGATCCGGTTGCGAATCGGGAAGTTTTGCGGGGCGGGCGAGGTGCCGACCGGGAACTCGGTGAGCAGCGCGCCGCCGAGGGCCAGGATTTGTTCTGTGAGCCGCGTGTTTTCCTTGGG
>Ga0074045_10005058_pt1 | contig 11574 bp, 10 predicted proteins | sample BogForMeECP23OM2_FD_94442 | JGI IMG/M metagenome (GOLD analysis project Ga0074045, IMG submission 94442) | Bog forest soil microbial communities from Calvert Island, British Columbia, Canada - Bog Forest MetaG ECP23OM2 | ecosystem: Environmental > Terrestrial > Soil > Wetlands ...
AAGCACGTAACAAGCTGGAGCCGATGACCGACGAAGAGGGCATCAAGGCACTGGCCGAAGTTCATCCAAGCACCTGGACCGTCAAGTAGCCTTCCACCAAAGCTGCAGGCCGGCCTTCGACCATCGTTAGAAGATCGGCCTGCGGCGTTCCGTAACCGGGAACGCTTTCCGCGGCGCGAGGGCGAAACCCTCAGCCGAAATCTGCACCCGGAGACCAAGATCCAACTTCACAGCTCCGCTCACCGCTCCGCCAGGTCTTCCCAAGGTCGTATTCCGACAGGCCGTACACCCGCATTCCGCGTTCCGGCTGCCGACTTTGCACGCCGCCGTGTCACATGAGATCGGGAGGCAGAGAGTTTGCGCGGCCCGCTCTTGCTTTCGCTTCGGCGCCAGTCCGTCAGCGCCGGTGATCCACTCCGCGTAGCCGGGCCAGCTCGTCCACGATTCTTTGCCGGACCGCGTCGCGGAGTGCAGGAGCTTGTTTGATGTTCCAGCCCTCGACGGAGACTGGCTCCAGTACTCGAAGATGGATATCCTGCATCGCGCCAAAGATCCACGTATTGCGTGGCAGCGCCGCACCGGAGCCTTCCACCACCAGCGGCAACATGGGGATTTGCTCGCGAATCGCCAACTGAAAGGGACCCTCATTGAACGGCAGAACCTGTCCGTCGGGCGACCGGGTTCCCTCGGGAAAGAAAACCACCGAGCATCCCTCGCGCAGGTAGCGCGCGCACTGCAATAGCGCTTTCGCGCCTTTGCGCCGGTCGGATCGGTCGATCGGCACGTCCCCGGCCATGCGGAGCATCCAGCCCAACACAGGCATGCGGAACAACTCCGCCTTGGCCAGCCATTTCGTGTCCAGCTTCAAGTGCGCAATCAACGGGATGTCGCCGAGGGACTGATGATTGCTGACGACGACGTACGTCTGGTTCGCGTGCAGATTCCCAGCGCCGGAGATGTGGATTCGCCAAGGGTGGACCCTAGCCAGGACACGTCCCAGCCTGCGGAACCAGCGTGCCGTGCGCAGCCGGCGCGGCTCTACGTCAAACAGCCTGATGGCGCCCAGCAGCGGTGTCCACAGCAGAATCAGAACTGCACTCGCAGCCCAAATCCAGCCGGATCGCAATAGGCGCACCATGAGGCATTGCATGCAACACGTAAAAGTGTAGCAGCAGGCGATTCGGCGTGGCTGAGAAGACCATAACGGAACACCGCGATGGCGGTCTTTGTCGGTTCGGCCCGATCCGGGGGTGGCACGATGACGTTTATAATAGGGGGTTCGCACCACAGCCTGACAGCCGCTGGTGCGCCACGTGGGCGTGGCCTGGTGGGCAGGGTCCTCGAATAGACGAAACTCATGGACGTCGACAGTTCTATCGGCAAAGGGCCGGTGCGCGGATTGCACACCGCGCTCCGCGTTCCCGTGGTGGTTGTGGGAACGCTCTTGTACGGTGCTCTAGTGGTCGCCGCGGTACTGCGGCTTTGGCGCCATTACGAGTTATTCGGAGTTCTGCTCCAGGCATTCTTACTGCTGCCGGCACTCCTGTACGGTTTGAAGGGTAGTGGACTCGCGCCGCCATCGATGCCGGTGCCGCGGCGAACCGGACTCTGGACCGCTGCGGCGATGGGAGCGTTCCTGATCGGATCCGCGGCGTTGAGCTCGGTCATCACACAGGGGCCGGAGTCGGATGAGATGGCGTACCTGTTTCAGGCGCGGATTCTGGGCGCGGGAAAGCTGGTTGCGGCGCCTCCTCCGGGCTCGCCCGCGCTGCCCGGGGACGCTCCGGTGGCGCTGCATTTCAACCACGTTATCGTCTCGCGCAGAGGATGGTATGCGAAGTATATGCTGGGCTGGCCCCTGGTGCTGGCGTTGCCCGCGAGATTTGGCTGGGCTTGGTTGGTCAATCCGCTGCTGGGCGTGGGGATACTGATCTTCACGACCCGCATCGCGCGCTCTCTGGGCGGCGAGTGGAGCGCTTTTTTGGCAGTAGTGCTGGTCGTTCTGTCGCCCTGTTTTCTGGCGCGTTGCGTGGTGTTGATGACGCACGCTACGGCGGGGCTGCTGGTGGTGGCGGCGTGCTGGGCCTGGATCGAGGGGACGCGCAGCCGCAGGCTCCAGTACTTTGCGCTCATGTATCTTCTCGTTGGGCTCGCATTCCACGTGCGGCCCCTCACCGCCCTGTTGACTGCCGCTACTCTGACTGCGGGGGCTGTGGTGGCCCTGCGGCGCGAGCGAGGTTTGCTGACCCGGATATTGGCGGTTGGAGCCGGGCTGGGGGTGCTCACCGTGGGATCCGTGCTGGCATACAACCGGGCTTTCACGGGCAGCCCCTGGCTGTCCCCCTATGCGGTTTGGCGCGGCTCGCGCATTCCCATGGAGATTTCCGCGTCCCTGCCGGAGATACTCCGCAATCTGAGCGGGATTTGGCGGTCATCGGCGCAGAGCACGCTGTTGTTCTCCTTCCCGCTGATCTTCCTGCTGGCAGGGATCGGATTCTGGAAGAATCGGAGGAATTCTCCCGCGGTGTGGCTGCTGTTGTCGCTGTTCGTTGCGATTGTTCTGGGTCATTTGGTGCAAACCGAGCCTTCGGGGTCCAGCGTGGGGGAGCGCTACTGGTTTGAAGCGTACTTCGCCGTGGCGGTTCTCGCCGCCCTGGGAATTGGCCCGGTGGCCACGGCGCTCCAATCGCCGCGGCCGGCGCTGATCGCCGCGGGATGCGCGCTGGTAGCCGTGCAGGCGACGATGATGGTGGTGGGAGGCCGGGCGCAATTGCAGCGAAGCGCCGCCTCCATCGCGGTATCCCGCCTGGCGGCGCGATACCGCGATTGCCGCTGCGTGGTGTTCCTGAAGAGTTCGCCCCCGGTCTTCTATGGCTATCACCTGAACCTGAATGGTCCCGGGTGGCAACAGGCGAACGTGTTCTATGCGGTCGACCCCGGGCCCGACCAGCGAATGACATGGGCGCGAACGCTGGGCCGCGAACGCTGGGTTGTATTGGGCTACGATCCGCTACGAAGGGTGGCGCGGCAGGAGCAGTAGTCTTTCAAACCAGCGTGCGGCCACGCTGTGCTTTCGGCGAGTCAGGCGGGGTGAAACGGTGGCTGGCAGCCGCAATCTCAAGCTCTCTTCTTTTTGCCTCACGAACCGTGGATGTAGAATCGAAGTTGGGTTTGGAACTTGATCTAGCCACGAGGTCCCGAGCCGGTTCGAGCGCGCCACGGGTAAGAATCGATATGTTGAATCTGCGACATTTGGGAAGGATGTGCTCTGCCGCAAGATGCTTGGAGCTGGACCTCCCGGACACCGGCCGATGGCTCTGGAGCTATTACGCCAGCCGTGTGCCGGGCGCCCGGACTCGTTCTGCGGGAAGCACGCACATCAAAGTCCGTGACCCGGCAGGCAAACAGCGCCGGTTGATCATTCGTAACAACGGGCATGACTGGGACGTCGTCGACGAGATCTTCGTCCAACAGACATACCCGGTGGAACTGGGCGGCGTTAGGCGCGTCCTCGACTTAGGCGGCAATATAGGACTGGCCGCTCTCTGGTTTGCCTGGAGGTTTCCCAACAGTCAGATCTGTACCGTCGAACCAATTCCCGACAATGTATGCGTTCTCAAGCGCAACATAGAACTGAATCGTGCGCCGGTGAGGCTGGTAGCGGGAGCCGTGGGGCCGTCGGACGGCAAGGCACGGATTGCTCTCTCCGCAGACCCCAGGCAACACTCGATCCGTACCGCCGCAGCGGGCGCGGAGAACATGATCGAGGTCGACATGTTCAGCGTGCCTTCTCTAATGGCCCTCATGGGATGGCGGGAGATCGACTTACTGAAGATCGATATCGAGGGCGGGGAAAGGGCGGTTTTGGGCGGCCGTCCGCCATGGCTGACGAAGGTGCGCTGCATCATTGGCGAAGGCCACTTCGGCGCCGGCTACGGCATCGGCGCCTGCCGGCAGGACCTGGAGCCGATGGGGTTTCGAGTGGAGCAAATCGAAGAAAACGGCGGGGCCATGGTATTCCTCGCTCGGCGCGCCGACTGAGCCGGCGCGACCTGCCGACTCCCGGAGAAGCTAGCGGCTCCGCCTGGGAAAGACTCTTCGGAATGGCGGACCGGCGACGATGCGAACAAGCGCGTTGACGGTACGGGCGGTGACGCGCCAATCGCGGAGATTGAAATCGAAAAAGGCTAGCGGAGGACGATAAGATCGAATGAACTCCCGCCATGTAAGCAACCCGTCGCGGTGGTAAGTGCGAAATGTGGAGATATCGGCGGCGAGCATAATGTGGCGGAAATGGTGCCCATGGTAGGTCACGGAGGCAACCGGCTGCCCGATCACGTCGAGATAATGCAGCCAACCGGTGTCCACGCCGGCGTACGGGGCGGCGTCCCCGGTACCACTGTAGCGTGGGTTGACTTCAATCAACTTGACGCAGCCGTCCCGCGAGTCGCGCTTTAGCTCGATTTCGCAGATTCCCTGGTAACCGATGGCGCGGAGAAAGCGATCGCAGATCTGATCGGCCTCCGGATCGGAAACCGGTTCCACCATGCTGGCCGATCCAAAATAGGCGGGCGAAGTGCGCAGTTCCCGCATCATGCAAGCGCCGATGCGGCGCCCGTCGCGCGCGTAACAGGAGAGGTAAACCAGCTTGGCGGTGTCGGGCCCCTCAATCACTTCCTGAACCACTATTCTCGGATTGAATCCAGCTACGGCACTATACTTTTCGCTAAGCTCACCGGCCGAGCCTGCCAGAACCAGCTTGGTACCGCGGAAAGGGTGGCCGGCCGGAAGCCGTTCCCATTCGCGGAAGTGCAATGGCTTGAATAGACACGGGAACCGGGCGGTGGAGGCGAACTCATCCAGATCCGCGGAAGAAGCGACGAATCTGGTGCGCGGCACCGGCAGTCCATGATCGTTGGCCAAGTCGTATTGCCGCTCCTTGGTAGCCAGTAGGCCCTGCAGCGCGACCCCGGCAGGGTGAAACCGAAAGTGGGGCTCGAGCCGGTCCGCGTGGCGCGCGATTGCCGTTACAAACTGATCCGCCGACGGGATCAACACCGGCCTGTCCCCGATCTTCCCGCTCAGGCCAACCATGAAGCCGAGCCATTCGGCGGGTTGGTTGTCGGGATGGGGGCACTCGAACGAAGTGCCGTACACCGAGCGAAAGCAGGGTTGCTCGCGCAACCATTCGACGCAATAGACCTTGAGCCCGCGCCGCACCAAGTTGCGCATCAACACGACACCAGTCTGGAAGCCGCCCGCCACGACAACCGGCGGCCAGCTCGGCTCGGCACGCTCGGGATTGGGCCTGGTGACCTCGTTCATGAGACCAAGCATACCGTGCTGGTGGGCGAGTCCGCATGCGCCACGAAGAGAGAGAACCCGTTGTTTTCGCTTCTGACTTAAAATAGGAAGTACGATGAGCCCGCATTGTGGGACGGGATTTGAGGTGATGGCGCGGCAAGGGCGGTGCTCATGATTGCGGGGCCGCGACCGGCGGCGATGAAGCGCATCGTCCGGTTCGGGCTGCACCGTCTGGGCGGCCTACAGCCGTTGATATGGAAGAGCCGCAAGCGTTTTCGCATTTTGACTTACCACCGCTTTTCCCTCCTCGAGTTCCCGGGCCCGCTGGAGGCTCTCGACAGACAATGTGAATTCGTGAGCCGCCAGTTTCACCCGCTACCCCTATCTGAGATCGCGCGGAGCCTGAATTCGGGTGAAACACTCCCTCCGGGGGCCCTGGCGGTGACGGTCGACGACGGCTTCAGGGACTTCCTGCTTGATGCCTTCCCGATTTTTCAGAAGTGGCGGATTCCAGTTACGGTCTTCCTGATGACGGACTTTATCGACGGTAAGCTGTGGCCTTGGTGGAGTCAGGTGGCGCATGCGGCCCGGCATGGCCGCGCACGCCTAGCGCATCTGGCGCTTCTGCCCGGTGTGGCGGAGCGGGAATTGCCACTCGAGACCTTGGGGCAGCGGCAGCGAGCGGAGGCGGCGATCTGCGAGCAGGTGGTGAAGGTCCCAATCCGCAGGCGGGGCGAGTTCCTGAACGCTCTGGGGGACATGTTCGACGCGGAGATACCGCCACAGGCGCCACCAGAGCATGCGGCGCTGACCTGGGACGAGGTCCGGCAGTTGGCGAGCGCTGGGGTGGAGTTCGGCGCCCACAGCAAGAGCCATCCAATCCTTCCGCTGGAGAATGAGGAATCGATCGCGGAAGAGATCGCAGGCTCAAAGCTGCGGATTGAACAAGAGCTGGGCCGGCCGGTGAGTTGTTTTTGCTATCCGAATGGAGACTACAACGACGCGGCCGTGGGCGCGGTAGAGCGCTGTGGTTTTCAAGCCGCGGTTACGACCGACGCGGGACTCAACACAGCGCGTGCGAACCGTTACCTGTTGAAGCGCCTGTCCGTGTCGTTCGAGCTTTCCGACGAATACTTCCGAGAACTCGTGGCTGGCATGCACGTTTAGCCATTTCACGGCATCTTCGGCAGCCGCGGCGGCCGGTCAACCGTGAACTGCTCCCTGCCGGGCTGGCGCATGCGGCAGAGGAGCATGGCCTTCGCGACTCGATTGCATGGTCCGCATCGCGGCGGAGCTGAGCGTCACACCGAGCCCCACCATCGCTGGCAGCTTGAAGCCGTACGCGTGCGACAGGAAGATTATAGCCACTAGGTACCCGACCATCGCCAGCAGATAACAGAAACATCCGTTTGCAATCTCCGGGAAGCCTCCCTGCGTTGCCATGCGATAGGTCCGCAGCACCAGCAGCATGGCAGATCCGAGACCACCGACAAAGAAAATAAATGCGGGCACGCCGCACTCAGAAGACACCTGCGTATAAGCATTATGAGTAACGTGCCAATTGCCGTGCAAACCCTGCGCACGGCTAGTCTTGCCCTCAAAATCGCCGAACTCACCCGGGCCGACCCCAAACACAGGATGTTCAATGGTGAACCTAACGCTCGTCCTGAAGAGATACTCGCGAGACGCCGAGGACTCAGCGGCCTCCGCCTGGCGGCTCCCAAATAAGGAGCCCAGGCGATTCAGCGTCGCTGCAGGTAGTATTGCCAGGGCGCCCAGTGCGATCGCCCCACCGGCAACCCCTAACAATAATTTCTGCGGCAGGGAGGCATGCGCAAAGATGCAAAGAAATACGACCGACAGAGCAATCAGGCCGCCGCGCGATGCGGTTCCCAATGTTACCCACAGCCCGTACATCAACAAAGCCAGAATGGCAAGCCGGATAACTATCGATCTGCCTCGACCAATCATAAAGAACAACAGAAACGGCAGCACCAACAGCATTTGCGCCGCCAGATCGTTAGAATTGCCGATCGTTCCACTCGCTTCGAGCGACAGCCGGCCGGTATCGGCGTGCGCCAATAGTCGCGCAGAGGCCAGGTTCACCAGGGCGGCAGCGGCTATGGTTCGGAATATCGCGCGGACTTCGTTCCAGTTGAGGGCCAAACCGCCGATCAACACCAAAAAGATTCCGTCGAAACGTGCGTACCCTATCACTGTTCTTACCGAGGCTCCCGGCCAACTGCTGAACGGAGCAGCCAGGACCATCCAGGCGAAAAAGGCCAACCAATAGTAGGCCGCGCGCGACTGGAATGTCCGCCGCACGGACCCCATCAGTAGTGCGGACAGGATCGCCGGTGGCGCGGTCACGTACAAAAGGTAGGTGTTGACATGGGTGAGGTAGAAGATCAACTCGGGCAGGACGCTGAGACGTAGAAAGAGCGTTGCAAGGCAGAAGTAGAGAGAGATCTTTCGAACAGGATGAGCTTCCCAGACGTCTGCGAACACTAAGGAGGCTCGTCCCTGAGTCGCCGGAGCCGATCTACCCGGCGCGATCGCACCAACCCCGCCCACCACTTCGACAGGAGCGGCCACAGAGGGTTGTTGTCGATATCCCGGCACTCTTCCAATCTAACAACACTACGGGTGCGCGCGCCGCCTGAATCCTGAGAGCGACGCGGTCACACGGCGCGCATGTACTTCCAGTAGATCCTCACGATGTCGCGAAAGGAGACAATAAAGTCGCTTGGCTTTACCTTGGAACCGGCTACGTCACGCCACACCATAAGCGGGAATTCGTAAATTCGGGCCGCTGCCGCGCCCGACGAGCCCAGATTGCGGATGTAGCGGGCGAAGAGCTCCACATCGAACACCCAGCGACAGCAGAAGGGTTCCTCGAACAGACTGGTTGTCGCCGGCACGGCTCGAAATATCTTGGCGCCACACTGGGTGTCGTAAACCGCGATCCGCAGCACCACGGAGGCCGCGGTGGCAAAGACCCTTCCCAGGTAATGACGCATGGCATGACGCTCTACCTTGCGGCCCAGAAGCTTGACGCGAGAGCCGAAGACCATATCGATTTCCGGCCGCGCATCAAGGACTCGCAGAAATTCGGCAATCTCGTTGAGAGGAGTCGCCAGGTCCGCGTCCCAGAAACCCACAAACGGGGCGCCGCTCGCGAACGCAGCTAGCATACCGCGCCGTACGGCCTCCGCCTTCCCTCCATTCTTGCCGCACTCGAGCAATATGGCGCGCCCTTCATGGCCTGCGCAAATGCCGCGCAGGACCTCCACAGTATTGTCCGTGCTGCCATCATCGACAAACAGCAATTCGGCGCCCGGCTGGTCGAGAAACTGGCGAAAATCGGCAACCGGCAGACGGCGGCCCTCGTTGTAGCACGGGACAACGATCACTGTCCGGCGGGGTTCCGCTGTAGGACTGGCCTGGGTCATGGGTTCATCAATTCCCAAGTGCACTATATTAGTTCAAGTTGGAAACTCACAAGGGCACAGGAGTAGGTACCGTTTTATCTTCAATAGTTAACGGTTGTGAGCACGGGCTCGGACACTCACATCTTCGCATAGTCTCGAGCCGTTACGGCTCCCTGTTCCTGTGCTCCCTTGCCTGGCGGGAGTGGCCACCAAGTTGCCGTAGCTCGCCATTGAAGGCGCAATCTGCCCCACTAGTTGCGCTAATTAACCCAATTACCACGTAGGTTAATTCAGGGCGACTGCTGCCTTTTTCAACAAAACCTCGTCCAGCGCCCAGTTTTTCGATCAACAGGCCTGTTGGTGATGATATTGCCTGAACGGAACCATATCACCCCTTTTGCAGGGGTGTGGTTTGCGCGGAAAGAGGGAGCGGTGCGCGGTTTGATACGGGACGCAGGTCATTTGATTCGCCCGGCCCTGGTTTTGCTGGCGGGCGTGGCCATATTCCTGGTGGTTCGCAGCGCTATTGTCCCCAAGGCCTTTGGACAATACGGCCACTATCGCCCCGGTGCGCTGGCCCTGGTCCGCGAGCGGCCTATCGCATACGCTGGACAAGCCACCTGCGTGGTCTGCCACGATGCTGAAGCCACCGCACGCGCTTCCGGCAAGCACGCTCACGTAGCGTGCGAAGCCTGTCATGGGGCCCTAGCGCTGCACGCCGACGATCCTGCGGCGCACGTTCCGCAATTGCCCGACGTCGCCAACCTCTGCCGGCGCTGCCACGAAAAAGACGCGGCCAAGCCACGGGCTTTTCCGCAGGTGGTGACCGCCGAACATTCCGGTGGAATGGCCTGCAATCAGTGCCATCAACCGCACAACCCGCATCTGTGAGGCAAGAAGACGAGCATGGATATCAGCCGGCGCGACATATTCAAGATTGGCGGAAAACTGCTGGTGCTGGCGTCGGTGGGCGCGACGCTGGAGCAGATCACCGGCGCCGAACCCGCCGGCGATGCCTACAGGATGGCGGACCACTGGTGGGGGATGATCATCGACATCGACGCGTGCATCGGCTGCGGCAACTGTGTGCGCGCCTGCTCCACGGAAAATGGCGTGCCGCATGGCTACTTCCGTACTTGGGTGGAACGGTACCAGATTGAGGAAGGTCGTCAGCCGCGCGTCGATTCGCCCGATGGCGCCATGGAGGGCTTCCCGCCATCCACGCGCGAGGATCTGAAGAGCTTCTTCGTCCCCAAGTTGTGCAACCACTGCGCCGATTCGCCTTGCGTGCAGGTCTGCCCGGTGGGCGCCACATTCGTCAGTCCAGACGGCGTGGTGCTGGTGGATGAAACCTATTGCCTGGGCTGCCGCTACTGCGTGCAAGCCTGCCCTTACGGTTGCCGCTACCTGCATCCGCAGAAGCAGACGGTGGACAAATGCACGCTCTGTTACCACCGCATCACGAGGGGGCTCACCACGGCGTGTTGCGAAAACTGCCCGACCGGGGCGCGCCTGCTGGTGGATTTCAAGAACCCCAAGGACCCGGTGCACGAAATCCTGCGCAACAACAAGGTCGAGGTACTGAAGCCGTACATGGCTACCCAGGCCAAGGTCTACTACAAGAACCTGGACGGCGCTGTGCGATAGAGGGAGCGACGCGATGATAGCTGGCGTAGACGGTTTCATGTATCCGAACGAGGTGGAGCTGCAATGGAGCGTCCTCATTGTGCTCTACCCCTACATCACCGGCCTGGTGGCCGGGGCCTTCATTCTGGCTTCGCTTGAACGCGTATTCAAAGTGGACGCCGTGCGGCCGACTTACCGGCTGGCTCTGCTGACGGCGCTGGCTTTCCTGCTGGTCGCTCCGCTGCCCTTGCAACTCCATTTGGGGCACCCGGAGCGCTCGTTTGAAATGTATCTCACGCCCCACACATCCTCCGCTATGGCGATGTTCGGCTTCGTTTACCTGTGGTACCTCACGGTGGTGTTGCTGGTCGAGATATGGCTCGAATACCGCGCCGAGATCGTGGGGCTGGCGCAGACCACCACCGGCGTCCGCCGGCTGATCTATCGCGCGTTGACGCTGGGCTCCTATGACATTAGCCCGGAAGCGCGCCGCATCGACGACAAGGTCGGTTATGCCGTCACCGTCATCGGCATCCCATCGGCGTTTCTGCTGCACGGATACGTGGGCTTCATCTTCGGTTCGGTGAAGGCCAATCCCTGGTGGAGCTCGCCGCTGATGCCGATCGTGTTTCTGTTCTCGGCCATGGTCTCCGGGATTGCCGCCGTGATGGTGCTCTACGTGGTGTCTTCCAAGCTGCGCAAAGTCGCGATTGACATGCGCTGCCTGGATACCATCGGGCACTATCTTTTCTACACGTTCGTCATCGACTTCACCCTGGAGATGCTGGACCTCGTGCATCGCACTTATGAATCGGACGAGAGCTTCCGCAGCTTGGACTTCATGGTGCACACGCGGCTGTGGTTCTCGCACGTGATCCTGCAAATCTTCTTGGGCACGCTGGTGCCGTTGGCGATTCTCGCCGCCAACCAGCTATGGAAATTCTCCGAGGGGGCTCGGAAACCGATGTATATGACCGCGGCTGGACTGACGCTGATCGGCATCTTCGCCATGCGCTGGAACGTGGTGATCGGCGGGCAACTGTTCTCCAAGAGCTTTCTCGGTTACACCACTTACAAGATGGAGCTGGTGACACGGGAAGGGCTGGTGTCGGCGATCGCACTGATGATTCTGCCGTTTGTGATCTTCCTGGTGCTGGTCAAACTGCTGCCGCCGTGGCAGGAAGAAGAGGCTCACTAAGCCGGAGGAGGTTGC
>Ga0074045_10005060_pt1 | contig 11573 bp, 10 predicted proteins | sample BogForMeECP23OM2_FD_94442 | JGI IMG/M metagenome (GOLD analysis project Ga0074045, IMG submission 94442) | Bog forest soil microbial communities from Calvert Island, British Columbia, Canada - Bog Forest MetaG ECP23OM2 | ecosystem: Environmental > Terrestrial > Soil > Wetlands ...
CCCCAAATTATTCTAACGGGAAACCTAAAGTTGCCGTAGACTTGAACCAAATCCTCTGCGAGTGCATGGGCAGGGGAAACCAATAGAAGCCCTTTCACTGGAAACTGAGCAGCATATCTCAAAGCGATATACCCACCTAAGCTGGCGCCCACCAACAAAGGCACCGCGGAACCAAAAACACTTTGAACCGCCTCCGCCAGCACCTGCACGTTTGAATCGGGGTTTCTTGTTTTTGGCTCGCAATTAGTTTTCAACCCATACGGCATATCTAACGCCAAAAATGGCACATGCTTCTCAATCAACAAGTCCGTTACGCCGATGCGTTGCCAAACGTCAGCTGTGTAGGATAAGCCATGCAGGAAAACAACTGGGGTGCCAGTTGCATTGTGAATCAGTACTCGGCATTTGTGTCCGGCTGTGTTTAATGCTTTTTCCATAAGCGAAAATATGTTTTGTTTCTTATACGTTTGACTGACCCCGAACGCCAAATTCGCGAAAAGAATAATAGATCCTCAAAGCCTCAGTATGTCGGTGACCTTTTGCCAGTAAAAGTTGGTGACAAAGCGCCAGATTTCACTTTGCCTTCGCAACTGGGCGATAACGTGACGCTTTCAGAGTTCGCAGACAAAAAGAACGTGGTGCTGTATTTTTATCCGAAAGACGAAACCCCCGGCTGCAAAACGGAGGCTTGCGCCTTCAGAGATAGCTATGAGGAACTGACCAGGTTAGGGGCTGAGGTTTTGGGGGTAAGCGGGCAGAGTGTTGCATCGCACAAGTCGTTTGCAACTCATTACGGTTTGCCCTTCATTTTGCTCAGCGATGAGGGTAACAAGGTACGCAAGCTTTACGACGTCCCCTCCAGCATGGGTCTTATCCCGGGAAGGGTCACTTACATAATCGACAAGAAAGGCATTGTTAGGCACATTTTTAATTCGCAGACTCAGACGCGGCAGCATGTTGAGGAAGCCAAGGAAACCCTGAAGGAACTTGACAAAGAACAACAACCGGGGACGTAACGCTGGAAGCTTCCCATGCTGAATATCTACAATAGTTTGACCCGAAAAATTGAGCCTTTTCAGCCTGACGAAGACAGGCAGGTTAAAATGTACACCTGCGGACCCTCAACCTACCAGCCGCCACACATCGGAAACTACCGCACCTTCCTCTTCGAAGACATATTTCAACGTTACATAGAGCACCTTGGCTACAAAGTAAAACGACTAATCACACTGACAGATTTAGAAGACAAAGCCATTGCCCAAGCCAAAAAAGAGAATCTAACTGTAGAAGAAGTGACAAGAAAAAACGAAGCCATCTTCTTCCAAGGCTTCAAGCTCCTCAGAATCAAAACACCTGACTTTCCAGTTCGGGCTTCATCAGCCGTTGACCAAGCTGCAAGCCTAATCGCTCGACTTACCGAAAAAAACTACGTGTATTGGGACGAGTATAACGGCGCAAAAAATGCGTATTTTGAACCACTCAAATTCAAAGGCTTCGGAAAACTAGCCCATTTAGACATGAGCAAATGGCCCACAAAGAAACGTCGCTTCCACAAGGACACGTATCCAGGGACGCCGTGGAACAAAGGTGACTTCATAGTTTGGGACGGCTGCAAACAAGGCGGAGTCTGCTATGAAACCCCGATCGGCGGCGGCAGGCCCGCATGGAACATCCAGGACGCCGCAATCGTAACCAAACATTTAGGCTTTTCAATTGATGTTGCCTGCGGCGGAATCGACAATTTAGTCCGTCACCACGACTACACGCTTGCCATTGCTGAAGCCGTAAGCGGCAAACAGTTCAGCCGATACTGGCTTCACGGAGCGCACCTCTTAGTCGATGGCAAAAAAATGTCCAAAAGCATCGGCAACGTCATCTACACCGGCGACATCTTAAAGGAAGGCTTCAGTGGTGAGCAACTAAGATTCTTTCTTATCTACGGGCACTACAGGGAAAAACTAAATTTTACTTTCAAGAAGCTTGCTGAAACCAGTCGGAAACTTGACGCCTTCGAGAACATGGTTAAGGAGTTACAAGTGACCAAAGAGGGCAGTCCAAACTCGGAAGCAGAGGAGCTTATTGACGGCTTGGTTTCGTCCTACGAAAACGCTATGAACAACGATTTAGGCGTTAAAGCCGCATTCGACAGCCTCTACAAAACAATCTGCGAACTCCATGCATTGAAGAAGCCGCTAAACGAAAAAGAATCAAAAAAATTATTGGATGCGTTGCGTTGGGTTGATTCTGTGCTTCGATGTATCCTCTAATTCCGAGTTAGACCAGGTCGCCTACGAATTTGACCCGAGCAAAGTTTTCTTCCCGATGTGGCGCCGCCTCAAGTTCCCCAGTCAAATCCTTCCCCGCCTGATGCATTCCCAAATGGTCACCGTCAGACCAGAGGCCGCTTTCCGAAACGTCGTAGACTTTTCCGTTATAGGCAAAGTATGCGGGTTTGCCATTTTTCCCATTGTTCTCTTCAAGTTCTTGCTTAGTTACTTTTCGCTGCTCAGTCACAAAAACCACTTCTCACGGTTTAAAATCTCAAGCAGCAGTTTAATAACGTTTACGGAAACCTTCGTCAGTTCGGTAGAAGTTCAAGTTCGTTGGGCTGCCAATACGGCTCTAAAACAGGCGTCTTCCACAAAAGCTTCGCGGATGAAACGTAAGTTGGTGTTCCTTCTTGAATTTTGAAGCTGAAAGTGTTAAAAGTCGTCTGGTTTGAAGACCTTGCTTGATTAACGTTCACGGAGTAAAACGTTGCCAAAACGAAAACGCTTGCCACAACAATTATTGCTGCTGCAACTGCAATCAAAACGATTTCGGGATTTGAAAGCAGCCTTTTCGAGGCTGGCTTAGCCGAGGGTGGCGGAGTAAACATTACTGCTGGGGTTCCGCATTTGTGGCAGAACCTGGCTTTTTCCCAAAGTTGATTACCGCACCTTCGACAGTAAGGCAACTGTTCTAACCTCAACCATGGGTATGTTTTGGAAAATTTAAGGCTTGCCAAAATCTTGCGAAATTGGATAATGCAAAATGTTAAATACACCTTGGAAAGAAGCGGGTAAGCAGGCAAGAATCATGAATGCTCTACATTCTTCATGTACTGAAGACTTGAAGGTTCATGTCTCTTGCTCAAACAAGCTTTAAGGAGAAAAAAGAACTTTCAAAAAGATAAAAAGTAAATCTACGGCAATTCTTGCTGTAGGTTTTATTTTTTTTGTAAACCCAAAAAAGATTTTTTAGAGACTTTTTACCAAAATAACCCTATTTGCCTCATTTTTTGCTGGATTCGTCTATACTTTTCTTGAAAAGGGCTTTGTCGACGGTTCTCGCATCCAAGTTGTGTTTAGCCGCGGTTTTCCTCATTGCAACAAGAAGCTTGATGTAGTTTTGAGGTGTGTAAAGTCCCGGGGGCGGGTTGCCCAGCAGACCCTTCCAAACTCTTGTGTCAAAAATGCCGTATTGGTGAGGATCAAAAAAAGCCAAGATCACGCTTGCAATGACTGGGCTGACGCCTTCAAGGGTCGTTAAGCACAAAAGCTTGTAGGTATCATCGCCCTCCGGCAAATTGAAGGCTTGGCTGGATATGCGACTGACTTTCTCTTCACTATTTCTGGCGACAAGTTCTAGGAGCCTAGTTTTCTTTTCATCATCTTCCTTGAATTTCCACTCAACAACCTGGGCTAAGTCGGCGACTGTTAGAGCTTTCTGCTTTCGAAATTTGGCACCTAATTCCCGTTCGCGTTGGGCTTGCCACCCGAAGCTTTTGTCGTATTTTCGGCTCCAAAGTATGTATTCAGGTTTATCCATTAAATTCAGCTTCAATGATTAGGATGTCCGACACATTTCTATTTTTCTGATAAAAAACCCAAGAAAAAACAATAAAGTAGGGAGGGTCAGTTTTGGTCTACCAGATGTGCTGTACCATCTGGGCAATATACTTTCTCGTCTTTGTTTACTCGCCTGTAGCGTTCACTGCACATATGCAGCATCTCGCAGCCGTCGCAATCTCTACTCAGCATTTTTTCGCCTCCTTTGGGACTTTTCAACATATTGTTTTTCGCTTATAAGCCTATGTAATATGCATGTATATACATCCAAAATCTTAACTGCGAACTTTCTTACGCAAGAAACATGTCTTGTAAGCGATGCAGTCCTCCGAGCAGGAGAAGGCTGTTTTGGTTTGGCAATCCAAAATGATCGTACTGTTCAAGTTTTACGCCGCCTCGCAAACTATAGTTCTCGATAGGGGTTGCATGCGCGAGCTCTCAGGTGCCGTTAACATAAAGGGCAAGGTGAACGCGTACCAACTTGCTTTTCCGAGGATTGCTAAATCCAACATGCCTTTCATCCATTCTTGGTTTTGCTCTGAAAACCAAATGGAGCGCTAAAAGATATAAAGCGATTTGAGAAACGTTCATAATTCTTGTGAAAGACTACGCAAACGTCAGAGAATACCTGCAAAAACATGCACAGATGAGTCTGTCTTGGAGAGACAAGTGTTTCTTACACTCCTATCTTGTGAATATTTTTTGTCTATATTTTGATTGTTGCATTATTGCTACATATTGAAACTACGTAAAATATATACGATCAAGAACGAAGTACTTTACGGTAAGAGCTAATTTGCTTGGTTGAATGTCCTAAATGCCATAAAGAGGTTTCAAAGCCTCAAAAGTTGTTGCAAAACGATTACTTCGTTATCGAAGCCTACATGTGTGATAACTGTAAGGATAAATTTAAGGTAATAAAATAATTGCTATTTCAAACCCTTTTCTTCTTTTTCTTTTTTGAGCGTCGTGACTCGACTGGCGATTCATGAAAACCATGCTTAAATTCATTAAGCAAACCTTTGTTGTATCATTTTGTAGCAAACAAATCTTCAAATCCAATGTCATTGTTTAAAATGCTTTGGTTGCTCTAATTGGTTAATTGTCCTAAATGCGGTAAAGAAATTTCAAAACCTGATAAAGTGCTGGTTAACCCTTTTTTTCGAATTGAAAGCTACACTTGTAAAGATTGCGGAATCTTTTAAAAAATAGCGAATTTGAGAGCAGTTCCGAAAAATAAGTAAGTTGAGTTTTTTTGTTGAGGAAAAAGACTCTGGGTTCCTTTTTAAAACTATCTCTTTGTTTTGATAAGAGATCCGAAAAGAAAAAATGCCTTGACAAATTGTTTCTAACCCATATTATAAGGGCCACCCACGCTCGACTTATTTCATTTGGGCACGGTGAGTAATATTCCTAAAGTATAATGTTGATAGAACATAAGCTAAAGTAATGATTATTGCTAAGAACAATGAAGCAAGCGAAATAATCGTGTTCTTATCATAAAAAAGGTAACCTACATACAAGATAATAACATCTATTACAGCAATTCCAACAAGTCTAACTAACAGCTGTAAATCCATTATTCTTCAATCATTCTATTCTCAATAACTATTTTAATAATTTTCGAAAGTCTACAATTAGATCACGCTGGCATGTACTTTCCCCTCAAGATTCACATATGTTGTGTTTTGTAGCACGTTGTTAAGCCCGCACTATGGCAATAGTGACATACCCGACGGAAGGATTAATGGGACTACCAACTCGTCCTTATTTTTTCTCGCGTTTTATTTGTCTGTTTTCAGTTCTGTCTAAACTACCTCAAAATCCGGACCCCGGACCGGGACAAAGAGCCTTTCCAGCCTATTTTCCACCCCAAACCGATGCAATAAGCCGGCAGAGACGGCATCGCCGGATTAAAGGCTAAGAGCTAAATACATACAAACGGTAATTTGAGAAACATTAGAGGGGGCGCGTAACGTAGTGAAGCCATTTAGTTTTGTTCACGCTTCAGACTTGCATTTGGGTTACGCACAGTACGGTTTGGAAGCGAGAAGGCAAGACTTCGACAACGCGTTCAGGGAACTGGTGGATAAAACTATCGAGTTAAACGTTGACTTCATGATCATTGCAGGTGACCTTTTCCATCAGGCAAGACCCTCAAATGTCACGTTGGAGAATACGATTCGATGCTTCAAACGTCTCAAAGACGCTGGAATCCCCGTTTTAACAGTTGACGGCTCCCACGATTCAGCGCCCAACACCGTAACGGGCACAATCCTCTACCCACTAGACAGCGCAGGTTTAATCCATCATCTTCCCAGACACGGCGGCGCATGCTGGCGCAAAACAGACTGCTGCTACGTCTATGGCATCCCAAACTTCCACAACAAACATAAAACTGAAGAAGCACTTCCAAAATTCATGGCTGAAAACCCAGTCTCGCCGGACAGCTGCCTCTGCAACATCTTCGTTTTCCACGGAGCTTTAGACCTCCCAACCGTGAAACCACCCTATATCGAAGCGGAACTTTCACCTGACCAGTTGCCCAATGACTTCAACTACTACGCAGCAGGACATGTGCACGAACAATTCCTTCAAAAGTTCAAGGGTGGGCTGCTGGCTTACAGCGGCTGCACCGAGACAGCTGATTACCGGGAAGCCAAAAACCCCAAAGGCTTCATCTACGTTCGCGTAAACGGAAAACGCGAGGTTGACCCCCAGCCCATGGAGCTAACGTCAAGCCGCAAGTTCATCGTTTTAGAGCAAGAGTTCAACGGTTTAGCCTCCTCAAAAATCACAGAGTTGGTCGTCCAGCGGGTTAGAGAAAACGACTCGGAAGGCGCCATCATCATTCCTGTTTTGAAAGGAACGCTCCCAGTTGAGGCAAGCCGATCAGAAATTGACACAGGCAAAATCCGAAGCGCAGGCGAAAAAGCGATGCTTGTCCACCCCATCGTGCTCCTCAAGGAAACCGCGATTTCAGACGAAGTGGCACGCTCAATTTTTGAAAGCGAATTCAAAGACCTAAGAACCAAAGCCTACGATTATTTCTTAGAGATTTTCTCTCAGCGTTATAGCCGCGAAGAAGCTGAAAAAATCGCTCTTGGCGCCCTCAACCTCATCGAACCTCTGAGCCGAAAACAGGAAGACAAAGTTAAGCAGACGATTGAGGAGCTGACAAAATGAAGATCGAAGTTGTTCAGCTTGAAAACATCCGCAGCCACGTCAAATCCACCGTACCCTTCACAAGCGGCTTCAACTGCCTCGTAGGCGGTTTAGGGTGCGGAAAATCCAGCGTTCTCTACGCGGTTGACTTTGCCTTATTCGGAGACGCACTCGGAAGAAGCTTCGATTATCTGCTTCGGGAAGGAGCAGACTGGGGGCGCGTCACAGTTCAATTTACCCAGAACGGCAGCACCTACAAGCTTATCAGGGGAATTAGGCGAAAAGGGAAAAGCATCGTCCAAAACTTTGAGGAGCTGAAGCTATTTGAGGATGACAAGCTTGTCGCCAGCATGAAAACCGACGCTATCTCCGAGCAGTTCAAAGCTATAACAGGGTTAGATAAGGAACTTTACCGGGAAATTGCCTGGTTTAGGCAAGAGCACCTCAAAGAACTGCTTGATTCAACGCCGCGTGACAGGCAAAGACGTTTAGATGAGTTGTTCGGATTATCTGACTACGAGGTTGCATGGAGCAGCATCGCACAGTACCAACGCGACTACGAAACTGAACGGCGGGTTTACGAGAAAGACCCAGACGTCAACGGACTGGAAAAACTCAGCATCGAATACAACAAAATCAGCGAAGAATACACGATGCTGGAGATAGAGCTTGAAACCTCGACGCAGACGTTGGCGAGCGCTAAAAAAACGTTAGATGAAGCGGATTCCAAGCTCAAGCGGCTGGAAGAGAAACGCCAAGCCATCGAAGAGTTAAAACGTAAAGAGGCAAGGCTACACTCTGACGCCGTCAACATGAGTAGGACATTGGCTTCACTAACCGAACGGATGCAGGGCAAAAAATCAATCCTGGACAATTTACGTCAACGCCAAGTATCCATCGACGCCCAAGCCAAACTATGCTTAGGCAAACTTGAGCAAGCGGGTTTCCCGACAAACCTGCCAACGCAGTCTCTGCATGGTTGCTTGGCGACGTTTGACGACAAAATCAGCGGTTTACGGGCTGACCAAGAAGCTACGTCAAGAGACCTGCAGACAGACAAGAAGCGAGCGGTGTCTTTGGCGCAGGAAAGCATTTGTCCCCTATGCATTCAGCCTTTAAAGGGCGAATACAAAACCAACTTGCTTTCTCGAATTGAAAAAGACAACCTTGACCGTGAGAAAACCATCGTTCAACTGAGAGCCCAAATTGATTCTCTGCAGAAAACCAAAGCTTCAGCGTCAGACGCCTTTGGCAACTTACAAACTTGTTTGACAAGAGCTGAAGAGTTAAAGAACCGCTTAAGCGAAGAGGAAACCAACCTCAAAAGCTTGTCATGCGAGTTTGAGGAAAAACAGGTTTTTGAAGCTGACGTAAAGATGCAGCTTGAGCAGGTGCAGTTTGAAATCGGAAGGTTCGACTCCTCTGAAGTGGATGCTGCCAGGGCGCAACGTGAAGCGGCGTTCAGAAAGTACTACCTTGTCGATTCTGAATTGCGCACTAAAGAGATCCGTAAAAAAGACCTTTTCAGGCACTTGGACGAAATCAAAGAGCGAATTGATGTTGCTCAGCAAAAACTGGAGCGCGTGGAGAAAAACCGTAAAACCGTGGAGGTTTTAGGCGCCATACGCGATGCTTACCGCAGCATCCAGCCTAAGCTTCGCAGCGAGTTCGTAAAGGTTCTACGCAACTATATTCAGCAAGTGCTTGACAGCCTAGTCGGCGCCGAAGCATCGATGCTAAACGTAATAATCGATGACACATACACGCCTTACGTGAAAAGCGAAGCAGGAGTCGACCGCGAAGTATCCAACCTTTCAGGCGGCGAACGCACGCTTTTGGCTTTCGCTTACCGTTTAGGTTTAGGTCAGCTTATCATGCAGTCGCGGACGGGTCACGGCTTAAGCATGCTTGTTCTTGATGAACCGACAGAAAACTTGGGCAGTGAAGACGGCAGCATAGAGCGGCTAGCCGAAGCCATAAGCCGATTCAAAGCAATTGAGCAAATCATCGCCGTCACCCACAGTGAAGCCTTCGCTGGAAAAGCTGATCACGTTATCACCCTCGAAAAGGATGCTAGCATAAGCAAAATATCAATTGACCGATAACGGATTCCCCAAAAAAATGTCAATGCCCTCTTTTTCATGAGGGCACTTTCAATAGTCCATCAAAAAGGCTCTTTACTGCTTTGTTCTAAAAAGAAGAACAAGAGAAAGTTTACAAAGCTTCCAACCGAGCGATTGATAGTTGCTAAAGGCTTATATCGCACCCATTCTATATGTTGAAAATGCAGAAAAATAGTGTCTGAGGAGTTTGAAAGAATTCATCAGGCAATTTTTCGATAATGTCAGGAGTTTAGAAAAATTTGAAAACTAATAATCTAAAAGTTCTAGCAATGATCCTACTAACAACGACACTTCTAATCCTAGCTTCAGGCGCGAGCATCTCAACCGTAAAAGCAGCAACAACACAGAACGTTGTTCTTTACACTACATTAGGCGCGTCATCAGTCACAGCAAACGGGACAGCCATGACGTTGGGAGGAAGTAATACTTTCACCAGCGGCAACACAGAAACGTTCGTGGCGACACCTTCATCTGGCTACACATTCTTGTGCTGGGTCTATGCCGACGCTTCAGGTCCAGTTGCGTCAACTGCTGCCTCATACAGCAAAGTCATTTCAGCTACCTGCTCTTTAGAAGCAGTTTGCGTTCCAACAACCAACACAACAGCAACAACCTCTGGAAGCGGAGCAGCTACACTTACCGTCTTCGCGACAAGCGGCGGACAAACAGATCCCGCTGGAGCAATCACAGGAGCATCTGTAAAAGGCACAATAGGCTCATCTACACAATTTACCGAGACACCAGGAACCGGCTACACATTCCTGTGCTGGATAGTACAATGCGCTTCAGATAACGAGTACACTTCAAGTACACTCAACTACGTGCCAACTTCAAGCGGAGCCGCCGTAGAAGCTATCTGGGTTCCAACCAGCAGCTCAGTCACACTGCCACCGATAACTACACCAACACCGACACCAAAAGTAGACGAGATTTCCACAGCAATGGCCGCCATCGTAGTCGCAGCATTAGCAGTAGCCGCCTTGGGAACATTCGCATACAAAAAATCACGAAAGTAAAAACCCCCACTTTCTTTTTCTGTTTTTTTAAATCATTCTTTTATGATTTCAAATTAGGAACAAAATCTACTAGCTTTACATATGCCTATTTCACCGGTTGCTGTCGTCCAAAGTCAATTAACTTCGCCTCTTAAGCCTTATATAACACCCACGAGCACCGTTAAACCATCAGAATGGTTTGGCGGCGAACAAAAATGAAGTTTAACGTAGGCATCGAATCAATCGAAGCAGAAGTAAAAGGCAACATTCTCGTGGTTTGCTCCAGAGAACCTTTAAGAGTGCTTAGCTCCGCCGTTTTAAACGGAGGGCTCATGGAAGCAGATGCGATAATTAATGTTCAAGTCCCCGAAGGTAGCGGCGAAAACAAAAATGACGCACACTGGAACGCCGAAGAATTCTTGAAAACGCAAGTTCAAGTTCTCGGGCTTCCGGAGGGCAAAGTCGTTGGGCTAATGACCGCCGCCAAAATGAAGAATGTAGTAACAGCGACCAGAAAATACGGCAAAACAACTGTGGCTCTTTTCGTGACTGGCGGAAAAACCGTTGCTGTTACAGCCGGTGAACCTGCCGCCTCAAAAAACGCTGAAAACCACGGCACAATCAACATCATCTTGCTGGTTGATGGGAACATGACGGATGGTTGCATGGTTGAGGCAATCAAAACCATTACCGAAGCCAAAACAGTCGCATTGCGCGAGCTGGATCTTAGAAGCCAGTTTTCAGGTGACCTTGCCACAGGAACATTAACCGACACCATTGCAGTAGCTTGCACCAAAAAAGGGGAGCCAATACGTTTTACAGGAACTTTCACTTTGGTTGGGGAACTCATCGGGCAAGGCGTTAGAGAATGCGTAAAGAACGCTATTTACATGCAAGAGGGATTAGCGCCTGGTAGACAATTGATGGAAAGATTGACTGAGAGAGGAATAGAAATCGAGAAGTTGATGTCTCTTTTCAGTCGAATTGTCCCCGTTGAAGACGCTAAAAGTCAGCAATTCAAAAAGGAAGTGGAGCAAGCTTTGGCCGACAAGAAAATTGCGGGGTTGATTTTGGCAAGCCTCAGGTTTGATGATGATTTAAGAAATGGCTTAATCCCAGAGCACGCTAAAAACACAATTGGCCAAGACATTTTTGAAGAAATTGTGTCTGCAGCAGTTAGGATTTATCTGTCTGACAAATGCATCTCTGACGCCGAATGCCTCAGGTTGATGACGAAAGAAAAGAGTTTGGGTCCTTTGACAACTTGCGTTCTAAACGCAATCATGAAAAACGTTTACTCCAAAATTGGCTAACCGAATTTACCATCGTAAAGATGTTCTTGTGACGGTGCGTCGACTGCTATCCTGAAATTTCCCATACTTCGGTCAAGTACAGTTAACTTTAATAATGCTGTAACTCGCTTTTTAGCAAGGTGCAAATTTACGTGGTCCAAATAAGTC
>Ga0074045_10005063_pt1 | contig 11569 bp, 14 predicted proteins | sample BogForMeECP23OM2_FD_94442 | JGI IMG/M metagenome (GOLD analysis project Ga0074045, IMG submission 94442) | Bog forest soil microbial communities from Calvert Island, British Columbia, Canada - Bog Forest MetaG ECP23OM2 | ecosystem: Environmental > Terrestrial > Soil > Wetlands ...
CCATGAATACACCTCATCATCGGTAGGTATATCATGCATCAAATTACTTAAAAAAGTACCTATTATCACACATTCGCCGATGAATGCATCTGAAAAGTAGTTCGGAACCTTCAAGCGAATAGCGTCTTCACCAGGAACATCGGGCTCATCAGGACCCGGTGGTTGTGCGGGTTCAGCATCGCGTCGGTGATCACTGCCTGCACGTCCTTGCTCCGCTTCGCCTTGCCCATGACCAGGTTCAGCAGGGTGGAGTGCCTGCTCAGCTTCTGTATGCTGTAGTTGGTGTCGATCTCGTTTCCTATGTTGCTGAAAAGCTCATCCGGATAGCGGGACAATGATTTCTCCGAAAAGTCGTTCTCGTCGAGGGCCTTGATTATCGTGCGGGCGGCGTATTTCCCGGATGTTAGCGCGTTGCCGATGCCTTCCCCGGTGAAGGGGTCTATGAGCGATGCCGCGTCCCCGACCAGCACGCAGCCGTCGTACGCGATCTTCACGCGCTTGGATGCGAAGGGGAGCATCCAGCTCTTTATCTCGGTCACCCGTTTCGCGCCCTTGAAGCGCTCCTTGAAAACCGGGTTCTTCTCTATGGTGTCGAGCATGACCTTCTGGAGATTGACCTTGTTCCTCTTCACGTCGCTGACTATCATGCCGATGCCGACATTCGCACGGTTGTTCGGCAGCGGGAATATCCAGAAATACCCGGGCAGCGCCTCTTTCACGAAATGCAGCTCTATGGTGTCGCCCATGCCCGTGACGCCTTCGTAATAGCACCTGAGGCCCGCGCACTGGTGCAGCTCGTCCTCCTGCCGCGCGTTGAGCTTCCTCGCTATCACGCCCGCGGCCCCGTCCGCGCCAACGACGACCTTTGCCCGGAATTCCATCTCCTTGCCGGCGAGATCGCCCTTCACGCCGACTATGCGGCTGCCCTCCATCACCAGGTCCTTGACGAAGAACCCTTCTATGGTCCTGGCGGCGGCTTTCTTCGCGTTCTGGAAGAGGACGTTGTCGAATACCTCGCGCCTGCACACGAATCCGGGCGGCTTCTCTCCCGGCTTCCCGGCCAGGATCGGCGCCACCGTCCCGTTCGGGGATGAGAATGTCACTCCGTACATGTCGTAATGCTCGACGCCCTCGAAGCTGATGCCTAGCTCCTCGAGCACCCCGACCGAGCGGCCGCTTATCCCGTCTCCGCACACCTTCTCGCGGGGGAATTTCGCCCTATCTAGCAGGAGCACTTTCTTCCCCGCTTTCGCGAGGAACAGCGTGCAAGAGCATCCGGCAGGCCCAGCGCCTGCGACGATTACGTCGTATTCCATGTGACCACCGAAAAGAGAATAAATGCTATAGGGGTATGGAGTATTATGCTTTTTATTGTTTGCGGGCTCCCGGGCAGCGGGAAGACGACGCTCTCCAGGCTGGTCTCCAAGCGCTACGATGCGCTCCACATCAGCAGCGACGCGGTGAGGAAAGAGCTGTTCCAGAAGCCGGCGTATTCCGATGACGAGAAGGAGAGGGTGTACGATGAGGTCGCGGAAAGGGCCGGTGCCGCGCTGAAGGAAGGCAGGAACGTCATCATAGATTCCACATGCTACAGGAAAGCCCATCGGGATAGGATGAGGAAACTGGCGCATGATGCCGGGACGAAAAGCTATACCCTATTATGCACCCTGCCTGAGGAGGAGATAAAGCGCAGGCTGGATAGAAGGAAGAAAGGCCTGAGCGATGCGAATTATCAGGTATACCTTAAAGTGAAAGGGAGATTCGAGAGGATGGAGGAGGAGCATGTCGAAGTGGACTGCTCGCTTCCCAGGAAAGAGATGCTCGAGATCGTGGAAAACTATATAGGTGGCTGAAATGGACGGGGAGATAATCAAGAGATTCGCGGCTGAGAACGGGTTCCGTGTAGTGGAGACGCACATATCATGGCTGCTGATAGGCAAGGAAGCGTACAAGATCAAGAAGCCCGTCAAATTCTCGTTCCTGGATTTCTCGACCCCGTCCCGCAGGAGGTTCTTCTGCGGCGAGGAGGTCAGGCTGAACCGCAGGCTCGCGAAGGACGCCTATATCGGAGTGGTCCGCATAATCGAGAGCGGCGGCAGGATGAGGATGATGGACGATTCCGAAACGGTCCCCGAAGGCTCGGACATCGATTACGCTGTCAAGATGAAGGCGCTGGATGAGAGCAGGAGGATGGACAGGCTCATCGCGGAGGGCAAGGTCGGCGAAAGCGACATGAAGACCCTGGCCGGGATGATCGCCGATTTCCATGCGAAAGCAGAGAAGGCGAGGGACGATTACGGTTCGCCGGACATAATATGGAAGCAGGTGTCGGACCTGGGGGAGTTCAGGGAGACTATCCAGAAAGCGTGCAGGGTGGGCGCGTCCGTGGAATTCATCCTGGGCCGCTCCAAGGCTTTCATGGACAGGAATGCGGAGCGGTTCTCAAAACGCATGGCCGACGGGATGATAAGGGACTGCCACGGCGATTTGCATTCCGGGAACATATTCCTGGACAATGGCATAACCATCATGGACTGCATCGAGTTCAACCGGGACTTCCGCTGCATAGACGTGGCGAGCGACATCGCGTTCATGGCCATGGACCTGGACGCATTGGGGAGATCTTCCCTCTCGGATGTCTTCGTGCAGGAATACGTGGCCAAGACCGGAGACGGCGGAGCTTTGGATGTGCTGAGATTCTACAAATGCTACCGCGCGAACGTCCGGGCGAAAGTGGCTGCCATCGGATGGATGCAGAACCCGAGCCCGGAGCACGTCGAGAGCATGAAGAAATACCTGGCGCTCGCGGAGAAGTACGCGACCGAGCTTGGATAATACCTTTTATACACTTCTATACACAATAAAAGCATGGTGAAAAGGCTGAGCGATGCGCAGCTCCTGGCACGGGCATCGGTCGGAAAGGACCGGCTTGCGAGATTCCCTAGCAGCGCTCAGAGGCTTTTCGAGGAGAAGCTGGAGGACATCGCGCTCCCAACGAAGCCGGAAGAGAGGAGAGAATTCCTGAGGTCTGTCGACGCGATCACAAGGAATACGATGCGGTACGATAATTTCGATCCTAAGCGATTGGGCGCCAAGAACGGGCTCGCGAACATGTTCATCGACCACGCAGTGAAGCAGATGGACGAGATATCGCGAATCATCAGGGTCTCGGAGAGGTCCTCGAACCCATCCGGTTACCGAAAATTCCTGGCAAGGGAGGGTTTCCAGGTCCGCGAGTTCATCGGCTCGATCGACTTCTTCAGAGACGGCAGGAAAATCACGTTCAAAAAGGTGCCCGAAGAGAAAATGGCGGCCGGCGCTGAGATAGCCGGTATATTGAAAGAACGCAAAATCGATGGTTTGCGCAGGCTGACCAAGATATTGAAGCGTGACGCGGACAAAGGCGTCGACATCACCGGCTTCGATGAATTCCTGTACGCATTGTGGGGCGTACCGGCCGACCCTGTGGGCAAGCTGAATGCCAGGCTCGATGCTGAAGTGCTGAACCGTTGGAAATACGCGTTCGATCGCGGCATCTACGCGATCAACGGGAAGGTATTATCATTCACCCACTACTTCACGGAAGGATATGTGGGCGCTTACATCCTGAGCGACAGCGCATTCCTGGATGATAATGAGTGGGGCGGCTTCAATGCTGGAATGGATATACTCCTCCCCCCGGATTTTGAAGAGAATGCGCTGTGTCACGAGAGGCAGCATGTGTTCGATAGATTGATAGGAATACCTTCCAGCGAATACCGCCCTGAATTGGCCGAGCTCGTTTTTTCGCCAAACGCATGTTTTTTATATGATATTTTGACCGTTGAGGAGATATCCGCGGCACTGGGCACGCCGGAGTTGGTGCGCAGGAAGGATAAGTTCCCGAAGCACCATGAGGCGAAGGAAAGGATCATAGATTCTATCGGGTGGAAACCCAAGTTCCCGATCCCACAGCTTGCCCGACGGCTCCTGAACGAAGACTACAAAGCGGCGTGCGGCCTCACGTACGACGAGATACTCGAGCCGTTCGGGAGATAGTATGCTTTTCTGAACTATATTGTTTATTAATTTATACTATGAACTATAATTGTGAACTATATGGTTCAAATATTTGAACTATTGGAAAAAAAGAGCACTTCGATTGTTTTACGATACTTCCTCGAGCATCCGTCAGAAGAGACGTATGCCGCGCAGCTCGGAAAGAAGTTGAAAATCGCGCGGAAGAGCCTTTTCGATGCCCTTGCTGTGCTGCAAAAAAGCCAACTGATAGAACTGAAGATGATTGGGAGAACGAAGCAGTACTTCCTGAAAAGGGACGATGTACGGGTCAGGCAGCTCAAAATCCTTTACACAATAAGCAATCTCCTACCGATGCTTAATGGCCTTGAAGGGGTGGAAGTATATCTTTACGGCTCGGCGGCGCGCGGCGAGGACACCGAGAAAAGCGATATAGACCTTCTTTTCATCGGACAGCGCCCGAAAGGCGAGTTGCTGGAAAAGATCCAAAACGAGGAGAATATCAAGCCGATTTTCCTCACGTTCCTGGAATACTCCTCTTTGGCCAGGAAGGACAAACCTTTTTATGAGAGGATTGAAAAGGACAGGATAAGGCTGATATGATGGACATCGGGCAAATGGTGGCGGCAGGGCTTATCCAGAAGGTCGTGCCTGCGAAAGACCTTGCGGAGAAGGAGTTCAAGGAAGCTGATTACGATATTGAACGTGCCAAGGAAGCCCTAGAAAGCAACGATTACAAATGGTCCATAGTCAAGGCGTATTACGCTGTTTTCCATTCCACCAGGGGAATCATGTTCCTGATGGGATACCGTGAAAAATCGCATTTCGGGGTCGGAGAATACCTCGGCATATTGTCCAAGGACGGAAAACTGGAAAGCAGGTACGTACATGATTTCAAAGCGGCGATGAGCGCCAGGCAGGCCGCTGACTACAATTACGATTATTCTAAGGAAAAGGCCGGGATGGTCGTTTCCATAGCTGAAGAATTCCTGAAAAGGATGGAAAAACTAAAAACGAGGCTGTGATCATATGGACGAATCGGTCAGGGAGCTCGGAAAGGCGTTCTTGGTGACAATGATCGTATTCATCGTCCAGATAATCGGTTTCTACTATTCGAACAGCCTCGCATTGCTGGGAGACACCGCGCACGTTTTTTCCGATCTGCTAGCGCTCGGCGCATCGCTATCCGCCATGTGGCTGGCGTACCAGGCCGCGACCCCCAGAAGGACGTTCGGATTCCACCGCGTGGAGGTTTTCGCCGCTCTTTTCAACGGGTTATTGCTCGTCGTGATGGCGTTCTTCATAGCTTATGAGGCATTGCAGAGGCTCGGCGGGGTGTACCCGGTCAGCAGCCTCCCGATGATCATAACCTCTCTTGTGGGCCTTGCAGGAAACGTATACGTTGCTTACAACCTCCAGCACGAGGAGAACCTCAATGTCAGGAGCGCGTTCATACATGCGGCCGGAGACGCATTGTCATCGGTCGGCGTGCTTTTCGGCGCGATAATCATCATGCTCACCGGGCTCTATGTCGTGGATGTCGGGGTCAGCCTGCTCATCTCTGTTTTGATACTCTTCAGCGCCTACACCATCCTGCGCGGCTCGTTCTCCATCCTCCTTGAATCCGCCCCGTACGAGGCAGGAGAGGACAAGATAACCGCGGCGGTGATGAAGGTGGATGGGGTCAAAGGCGTGCACGACGTCCACGTCTGGCGCACGTGCTCGGACATGGTGTTCGTCATGATGCATGTGGAGACAGACAACGTGGAGCTGATAGAGACGCGCCTTATTTCTGCAAAAATCGAGGATACGCTGAACCATTCCTTCGGCATCACGCACGCGACCATCCAGTTCGAGCCTGTCGGCTGCTCATGCGAGAACAAAGGGAGATGCGACATGCTGGCGCACAAGAAGAGGAAGCATTAGTGCCTGAAATGCCGTATCCCGGTGAAGATCATGGTCATGCCGTGCTCGTCCGCGGCCTTTATCACGTCCGCGTCCTTTATCGAGCCGCCCGGCTGGATGACCGCGGTGATCCCTAGTTTGGCAGCGAAATCGATGCCATCCCGGAACGGGAAAAAAGCGTCGCTCGCCATCGCGCAGCCTCGCAGCTCCTCTCCATGGTCCTGCGCTATCATGGCCGCGAGTTTCGCCGCATCTATCCTCTTCATCTGGCCTGCGCCGATGCCGACGGCGCGGCTCTCCCTCGCGTACACTATGGAGTTGGATTTCACGTATTTCACTATCTTCCATGCATAGAGCATGGCCGCTTTCTCCTTGTCCGTGGGCTGGCGCTTGGTCACTACTTTCAGGTCCTCGAGCATCCTGACATTGGCATCCTGGGTGAGCAACCCGCCGAGTATGCTGCGGTATTTCCTGTACGGTTTTCTCGGAACATCCAAGCCGGGAGTGTCCATCACGCGCATGTTCTTCTTCTGCTTGAGCACGTTCAATGCAGCGTCCTCGAAACCCGGCGCTATCACGATATCCACGAATTTGCTCGTTATCTCCCTGGCGAGCCTCTCATCGACTACCCGGTTCAAAGCCACGACGCCTCCGAAAGACGCCTCTGGATCCACGGATTTGGCCTTCCTGAACGCCTCGACGATGTCATCGTCCGAAGCCACGCCGCAGGGGTTGTTGTGCTTGACTATCACCCCGGTCGGTGCGTCGAACTCACGGATGAGCTTGAAGGCGGCGTTGCAGTCCAGGATGTTGTTGTAGGATAGCTCTTTCCCTTGCAACTGCTTGGCATCCAGGATGGAGGGGTTCTTGAAGAAATCGTCGCGGTAGACGCTCGCCCTCTGGTGCGGGTTCTCTCCGTATCTTAGCTCCTGCTTCTTCCTGAACGTGAGGTTCAGGTATTCGGGGAACTCGTCCCCGAAACCGAATTCCCGCCTGAAATACTGCTCTATCGAGACGTCGTAGTGCGCGACGTGGTTCCATGCCTGCACTGCCAAGCGCTCCAAGGTCTTGTGCGAGAGCGTGCGGGAGCTCCTCTGCAGCTCATCGAGTATCGAATTGTAATCCCTCGGGTCGCAGACGACCGCGACGCTGCGGTAGTTTTTCGCTGCTGCCCGTATTAATGTCGGGCCTCCGATGTCGATGTTCTCGATTATCTCTTCGATCTGCGCGCCCTTCATGACGGTCTGCTCGAATGGGTAGAGGTTGACTATGACCAGGTCGATCGGGTCTATGCCCAATTCCTTTATCTCCATCATGTGCTTGTGGTTCATGCGGTCTGCCAGGATGCCGCCGTGGATTTTCGGATGAAGGGTTTTTACCCTGCCGTCCAAGATTTCCGGGGAACCGGTGACTGCGGAGACTTCCTTGACCTTCACATGGTTCTGGGAGAGGATCTTTGCTGTGCCTCCGCTGGAAATGATTTCGATCCCAAGATCAGATAAGGCGCGGCCTAATTCGACTATGCCTTCCTTGTTGTGAACGCTTATTAGTGCCCGCCTCACTTGCATAAAGCGCCTCTCCCTGATTGAAATTAAGAAACAGTTAACTGATATGAGATTCACTGATTATAAAGGTTTTGCACTGCGGAGCTTTGCACCTTTAGTTGTTTCTGTGCCTAAGATGATTCTGAATATATTCGTCAGGTCAAACTACGATTTTTTTTGAGGCTCTAATGTAATGGATTTTGTTTTAGAACGTAAATAGATTATATCGGGTAGTGGATATTCTTCTTTTAAAATATCATGTGCTTTACGTATTCCACCATCAAAAGTTATGAAAAGACTGCAATTTTTATTTTTCGCCTCGGCAAGATGTAAGATGTCTTTTGGGCCCGCAGTATTGTAATGGCCATTTTCAAAAGTAATTGGTGTATTGGAATTAAGATATTTTAACATAGAGCAATAATCCCCGTAAATGCTCTCAGTATCATTTGATATTCCTGATTCGAGTAAAAAGTTTTCATCCAATTTAGTGAGAATAAAATCCAAAGTAATATCCTTGAAAGATGAGTCGGCTTTTTTCAAAGCAAAATAGATATGACAAACTTCTTCAATTATTAGAGGGGTGACAATCATTTTAATTGTAAATTCAGTTTGTTTTTGCCGAATTTTTTTAGGACTATATTCATCATCTTCATAGCCTTTGAAGAGGAAGTTAACTACTGCAACAGTATCATAAAAATATCTTTTTTCAAGCATAAATTGCTTCCCTTATTTCCTCAATTGCTGGAGGGGTATTAGGAATCAAATCAAAATCCTCCCTCACAGGATAAAAATAACAAAAAGAACGAATAAAAGAAAGGAATTTGTTTTGTTTTTCAATATCATTATCAGCAAAAGCAGATAATCCATATTGTATAAATAATGGAAAAAATGTTAATCCAGCACTAATCAATACAGTTCTCTCGGTTAGATGCACTTGTGTTTTGTGTTTGGTTTTTGATTCTAACCCTGGCAATTCAACATCTATGGAACGAGCTACTCGTTGAATGTAATCTAGAGTCTTTTCATAAACATATGAATTTGGAAATTGCGAAGGATCAATTTCTTTAAGATAATAGTTACATATGGATTTTACTACTCGCATATAATTCGTTAGTTGGGACAATTCAGTTTCCCCCATTTCGACAATATAAACGCCATCTTTACGTTTATTAGTTTTTTCAGTCAATCTCCGCATCTTAATGACAATACTCTGGGGATTGACCACTAATGTTTCTAAATATTCAAAAGCTACTTTTCGAACCTCATCTTCTTTTTTAATATGTAATGTGTCCGAATCGGATTTAAATTTTTGAAATATCCTACTTGGTGCTAGTCTAGCATTGTAAAATTGATGAGGAATATTATAATTTTGTTTAAACCCCAGGTTCATGTCATTTTCACTTATAACTCTATGAGGTAAGCTCTTAAAAATTTACCGATAACACCTGCTTTGCTTCAAAACCGAATCTAATCCCAAAGTCGCTCCTTTATTCGAGATTTGGGGCAAGACATAACCGCTGTTAGTTTAGCTACTCAATCTCCGCCTTTATTTTGTCTAAAATCTCGTCCGGCGCCCCGAACGCGCCGAGTTTCTGGCCTTTGGCTGCCCCATGGAAATCCGAGCCGCCGCTCATCAGGAAGCCGCCCACGGACGCGAGTGCACGGACGTGCGCTACATGCTCCTCGTTCTGCGCTTCGTTGAGGTTGGCTTCGGGCATGTTGGTGATGTAATCATAGAATACCTCCAGCCCGTCGCCGTCCGCATACTCGAAATCGGCGACCATCTGGTCGAGATCGTATTTGTAGATGAACGGATGGGCCAGGAACGCCACCCCGCCAGCCGAATGGATAAGAGAGATGGCTTCCTTCAAGGAGAAACCTATCGGCCGGTCCACGTATGCGGGCTTGCCGTTGCCGAGCAGCTTGTCGAAAGCGGACTGGACGCTCGGGAAATCATTCGGATATTTCTCAACCAGCACCTGCGCTATATGGGGCCGCCCTATGCTGCCTTTGGCTTTCGCTTTCACTTCTTCGAATGGTATCTCATAGCGCAGTTCTTTGAGTTTGGCTATTATCGCTTTCTTCTGGTTCTCGCGCTCTGTCTTGATGGATTTCAGTTTCTTGGTCAGGTCCCCGTCCTTCGGATCGATATACAACCCGAGGATGTGGATGTCCATGTAGTTCTTGTCGAATATGGATAATTCGATTCCGGGTATCACTTCCATGGGCTCCTTGCCGGTTATCTTGACCGCGCTCATAATTGTGTCGTGGTCGGTGATCGCTATCGCCTTGAGGCCCGCTGCCTTAGCTTCCGCCACCAGCTCCTCGAATGATAGCGAGCCGTCGGACGCCGTGGTGTGCGTGTGAAGGTCTATCATCGAAACATCAACTTCTGCAAAGTAAATAAAGCTATCCAATCCGTTTATAATATTTAGTCAGTAGAATGGATTTGCTTTTGCCTCAGTAGTGTAGAGCACTTTCCAGTGCGCACGATGGTTCAGCATACGAGACTGTCACTCTCGCGACCCGGGTTCGAATCCCGGCTGAGGCGCTTTTGTTTTCCCGTCGAAAGAGGGGGGTTCGAAAAGTCGGAATTCTCGTAAGATATTTCAGTGATCTTATGATTAAAGACGGCAAAGGAGGGGCAAACACCTTAACTGGCCTGCACTTCGAAGAACGAATTTCACTAACAACAGTTTTTGAGAAAGCCAACGGATATTCTGTAAAAGGAAACGAAATTTATTATGGCGAACAAAAGGTGGCCGAACTCTACCCAAAACACAAACTTTACAAGGAGCTACTGGAGCCAAACAATATAGATTATACTGATTTTATCTCTAAGAAATTATTGCCAGATGATGCAATATTCATAATGAAGAATAAAACTTTGTTTATTGTAGAAATTAAATTCCAAGAAACAGCGGGTTCCGTAGATGAAAAACTTCAAACCTGTGATTTCAAAAATAAGCAATACACAAAACTGCTTTCCAGAATAGGGATAACGGTAAGATATACATACGTTCTGAATGATTGGTTCAAGAAACCAGAATATAAGGATGTTCTGGATTACATTAAAGCCTCAAACTGCTACTATTTTTTCAATGAGATACCGTTTAGCTTTTTCGATTTGCCAACTCCGAAATAGCTATTTTTTGAAGATAAACAGATGCTCGTGCATTATGAGCAAGAAATTATACTTCTTTGATTGAGAAGTCCAAAAAGGCGTGGCCCTACAATTCCACTGTTGTTTTATTACATCTTCTTTAAGCTTAAAACCTGCTTCGATAAACGCTTGCATTACGCTAGTTGATAGTGAGATATACATACCGCTCCTTCTGGTGTCTCCAATCAGAATTGCGCAGAATTTGCCGGGTTTGAGAACGCGATAAGATTCTTTGGCTACCTTTTTCATTTCTTCGATAAACTTTTCTATACTATGGATATTTGAAAGATCGTTTTCGTTTTCTGGATTATATTTTATGATGTCCAGGTAGGGCGGGTGGGTTATAATCAGATCCACTGACTCGTCCTTGAGTTTCAGATTTCTGGCATCTCTGACAGCGAATTTTTGCCTGCTCTGCGTTTTGAATTGAAAATCCAACCTATTTTTTGTCAATTCTATCGCGTTCTTGTTTATGTCTATACCTATAGCATTCCGATTGAGCAGTTTACATTCCACTAAAGTGGTTCCGCTCCCGCACATCTGATCAAGCACTACATCATTTTCTTTCGAATACCTAAGAATGATATTTCTTGGGATGTACGGTGAAAAATTGCCACGATAGTCTCCTTTGTGGGTTGCCCAGTCGCCCCGATCTGGAAATGACCAAACAGTTGTGCATTGGAGTTCAAAATCTGTTGGCTCAAATTTCATTAAACTGACCTTATGCGTAGTTTATGGCCACCATCTCGGAAACAGGCCCACGTTTATCCGCCTTGCAGTTAATCATCCTGCTTGCCATGACCGTAATGCGCTTATAGTTAGAATATAAATCCAGGATAAACGGGGCGGTGCTGTTGCTGAGCATGACATAAGTTTTTCGGTTAGCCAATTTGGAATAAATCGAGTTCAACCTAATTTGATCCTCTTCCGTAAAATCAAG
>Ga0074045_10005064_pt1 | contig 11569 bp, 9 predicted proteins | sample BogForMeECP23OM2_FD_94442 | JGI IMG/M metagenome (GOLD analysis project Ga0074045, IMG submission 94442) | Bog forest soil microbial communities from Calvert Island, British Columbia, Canada - Bog Forest MetaG ECP23OM2 | ecosystem: Environmental > Terrestrial > Soil > Wetlands ...
AGCAAACCAGCTTCCAATTGAACGCGCTTGAGCAGCCGGTTCAGTGAAACCGTATTGTGGTCAAAGCGCTCGGCGTAACTGAAAACCTTGGCAAACGCGCCGATCATAATAATCTGCAGCCCCAGAAGCGTGAAAATCACGCCAAAAATCATAGTGTGAAGATCGAGCGTAACGTTTGCCGTGATCTTTCTGGGGCCTGGCAATAACCAGCAAACCAAGAAAAAGCCCACGGCAACGAGCGCCGTCCCAGGCAGCAGAAACAGCCAATTCGGCGCGTAGAGCAGCATGAAGCGCAAACTGCGCCAGCCATCGCGAAAACTCCTGAGATGCGGTGGGCGTCCGCGTTTATCAGGCCACAAGGTAATGGGAATCTCCGTGACACGCGCGCCAATCTGCGAGGTCTTGATGATCATTTCGAGAGCGAATTCCATGCCGTTGCTGCGCACATCCAGACGGTCATACAGCTCGCGCGTGAAGCCGCGCATGCCGCAATAGCTGTCGCCGATGCCGGCGTGGAAGAAAAGATTGAGCAGCGCTGTCAATCCCGGATTGCCGAAATATTTGTGCAGAGAGGGCATGGCCCCGGGCTTGATCTCGCCGCGGAAGCGATTGCCCATGACCATGTCGAAGCCTTCGCGGAGCTTTTCAACGAAGCGCGGAACGTCGGTGAAGTCGTAACTGTCGTCCGCGTCTCCCATGATGATGTACGTGCCGTGCGCGCTCGCAATTCCTGCCTTCAACGCCGCGCCGTATCCGCGCTGCGGCACATGAACCACGCGAGCCCCATTGGCCTCCGCGATTTGGATGGAGCCGTCCGTCGAGCCGTTGTCCGCAACAACCACTTCGCCACGCAGCCCCGCCGCGCGAAACGCGCTGATCGCTTTGTTGATACAAAATGCCAGTGAATTCGCTTCGTTCAGGCAGGGAATCACTACAGATACATCGAGGGCGGCGCAAGGCGTGGGAGACGGTAAACTCTCCTGGTTTGGCAGTTGTGACGTAGCTTCAATCCCCATTGGCGGAAGTAATCTCTATTTTAGTGCAAAGTCTTGTGACTTTTGCCCAATTGGCTGGCGAAAATTGCCGGGCGCTGGTCGTTGAAGTACTCTAACACAATGAGTCTGGCTCAGGATTCGCGCTGCCCGGCTGAGGCCCCAATGAACGATTCACCTTCCTCGGTGGATCCCTGGGAAGAAGCCTACCTGCGCTTCGAACGCCCCGAACAGGAGATTCAGAAATTCCTTGCGCGTTTGCGGCACTTGGGTGCCGCGGCGTGGCCCAGGGAAACGCGCATTGTGGAACTCTTCTGTGGGCGCGGCAACAGTCTGCGCGCCTGGGAGCAACTTGGCTTCCGCAACCTGGAGGGCGTGGATTTGTCGCCCCGGCTGATTGCAAAGTACGATGGCCCGGCAAAGTGCTATGTGGCCGACTGCAGGCATCTGCCTTTCGCGGACGCCAGTAAGGATGCTGCCGTTGTGCAGGGCGGACTGCACCATCTGGTGAAGTTACCAGAGGATTTGGAACAGACGTTTGCGGAGATTCACCGCGTGCTGACGAGCGAAGGACTCGTGTTATTTGTGGAGCCATGGCGCACACCGTTTCTCACTTTTGTGCATTTTCTGGCCGAAAAGCGCGCGGTGCGCCGGCTGTCAATTAAGTTCGACGCGCTAGCCACCATGATCGAGCACGAGCACCAGACCTACGAGCAGTGGCTCAGCCGACCGCAGCAGATTTCTGCTCTCGCCAGCAAGTATTTTGTGCCGTTGCGCGAATCGCTTGCCTGGGGGAAGTGGAACTTCGTGGGGAAACCACGTATCTGAGCCGACTAAATCTGCTCAAGCCCTGAGCGGAATTCGTCCTTGTTGGCTGGGGATAAGAGTTGCGCCTCGGTGCCTGTTCAAATCATCAGGCTGAAGGGCTGCACCGGAAGGTCCAGGTTGTGGTACTTGTTGTGCCATAATTTGTATTCGGTGCGGAGGCTCATTTTCTGACTTTTGTTCCTTACTCCACATCGATATACTTGCCTCAGAATGGGGTCAAATGACTCGCCCACGACTCGGGGCGTATCACTGGAGCAGTAGTTACCGTGTGTTGTCAGCGCAAGAAGTCTAAACGGAAAAGCGATTCTCCTCACAGTCATATAGCTTACTCAATCATGCGTTGAAGTTCTCCTGAGAGCTCGAGGCTGCAAGAGCCAGTAGGCTTGGTTAGTCTTCGTCGACTCGATCGTAAGCGCCCCCAGAGAGCATCATCATTTTCGCTCGCCATGCAAGAAACGCAATCGGATCAGGCTGACAGGGTTGAGCGGCCAGACGCATTTATTTTATGAATAGAAGCCTCCACAACATTTCTTGACTAAGCAAATACATTCCCATCAAAACTGATACTCGGGATAATGTGACCTTGGGAATGAGGAAGAATGCGATCAAACCCAAAAAAGGGGCTAGTTGAAGTTCATATCTATCGTAGAACGGAACATTTCCGCCGACTCCCACCTGTTCCCCCACAAAAAACAGAACTGTCAGTATTGCAAAGATTACAGGAGGACACCTTAGCAGGTCTTGCCTTTTCTCCCACATTAGCAAGCCCAACGCGATGGCGTTGTAAGTAATCAGGATGGCGAGGGACCCGAAGATCACGATTCCGGCCGCAGGAAACCGAAATGCAAATTCAAGAAGCGAGTGGAGAACTCCAATGTTCACTAGATATGTTCGAAATGGGACCGCCGCGATCCCAATAATCGCTGCCACTAAGAGTACTCGCCACCTTCGGCCGGACTGAACACACTTCAGGGCGGGAAAGGTCAATGGAAGAAGATAAAACCCGGTGCAGAAAGCCGCGACCAGTGGCCTGAAAAAGTTCAAACCCACACCAGCATGGTAGCTTTCATATGATGTGCCTGTAGCTATGCCAGGACTTGAGATGTTTCTCCAAACAGCCACCAAAAGCAGCAAGGGAGTCGCAGCAACTATCAGCGAGAAGGTCACACTAGCCAACCAGACTGTCTTATCTTCTGCGGCTCGCTGTCTTAACAGGTATAGTGCAAGCACAGCCGCTGCTGGCAGCAACGCTACATTGTATTGACGGCTAATTATTGCCACCCCCATCCCCAAACCTCCTATGATGCCCAGAACGAAAACCCTCGAGCTAACCTTGGGCCGCAACACAGCTTCCGTCCAAACAAGAGTGCCCAATATCGCAAAGAGCAATGCGGGTCCCTCGGTGAGCAACGTCGCGGTTGCAGTAAGTGAATGAGGAAAAACTAAGGTTGTTAAAAGAGCGCCATACCAAAGGTGAGAGAATTTGCTGTAGGGAGCAGAAACAAGTATTCCTATGACGAGTAAGACCCAGCCCAATAGGATTGCGAGTCGCGCGTCACGTAGCTCTCCACCGTTCAAAAGACGTACACCAGCAGCCATCCAAATGAAGCTGCCAGGCCCAGGAGCGTCTCTTTGAGCCCTAACCGTGGAAACAGACACTCCGTTTTGGGCGTAAGTGTTAATGTCAAATATGTGGAAGACCTCGTCGTAGACTGGTCGATTAACAAACAAGATGAACAGTAATGCTGAAGCAGCACTGAGTGTAAATACCGAGAAGATTATTTTTGGTAATGATTTGAAGATTTTCGGAGAATCTGAATCCCAATTCATGCTGCCTCTCCGCTCGGTGACCGCCAATAACATTCGAAATATCTGGAATCAAAGTCTATGCATCCACAGCCCTGGATATTCAGGAGAGCAAGAAAGACTATTTCGAAAGCTCCCCTTTTCTTGGTTCGACATACATATTGCCCCCGCAGGAAATATACACTCAGAGACTCTTGAAAGGGCTATTCTTCCTATTTGATTCAAACCGTGGGCTAGGCCGCAGAGGCCGTCCAACTCCGGCATGCGTTGCGCGGAGGAGGCGAGGTGAAGCTCTCCCTGCGAAGCTGGCTGCGGTGTACTCTCTGCAATTAGCGCGCTCCGGTCTCATCAAGCTGGTGAGATTGTTCCGTGATGATTTGGCGGAGGATTTCGTCGAGGGGGATGGTGATGCGCCAGTTGGGGTAGTGAGACTTGAATTTGGCGAGATTTGAGATGTAGCAGATGTGGTCGCCGACGCGATTTTGATCCACATACTTCCAAGCAAGTTTCTTGCCGGAGATTTGCTCGATCCTGGAGATGGCTTCGAGCATGGATATGCTGTTTTCGCGGCCACCGCCGAGGTTGTAGACTTCGCCGGGACGCGGATTGGCGGCAAACTCCTCGATGGCGCAGACGACATCGTGGCTGTGGATGTTGTCGCGCACCTGCTTGGCCTTATAGCCGTAGACCGAATACGTGCCGCCGGTGACGGCAACTTTCACCAGGTAAGACAGGAAACCGTGCAACTCCACGCCAGTGTGCGAAGGGCCGGTGAGGCAGCCGCCACGGAAGATGCCTACTTTCATGCCGAAATAACGGCCATATTCCTGCGCCACGAGGTCGGCCGCAGCCTTGGAAGCGCCAAAAAGTGAGTGCAGGGTGCGATCGATTCGGCAGTTTTCGCTGATGCCGTCGTAATCTTCGGGGCGCGCGTATTCCCAGCGTGTTTCGAGCTCCTTGACAGGAAGTTCGTTGGGAGCATCGCCGTAAACTTTGTTGGTGCTGATAAAGACAAAGACAGCTTCGGGACAATGCAGACGCGTGGCTTCCAGAAGATTGACAGTGCCGAGGGCGTTGACTTCGAAATCGAGAATAGGGATATCGCGGGCCTTGTCGTGGGAAGGCTGCGCGGCGCAATGGACAATGAGATCGAAATGCTGGGAACGGAAAATGTCTTCGAGAGCGATACGATCGCGGATGTCGATATTGTTGTGCGTGAAGTTTTTGCAATTTCGGCGAAGACGATCGAGGTTCCAGGTCGTGTCGCCGGGCTCGCCAAAGAAAACGCGGCGCATGTTGTTGTCCACGCCATGCACTCTGTGGCCCTGGCGGTCAAAGTGCTCCACGGCCTCCGAGCCGATCAGACCGCTAGAACCGGTGACGAGAATGTGTTTGGAGGTCATGGAATGACAACCGTCTTTCGCGAGCACGAATCCGTTTGAAACACCATTTATTCTCGCTCAATCGGCTGGAAATGCGAAAGTGAAAGAAACATCCTGCCCGGCGGATGCTTGCCTTTGTCCAGCTTGCGGAAACTGACTGGGTTATGGAAGTGCCTGACCTGCCGGAACGCGGCAACTTAGCGGGGAGAAGATTTTGCGGCCATGAGCAGGCGGAAATCGCGGTAGGGCATATAAGCCAGAGCGAGCAAATCCATTGCTAGCAGATCAAGGCGGGCAGCACGCAGATCCGTTTTTGCTGGCAACAGAAAGTTATAGCGGAAATGAACGAAGAGGGCGTTGCCGAGTACAGACCGAATGCGGACGCCGTTGCGATAGGCCTGATTGCCAAATTTCCACCAGCGCCAGTACATATCGAGGACGGACCGGGTTGTGTCCCGGCGAAAATGCGTGGCACGGGCGGCGGGGTCGTACACCAGATCGAATCCACGATGGCGGAGACGCGCGCAGATGTCGGGGTCTTCACCGCACGTGCGCATGGATTCGTTGTAGCCGCCAGCTTCGAGGATGACAGACTTGCGGAAAAGCGCGTTGCAGCCGTAGAGAAATTGGGGATTGCGGATGAAGTTGGGCCCCCACTCCTGCGCCATGCGGGCCTGACGCCAGCGGTCGGCCATGGTGCGCTGCACCCCTTCCACAAGACGGCCACCGGCACCGGCAACCTTGGGGTCTTCCAGGTGCGGCAGAAGCGTAGCGAGCCAGGTGGGACTGGCGACGCAGTCTGCGTCGAAGGCTGCAACCAACTCATTGCGTGCAGCCCGAAGAGCCGTGTTGCGGCCGGCGGCGACGCCCTTGTTGGCGGGATGGCGAATGACGGTAACACCGGGATAACTTGCCGCGATCTCGCCGGTGGCATCGCTGGAAGCGTCGTCAATCACCAGGATTTCGTCTACAGGATGCGTCTGCGCCAGCAAGCCCTCGATATTGGGGCCGACAAATTCGGCTCCGTTATACACCGGGATGTAGGCGGTAACTTTCAGCACGATGTCGTTCTCCAGAAATAGGACGCGAGTCCGGGCCGGCATCCGCAGAATCTCATCGCGTGCCCCCAAAAGTTTCCGCGGGCGAGGTGCAGAGTGGAGCAGAGTTGCCATAGGCCTGCGTGACCACTTCAACGGCGGCCATTCCTTCAGCCCCATCAACCAGAACTTTCTCTTCACCGCGGATAGCATTTACGAGGTTGTTCAGTTGCAAAACAAACGAGGCATCCTGGGGAGGGCGCCGGCTGACATAAGCATCGAGATACGGGAATTGCTGGAAGGCCTTGCCCTTATTGCTCCGCATGCGCAGGTCATCGCCCCAAAGGCCGATGTCCAGATAGCCTTCCGAGCCCTTAATGCGGATGCGCTGCTGTAAGCTGCGCGTGCGGCTGGTCAGAAGCTTTCCATGCGCTCCGTTGGCCATTCGGAATTGGAGCTGTGCTTCACTCTCGACGCTCGTGGGCGTGCCATCTCCTTGATAAACAACGTCGCCAAATCCTCCGGCCAGCCAGCGAATCAGATCGATGGAGTGGATGCCAACGTCAATCAAAGCGCCACCCCCGGCCTGGACGGGGTCAAAGTAGGCGGGAGAACGCGGCCAGTCGGCGGTGCTGCCTTCCTCGGCTTCAATCCCCGTCACTTCGCCAAAAATGCCTTTTTCCATCAGGCATTTAGCCAAGCTAAAGTTGTTTCGAAATCTTCGGTTGTGACCGATGCACAACTGGGCACCACCCAAACGGGCGGCCTCAATCATGGCCCGGCATTCCGGCACGTTTCTCGCCATGGGTTTTTCGCAGAGGACGTGAATGCCGTTGGAGAGAAGCTCGCAGGAGACCGGAGCATGGAGGCCATTCGGAAGGGCGATAATCGCCAGATCCACCTTGCCAAACAGATCGTGCAGGCGAGTGGTATAGACAGGAATGCCTTGGCGCTTCGCAAACAAGCGAGCACGTTCTTCGTTGATATCAACCACTACGACAGGCTGCACTTCCGGCACGCCACGAACTGCGCGCAAGTGATAGCGCTCGACGACGGGCCCAACGCCCACAAATCCCAGTCGAATTCTATCGGGCATGGAGCCGCCTCGCCAATTTAGGAATGCCCTCGATGGCAAATTTGATGGGTTCGCGTTTGAAGCGCTGCAACCGGTCAATCCAACGATTCGTAAAAAGCTCGGAACTGCGGTGCAGCCTGCGGTTCGCGAATTTCACCAGGATTGCGTTATGGCTGGAGGCATTAAACGCAAAAGAACGCGGCTGAATGCCGGCGGGCAGCTCAATCTCGGGAAATTCTCGCCCCAGGTCCGCGGCCACTCTTCGCAGGTGCGGCACCTCTTCGGGCGGAATCATCATTAACTTGCACGCCGCCACATCCGACGCCAGCGCATCATTCGAGAAGATGATGGAGTTCATGCGTACGGGGTCGCCAATAATGGGTCCTTGTCCCTCCAGACCAATCCGTCCATCCACGATGCAGAGATCGGGAGGGCAAAGACGGTGCAAATGACTGAGCATCAGGGAAAGATAGGGATGGAGCGAGCTGATGTCCCCCTCGGTAAGGAGCCCCAGAGAATTCTTCAGAATCGCCGTCATACGCTCGTACGGGTGGACCTTTAGGTTGGCGATGGAGATGAAATAGAACTCCTCGAGGAAGAGTTGTGAAATCAGGACCGGCAGAGGGATGCCGTCCAGGGAGATTTCGATGGATTCCGATTTCGTGAGGTTGACAAGCTCAATCCCGTGCTGGGCAGCTACCTCTCGGTATCCAAGCCGGTCATAGGTTTCGTCGCAAGAGCGGGAATTCTTGTATGCGCTGACGGCGTCTGATTCGATCACCACGATTTGTACATCGGGCCGGATGGCGCGCAATTCCGCCGCCAGCAGCGGCAGCCAGGCGGGATCGGTGGTCACACCCGCTTCCCAGGAAACCAGGTCACAGAGGTTCGGTTTAATAACCACCTTGCGTGGTAGCGAAGCGGGCAGCAGCGAAGGGGCTGTCGCGCGGAGTCGTGTCAGCGAGCCGGTGAAATCCTCATGACTTTCGCAGGGAAGAATCGCAAGGGTGGGGAAACTTGCCGGGGATTGCTTGCCGGCAGAGCCTTGAACATCGCTGGAAGGTGACGATTGTTTCATGCAGCCTTGCCTCAGACCTTATACCGCATATGTCGGGCGTCTCTGCGGAAGGTAATGGCGGACAGAGTCTTATTAGAATAACAGAGCACGAGAATCATTTGGGAGCCGCCGGGATTCGCAAATAACCAGCCCCAAAATCATATCGAGATTGCAGGCATCGCGGCAATTCACGGGTCGTTGCCGAACTCACTCCGGCATCAGAAATGGCTGGATGGTAGACATTCGTTCGGATGGGACGGCAACCAGATTGTGGTTGTAAGAGGCGAGCGTGCGGTCCGCCGGACGTAGTTCCCCCTGCCCTATGGGTTCAAACCAATGGAATCCTTTTTGTTCCAGAAATTCGAGGATCTCCCTGGCAGAGTAACCCCAAGGCTGCGTACGCAAGTCAGCGATTTCCGCAAGGATCCAGGGGCGCACAGAGGAACTGAGGAGGCGAGACGCACCTTGAAGCACGGACAATTCCGCACCCTCCACATCCATCTTGATGAAATCGACGGCGGAGATTCCATTTTCTTGAATGAACTCGTCCAGGGGAACAACGTCCACCTCGACGGGGCGAGTGTTACTGCAACCGCTGGGCGATCGCAGGCTGTTGCAACCATCTTCGACGCCCTCGACGAGAAACAAAGTGGCGCGCCCCCGACTAGCCCCAAGGGCCTTCCCGTGTACGGACACATTCCGGCAGAGGTTGAAACGAAGGTTTCGCTCCAGCAAGTGGCGTTCGCGGGGCGAAGGCTCGACGGAATGAATACGGCCGCCCGGATGAACGCATTTGGAGGCGAGCAGCGAGTAGAGGCCGTGGTGCGCGCCGATATCAAGCACAGTCATGCCGGGGCCCAGGCAACGATGAAGAAAATGGAGCTCCGCCGATTCGAAACCGCCGCAGAGCACACAACGATCGATGTAACTGTTCGCGGCCAGATACCAGCCTCCGTAGGGCAGCGGCACTGGAACGGGCACGGACGGAAATCTGGTTTGCAGGCGAATAGCAAACGATTGGTATTGCTGCCTGCCCGGCTTTTGGACAAAGTTGACCAATCGCTGCCAGGTGAAGGATCGTACGCCCTCCTCGGCAGAGGCAGGTTGGTTTGGGAGGTCGCCGCTCATGATGCACGGAAATTCAAAGCCGGGGCGATTGTCAGTTTCGAAGGGATATTCAGGATGCCTGCGGCCTCATCCCGGTAATGGGTCACGGGAGGCGTGGCAACCTGCATTTGCGGGACGCATTCCCAATCGTCGATTCGCTCGGCTGATTCGAACAGCGCGACACGCCAGGAATAGGCACCCGGGCGCAGAGGTAGCGTCGGCAGGGTGTAGACGAATTCGTGTAAACCGGGTTCCAGGCTCACACCATCCGCCGCATTGCCCCAAAGCAACTGCCGCGACTGGTCGTAGAGACCGATGCCGTGGTGCACGCAGTGAAGTGCCGAATTCACGCGAAGCAGGAAACTCACGGTAGTTTCTCCGTCGGTCGACAGCACGTACTCGGAACCCGGATTGGCACCATGAAGTTTCCAGCGCAGGAACTGCGCGCGGCCCTCGGACGGTCGCGCTTCCACCAAATTATCGGACATCATGTGCGCTTCATACCCGCTGACAATTTCCGCCGCAGGGCCGCTTTTGCGCAGCATGCCACCATCGAGCCAGACCACGCGGTGGCATAACCGTCGGATTTGGTTGAGTTGGTGGCTGACGAGAACAACGGTGCGGCCGGTGCGAGCCACGTCCCCCATTTTGCCGAGGCACTTTTTCTGGAAGTTGATGTCGCCGACGGCCAGCACTTCGTCCACCAGCAGGATCTCCGGTTCAAGATGAGCCGCAACGGCGAAGGCCAGTCGCACATACATGCCGCTAGAATAGTGTTTGACGGGCGTATCAATGAATTGCTCGAGTTCCGCAAAGCTCACGATGGCGTCGAACTTGCGCGCGATCTCCCTGCGATTCATGCCGAGGATCGCGCCGCTCAGATACGTGTTCTCCCGGCCGGTAAGTTCCGGGTGAAAGCCGGTGCCGACTTCCAGCAAGCTGCCCACGCGTCCGCGGATTTCCGCCCAGCCGGAGGTAGGTTGCGTGATTCGGGAAAGAATCTTCAATAACGTCGTCTTGCCGGAACCATTCCGCCCGATGAGGCCTAGAACTTCGCCTTCTCCAACCTCCAGGGAAATTTCCTTGAGGGCCCAGAAGGTTTCCTGATTCGTGCGTTGGAATACCGAGAGGGGTGATCGGAGCGTCCGCGCGAGCGAGTCGCGAAGGAGGCCGCTCGAAGCACGCAAGCCGCGGCGGTAGCGCTTGCTGATTCCCGAAGTTTGGACGACAGGCGAACTCATACGCGATCCGCGATGTTTCCTTCCATACGATTGAAATACGCCAGGCCCCCGATAACCGCGAACACCACCATGACGACAGAAGCGAACAGCACGGAGTTGGGCGCAGAGCCGCGGCCCGTCAGGGCCCAACGGATGCCGTCGATGACGCCTGCCATGGGGTTGAGACCATAAAGCCACCGGTAGCGTTGCGGAACAAGCTGGCTGGAATAGTAAACGGGCGAAGCAAGCATCCAGAACTGGATGATAAAAGGAACCAGATAGCGCACATCCCTATAAAGCGCATTCAGCGCCGAGAGCCACAAACCCACGCCGAGCACCGTAAAAACGGCCAGCAGCACGAGCAGGGGAATGAACAGAAGTGTGAACGTGGGGTGGATGCCGTAGGCCAGCGTATAGATCAGGAGAACCAGGAAGCCAATCGAAAAATCGACCAGGCCGGAGAGGGCAGCGGAAACCGGAAGGATGAGTCGAGGGAAATAGACCTTGGTAATGACGCGCTGGTTTTCGACAACGATATTCGTGACATTGAGAAGAGCGGTGGCGAAGTAGGCCCATGGCACGACGCCGGCGAAACAGAAAACGGAGTAGGGGAGTCCTTGCGAGGGCAGCTTGGCAAGTCGGCCAAAAAAAAGCGTGGCGACCAGCATGGTCAGAAGGGGCTGCAAGACTACCCAGACGATCCCAATGGCAGTTTGCTTGTAGCGGATTTTGACGTCGCGCCAGACGAAAAAATAGAGCAGCTCGCGATAATTCCAGAGTTCGGCCAAGCGCAGTGCGAACCAGCCATGTGGCGGCTCGATACGAACGATGAATGGGCCGGAGGCGGAATCACCCAGCGAACCTGCGACGCGTGGATTGGAAGTAACGGTAGCCATTAGACGCTTGGCATCAGAGACGCGAAGTGATGCCCTTTCCAGATTAACAGAAATAGGCACGGGGGACGGAGCCGGGCGAGTGACAGCGCCCCAGAATACCTGGTTAAGCTGGCGCTTCAGGGCTGCGCACCATTCTTGAGTTGTTCCAAATCGCGCTTTTCGATCTGCT
>Ga0074045_10005065_pt1 | contig 11569 bp, 10 predicted proteins | sample BogForMeECP23OM2_FD_94442 | JGI IMG/M metagenome (GOLD analysis project Ga0074045, IMG submission 94442) | Bog forest soil microbial communities from Calvert Island, British Columbia, Canada - Bog Forest MetaG ECP23OM2 | ecosystem: Environmental > Terrestrial > Soil > Wetlands ...
CAAGGCGTTTACCGCGGAAGTCCGGCCCCTGCGCGTGGCGGAGTTTCTCCTGCTGAATCCCAATTTTCCGCATTCCGTGCGCTTTTCCGTGGATCGCATCAACGCAGCGTTGCACCTCATCGGCGATCTGACAGAACGCCGGGAGAAATTACCCACGCGCATCGCCGGCAGACTGCGCGCGCAGCTAAGCTACAGCCAGATTGAGGAAATCATGGCCGAGGGCGCGCATTCGTATCTAGAGAATGTGCGCAGCGAGTGCGCCCAGATCCATGCCGCGATTCATCAGATTTACTTCGATTATTCGATCGAGTCGGAGCTGGCCTCGTAGTGCCGTCCCAACTACTTGGGTCAAATGACGGTCCAAATATCTGGCGCGAAAACGGAGAAAGTATTCTCGAAGGGATTTGCAGGCGCAAGTTGGAACGGCACTAGGCAGAAGCGACTGCGCACGAAAGCGAAAGAGCGAGGGAGCCCCAACGGGCAATATGGTTTACTCGGTTCGCCACATTACGAGCTTTCGCTATCAACCCGCGGTGCGGGAAAGCGTTATGGAAGTGCGTATGCAGCCCCGGACGGACTTCCGGCAGCGCTGCCTGAGCTTTACCCTGGACATAACGCCTCGTGCCAACATGATGCTCTACCGGGACTTTTACGGCAATGCGGTCCACCATTTCGATATTCCGGGGCAACACCAGTTGATCGAAATCTCGGCACAGGCCATCGTGGACGTGCTGCCGCTCGAGGATTTGCACGGGGACGAGGCCTGCGATTGGGACAGCTTGGACGCGCGCGTCGCGGAATCCGATTACTGGGAGATGCTCCTTCCCAGCCAGTTTGCGGCCCCTACGGAACTCCTCGAAAAACTTGCCGCTGAACTGAACCTGAAGCGCCGAGAGAAACCACTTGCCCTGCTCCATGAACTGAATGTCAGGCTGTACGAGTTGTTCGACTATGTGCCGAACTCAACGAAGGTAGACTCCCCGATTGACGATGCGCTGCAAGCGCGCCAGGGCGTGTGCCAGGATTTTGCCCACATCATGATTTCACTGGTGCGCCAGCTGAAGATTCCCTGCCGCTATGTCAGCGGCTATCTCTATCACGAAGACAAGGCGCAGGACCGCTCTCCGGCAGGCGCCACGCACGCGTGGGTGGAAGCGTATCTAGGCGACGCCGGGTGGGTGGCTTTCGATCCCACCAACAATTTGCTGGGCTGCGAGCGCCACATTCGCGTGGCGCTGGGAAGGGACTATGCGGATGTCCCGCCCACGCGGGGCGTCTACAAGGGCGAAGCGGAAAGTGAGCTCAGCGTGATGGTGGCAGTGTCCCCCGTGGACGCGCCGGAACCGGAGGAGTTGCCGCCCACGACAGTCATTCGTTCCAAACCCCTCAGCGCGGAAAACTTGGCGGAGTTTGAACAACAGCAGCAGTGAGAACGGCTCGGGCTGCAAGCAGGTGTAGCCGGCTTCGTCACTCCCCGAGCCGCTGGCGTGCTCAAAGATCTCGTCCTACTTGCCCCCAGCGTCCACTTCTGCTGAGAGAGTGCAGGCCCTTCCAAAGAGTAGTTCGCTTCACGAAAAACGGTCCGGGCTGGCTTTGCACCAGCCCGAACTTGTGCTAGCTGCTAATTCTTGTTGGTCTTGGGCCGTGGGTTGAAGTCGCTTGGGATTACGTTTGTAATCCCTTGCTGGCGATCGGTGGTGGTGATTCCAAGGTACTTGCAACCGCCAAAGCCCCACGCCTGGGGTAGAGTCTGAATAAGCGCTTCAGAGTATGTTGCGTAATACGACGGCAGGGGATCCGCTTTTCCCATCAGACGTGACGGGCTGAAGGCGTCCAGAAGATCCGTGATGCCGGGCGTGAGCGCATCTTCCGGCCCGATATCCTTTTGTCCAAATTGCTGTTCGCCCAGCTTGCGTCCTTCCAATTCGTCCGGCAGAAGGGCCAGCGGCGGCAAGTTGAACACGGTGTCAATGAATTTCACGACGGAGGATTGACTCCCCTGGGCCGACACAATGTGGTGAGTGCGCGCGTAGGGCGAGATCACGATGAATGGAACGCGAGGACCATTCGTGATTAGCGAGTTGTCCGGACCAAAAGTGCGGACCGGGGGCTGCAAGTGATCGTAGTCGCCCTCGGAGTCGTCCCAAGTAATGATGATGGCGCTTTGGTTCCAGTAGGGGCTCTCGGCGATCTTGTTAATCGCTTCGGCTACCATGGCTTCGCTGATTTGCGCATCCGAATAGGCCGGATGGTCATCGTCACCCAGGAAATTCGCCTGGACCTTCGCATCCGGATTGACCGGCTTCAGCCCGAAGAGGTTCGTATAGCCTCCCTTGACGAAAAAGACGCCGCCCTGCTTCGGAAGCGTGCGGTTCTCAACTGCGCTGAAGAAGTCACCGAGACCGTGGAGCTGCTTATTCATCTCAGGGTTGTTGGAGATATAGCCGAAATACTGTGGGCCGTTGTGGTGGGTGATGTAGGAAGCATGCGTTCCGTTCGCGTCCACGGGACCTTCGTTCGGATCCGTTACTTCCTTGTCGTAGCCCTCTTCGTACCAACCGAAAGGAACACTCGACTGATGCAGGTGATCGATGAACTCCAGGTCGTCCTGCACGTCGGCAAGGTCGCTCCCAGGGTCGCGATCGGACGCGGTTTTTTCTTTCAACTGGCGGCCCGCCAATGTCAACGGGAGAGTTGCATAAGTCAGGTTGAACTCGATGCCATAACCCGGAAAGTCGCCGGGATTCACTGGCATCTTTTCCGCCGCTGGCGTGGTGTCGGATGGCGACCCCCAAAAGGGATCACTGTCGTTCATTAAGGGAACCCCTGGCAGGGATCCGCCGTTATCGGTATAGCCCAGATCGGGATGCAGCGCCCATTGCGTCTGGCCCGCCTGCGCACCGATGATCGCGAGATTTCCAGGCGTTGAGGGGCCGGTCATTGTTTGGAAAATGTGATCGAACAACACGAACCTGTCTGCATATCCCCAAAGCAGAGGAATCGTGTCGCAATCCTCGTAAGCCATGGCGAGCTCACCCATTTGCTTCGCTTGCAGGCTGGGGAGAGCCGGTGGAGTGTAATACTTGAGTTCCTCGATGTTCGCGAACTTGTCCATGAGAGGGACGTTGTCCGGCTGGATGTCCATCTTCGCAACCATTCGGGGATGCGAGTGGTCAATGTCGTCGGTATCGGTCGCGTAGCATGTGGTGGGCGACAGGGCGCCATTGACGGTGGACTTCGGGCAAGTGTCACTCGGCCCGATGCGGAATGGCTGGATATTGATCATGGAGCCATTCGTATCGACCAGTTGCTGCGTAAAGCCCGGAGTCTGCGCCGCGGGATGACTGAACAGCCCTTCGGCACCGGGAAAGGTTCCAAAATAGGAGTCGAACGAACGATTCTCCTGGTACAGCACAAAAACGTACTTCACTCTCTTTTGAAGCAGTTGGATCATCTCCGCTTGCGATAGGTGGGGTTCGTGGTCGGGGTGGATGTAATACTTGTTGACTTGATCCCGTTGACTCCCAGGTGCGTCTTGCGCCAGCATCACCCCGGACGGTTGCAGCAACAATGCGGTAGCCGCCAGGTAGGCACAACCGACCCTCGCCCATTCTGTTATGTGCATACATGCTCCTCTCAGATTGAAAGCTTTCTGCCCGCGCGGTTTCCGTCGCTGCTCCCCGGAGGCACAAGATAGTTGAGGGATTGGGCGAGGAAACATTTCGCATCAAATGGCTTAACAAAGACCCGTGAACCGGGGTTGTAACTTTCATGAACAACCAGTGAATACCGATTGGGTCCGGAAAATCTCTCGGGATCGCTATATCACCCTCAATTTGTGGGATTTGCAAGCGCGTACCTCTTCAGGAGGAGCTCGGCGCGCTATTCTTCAGCTCGTCAGTCGTAGTGGCAGCTCTCGTCCCTTACGAAACTGTTGAGGCATTGTCACACCCATGTTTCTTTGATTCCTTGAATGCGACGCACCCACTGGGGACTTCTCCACTTCTTCTGGCCTAGGTGCCTGGCCTCATGCGGGCCCTGGCTTTTCGCGCCACTTCTCAACATTCGCGCCAGGCAGCAACCGAAACATCTCACCCTGAGACTCTGGCTGAGAAGCCCCGCTCACCGCGACCGTATAGCTCTCTCCTCAGAAGTGCTCTGCAGGCTAGAAGGAGATGGTAACCATAGTTTTATGAATGACATACACTGGACTCAAGCCCCAGCTGACGCGCCGGTCCGAACACTCCAAAATTCCTACGGTTCTGGCCAGTTTCTTGCAAGTTTATCCGTCACATTTAGGGGAGAGGCTCGCGTCCGCTTGCTGTCGCGTGGGACGCAGAAACGGCCGTCATCCGATGAAGACATCTGGCTACAAGCACCTGGGCCTCTTGTTCGTGTTCGCGTCCATTATGCTTGCTTGCGCGGCCTCCACCCCTGCGCAGGAAACGACGCGCAAGGTCCTCAAGCGCGTCGAACCACAATACCCAAGCATTCTCAGAAAGCGCGGCATCGGCGGGGTCGTCCGCCTCCGCGTCGTCGTGAAAGCCGATGGCACCGTCCGCGACATGGAAGTGGTCGGCGGCAACCCCATACTCGCCGATTCCGCTCAAAGGGCCGTGAAGCAGTGGGTCTTTGCCCCTGGGTCCCTCGACTCGACAGTGGAAGTCACCGTCGTTTTTAATCCCACGAGTGCCCCGGACAACTAAGCCCTGGGCTCCTCCGGCCCACCAGGACAGCCATCACCGTAAACACCAGCAACATCACCAGGCGGACCGCTCCCGCGACAATATCGCGCCGCGGGAGGAAGCAAGCTCGCGCGCTGGCTCCCTTGCTTTTCTTCTGCCACAATCATTTCATCACCATGACCGCCGATCCTGACATACGGAAAGCCGCGCAAATCCTTCGCTCCGGCGGCCTCGTCGTTTTCCCAACGGAAACCGTCTACGGCCTCGGTGCCAACGCGCTCAATCCCTCGGCGATTCACAGAATCTATGCGCTCAAGGGCCGCCCCGCCACCAGCCCTCTCATCGTGCATGTGGCCAGCATCGAGGAGGCGCGCGAGCTCGCCGCCGTTTGGTCGCCAGAAGCCGAGCGCCTTGCCCGCGAATACTGGCCCGGCCCGCTCACGCTCGTGGTTCCGAAGAAACCCATTATTCCTGATGACGCCACCGCAGGCCTCCCTACCGTCGGCCTGCGCATGCCGCGGCATCCCGTGGCGCTCGCGCTTCTCCGAGAAACAGGCTTCCCTATCGCTGCACCCAGCGCCAACCGCTTCACACAGCTTTCTCCCACCACGGCGCAGCATGTTCGCGAAGCCTTCGGCGAGGACACGCCCTTTCTCCTCGATGGCGGCCCGTGTGAAGTCGGCCTCGAATCCACGGTGATCGCCGTGACGCCCGACGGTTTGGAAGTCCTGCGCCCCGGCATGGCGTTTGTTGAAGAAGCACAGGAGGAGAAGCAGGTCCCGGCGGCAAAGCAACCACTCGAAGACGCCCATCGCTCCCCGGGCCAGCACAAGAGGCACTACAGCCCGCGCACTCGCGTCCTCCTCGTCAGCCGCGGCCATCTGCCCCGCGAAGGGCGGGGAGCCTATCTATGGCTAGCCTACAACGCCCGCGCAGCCTTCAAACAGCGCATGCCGCACAGCGCCGAGAACTACGCCGCGCAGCTTTACGCCGCATTGCACGAGTTGGACCGCCAATCCTTCGACTGGATCGCCGTCGAGCTTCCCCCCGATGAGCCGGAATGGGCCCCCATCCGCGACCGCCTAACCCGCGCCGCCTACGAATAGAACGCGTCCGAAGTAGTAGAGACAGGAAGGGCGCCACTTCCGGGTTTGTGCGCTCTTCAGACAAATGGGGCGAGAGCACCCACAAAGTAGTGGCCTCACAGTCATCTATATCTCAACGCTATTGTTCTCTTTCCCTCTCTGAAGTACCTTCTCTGCAAAGAGCAATTTGCAAACCCGAGGTGCGTCCTTGCCAATTTCCGCAGTGGATGCGATAAATCCGGCGATTCAGCACACGAAAAAGCAGCTTTTCCAACCTTTCCGCTTCTCCCAATGGCTGCGCCTTGCCCTGGTCGGATTTCTTGCGGGAGAACTGGGTTCCGGAGGAGGATGCAACTCAAGTTTCAATTTGCCTTCATCGCATCACCAGCGCGGAACGGAGCAGTTGCTTGGAGCCGCCTGGCCTTCGCAAATTGCGGACCACCCGGCGATGCTTGTCGGGCTGATCGCCTCTCTGATTGTGGTGGGACTCGGTTTGTTTGTGCTCTTCATTTACATCAACAGCGTGATGCGGTTCATTCTGTTCGACAGCATAGTGGCCAAGGAATGCCACATCCGGCAAGGATGGGCTCGACGCCAGCCCCATGGCCGGCGCTTTTTTGTGTGGCAGATTCTGTTGATGCTGGTGAGTTTCGCCGCACTCGTCCTCCTGATCGGCGTCCCGGTGGCGTTTGCCTGGGCTGTCGGTTGGTTCGACCATCCTGGCCAACACCTGCTTCCGCTGGTGCTGGGCGGGGTCCTGTTGCTCTTTCTCTTCCTTGCCCTCGTGGTGGTGCTGGCTGTGGTACATGTGATGACCAAGGACTTTGTCGTCCCGCAAATGGCATTGGAAGACGTCAGCGCCTTTGAGGGATGGCGCAGGTTATGGTTGTGGCTCAAAGCGGAGAAGGGCGGTTATGCCGGTTACGTGGGGGTGAAAATTGGGCTGGCTATCGCGGCGGGTATCGCCCTCGCCATCATCGCGGTGATCGTGTTCCTCATGCTTCTTATTCCCATCGGTGGTGTTGGAGTGGTTGCCGTACTGGCCGGGAAAGCGGCCGGGTTGACCTGGGACTTCTACACCATCACGCTGGCTGTGGTTGCAGGGTGCATTGTATTGGCGCTTCTTGTTTTCGTGTTTTCGCTGATTTCCGTGCCTGCCATCGTGTTTTTTCCGGCCTATTCCATTTATTTCCTCGCGGCGCGATACCCGGCCTTGGCAGCGCTGCTCTGGCCCGCACCGCCAGGCCTGGTTGCACCTGGTGCGCCACCGCCGGAAGCGCCGCCCTTGCCATTCACGCCCGCGCCGCTCGGATAGGGCATTTCAGCATCAACTTGGGCCAGCCTCGAGGCAAGACGAGGCAAGTCGCTTTTCCACCCGAATGCGCGTGACGTTCGTGCCTACGCCAGGCTGCGACGCGGCAAAGCCCGCGAGTTCTATCAGCAAACTAGAGCAAAACTCAGAATTCAGGCTACAATGCCTGGACAAATCCTGTCCGAGGAGATTCCCATGCGCAAACTTCTTTCACCACGTTTTCTGTTGGCTTCCCTCATTCTGATCGCTGCAACATTCGTGGCCGTCGGCCATTTCGCGAAGGCAAGTGCGCAAACCGCAGCCGCCGGCGACAAGCCCTTCGTCATCGAGTACTACTACAAAACCAAGTGGGGCCATGCCGACGAATTCATCGCCCTCTTCCGCAAGAACCACTATCCCGTGCTGAAAAAACAGGTCGAGATGGGCCGCCTCTTGAAGGTTTCCGCAGTCGCGCCTGTGTATCACACCACCGAAGACGGCCGCTGGGACTATCGCGTCACCCTCGTCTACAAAAACGCCGCCATCGCCAACGATGGCTACGACTCCGCGCCGCTCCTCAAGCAGCTCTTCCCCGATCAGGACACTTTCAAAAAGGAAGAACAGCGCCGCTTTGAAATCCTCGACGCCCATTGGGATCTGCCCATCAAGGACGCGGACCTCGACGCGAAATGACCTTGGGTGAAACGCGAGACGCAGTCAACACTCAAGCAAAAAACAGATTCCTCGCTTCGCTCGGAATGACAGTTTTGGTTTCTTTCACTGAATTTATGATTCATTACCCTAGAGCGGGGCTCCTTGCAGAGACACTAGAAACTGGATTCCCTCGACATGCTTCGTGTGCAGGCGTTCATCATTGGTGATGAACAAATCAACTTGGGCAGCGGACGCGCAAGCAAGTTGAATCGCGTCGGGAGGGCGAATGCTTCGATCGCAACGCAGCCGCGCATATTGCATTGCCGCTTTGGCGTCGAACGGAAGCAAGACCGCCGTCGCGGAAAGCGCGTGTTCGTAGCGTTGGCACAGGTCCCCGTCTCCGTTCTCCATGGGCTTGACGAGAAGTTCGCCAAGAGTGAGGGTGGAAGTCAGCAACTGATCGCCGCGCTCCAACATTCGGTTCCGAAGAAGTTGCACCTTCCCGGATAGTTCCCCATAGCCCTCAAAAAGATAAATGAAGAGATTGGTGTCCCAGAAGATGCGGCTCATTTCCAACCCGCGCGAAGCCGATCAACGTAGCCATCCGCGTGTTCCTCGGCCCACAGGCGCCTGCCGGAACCTATAAGGGAGAGGAGCGGATCGTTCTCGACGGCTCGATTTGTTGCATGTGCACACCAATCCTCATACCACGTGAGCAGACCAGTGTAACCGTGGGGCATGTCATTTCTAGCGGGTGTGCTCTTGGCGTCCCTACGGTCCGGGTGCTCGGGATCGCCCTTGCGGAACAGACGGCGGCGGCCTTCCGCCGTTTCGTAAAGCATGCGGTACCGGCCAGGATTTGGAGGACGGTTGGCGACGCAGTGTTGCACCACGTGAACGTAAACGCCTGGCCGGAGAGAGCCATAGAGATTCTCGCTCTGAACCCGCTCTACGATTTCCTCAATGGAGAAGTCCGGAGAGTCGGAATGTTCCCGGTGCAGCTGTGCCGTGGCGATCCAGACCTCATCAGCAACCTTCAGTTCCGAACGGAGAGCAACTGTCATTCAGACCTCGCAAGTACGGAGATACAATATTACCAAGTATTGGTGAATTGTCAATCAACACCTAACAGTCGACGGCTGTTTCCCTGTCCCCAACTGGCAAAGCGCTGTCTAACTTATTGAGATTTCATAGATTATTTAGGAAGAATTTGGTGACGCGGTTCCAAAGCACCCGCTGCGCCGGAAGATCGCTCACCCCGTGATCACGCCCGGGGAAAGGCATCACCTCGACGTACTTCCCCGCTTTGATCAAATCGTCAATCAGGGCCAGCGTGTTGGAATAATGCACGTTGTCGTCGCCTGTGCCATGCGCGATCAGCAGCTTCCCTTTCAGCTTCTCTGCATTCTTGATGGGCGAAGATTCCTGGTAGCTTGCCTCATGCTCCGGCAGCAGTCCCATGTACCGCTCCGTATAAATCGTGTCATAGAAATGCCAGTCCGTCACCGGCCCGCCCGCGAATCCTACCTTAAAGATATCCGGCGCCTCGAACATGGCATGCAGCGTCATGTGCCCGCCGTAGCTCCAGCCGTGTATGCCGATGCGTTCCGCATCCACGTAGGGCTGCGACTTCAGCCATTCGCCGCCGTCCCGCTGATCGGAAAGTTCTTGCGCGCCAAAGCGGTACTGGATGGGCTCCTCGAGCACGTGGCCGCGCCCCGCGGAGCCGCGATTATCCAGCGAAAAAATGATGTAGCCCTTTTGCGCCATCATCTGGTGCCACAGAAACCCGCCGCCCATCCACGCATTCTCGACCACCTGCGCGTGCGGCCCGCCGTAGGTGTACACAATCACCGGATATTTCTTCGCCGGGTCGAAGTTGGGCGGCTTGATCATTGAACAATTCAGCGTCACCCTGTCGTGCGCCTTGATGGTGAAAAACTCCACGGTCGACAAATGGTATTCGGCCAGCTCCGCCACCTTGTTTTCGTTCACCGTGGCCAGCTTCGTGCCGTCCGCGCGATAAAGGTCCTGGTGCCAGGGCATGCTCGCGTTAGAGTAGGTGTCCACATACACCTGCGCATCCGGCGCGAAATTCGCGCGGTGCGTGCCTTCTTCCTTGGTGATTCGCGCAAACCCGCTGCCATCCAGACCGACGCGATAGAGATGGCGCTCGAGCGGCGATTTCTCCGTCGCCGTAAAGTACACCACGCCCTTCCCTTCATCCACACTGTCCACGTGGTTCACTTCCCAATCGCCCTTCGTCAATTGCAACGGCGGCTTCCCCGAAAAATCGTACAAATAAAGGTGGCGATAACCGCTACGCTCGCTGGACCATAGGAATCGCTTGCCATCCTTCAGGAAATGCAGGTCATCGCTGACGTTGATCCAATAGTCGTCTTTATCCGCAAGCAAAGTGGAGGTTTTCCCCGTGGCCGTGTCGGCAAGCAGCACGTCTAGAATCGTCTGCCGACGATTGAGCCGCTGAATCGCCAGGCGCTTCGAATCCGGCAGCCAGTTCACACGAGGGATGTACATGTCCGTTTCCGTGCCCAGGTCCATCGCGCGCGCCTCGCCGCCTCCCGCGAGCGAAACGAATACGCGCACCACGGGATTCGTCCCTCCCGGTACCGGATACCTTTGCAGCTCCGCTTCACCTGTGAATGACTCGAAATTTACCAGCGAAAACTGCGTCACCTTCCGCTCGTCCATTTCCAGATACGCAATCGCCGAGGAGTCCGGCGCCCACCAATAGCCGGTGTATAGGTCCAGCTCTTCGGGATACACCCAATCCAGTTCGCCCTTCCGTACTTCTTCCGTACCTCCGGCCGTCAGCGCGCGCGCTTTTCCATCCGCCGCACTTACCAGCCACACGTTGTGCTCGCGCACAAAGCTCACGTACTTCCCGTCGGGCGAAATCTTCACGTCGCTCAAATCCTCTTTTCCGTTCACCAGCACGCGCGATGTTTGGCTTTTCAAATCGAACCACGCCAGAGCGTGGGGCCCTTCGAAAAGCAGCGCCTCGCCCCCCGGCGCCCACTGATACTGAGCTGGGGGGCGCCGTCCCGCGCCCGTCGCTTGCGTATTTTTATTCGTCGCCGCGGGCAGCACGCTTTCCAGTTTTTCAGCGGAAACGAGCAGCGAGCGTGCTCCCGTCTTGGTATCCATCGTCCAAAGCTCCGGCTTCGCATCCTTGCCGTTGCCTTGCGTCTCGAAAAAGCTGAGCCGCTGGTTGTCTGGCGCCCAGGCTATGCCCCGCGTCAAACGCCCGCTCAAACTCGGCTGCGCAAAGATGCGATCAACCGTCAGTTCACCGGGCTTGGCCGCTGTGGCTGTTTTTTGTTGAGCTAGAACCCCACACTGCGCCGCAAACAACAGACTTAGCAGCAGCCCGGACACAACTGCGGCGCGCACAACTCTGCGAAAATGCATGCTGCCTCCTTGGAAATCGAATGCCGATTCTTACTCGCCCCTGCGCCTACCCCGGCGGCCAGCGGAAATTCCGCCCGCCCAGCAGATGCAGGTGCAAATGAAACACACTCTGCCCCGCTCCGCTCCCGTTGTTGAATACTGTGCGGTACCCTGCCAGCAAACCACGCTCCTTCGCAATCTTCGCCGCGGCCATCTGCAGCTTGCCCAGCAGCGCCGCATCCTCTTCGCTGGCTTCATGCAACGACGCGAAATGCTTGCGCGGGCACAGCAATATGTGCGTCGGCGCTTGCGGGTTGATATCCTCAAACGCAAAAATCTCTTCCTCGTCCAGCACCAGCTTCGCCGGAATTTTCTTCGCGCCAATTTTGCAGAACAGGCAATTCGCGTCCATCAGTTCCCTCCTGTGGGCGGCAGCTCATCCA
>Ga0074045_10005067_pt1 | contig 11564 bp, 10 predicted proteins | sample BogForMeECP23OM2_FD_94442 | JGI IMG/M metagenome (GOLD analysis project Ga0074045, IMG submission 94442) | Bog forest soil microbial communities from Calvert Island, British Columbia, Canada - Bog Forest MetaG ECP23OM2 | ecosystem: Environmental > Terrestrial > Soil > Wetlands ...
CAAGTAGTCACACATGTCCTCCTCCTTGCCGTCCCAGGGAGATTCGAGATGAAGGCTGCCGATTTCGAGGCCATCCAGTTCGGTCAGGAGCTGCTGAAATTCCCGCAACTCCAGATGCAGCTCTGCTGCCAGCTCATTCTCGGTCGGGGCACGGCTGAGCGCCAGGCTGAGCTTGCGTTGCGCCTCCTCGACTCCCCGGGCCTTGCGCCGCAACTCCCGCGGGCCCCAATCCATCTCCCGCAAACTGTCGAGGATCGCGCCCCGGATGCGGAACTTGGCATAGGAGCCGAATTGCACGTGCTTCGAACGGTCGAATTTATTCAGCGCGTCGATCAGCCCCAGCACTCCGGCATGCACCAGATCCTCGAGCGGCACGTGCCGCGGCAGCCGTTCGTGAATGCGGCGCGCCAGATATCGCACCTGCGGCAATTGTTCGAGCAGGATGCGGTCGCGCTCTTCCTTGTCCTGCCAGGTGGTGTAGGCCGCGGCCGTGTTCTTGCTCATGGCGCCTTCTCTCGCTTCCATTTCAACTGCTGGCTTGCGTCCAGGGATCTTTCTTTTAGATTTGTTTCCCCTTAAGTGTTCTTACCGTTCCTGCCTGGTTCCGAGTTCCCGGTTTGAACAGGCGGCGAAAACTTTCGCTCTGGCCGCTGCGTCTTGAAAGGGCGCGGCTTCAGCCGCTGCGGGATTCGCCGTTTTTCTAAGAATCCAGATCAATGCAGAACTCCCACCGACTGCACTTCCACCACCGGCGGCACCTCCATCGGAGAAAGGACGACAACCTTGGGCAAAAAAGGCTCCAGCAACCGCTTCAGGTAGTAGCGCGCGGGCGTGGCACAGAGCAGCACGGGAGAGGCCACGGCGACCTGCTCCCCGGCCAAACGGCGCAGGCCGTCGAGAATGCGGCGGGCAAAATTGGGCTGCAGTCCGCCACTCCCCGTCGCTCCCGCCCCGCCGAAGGCGCGGCCCAGTTCTTCCTCGAGCGCGCGATCGAGAGTCACCACACGCAAGCCTCCGCTTTCTGAGAGCAGCGGGCGAACTAAGCTGCGACCCAAAGCCTGCCGCACCGCCTCGACCAGCAGCACCGGATTCTTGTTCGTGGGCGCCAGGTCGAGCAAGGTTTCTAAAATCGTCGACAGATCGCGGACCGAAACCTGCTCCCGCAAAAGCTGCAGCAGGGTCTTCTGCACTTCCCCGAGGCTCAATACCTTCGGCACCAACTCCTCGACCAGCTTGGGATGGCTCTCCGCCAGCCGGTCGAGCAGACGCTTGGTTTCCTGCCTCGTCAACAGTTCATGGGCATGCTGCTTCACCACCTCGGCAAGATGAGTCGCCAGCACCGAAGTCTGGTCGACCACGGCGTAGCCGGAAGCCAGCGCCTGATTCTGCAGCGCCGGGGCAATCCACACCGCAGCCACCCCGAAGGCGGGTTCCTTGGTCGCAATGCCGGCCAGCGGACGCGGCGAACCCTCCGAGCTGATGGCCAGCAGGTTGTCCTGGTAGAGCTCCCAGCGCGCGATTTCGACCCCGCGCAGCGCGACCGTATATTCCTTCGGCTTCAGCCGGACGTTATCGGTGATGTGCACCGGCGGAACGATGAAGCCCAGTTGCTGCGCCAGATTCTGGCGCAGCGCCTTGACCCGCGCCAGCAACTGCCCGCCCTGACTTACATCGACCAGCGCGACCAGCCCATAGCCCACTTCGAGGCTGAGTTCGTCGAGCTTCAACAGCTCTTCCACCGAATCCTTGGCCGGCTTTTTTTCTGCGGTCGCTGCCGCCGCCGCGGCGCTCGCCGGTTCGTCGGCCAACTTCGGCGCCCGCCACGCCAGAAATGCGGTTCCCGCCGCCAGCAGAAAGAAAGAAAACTTGGGCAGTCCCGGAATCGCCGCCAGAGCCAGCATCACGCACGCCGCGATGATCAGAGGACGCCTTCTCGACAACACCTGCCGTCCGACGTCCACCGACAAAGTCGCGTCCGATGATGCCCGCGTCACCACAATGCCGCCCGCCATCGAGACGAGCAGTGACGGAATCATGGTTACCAAGCCGTCGCCGACCGTGAGCACGGTGTAGGTCTTCAGCGCCTCGCGAAAGGGGATGTCGAGCTGGAAGACGCCAATCAGGAATCCGGCGACAATATTGATGGCGGTAATCAGGATCGTCGCAATGGCATCGCGCTGATTAAACCGCGCCGCACCATCCATGGCGCCATAAAATTCGGCGTCGTGCGCCACCTGCTCCCGGCGCGCCCGCGCCTGGGCCTCGTTGATCAGCCCGGCGTTCAGGTCGGCGTCGATCGCCATCTGTTTGCCGGGCATAGCGTCGAGGGTGAAGCGCGCCGTCACTTCCGCGGTACGCACCGCCCCGTGCGCTACCACCAGATACTGGATCGCGATCAAGGCCATGAACAGCACGAAGCCGACCACGTAATTTCCGCCCACCACGAACTGGCCAAAGGCTTCGATCACGTGGCCGGCCGCCGACGCTCCTTCATTGCCGTGCAGAAGAATGCGCCGGCTCGAAGCCAGATTCAGCGACAGGCGAAACAGCGTCAGCAGCAAGAGCAGGCTGGGGAAGACCGAGAACTGCGAAGGCCGCAGAATCTGAATTGCCGATAAAAGCACCAGAACGCTGATGGTCATGCTCGCCGCCAGCAAAATGTCGAGCAGAAAGCTCGGCAGCGGCACCAGCATCACGAAGATCAGGCCCACCGCCGCGGTCGGCATAATCCACTCCGACAGCGTGCTCTTCGGCCGGGACACGGTCGTGGCCAGCGCGGGTGTCGCGACGGGAGCCATCGCTTAGCCCCTCCCGCCGGCACCAGCGCCGGCGGAGCCGGAGCTTTGGGCCGCGCGCGTTTGCGCCCGCCAAATGGCCGCCAGAATCTCCGCCACCACGGTGTAGAGTTTTGCCGGAATCGCCTGTCCCACTTCGACCGCCCGATAGAGCGCGTGCGCCAGCGGAGGGTTTTCGACCAGCGGAATCCCATTCCAGCGCGCGATCTCGCGGATTTGTGCCGCCACCAGATTCCGGCCCTTGGCTACGACCACCGGCGCATCCATGTCCATGCGGTATTCGAGAGCAATGGCGTACTCCGTGGGATTGGTGATCACCACGGCCGCCCGCTCCACGTCTTTCAACATGCGGCGGCGCCGCGCCTGCCGCTGCAGGCGCCGGATGCGCTGCTTGATCGCAGGATGTCCCTCCATCTCCTTGAACTCATCTTTCTGCTCCTGCTTGCTCATCTTCAAATCGTTCTCATGACGCTGGCGCTCGAGAAAATAGTCGGCGCCCGCCCACAAAAGCAGCACCAGAGAACCTTTCCACGCCACCTCATACATCCGGCTCACGGTGAAAGCCATCAGCCGGGTGCGGCTGCCGTGGAGCAGCGCGGGGAAGAAACGGAAGTCGCGAACCAGCACGCCCACGGCGAAGTAAACCACCACCGCGGTCGGCAGAAGCGACTTCAGCAGGCGGCTCAAGGCGCTGAGCGAGAACAGTTGCTCGACATGGCTGACCGGATCGAGGCGCTTCCAATTTGGCGCCAGCGCCTTCGGCGCAAAAACAATTCCTCCTTGCGCCAGCCCGCCGGCGGTGCCCACTACCCAACTCATCGCCGCCGCCAGGGCCACTCCTGAAAACACTGGCCACGCGTTGCGCCACACCGGAATGAGCTGCTCGGGACGCGTGGCCGCCATCTCCAACTCCTGACGCAGCAACCCACGCCAGGCCCCGGCAAAGGCCGGCATCTGCGCCGCCAGAAACAGCACCGCCGTCATGGCCGCGAGACCCGCCGTCAGATCGCGGCTGCGGGCTACCTGACCTTCTTCGCGCGCCTTCTGCCGCCGCCGCGGAGATGCTCTCTCGGTTCTGTTCTGATCGGCCATTCAAATTCGGCTGCCAACTCTTAGCTTTCAGCTATCAGCACTCTGGTCTCGAAATCTTGCAATCGCGACTTCGCGATCGCGCCTGCCTGTTCCCGACGTCAGGCCTCGGCCGACGAACTTCCCGCCAAATGACTCGGCCTGAAGTCCAAGGTCCAAAGTCCGAAGTCCGGGGTCCGGGGCCCGAAGTCCGCTGGGCGGCATTCATTCACCGCGCCAGATGTAGCAGTCCTTCGGCCAGGCGAATCGCTTTGCCGAACTCCTGGTTGAACATCCGCGGCCAATACGCCATCGCTGCAATCAGCACTGCGAGGCCTACGAGATTCTTGACCGCCAAGCCGATGAACAGCACCGGCAACTGCGGCGAAGCTTTACCCAGAAATCCCAATGCCATATCGGCGACCAGCGTAGCCACCAGCGACGGCGCCGCGATCTGCACCCCGGCCAGAAAAATTCCTCCGGCCGCGTGCAACAGTCCCGTGGCCATCGCCAGCGTCGCCGATGCCGCTCCCGGCGGCAGGTAAGCGAAGCTCCGGACGAGCGAGCGCAGCAGCCAGTGGTGCACATCGAGCTGCAAAAAAATCAGCAGCGCCGCCAGCCGGTGAAACTCGGAAAGCACCGGCGTATCCGCCTGGGTCTGCGGATCGAAGACGTTGGCCAGCGAATATCCGATCTGCACCCCCAGGATCTGTCCGGCCATCAGCGCTGCCTCGAAAAGAAAGTTCGCCACCAATCCCAGTACCACCCCGATCGCCACTTCGCTCAGCCCCACCTGCACCCACTGCCAGGACCCCAGCTGTAGCGCCACCGGTCCGTGCAGCGGATGCAGGATCAGAGTCAACAGCAGCGTCAGCCCAGCCTTCAAAGGAATCGGAACCGCATCGCTGCCGAGAAAGGGACAGAACACCATTAACCCGGAGACCCGCGCCCCGGTGAACAGCGCCCCCGCCAGCAACTCTTCGAGATGAAGCGCATCGGCCATCTTTAGTTTCTTAAGGGTCTTAACTCTCAGCTATAAGAAAGCCTTCGTCCTCGCATTCGATACTTCGTGTCAGGCACCTTTTCACCGCACAAACGGATGAAAATCCGAAAACAGTTGCACCGTGAACATTCCAATCCGCCGCACCATCCACGGCATAAGCAGCAGAACCGCCGCGGCCACCGCCGCCAGACGCGGCACGGTGGCGACCGTCATATCCTGCAGCGAAGTCAGCACCTGCACCACGTTGATCAGCAAGCCCACCCCGACCGCCGCCAGCAGCAGCGGACCTCCCATCCACAACGCGGTCTCGATGGTGTGGCGCAGCAGCGCGACGATCTGGTCCGCTCCCATAACAAACTCCTCAGGCAAAGCTCTTCATCAGCGACCCCACCAGCAGGTTCCAGCCATCCACCATGACAAACAGCAGAATCTTCAGCGGAGTCGAAATGATGACCGGCGGCAGTTGCATCATGCCGATCGAGGTCGTCACCGCCGCCACCACCAGATCGATCACCAGAAAGGGCAGGAACAGAGCCACTCCGATCTGGAATCCGGTCTTCAGCTCCGAAAGAATGTAGGCCGGCACGACCACCCGCATGGGCACATCCTCGACCCGCGCCGGGCGCGGCGCCTGCGCCAGCTCGAGAAACAGCGCCAGATCTTTTTCCCGCGCATACTTCAACATGAAGTGCCGCAGCGGGGGCGCTCCGCGCTCGACCGCCTCGAGCGCGTCGAGTTGCCCGCGTTGAAACGGCACCACCGCCGCCAGATAAATTGCGTTGCCCACCGGCTGCATCAGGAAGTAAGTCAGCACCAGCGACAGACCAATCAACGTCTGATTGCTGGGCGCCGTCTGTGTGCCCAGCGCCTGGCGCAGAAAATGAAATACCACCAGCAGACGCGTGAACGGAGTCACGGCCACCAGCAGCGCCGGCAGCAGCGTCAGCAACGTCAGCAGCACAACGATGTTCCACGGCACCGAGCCGCTCGCACCACCCGGCCCCGACCAATTCAAGCCCGGGGGATGATGGCGCGGACGTAACAGCCACAGCGCCGCCACAACCCGGTTTTCCATCAATGGAAACGGACTTGAGGACTGGGATGGCAGAGCCCACAACAGCCGAGCCCCGCGCACTAAGGCAAGTCCGCTCATCATTTCCATCTCTTATCTCTATCTCTTATCTCTATCTCTTAATCCCTATCTCTGGCCCAGCCCATTGCCGGCGGCCGCGATCGCGGCAGGGTTCAAACCGCTTTCCGTCTCCTGCCTCTGGTCACAACATCGGTCGCCCAGGCGCGACAGCAGCACCATCGACGTGGGCGTACCCCCTATCAGAAAGCGCTCGGCCTCAAACTCCACCACGGCTACAAAGCGGCGCTCGCCCAAGGGCAAGCTTTCACAGAGCCGCAAACGCTTCGGCGAGCGGCGCCCCAGCCGCCAGATCCGTTCCCACAGGTCCAGAAAGCGCAGTCGGATCCCGCTCCCTGAAAGCCGCAATGCTTCACTCGCCATTAAATTCGGCCGCTCCCTTTCGACTCTCCGCTGCGAACTGTCGCAACCGTCGGGTTCACGCCAGCTCGGTCAGCCGCACCGCCAGCTTGTTGCCCGCAGCCTCAAACTCAACGGCGCCCAGCAGGCTTCCGTTCAGGCGTAGCGGAACGTCCCGGGCAAGCCGCCAGTGCGCATTGATGACCGAGCCAACCCGCACCTTCAGCAGATCGGCGATGGTAAAAGCCGGCAAGGGCAGCTCCACGGTAAGCTGGCAGGGCAGATTGAGCACTCGTCCCCACTGCAGATCCGCCTCCGCCCCGCCAACCGGCTCCGTACTCTCCGCCACCTGCGTGGACCTTATCTGCGCCGCCGCCGCCATGATCTTCCCTGTCCCGGTTGCTGACTCCCAGTTCTTCGGTTCCCGCACGGTTCTTGGCTTCAACCTTGCGTCTCTGGCTGTGGACAATTAGCCGCCAGGGCCTGCCCCGTCCACGCCGCTGCAACCACCGCCCGAACCTCCGGTTCTGAACCTCGCAGGCAAGTTTCCCGTCGATCTTGGTTGGGGAGGGCTTCCAGGAAAGGGAAAAAGCAATCCAGAGACCGCGGATGCGCACTGAGGGGAGGGGCGGGCGGGAAGCAGCGGTCCTCAGTTCTCGGCGAAAGCTTGCTGATTCGACGTTTGCCGCCGAAGCTCCCAAGGATTCCCCAGAGGATTCTCATGAAGGCGCTCATGAGGATCCTCTGGGGATATGAGGCGAGACTGCCGCGATGTTCGACTACGCCACTTACTGTTTCAGCGCGATCGTGTCCTGCGTGATCTGGTCGAAGGTGGTGATGGCCTTGGCGTCGGCTTCAAAACCACGCTGGGCCACGATCAGGTTGGCGAACTCCGTGGCAATATCGACGTTCGAGAGTTCCAGCGAACCTCCCGAGAGCGTTCCCAGCACGCCCTGGCCGGGAATCCCCACCACTGCCGGTCCAGAAGCGAGGGTTGGCGAGTAATTGGTAGTGCCATCCAGCAGCAGCCCGTTGACGTTGGCGAAGTTGGCCAGAGCCACTTGACCGAGCGCCTGCGTCTTGTCATTGCTGAAGGAGCCGGTCACGGTACCGTCTGAGCCAATGTTGAAGCTCACCAGCGAACCGCTGCTGCTTCCATCCTGCGAGAGCCCCGTCGCCGTGCTGGCGCCGGCAACCTGCGTCAGCACCGGAGTCGTTCCATCGAGGACATTCCAATTGAAAGTCTGATTGGTCGCGCCGTCGGCGAAACCCGTGATCGGAATCGCCTTGACGTTCGCCAGCGTCAGGGGCGTCGTAGGTATGTTGATGGTATCGCCGGTGGCAAAAGCGGTGGATCCCGCCGCGATCGTAAAATCGAGCTGACCGGAGGTGAACGGAGTCCCTACCGTGGCCGTTCCCAGAGCGCCCGAAACCGAGCCCACGACCGTGAATGTGGTCGCGCTCGTCGCCGTAGCGGTAATGGTCTGAGCAACCGTCGCCGCGGTCGTCGCCAGCCCGGAAACCGTTCCGTTGCCCACGTTTGCTCCCCCGCCAGTTTTAGGACCGTAGACCGGAGTTCCAGCTCCTCCGGCATCGCCGATCAGTACTCCGTTTCCGTTGAAAGTCAGCGTGCCGCTGGACAAAATTCCAGTCGGCGTCACGCCCCCCACCGTGTTCAGGTCGCCCGGCGGAATATTCAAGCTGTAGCTCCAGGTGTTCGGGCCGGTGTTGGTGAAGTTATAGGTCAGAGTGTGCGCGGCACCCAAAGAGTCGAAGATGGTTTCCGGGGTCGAGAATGTGGTGCCCAGCCCGCTCGAAGCGCTCAGGTTTGCGGTCAGCTGCGCATTTGCGGTCGCCGTCGGCGGGTTGATCGTCCCGGCGCCGAGTTGCAGCGGCACGAGTCCCGCCCCTGTGTTGACGACCCCATTCACCGCCGGATAGCCCAGCACCTGCTGCCCGTCGGAGGTCACCAGGAAGTTGTTTTCATCGACCGAAAAGTCGCCTGCCCTGGTGTATTCGATCGTGCCGTTGCTGTTCTGGACCGCGAAAAACCCGTTGCCCTGAATGGCCACGTCCGTGGGCACTCCGGTGGAGCTGACGCTGCCTTGCGTGAATAGCCCAGGCATGGCACTCACCTCGGTGCCAGCGCCCAGCTGCACGGGATCGCCCGCTCCTGTGGTCCCCAGACTTTGATAGAACAGGTCGCTGAACTGAACCTGCGTATCCTTGTAGCCGGTGGTGTTCTGGTTGGCAAGGTTGTTGGCGATGGCCGACAGGTCCGTCGATTCCGCCGTGAGTCCGGAGAGTGGAATAGAAAAATCAGGCATTTAGAACGCTCCTTGAATCTTGCTGGTGAGTTGAGAAATCGTTGGTGATGAGAAGTTAGGTAAGGGTACGGTCGGCGACACTCCGCCAGGAAGCAGCGCAGAACCGCTGGCTGTACTTGCCGCCAGGCTCGCCGTCCCGCTGGTGGCGTTGTTCCCGCTGATGCTCGGAGGATTGCTCGTCGCGTTGCCCCCACTCCCGCTGGCCGGCGAACCGCTTCCACTTCCACTGGATCCCGTACCCGTCGATCCGGGCACGACCTGCTGTAATAGCTGATAAATCGAAGTCACTTCGCTGAGCTCGCTGAACTGCGCCAGTTGTCCCACGAACTGCGAAGGATCGACCGGGCTGGTCGGGTCCTGGTTCTGCAGCTGCGCGACCAGAAGCTGCAGAAACATGTTGTTCAGGCTCTGCCCGCTGGGTAGACCGTTCGTCGTGCCTGTGGTCGGGGGAGTCGTTACTGGAGGTGTACTCATAGGATATTTTCTCCTTCAAGCCAAAATGCTTAGACCCATCCCGCCGCCCGGCTCCCATCCGCTCACCGGTACCGGCGAGTCGTCCACCGCTGCTTCGGATAAAACCGGAGTGGCGATCGGCCGCGCCGGCACAAAGGAACGTTGCTGCGAGTCACCGCCGCCGCCGGAGGAGTTGTTCGAGGATGCGAATCCCTGAGTGAAATTCACCCCAGTCAAGCGCAGATTCTGCTGTTGCAGCGCATTGCTGATCCCCGGCAGATCATTGGCGAGCAGTCCACGCAAATCTCCTTTTTCGCTTCCAATCGTCATCCCCACATCGCTCGCGTGAACCACCGTGCGGACTTCAACGCTGCCAAAGGCCGAGGTATTCATGCCAATGCGCATCTCGGTGGTTTCGGCCCGGTTCACCATCTGCGCCATTTGCACCGGCCCCGGCGCGGCTGCGACGGGCTGCGGTAGCGGCGCAGTTAGGTTTGCCGGATTGCCATTCGTTGTGCCCGGAAGCGTCTCGGGCTTCGGCACCGAATCGCCGGACACTGCCGCGGCGGTGCCCAACGCCACCGTAATTCCAGTAGAGGCCGGCGCTGCCGCCGGGCCGGTTTGCACGGAGCCAAGCGGCGCGTTCGCCGCCAAGTTCAGGTCTGCGTCCCGGTGCAGCGTCTGTGCGGTCGATGAACCTGTGCTGTCGCTTGGCGCGAGCGACTCCTTGCCATTCGGAGAAGCGGAATTTTGAGCGACATCGCTCTGCGAGGCAGCCGTCTGCGAGGTCGCACTCGAAGCGGCGGCGCTGGTCGAATGGCTTTCCCGGAATCCAGAACCTGCTGACGGGAGAATCAGATGCGGCAAGGTGGACACAGCCGCAGATTGCGGCGCTGATCCCGCATCGGAGAAAAATACTGAGAACGGCGTCTGCCCCAGGCTCACTCCGTAGTCGTTGTCGGACTCCGAGGTCAAGCTGGCGGTCGGCTTCGCCGTCGCTGGGTTCGCAACAGCACCTGCCGTGCGGACGCCTGAACTGCTCGCTGCATTGCCGGCCGCCGGGGCCACAATGCGCGGCGCCTTTCCAGACGGCACCGGCGATGCGGTATTGAGAACCGACGACGCCGGAAATGATAACGCGGAGTTCGGTTCAACGACAATTTCGGCCGGTCCGTTTCCCGCTACCGGCTCGGAGAGAGCGGTGGCAGCGGTCGTCGAAGAATTCGGCTGCCCGAGGGCAGAGGTGATAGCGATAGAAGACACCGGTAGCCCCGCGGAAACTGTTTCCGGGATTGCGCTGGCCAGCAGGGTTAGCGCAGAAGGTACACTTTCGCCGGCTTGAGTCTCGAGCGCAGACTCAGTCGTTGCAGAATCAGTCGTCACTGGTTCAAGCGTGACTGGTTCAAGCGTGACTGGTTCGAGCGCGACTGGCCCGAGCGCCGCAGCACTCGCCGTCCGCTCCTTCGCCAAGTCGATGGACGAAGACCAACCTCCATCCTGATCCTGAATCGCAGCACTCGCCAAGATCGTGCTCGATGCAGAGGGCTCCGCCGCGATCGAAGTGCCGGGGAGCGGCCTGCTTGCGACTGGCGCTGTCGCCGTGGTCGGGAGTTGCCCTATCGGCGCCGAGAATCTCCCGGTTTCTACTCCAGCGGAGGACTGGCTCGGGACGGTATTCGATAAACCCACAGTGAAACTGATTTTCTCCACTGACGAAGACGGATTCTGCGCTGCCTCGTGCGCCGAAGGCTCAAGATAACTTGCCGCCACGTTAGTCGCGTCAGGAATCTGCTCTGAGGTGTTAGCCGTTGGTGCCGGGGTTGCCTCGAAATTTGACGACAGACCGGACGCGACGCCAGTCGACGCGCCCGCAAAAGAAGAGTTCGGCAGTGGCGGGATGGAATAGACCTCGGAGGCACTCCGCGCCGCCGCTGTGTAAGAGGTTGCCAAGACCGATGGCGGAACGACCCCCGCGCCTGCACTCTGTGGAATCGGACTCTCTCCCCCAGCAACCTGTAGATTTGAATTGAGTCTGCTGGAATTCGAACCGGAATTCGATCCAGGCGTACTATCGCCCTCCGCAGTCTGCGCTGTGACCGTCTGCCCGGCTGCTGGACCGCTTTGGGTCGACGGGAAGCTGGCTTGGGACGGGCTTTGCCCGAGGAAGTTGAAGAGAGAGAGGTTCGTCAGAGGAGAAGATAACGGAAGAACGCTCACTGCCGTTGGAACGATTCCCGCAGCGAATCCCGGAACCAGGGAATTGACGGAAACCGCAGCTCCCGCCGCCGTCGGCAGATTGCTGTTCGATTTCTTGGACTGAGGAAGCCCCCCGCTCGGCGTCCGCAGATTCAGGTTGGGGGCACCCTCTATCTCCTGCTCTGAAACTTGCTCTGAAGTTGCCGCCGGCGAAGGCGCAGCTGCACTTTTAG
>Ga0074045_10005068_pt1 | contig 11563 bp, 12 predicted proteins | sample BogForMeECP23OM2_FD_94442 | JGI IMG/M metagenome (GOLD analysis project Ga0074045, IMG submission 94442) | Bog forest soil microbial communities from Calvert Island, British Columbia, Canada - Bog Forest MetaG ECP23OM2 | ecosystem: Environmental > Terrestrial > Soil > Wetlands ...
GGTACCTCGCCGTCGCTGCGGCACAGCTCCTCCAGCGCTTCTAGAACAGGAAGATAGGGCTCGCCCGCGCCGTAGTGCTCGACGCATTGGCCTCGCGCACACGCGACTTCGCCGAGGCTCGCAATGAACTGCTCGATCAGCGTCGTCTTGCCGACACCGGGCTCGCCGGCAATCCAGACAAACGCGCGCTTGCCGCTGCACGCCATGTCCCAAGCGCGGCGCAGCCGTGACAGCGATTCGGCGCGACCGATGAAGTAGGGCGCCGAAACGTCTGGTTGGACGCCTGGCGCAGCGGGGATCGCACTGGCGGCGGCAATGAAGCGATACCCGCGCCGCGACACCGTTTCGATGAAGCGCGGTTTGCGGGCGTCGTCATCGAGCGCCGTCCGGAGCTCGCTGATGGCGGTTCTCAACACCGAGTCGGTGACGAACTGGTGGCCCCAAACCTCGTCGAGCACAGCGTTCGTGGTGAGCAGGGACCCGGGTTGCCGCGCGAGCGCGCACAGGACGGCGAATGGCGTCGGCGCGAGCGCGACAGCCGTTCCGTCGCGCAACAAGCGTGCGTTCGCCTCGTCGAGGTCGAATCGGTCGAAGCGCACTCGTACCGGATTCGAACCGGCCGAGGATCGGGCTTGGTCGGTGCGTTTAGCCATTTCGAGACCAACGGATGCCTAGACCGTCACACGCGACGACAGTGGCGTCAAATTCCCCTTGTATGGCAGCGGCATGCCTTGTGCGGCGGCACGCCGGCGAAGCGATAGTTAAGCACAGAATCGTCAGAGTAGCGTGTGGTTCTGACGCGCCGAATCAATGTTAGGGGCTTCTAAGGACTCGCTGCAAAAGACAATGAAAGACAGTAGAAGACTCGGGGAACAGGCGGTGTTAGAAAGTACAAGATAAACAATTAATTACGTCATTTTCGGCAGCCACGAACCATGAGCTCCGTCGTCCGTTACGTCGCGCGGTAGCTTGAATTGCAATAACAGAGTTGCCGCCGAAGTTCGGCGCCCAAGTGTTGGTGCTGTCGAATGCTGGCACCTTGGACTTGTTCCGGCGGTTAGCCGGCTCGGTCTATTTGTTGGTTTTGAATGCCGCGAGTTCCTTCCGGGCTTGTTCGCGCGCACTGGTCACGATCAGCGGATCGCGCACGGCTGCGATGGCACGCAAAATCGCACGCACCTCGAGTAGCGCTTCCAGCGCAAGACCTTCGGTCCTTGCCCCTCTGACGCCCGCAGCTCGGGGAGCATGGCGCGGACCTCCGTAATTGTTTCGTGCAGCTCTCGCGCCACCATGCCGCGCACGATCAGGTTGCGCACGTACTCGGCGGTGGCCAATCGCGCCTTACCCGCCTCCGCGGCGAGAAGCGCCATCGTGCTCTTTGCCTAGCCGCAGCGTGAGTCGACCGGCCGGGTCCGTCGTCCGCGTGCGGCGCCGCGATTTGGATGCGGTGGCAGCCACGATTTCCTCCTTCGAATCAGCAGATTAGCAGGCAAAATACGCTTTTCCGTGTCGACCTCAAACGTGGGTAGTGGCTGCCGCCAGAAACCCTTATGCATCATGGCTTTAAGGCCGGCAACGCGAGTTGCGTAATGTGTGATCCGAATTGCGGCGTGCGGGGCGGAGCCCCGGGGCAGTTCGCTCGGGCACCTCCGACCACATCGGACTGGTTCGCTGCCCGCGATGCTCGTCGTCACAACGATTGGCCTATCGAGGCCCGAAGGCCGTAGTGAAGAGTTCGATTTCGGCGGCGGGAATCTGTAGCCCTCGCGCACACGCATGCCAGCGGGAAGCAACTGTGGTCGTAACCTCGTCGATGATGCGTTGCGCCGTCGCCGGCGTCAGACGATAGAAGTCTGCACTGGCAAGTGCCACTGCGAGGCTGGGCCGCGTATCGGCGTCGTCGATTGCAAGCACGTGCGTCTCCTTATCGAGGTTTGGATTCACGTCATACGCTGGTGCGAGCCGCCAACCCTCGTCAGTCCACAAGAAACCGTGATTGCGGAGGTGGTCGTCACGATTGCTTACCGCGATGTTGAACACGACGCGGCGAAAAAGCTGCTCGAGATCGCGCCCGATGTGTGCTGGCGCACCTTGCGTGGCAATAAACTGCGCGAGGTCGAGATAACTCCCGCCCTCGCTTTGTTTGCGTTGAAGGAGGGTCTGGGCGGACACGAAGAAGCGCCGCCGCGCACCCGTTCGATCGAAGCGCAGCACACAGTAGGTGCGATAGTGCTGGCCAAATGTGGCGAGCCGGGCCGTCGGCACATCGATAAGGCATTGCTGCGCTAGGTCGTGCACCAAGATCTCCCAGGCGGCGCGGTCGAAGGTGTCGTCCGCGGCCGGAAACTTTGCAATCCACAGCGTGCCATCCATGTCGGAAAAATTGGCTTTCGGGTGTGCGCCACCCAAGGAGGCACCTGGTGCCACCAGTACCGCGAGCCAGCGACGCAGCGCGTCTAGGTCTTCCAGACGTTTGTTGGTGATGGCCAGCGCCGTAGCTTCGAGTTCGCGCAGGCTCGCCACCGGCGGTGCGGCAAGGCGATTGTCGTCTAGAAAGCGTTCCGTGCCGACGGCACAAAAACGTAGTGCGCCCGTCCGGGTAGCATCCTGTACGCCTAGCAGGTAGTCGACTGCGTCGAGGGCGCGCGCGGCGCGGCCTTCATCGCGCGCGGCAAGTTGCTCGCGCCGGTCCATCAGCATCTGCCCCCAGCGGTCGGGCGCCGAATCGAGGAACACGCCAAAATTGCCCTGGCGTGGATTCGGGAAATAAGGGCCAGCGTACAACTGCAGCGTCGGGTCGAGCTCGAAACGCTTGGGGTGCGTCAGCCAAGTGCGTTCGTATTCGAACCGCACCTGCCCGCGGTCGTGAGCGAGTTTTCCGACCCGCACGCGCTCCGGTAGGGTGTCGCCGTCGAGCCAGACTTCGTACTGGGCCGCCGCGGCACGCTTAGCTGCCATCGGTCGGCATAGGGGTCGGAGATGCCTTAGACTTCGCCGTGCGCGTGGCTCGCCGCAATACCGGCAATTTTAGGTCTTGCAGCTTCTGGCCTAGGGCATCGTCCAGCGCGACGCGTGCAATGTCCGTCTCGAGCTGTAGTACTTGGAGGACACGCATGTAGGCCCCTAGCGCAACTGATGGGTCTCCTTGTTCGACACGATATAGTGTCGACCGCGAGAGGCCAGCGCGCGCGCAAACGGTGTCGACCGAGAAACGCCGACGGAGTCGCGCTTGGCGCAGGCGGGTACCGAGCTCGGCGAGAAGTCTTGCCGCGGCCGGGTAAGGGCGAGGCTGTTTGCTCTTCATAATGAGTCATATTGTATACTAAAAACAGCCAATTTGTATACAATATGACCGGTAAGCTTCTGGCTACCAATGGACTTGTGTCATAATTAATACAAAAGGCACTTCATTCGTATAATTTATGACACATTATTCGCCGCTTTGGCATGATATCTCGAGCTAGGAATTTAAGTAGATAGTCGCGCAACACCTACGCCGCCTTTGATCCGGCGCTCTGCGCTGGCGACTTCAGGGCTTGGCCCTGTCATCCCGCGAACGGGTCGAGAAGCTTCACGCCGGTCGATGCGAAATGTTTGACGTTGCGCGTCACCAGAACCAGGTCGTAGAGAAGAGCCGTTGCAGCGATCTGTTTGTCGAGGGGATTTTCTGGATGCGGCGCGCGCAACCGGCCCCATATTTGAGCCGCGTCGGCGTCAAAGGATAGGACGTTCTCGCTGTAATCGGCAAGGAGCGCATCAAGCCAACGCTCAAGCAGGTTGGCTTGCCGGGTATCTCGTCGGTGGCGGATCAGCCCTACACCGCGGCGTAATTCCCCGATCGTCACCGCCGCGAGGTACAGCGGCAAGTCGCCTGCGGCAGCATCCTTGAAGAAGGCGCTGACCTGCCGGTCTGCCTTGTCCTTCTTGCGCAGTTCGCTGATGACGTCCGTATCAACCAGGTACACGCTGTGCCTCGGCTGCATCCTCGACGCGTGCAAAGTCTTCGTCGTGCCCGACGTGGGGGACCGCGGCCAGTACCTCGGCTAGGTGGCGCTTTCGCGGGCGACGCAACACACTTGCTAGGATTTCCCGATGCTCGGCCTCGGCACTGCGGCCATGACATGCCGCGCGTTGCTTGAGTGCCCGAACAAGCGATTCATCGATACCACGTACGATCAGATTCGCCACAATGCTTGCTCGCTTGGTTGGATGCTATCAATGATAGCGTCGATGATCGCGACTTGCAACCAGACGGCGCACGGCGGCGCCAAAGCCGTGGCAACATGCCACAATGCGCGGCACGGGATCATGAACCCCGCCGCACACCAGGGATGTACGTCAGGGGGTATTTTTTGGGGCATCTGCCACGCTTGGGTTTGGTAGATCAAGGCTCCGCGTGGCTTGACGTGGAAACTGTGGATGCTCTTTGTAACATCAGTTTCTCATGACCCTCGAAGATCTCGCACTGTTGTCGCGACGTGGCCGTTTCCGCGTGGCCGCGGTGATCTTTGCTCTACTCGTCGCCGCCGTGTGGGCGGCTGCACACTTCCTGGAACCCGCTCCGCCACGTCACATCGTGCTGGCCTCGGGGCTCGAAGATGGTCTACTGCACAAGTATGCGCAACGTTACATCGAAATCCTGGCTCGAGCGGGAGTCACCGTTGAGGAGCGCGTGACCAACGGCCCAGGCGACAACCTGCGGCTGCTGCAGGATCCGCATTCCGGTGTCGACATTGGCTTTACCCAGGGCGGTGTCGCAAAATTTCCTGAGGCCAATGATGTCGTCATGCTCGCGAGCCTCTATTACGTGCCAATGTGGATCTTCTACTCCGGTGCCGACACGATCTCACACGTCAGCGAGCTGCGTTACCGTCGGATCGCGGTCGGGGTCATGGGCAGCGGCACTCGCTCGTTCGCCGAACCGATTCTCGCCATCAACGACCTGACGAGCGGTAACGTGACGATGCTGCCCATGAGCAATACCGCCGCATTGCGTGCGCTTCAATCAGGTGAAGTCGGTGCGGCAATCTTTGTTGATGGGGCGAGGAATCAAGCCGTCTGGACCGCGCTTCACGACCCGAATTTGAAGCTGCTGAGTTATGGCCACGCCGAAGCTTATCGTCGAACCTTCCCTTACATCAGCAAGCTGACGTTGCCGCCCGGGATAATTGACATTGCACACAACATTCCGGCAAAGGAAGTCGCGCTGATCGGCACCAAGGAAATGCTCGCGGCCCGTGACGGTTTACATCCTGCGCTGATCGATCTGCTGGTCGATGCCGCGCGCGAGATTCACGGACAGCAGGGCCTCTTCGAGGAGGCTGGCGAGTTCCCGGGAACGACCCAGGTCGATCTCCGCGTCTCGAGCGAAGCCGACCAGCACAAGCACTTTGGGTCGAGGTTCCTCTATCAATACTTGCCATTCTGGGTCGCGACGATAGCCGAGCGGGCCATCATTATCTTGCTCCCGCTGGCGGCCATCCTATTTCCGTTCTTCAACTACCTGCCACAGTTCCTACGCTGGCGGGTACGCTCGCGTATCTATCGCTGGTACGGTGAGTTGCTCTGCTGGAGCGCGATGTCGCCACGCGCACCGGTGCGCTGCCTACGGAGAAATGGCTGGCGGACCTGGACCGTATCGAGCGTTCCGTCGCGCAAATCCACACACCGGTCGGTTTCGCCAGTGAAGCTTATACACTGCGCGAGCACGTCGGCCTTGTCCGTCGCGCGGTAATGGCCAGGACCGGTTCGCCAGCGGTTACGTCAATTTAGGCAGACCATGGGAATCGGTCAACCCTTGCCGTCGGTCGCGATGCGCTGCCGCGTGCCCGGCCGGGGTGAGGTTGTCCAAAGCTAAACGAGCTGCGGCTCATACATGCCGTACGGCACGGCCTCTACGAGGTTGCCAAGTCGTTCTACACGGAGTTCATCCCCGAGGCGGAGGAGATCGTCAACAAGGCCATCGCTTCCGGCGGACCGAAAGCGGATGGAGCGAAAGACGTGCAGAAGCTCATTGACGCGACGCTCTCAAGCAAAAATCATCGCTGGTTCCCCGGCCAGATGACTCCCGAGGAGAGGGCTGAACGCAAGCGGGAGCAGGAGGAGTTCAAGCAGCGCTACGTGACCGAACCGCCGAAGTAAGCGCGCCGAGCGAGCCAGGTTGCACGGGGCCGGTTCCGTCGTCAGATCCATAGCCGGAGGCTTGGGGTTGTCATGAGTGATGGTCGCCCGACACGGCTCATCGCGTGTCGCCAGGGCCATCGCTTGGACATGGATAGCCCGCTTCGGAAACGAGCCGCGCCCGACCATGAAAATTTCGATCAAGCGCGCCTACGATGAAGCCGGACCGGACGACGGATACCGGGTGCTCGTCGATCGTGTCTGGCCGCGCGGGCGCAGCCGGGCGAGCCTCGCGCTGGCCGAATGGGCGAAGGAGCTCGCGCCCAGCACGAGGCTGCGGGAGTGGTTCGGGCACGACCCGGAGCGCTGGGACGGCTTCAAGGACCGCTATCGCAAGGAGCTCGTCACGCCCGTGCAGCAGGTCCGGATGCAGCTGTTGCTCGACGCCGCAGGCAAGGGGCCGCTGACGCTCGTGTATGGCGCGAAGGATGAAGGGCACAACCAAGCCGTCGTACTGTGTGACGCGTTGTCGGCCATGAGCAAGAAGAGCTGACCGGCTTCGGTTGCCCCACGCTGCCGGCACGGTCACCCGGCGGGCCACTACTCGACCTTGAGCGTTCCTTTCATCTTCGGGTGCAGCGTGCAGACATCCCGGCCCCCGTCCCAACCTTGATTCCCAGCACCTTAGATGGAGACGCGGTTCTTCCCGTTCCCGACGGGCGAGGCAGCTCGCTCCCGGGCAGTCGCCATGCGAAGCGCTTTGACCGCGCATGAACAAGCAGGGAAGGTGGCAGGCGTATTAGCCAGGGAAGGGCGCGCCGACATGGCGCCACCCTCAGCGCCGGTGCTCGCAGGACCGACCTTGCGATGCCGCTCGAGGTTCTGCTCCGGGTGGGAAGCTCTTGCTATCGTATTATATAATCACGGTCTGGCCGAGGGGTCGAAGGCGCGTTGCTCGTAGGTAGCTACGCTCAATCCAATCTTAGCGTTCCGTAAAGATCGGGCCGGCGAGGACAGGGCTCGTTGCGCCTATGACCAATAACAATCCGTACTCGAACTGGAAGCAGGCGCAGGAATAGCCCCGGCCTGGGCTCCGACGCCCGCGATCCCCTATTATTCTCAAACGCAAGGAGCACGAAATGAAACGACTTGGAATCGCCGCCGCCGTGATCATCGCCGCTGCCAGCGCCGGCGCGCTCGCGCAGACACCGATGACCGGACAAACGATGACCGCCACGGCCCCCGGCAAGGGCGTTGCGGTCAACACCATCGAGGTCACGGCGACCGTCGAGGCGATCGACAAGGCGGCGCGCACGGTGACGCTCAAAGGAGAGGATGGACACGAGCACACCATCACCGTCGGACCGAAGGTGAAGAACTTCAGCCACATCAAGGTTGGCGACCAGGTGATCGCGCGCTATGTCGAGGCGCTGACGCTTGAACTCAAGAAGGGCGGCACGGCCATCGTGGCGCGGACCGACACGATGGAGGGCGCCAAGGCCAAGCCGGGCGAGAAACCCGCCGGCGCAGTCGGCCACCAGGTGCACGTGACTGCCGATGTCATCGCGGTCGATCCGGCGACGCAAACGGTGACGCTGCGCGGCCCGAAACACACCGTCGAGCTGACGCTGCATGATCCGGCGCAATTCAAGCTCGTCAGCGTCGGCGACCAGGTCGAAGCCACCTACACCGAGGCGGTTGCCATCGCGGTCGAGCCGGCGAAGAAGTAGCTCGCCTCCGGTGCATCGTCTGTTTCAATCCGAGTTGATTGTGCATCGGGGATAGTCCCACCGCATCCGTCGGCAGCGTCGCCCTTTCCGTCGCGCCGCTTCTGCCGACGGATGCGTGTACTTGGGCCCTTCGCGCCGAATAAAGGTCGATCGCCTCATCCTCGGCGAACTCGAGTCCGCCCTCGAGCTCTCCGGATATGCCGTCGGCTTGCGCTGGATGGGCACCTGTGCCCCGGCCGCGGGCCGGCTGATGCTGACCGGACAGCCCCGCGGACAATGTTCGCATGGTCATTGGGCCGACGGCACCGGCGCCTCGACGGGCTTCCCCGATCGGCGAGGAGGTGATCTGTGGTCTTTTCGCCTCGCCACCGTGAAAGGAGCGGCCATGCAGCTCAAGGCGGTCATATTCGATTGGGCAGGAACCGTGGTCGACCATGGCTCGCTCGCCCCGATGGGTGCCTTCGTTAAGGTGTTCGCCGAATTCGGCGTTTCGCTCAGCATCGAGGAAGCGCGCCGTCCCATGGGGTTGCCGAAGCGCGATCACATCAACGCCCTGCTCACCGATCCCGAAATCGCGGCGCGGTGGAAGGCGAAGCACGGGGTAGAGCCCGTTGCGGCCGACGTCGACCGCATCTACGAGGTGTTCGTGCCGCTCAACGCGAAGGTGGTCACCGACTATGCGGAGCTCATTCCCGGGGTGCTCGAAACCGTCGCGGCGCTGCGCGCGAGGGGATTCAAAATTGGTTCCACGACGGGCTACACCCGCGACATCATGGAGCGCCTGCTGCCCGTCGCCGCGAGCCACGGCTACGCGCCGGAGAATCTTGTCTGCGCCGGCGATGTCGCCGAGGGCCGGCCTGCGCCGCTCATGATGTATCGCTGCTTCCTCGATCTCAATGTATGGCCTGCCGCCGCGGTGGTGAAGGTGGACGATACCGAGCCGGGGATTGCCGAGGGACTCGCGGCTGGCAGCTGGACGGTTGCCGTGGCCATGTCCGGCAACGCCGTCGGCCTCACGCGCGCCGAGCTCGCCGCACTGTCGGCCGCGGAGCGGGCGTCGCGGCGCGAAGAGGCGGTGCGCGCGCTCACGCGCACCGGTGCGCACTACGTGATCGACAGCGTGGCCGACCTGTTGCCGGTCATCGACACGATCGATCTGCGGCGCGCGCGCGGCGAGCGGCCGGGCGGCGCAGCGTAGGTTTCGCCGGCGCGGGACCGTCCCCTGCCGCGCTTATTTCTTCTTTTTCAGCAGTTCCGAGAGCGAGGCGGCACCGGTTTTCTGGAGCAACGCCCCGAGCTTCATGTCGCCGCGGTAGCCCTTGGCGAAGTTCTCGCCGTATTCCTTGCGCAGCGTCTTGACCAGCGTGTCGCTGCGCTTCTTGTGAATCTGGCCGCTCTCGTCACGGGTGCGGTGATCCAGTCCGATCGGCTGGTGGTGTTTCTTCATGGTGCGCTCCGGAAGATATGGGATGCTCTTGTCCTCCGCTCTTGCTGTTACGGCTTCTTGCAGCCCTGGTTGTACTTGCCCTTGGCGCAGGTCGTGCCGTTGGGGCCCTGGGCCACGCCCATTCCATTCTTGGTCTTGGCCGTGCCACCCCGGCTCGTCTGCGTGGTCGTGACCCCGTTCTGATTCTTCTGCGCGACCGCGGCATTGCCCGTATGCGGGTTGTACGCGGCCCTGGTGCCGTTGCTGCTCTGCACCGTGGTCACGCCGCCGGGATTTTTCTGCGCCGTGGTGACCGTGTTGGTGTTCGGGTTGACGACAACGGCCTTCTGGCCGTTGCTGCAAACGGTCTTGCCGAGCGCGTTGGTGACGCAATCGGCGCCCCATGCACCCGAAGCAAGACCCAAGAGAGCCAGCATGCACAGAAGCTTCACCTGCATCCCCCTTGTCCTGGATGGCTCAATGGTTCTTGCGGCAAGCATAGGCGCATGATAACCCGCGAAGCCGCGACGCGGGTTGCCATCGTCCCAGTCTACCTGCTCGGAGCGATGGATGCGTGCTGGCGCATATCAGCTGCCCAGCAGAAGCTCGATCGCGTACACTGCCTGCTTCGCCGGCCCAGGCGGCCGTTGCGGGCATGCGCCGCGTCACAATTACGCAATAGAACGCCTGTAGACCGAGCCGTTCGCAGTCGGACCTGCGACCAGGATCATCGGGGAGATCTCATGAACGCACGCAGCAGTTTCGGCTTGCTCGTTGCACTTGTCGCCGCTTCATGCGCGGTTCCGGTCGCGGCGCAGCAGATAACCGGGGTTCCCGGTTCGCCCGGCGCCACCACCACGATCGATGGCAAGCAACTGCCTCCGCCGCCGGAGAAATTCGGCGGCGTGATCAAGGACAGCTACCTCAATTCGACGCCCTACTGGCCAGCGCGCGTGGTGCCACCCAAGGGTGCTCCGAACGTCCTGCTCATCATGACCGACGACCAGGGGTACGGGGTTTCGAGTACCTTTGGCGGGGTCATCCCGACACCGGCGCTCGAACGCATCGCCAAGGCCGGGTTACGCTACACGCAGTTCCACTCCACCGCGCTTTGCTCGCCAACGCGGGCGGCGCTCATCACTGGCCGCAACCACCATTCGGTCGGCTTTGGCGTCATCGGCGAATTGTCCACCGGGTATCCCGGCTACGACTCCATAATTGGACCGGAGAGTGCCACCATCGGCACGATCCTGCGCGACAACGGCTACTCAACCTCCTGGTTTGGCAAGGAACACAACACGCCAGCCTTTCAATACAGCGTCGCCGGGCCTTTTGATCAATGGCCAGTCGGCATGGGCTTCCAGTATTTCTACGGCTTCATGGGCGGCGAGACCGACCAGTGGATGCCGTACCTGTTCGAGAACACGACCCAGGTCTTCCCTTGGATCGGCAAGCCCGGCTACAACCTCACCACCGACCTCGCGGACGTGGCGATCAAGCATCTGCGCGATTTGAACGCGGCCGCGCCCGACAAGCCGTTCTTTCTCTATTACGTCCCCGGCGGCACCCACTCGCCGCACCAGCCTACCAAGGAGTGGATCGCGAAGTTCAAGGGCAAGTTCGACATGGGCTACGAAAAGTTGCGCGAACAGATCTTCGCCAACCAGAAGCGGCTTGGCGTGATCCCGCCAGGTACCCAGCTCACCCCATGGCCGGACGGGCAGGCCGAGTACGCCGGCGCCAAGCTGCCGAGGTGGGACTCGCTTTCATTGCTGCAAAAGAAACTCTTTGCGCACGAAGCCGAGGTCTTTGCCGCTTACGCAGCCTATACCGACCATGAGATCGGCCGGGTCATTCAGGAAGTCCAGGATGAGGGCAAGCTCAACGACACGCTGATCATCTATATCGTTGGCGACAACGGTACCAGTGCCGAAGGCAGCCTGTATGGAACCTTCAATACGCTGACCGCCTACAACGGCATTCTGGACGTCCCGGAGCCGTTGCAGTTATTGCACTACGAAGATTGGGGGTCGGACGCGACCTACCCGCATATGGCTGTGCAATGGGCGTGGGCCTTCGATACGCCGTTCAAGTGGACCAAGCAGGTCGCGTCGCATTTCGGCGGGACGCGGCAAGGCTTGGCGATCTCCTGGCCCGGGCACATCAAGGACGAGGGCGGCATCCGCAGCCAGTTTCACCATGTGATCGATATTGTTCCGACCATCCTCGAAGCCGCCGGCGTCAAGGCACCCGAGGAGGTCAGCGGCATCAAGCAGAGGCCGATCGA
>Ga0074045_10005069_pt1 | contig 11562 bp, 9 predicted proteins | sample BogForMeECP23OM2_FD_94442 | JGI IMG/M metagenome (GOLD analysis project Ga0074045, IMG submission 94442) | Bog forest soil microbial communities from Calvert Island, British Columbia, Canada - Bog Forest MetaG ECP23OM2 | ecosystem: Environmental > Terrestrial > Soil > Wetlands ...
AGACGCCAAGCTGTTCGCCGGGGATGTTGTAGCCGGCCAGCTCGCCCAGGCCGAACTGGTTGGCGTAGTGCTTGACGCGCTCGAAGCCCATCATGCGGCCCAGCGTCTCGAAGTAGGGGTTGATGGAGTGCGCCAGCGCCGGAGTGAGGGTGAGGGTGTAGTGGCCACCCAGATTGACCGGGGTGTCGCGCGTGATGAGGCCCTCGTCGAGCGCCGCCAGGGTGACGGCCAGCTTGATGGTGGAGCAGGGCTCGGCGCCGCTGGAGAGCGCGAGCTTCTGGTTGACCATGGCAAGGATTCGCCCGTTGGAGGGGTCGATGGCCAAGGCCGTGCCGTTCATGTTGCCCAGCGCCTGGACGGCAGCGTCGCGGACGACCGGATCTTCGCCGGAGGCCGAGTCGCCCAGGGTAAGGCTGTCGGTGAAGGAGCTGGCGGTGAAGCGCTCAACGGGGCCATGGTAGCGGCGGCGGCGAAGTACCTGTATCGTGCGCGCTTCGCTGATGGCGCGTGGGCCGCTGATGGATCTGCGGCGGGTTGCGGGGGTGGTTCGCACGCTGGCGTTAGCAGTGCGGGCGTGTGAGGTTGCAACCGAGGCCCTGCTGGAGCTGCGCGTCGCTGTGCGGAAGCCTGACACGGGCGTCTTTGCAGCGGTCCTGGATGCGACGCTCTTGGAGGGCGCGGCCTTGGCCTTGTGCGATGCGGCGGTTTTGGACGCGGCGGTGCTGGGCGGCCAGGCCTTGTGCGATACCGCAGTCTTGGATACGGCGGATGCGTGAGTGCGCCGGTGCAGGGGGGTCGGGTGGGCGAGCGCCACGCACTCGAGCGGAACGCACAGCAACGCAAGTGAGAGGCAGACCGTGAAGCGAGTGTTGCTGCGGAAGTTCAGGGCCATCAGGGTGCTTCTCCGAGGTTGGCTGGTGCGTCTGTTCTCAAGCCGCATGGCAGGTCGATCCGTGCTTTACCTGCTTAGCAATTCTCTTGCCTAATCTTTCGACGATTCTTGCAATTCTCTTGCTTCTTTCTTAAACCCGTCGTGGCGGCAAAAGTTCACCTGGAGGTTTGCGAGCGACTGCTCCAGACCAGACCCTCAAGACGCATTCAACGCTCTACTCGACCACCCGGCTATCACTCGGAGGTGCTATCCCCGGCTTGCAGGTGCACTCCCCCGGCGCTTCGAAGCCGCTCTCTCCATTCTACGGGAGTTCTGGTCCCGCCGGATGCAACGGCATTGCAAAGCTCTGGCCGAGACCCGGCGAAGCTCCCGCGACGATGCTCAATGGCTGCGGCGGAGGAACGCCGGAATGTCGAGTTCATCGCTCTCGGAGGGCCCCGCAGGAGAGGCGCTGGCGCCGGCGAAGAGGCGGACCTCGCGTGTGCCGGGCTCGGCCAGACTGGAACCGGCTGGATCGGGCGCGGCTAAATCTGGCATAGTTGCGGGCCGCAAGCGGACGCGCGGGGTGCGGAAGAACTCGTCGTCGAAGACGGAGGCGGCCACCGGAACCAGCTCCGGCTCGGATGCGCGCCCGGCCTGGGGATGGAACGCGCTATCGAATTGCGGCCCGGCGTCTTCGTCCCCGGCGAGCGGACCGGAAGCGGTGGAGCGAGTGCCGGAATCGGAATCTGCATCTTCATCGGGCACTAAATCCGCATCGGCATCTGCATCGAGATCGGCATTGGAATCAGAATCGGAATCAGGATCGCGATCTGAATCGCCATCAGCATCGACATCGGAATCGACATCGGCATCGAGATCGAACTGGCCATCGCCGTCGCCATCGGCATCGGAATCGGAATCAGAACCGGCATCGGAATCGGCGTCAAGCAGGACGGTGGTGCGCTCAGCGGGGCTGGACGCAGCGCAAGCAGTGAATTGGGCGGCTGCTGTCGCCGGAACCGGCAGCGAGGATTGTTGCGCGGCCTCCACCGGCCGCTGCGCATGTGCCTGCCGGGCCTCGCGAATCTCGCTGGCGAAGCGCGGCGCGGCGTCGCGTGAGGCACCACGGCCACGGATGGGGACCTCTTCATCGCAGGCCATCAGCGTGGATTCGGCCAACATGCGGGCGCGCCGTTCCGGCATCTCCTGGCGGAAGCCGGTGGCGATCACGGTGATCTTCACCGCGTCGCCCATGCGCTCGTCCTGCACCGCGCCGAAGATGATGTTGCAGTCCTCATGCGCCGCGTTCTGGATGACGGTGGACGCCTCGTTCACCTCGGTCAGCTTCAGGCCGGCGGAGCCGGTGATGTTGATGAGGATGCCGCGCGCTCCGTCGATTGCGCCCGCCTCCAGCAGCGGCGAGGCCATCGCCGCCATCGCTGCGTCCATCGCGCGGTTCTCTCCCTTGCCCGTCGCCGTGCCCATCACCGCGTAGCCCATGCCGGCCATCGTTGTCTTCACGTCGGCGAAGTCGCGGTTGATGACGCCGGGGATGGTGATGATGTCGGAGATGCCCTGCACGCCCTGGCGCAGCACGTCGTCGGCGATGCGGAAGCTCTCGAAGAACCCCGCGTCCTTGGCCACGGCCAGCAGCTTTTCGTTGGGGATGACGATCAGCGTGTCCACCGACTCGACGAGCTCCTGCACGCCGCGCTCTGCCTGCATCATGCGGCGCTTGCCCTCGAAGGCGAAGGGCCGCGTGACCACGGCGACGGTCAGCGCGCCCATCTCGCTGGCCAACGATGCGATGACTGGGGCCGCGCCCGTGCCCGTGCCTCCGCCCAGCCCCGCGGTGACGAAGACCATGTCCGCGCCCTCCAGCGCTTCGATGATCTTGTCCGAGTCTTCCAGCGCGGCGCGGCGGCCGATGTCGGGGTTGGCACCCGCGCCCAGGCCGCTGGTCAGCCGGACGCCCAGTTGCAGCTTGATGGGCGCGTTGGACAACTGGAGGGCCTGCACGTCGGTGTTGGCGGCGATGAACTCGACGCCCTCCACGCCCGCGGCAATCATGCGGTTGACCGCGTTGTTGCCGCCTCCGCCCACGCCGATCACCTTGATGCGCGCGCCGCGCCGTGCGTCGTCCTGATACTGGATGCGGAGATCGTCTGCGCGTTCGGACATGGGCTTCTGCTCCCTCGGTTATTTCGGCGTATGGCTTCGGCGTGTCGGATGCGGTGCGTCTGGCGCGGCTGCGGCGGCGCATCATCGGCGTACCCAGCGAGCGTTTCTGCTCGCTGGGGTGGTCGTCAGGCTCAATTTTGACATTGCGCGGAAGGGGTTGAAACCCGCTTCTCCGCAAATGAACCACGCTGGATACTTCTAATTTGTTTCGCCGCGCCCGTATTGCACCATCTCTGCTGCAATACATAGAGTGCCCGACCTTGCAGCCGTTCACAGTTTCACGCTTTGCATGCTCTGTTGATTCCCGTCACTGCATCTGCCAACTCAACAATTATGTGATTGGTGTTAGTGTTGTCGCCATGACCACCTACAGCCCACAAGTCAGCAAGGAGCTATTGGACCGCATCGCCGTGGCCGAGACGATGCACGATTTTGTGCTTGCTACTGTACCCCAGCAACTAAAGCTCGACACCGATGAGAAGTTGTTAGTGGTAGCGCTATTTTCGCTAGCAGTAGAGCATCACGGAGCAATCCTATACCTGCTCCGATCCGGCAAGTTTGATGGGAGCGCATTTGCTCTCACGCGTCCTCTGATCGACGCTGTATATCGCGCCGTCTGGATTCACCTCTGCGCAACTTCGCAGCATATCCACTCCATCAAAAATGGTGACTTTCGATATCCGGGGCTACCGAACATGGCCGACGCTGTGGAAAAGAGAATGAACTACACAAACGGCTTGTTCACTATCATCAAACCGTTTATTACGTCACTCCATAGGTATACCCACGGAGGTCTAGAACAACTCGCACGGCGGTTCGACGATCAAGGAAACGTATGTGCGACCTACGATGACGGATCCAAAATCGAAGTAACAAATGTCACCACTGCTTATCTTGTAATGCTGGCTGTTGCGTGGTGCCAGATCGAAGCCGGAGGGCAGCCCGATCAGGAACCCCGCTCCGCAGCCATCATGGAACGATACAACGAGCTTTATGGCACAGTAACGAGCGGTAAACCCACGCACTGCATCGGAATAAGATGCCTCGAACCGATATACCAACAATCACTGACCACTAGCCATTGTCCTTCACAAATACGACCACGCTGGTGGCGGGGATTACTACGGTGGCTGAGGCGGGCATGTTGTGCAGCGGGGGGCCGTCGGCGTTGACGCCGCCGTCATTGCCTGCGACCTGTGGGTTGACCAGCACACCGTTGGCATTGCAACTGTCGTAGGCGTCGCTGTTGAATATCTCGACCCAGCGGCCGTCAGAGGGGAAGCCGAGCTGGTAGCAGCCCCACGTCGTCTCACTCAGTGTGGCGACGACGACTACATCTTGGCCCTCGCCCTCGACCCAGCGGTGGAATGCGATGACGCGGTTGGCGTCGGAGGTGTGGAAGACGTTGAGTCCCTCGCCGCGCAGGGCGGGCTGCGAGTTGCGCAGCGCGATGGCGGCCTGAGTGAAGCGCAGATGGTCGGCCATTGCGGGATCGGTGGCGAGGCCGACAACGCTGGTGCCAGTGCCCGCAGCATTACCATTTGTAGCTGGCGCCAGCCCGCCCCACCAGATCAGGTGGGCAGGCGAGCGCGGGTCGGGGCACCACGGCTTGTCTTCGAGGAACTCCTGGCCCATGAAGAGCTGGGGGATTCCCGGCGCGGTGAGCAGCAGCGCCATGGCCACGCGGGCGCGGCTGCGCGCGTACCAACTGCGCGGGTCGGAGCCGTCGGCCAGCCGTGGGACGCGCGGCTTCTCTCCCAGCTTCACGATGTCGTGGTTCTCCACGCAGGGGATGGTCTGCCACGCGTGGGCGAAGCCGGTGGGCCAGAGGGAGCGCGCGATGCCGCTCATCTCGACCGCAGCGTTTGCGCCCTGCGCGGCCTGGCCGATGGCCGACCGGATGGCCTCGCGCAGGCCATCGTGCTGCACCGCGTCAAAGCCGAGGCCGCCGGATGCAACCGGCGCAACCATCAATTCGGTGGGCGCGCCAAACTCCGCCGGCCAGTACTCCGCGTTCTGCAGGGCTCGCGGATTCTGCGCGCGCACCGCCTGCGTCAGGTCCTTGCAAAACTCCCAGCCGCCCGACCGGTTCATTGCCAGCAACATGCTGATCTCGTCGTAGCGGAAGCCGTCGGCGTGCAGTTCCTGCAGATGGCCCAGCGCATTGTTGCGCAGAAATCCGCGCACGTCCTGGTTCCACAGCGCGAACGAGAGCCCGCCGACAAAGCCCTGATCGGTGAAGTAGAGGCTTTGGTTGTTGTCGTAGTCGCCGCTCGCATCGGTGGGGACGGCGCGGTCCCAGAAGTAGAGGCTGTAGTCGTCGCCATGCAGCACGCCGTCCGGCGCGACTGCCTTTGGGACGGGGTAGTTCTGGCTCCATCCGCCCGCGTGGTTGTAGACCACATCGAAGACGACGGCAATGCCGTAGACATGGAGCAGATCGACCATCGCCCTCATCTGCGCCACCGCCGGGGTGATGTCGACCAGCGTCATGGGCGCGAAGCCCTTGGCGGCCAGCAGGCGGTTGATCGTCGCCAGATAACGCTTGAGGTCGGCCGCGTCGTAGACCGCGTAGTCGAACTCTGGCGAGTAGAGGTCCGCGCCCTGGTAGCCGAGGCCGGGATAGCCCTGCGAGGGCGAGTCCTCCATCTCGTAGAGGGGCAGCGGCTGAACGACGTTGACGCCGAGCGCGACCAGATACTCGATCTTCTCCACCACATCGAGAAAGGTCGAAGCGCGGCCCGGCGCGAGTGGCGCGTAGGTCCCGATGTGGAGTTGATAGAGGACCATGTCGGCGAAGCCCGGCGTGCGGAAGTTGGCGTCGTGCCACGGATAGGCATTGGCCGAGCGGATCACCACCGGGCAGATCGGAAACGGAGCTGCCGGATCGTTGGCCAGCTCGCGGGCGTAGGGGTCGCGCTTGATGCCGCTCGATCCCGCGCCGACGACGTAATAGATGTAAGTGTCGCCGTCGGCTGCCTCGGCGACAAATCCCGACCAGTAGCCGTTGTCGTCCTTGGCCATCAGCAGATCGGGCGTCTGGCCGGTGCGGCTGACACCGCCGAAGACGCCGTTCAGATAGACCGCGAGTGCGCGCGGCGCCCAGACGCGGAAGGTTGCGCCGCCGCCCGTCAGTCCCTGGTCCGAGACGAGCGTCGCGCCCATGGGCGTTGTTGCGGTACAGTTCGCCTGCGAGATCATGCGGTCTCCATCGCCTGCACTTCCATCTTCGCACCCGCCGACGGAATCTTGCTATTTTGAGACCCTGCGCGATTATTCTGAACCAGTCACGAGGAAGGAACTCCAGAGATGGCGGTTGCGAAGCTGACGGTTGAACTTTCGATCCCTCACGCGCAGTCGATCAAGGACCGGCGGCAGGTGGTGCGCTCGCTGAAGGACCATCTGCGCCACGGCTTCAATGTGTCGGTGGCGGAGCTGGACGACGCGAACCTGTGGAACCGGGCCACGCTGGGGGTGGTGGCGATCTCCGGCTCGACGGATTACCTGACGGGGCAGATGCGGGAGGTCGACGACGCGCTCGCTCGGCTGTGCAATGGGCTGGGGGCGGAGATCGTGGACTCGTGGGTGGAGATGCTGGCGGAGTAAGCGGCACTCCCTTTTGCTATCCTTTATTGTTCGATGAATTGGTTGCAGATGAGCGATGCCTGAACAACGAGCCAGAACGTACCACCGCAATCGCGTCGCCAGCACGTTCTCCGAAGAGATTGGGGCGATGCTGGAGGGCGAGCTCTCGGACCCTCGCATTGCGCCGGGCTATGTGACGGAGGTGGTGCTGGCGCCGGGCGGCAAGAGCGCGCGCGTCTTTGTCGCGGTGCATGGCAGCGAGGCGGAGGAGGAGTCCACGCTGGCCGGGTTGATGGCCGCGCGCGGCTACATCCGCTCGCAACTGAGGGAGCGGATGGGGGTGCGCCATGTGCCGGAGCTGACCTTTGCCATCGACCGCTCGGAGCGGCTGACCGGGCGCATGGACGAGCTGCTGGGGCGGCTGCGCAAGCGCGACCTGAAGCGCGAGGAGAAGGCCGCCAAGGAGGGAGTGCCGAGCGAGGGATGACTCTGGTAGCCTTGTCTGGCCCGTGCTTGTCCGGCTCATGAAGTCTTCGCTCGCGATGGATCTTCTTTGACTGAAACGCCACAACCCGCCGCTACAGGCGCAAGAACGCGCAATGCGGCAGCCGCGTGGGTGCGCGCCTGGGGGCAGCGCGTGTGCGGCGAATCGTGGTGTGAGGTGGTTGTGCTGCTGCTGGCGGCGGCCTTCCTGCTGTTTTATGGATTGGTGCCGATTCTGGGCGGCGATCAGATCGGACTGGTGGGCGCCGATGAGCCGCGCTACGCGCAGATTGCGCGCGAAATGCTGGAGGCGCACACGGAGACCTGCCAGGAACTCCACGCCAGGATGGTGCCGCGCAGCCTGCGCTTGAAGGACATCGAGAACTCCCTGCGCTGCCTGGATGGGGGAACGGTGACGCCGATCCTGTACGGGCATCCCTGGCTGGAGAAGCCGGCGTTGTACTACTGGCGCGCGATGAGCTCGTTCAAGGAGTTCGGCGTCTCGGACTGGGCGGCGCGGGTGCCCTCGGCCTCCGGCGCGTTTCTGCTGATCCTGATGATCTTTGTGCACATGCGCCGCTTTCGGCCCGGAGGACAACTGGATGCGGCGCTGATCACCGCGTCGTCGGTTGCGATCATCGGCTTTGCGCGCGGGGCGTCGACAGACATGCAGATGGCCGCGCCGCTGTGCATCGGGATGCTGGGCTGGTACGCTTGGTACGAGACGGGGTTGAAGTTCTGGCTCTTCGACCTGTACTTCTTCGGCGCGGCGGCGACGCTGGCCAAGGGGCCGATCGCGCCGTTCCTGGCGCTGTGCATCATCCTGCTGTTTGTGGGGCTGCGGCGGGAGTGGTCGGCGCTGCGGCGCACCATCTGGGTTCCCGGCGTGCTTCTGTACCTGGCGATGGTGCTGCCCTGGTACATCGCGGTGCAGCGGGAGAACCCGACGTTCGTGGAGCAGTTCTTCGTCGAGCACAACCTGGAACGCTTTGCCACCAACCTCTACCAGCACCGTCAGCCGGTCTGGTACTACCTGGCAGTGGCGCTGGTGGGCCTGATGCCGTGGACGGTGATCGCCATCCGCGCGCTGGTGGCGGCGATCAGCGCGTCCGTCGACGAGTGGAAGGTGCGCCTGAATCCGAAGTGCTACCTGGGGCTGCCGCGCACCGGCGACGCCTTTCCCGAGTTTCTTGTGCTGTGGGCGCTGTTTCCCATCGTCTTCTTCACCTGCTCCAAGTCGAAGCTGCCGGGATACATTCTGCCGGCGATTCCTCCGCTCACCATTCTGACCGGCGACTATCTGAACCGCATCCGGCGCGCGGGGCTGCCGCGGTGGCTGCTGTGGTCTCATGCGGCGGCCTGCGCGCTGGTGGCGTTCGTGATTGTGCTGGCGCCGCAGCACATGGTGTACGACACGCTGGTGCCGCCGGCCAGATGGCTTGCCATCGCCAGCGCGGCGGCGCTGCTTGTGTTCTTCGCCGTGGTCAAGACGATCCGCCTGGGAGGCATTGTGCAGGTGCGCAACGCCACGCTGTTTCCTGTGCTGGCCGCGCTGGTGTTTCTGCTCGGCTTCCATGGCCATGACCTGGACCTGAACTATTCGGCCCGGCCGCTGGCGCGCGAGATGCAGCAGAAGGCGCCGGAGGTGCATCTGGTCGCGGTCCAGGACGTCAAGCGCGACATGGTCTATGGCCTCGCCTTCTATCGCAACGAGCAGCCCATCGAATACGCAGTGGACGGCGTCCCCGCGGGCGAGCATCTGCTGGTGGTTCCAGCCAAAGACACACCCACGCTGGAACCTCTGCTGGCCGGCCGCGTATACCAGCAGATCATCGAATACCCGGAGCGGGGCTTGCAGGTGTACAAGGTCTATGCCAAGCCATAGGCCTGCGAAGTTATTTCCTGTGCGCGGTGTACGGATTATCCGCGACTCCTATAAGCTCGTCCAGTAGCTGATTTGGAGGATATTGTGCTCGACGTTCACTTACCCCACGGAAAGCTGCTCGGCGTCAGGGATTTCTTTTTGCATCTCTGTATCATCACCATCGGTTTGCTCATCGCTCTGAGCCTGGAGGGTTTGGTGGAGCATGAGCTTCATCGTCATCTGGCCCGCGAGGCTGAGGCTGGCCTGCGCGCCGAGATCGCCAATAACGAGCATGAAATGGGTCACCGACGCCAACAGATCAAGGATGGCCACAAGCAACTGGAAGCTGACGTGAAGGCTCTGGCGGAGATGCGGGCACATCCCCACGCCAAAAGAGGCCCAATGAGTTTAGGGTACGGCATGGAAGGCTTTGACGATATGTCCTGGAAGACCGCGCAGAGCACCGGCGCCCTTGCCTATATGCCCTACAAGGATGCCAAGGCCTTCTCTGACATCTATGTTATGCAGGACCTGATATTCAAGACCGTTATGCAATATGTAGATGATATGGGCAACGCGACCTCCCTCTTCATCTCCCATCCCGACGACTGGGTTCCATCTCCCGCGCAGATTGATATAGAGACGGATCGCATCGGCAGGTTGCAGTTTCGTCTGATAGTGCTAAGTTCCGAGGTTGACGAACTGGACAAGAACTACAAAGAATTCGAGTCCGAGCACAAGTAGAGTTTTGGCCGGTAGCCGATCAGAATGGGCCGGGTACCGGGTACTGAGTTTGGATGGAGAGTTGAAGCCGTATCGGGAAGTGGAGAATCATGGCTAGCGTGCCGGTTGCGTCCGAGATCGAAGTACTCGATGTGCGGCACTTCTCCGCGCGCCAACTACGCCCCCTGCTGGAGTGCGAGGCTGACGCATGGCGCGACCGTCTGCGCTGGGACTACCGAAGCTCGACCGATCTGCTGCTGCAGTATCTGGAATCGCGCATCCTGCAAGGTTTTGTGGCGCTCGACCAGGGCCGCGTCTGCGGCTACACGTTCTGCGTGTATGAGGGGACCAAGGCGGTGATCGGCGACGCATTCGCCACAGGCCACAGGATGATGAGCGACGCCGATGCGACGCGCGCGCTGCTGGTGCCCATGCTGGAGCTGCTGCGGCACACGCCGGGGGTCGATCGCGTGGAGGCGCAGCTTCTGCTGTTCAACGCGGGCGAATTTGCCGACCTCTTTGCCGGGCCGGAGTTCACGCTGTATCCGCGACTCTTTCTGGAGTGCGATCTTGGCGCGCATGACCCGACAAAGCTGAGGAATGCGCTGGCGGCGGATGCGGTCGCGACTGATCTGTCTGGCGTTGGGCCGGAGCTGGCGTTGTCGCTATGGACGCCAGCGGACTACCAGGCCGCGGCCGAGCTGATCCATGCCTGCTATGTGGGCCACGCCGACGCGCAGATCAACGACCAGTACCGCTCGCTGCACGGCTCGCTGCGCTTTCTGCACAACATTGTGCGCTTTCCCGGATGCGGCATCTTTGAGCCGGGCTTCTCCTGGATGCTGCGCGAGAGGCAAAGCGGCGCGCTGGCGGGCATGGTGTTGTGTTCGCGGGTGGGCGCGAAAGTGGCGCACATCACTCAGCTCTGTGTTGCGCAGGCGTATCGCGGCCGCGGGCTTGGCCGCTTGCTGCTGGTCCACAGCGCGAAGAGCCTGCTGGGTGCCGGCTTCGAGGCCATCACGCTCACCGTGACCGAAGGCAATCTGCAGGCGGTGAGGCTGTATGAGCGGTTCGGATTTACGCAGAGGCACCGCTTCGACGCGATGGTGCTGGAACCGCAATTCAAGCGGCGATGAGTTCTGTGCGGGATTGCCGCCTGCTCCAGCACATGAGCCAGACCAGGAGGCAGAGCGCGCAGGCGCCGGCGGTGTCCAGCAGAACATCGTAGGGCGAGCCGGTGCGGCTGGGGATGAAGCTCTGGTGGTACTCGTCGCAACTGGCAACGATGGCGGTCGAGACGATGGCGAGCAAGGTGGAGTTGAGTCGCCATGAGCGCAGCGAACTCGGCGTACGCAGGTCGAGCGTGTGCAGCCACGCGCGGAGAAAGGTGAAGGCCACCAGGCCGTAGCCGACAAAGTGGCCGGTCTTGCGCAGGTAGTGGTGGTAGAGGTCCCATGAGCTGTCCCGGATGGGGCCAAACCATCGCTCCAGGATGGGCCGCAGAATACTGCTGGTGTTCTTCGCGGAAAAGAGGTCCGTGGACTCGACGCAGATGATTGCGACGGCGATCACGACCGGAGTCCACACGCTGAAAGCCCAGCGCCAGTTTGCACGGGGAGGTGGCGACGGGGGCAATGGCTGATAGAAGAAGACTGAACGCATCTACCTGTACTTTCAGCAAAACAGAATTGCGAATTCTTTTGCGATCTACTCTGCGTGGTAGTTGGGGGCCTCGCGGGTGATGATGACGTCGTGGACATGGCTCTCGCGCAGGCCGGCGTTGGAGATGCGAATGAAGCGGGCGTTGGCCTGCAACTCCGCGATGGTGGCGCAGCCCAGGTATCCCATGCCG
>Ga0074045_10005071_pt1 | contig 11562 bp, 9 predicted proteins | sample BogForMeECP23OM2_FD_94442 | JGI IMG/M metagenome (GOLD analysis project Ga0074045, IMG submission 94442) | Bog forest soil microbial communities from Calvert Island, British Columbia, Canada - Bog Forest MetaG ECP23OM2 | ecosystem: Environmental > Terrestrial > Soil > Wetlands ...
ACCTCCCGGATCGGCTCGGTCGAGCAGCATCGTCCGCTGCCCGTCGCCCGTCGTCTCGTGCTGGGCCTCGGTCTGTGGGTCCGCGAGTCCGAGCTCCCCCTCATTCAGCAAGTCGTCGTCGAAGAAGTCATAGGACTCTTCTTCTACCGGCACCGCGGAGCCTCCGGGGGCAATCGCCGTGGCGGTGGATGCCACCGGCGCACGCGCCGGCCCCGGGGACGCAGGGGTTGCAGCGGGTGCGGCCTGCGGCACGGGCTGCGGGCTCTTTGCGAGCAGACCGTTCACGGTGTCGACGAGTGCCTGCGCCTCGAACGGCTTCGTGATGTGACCGTCCGCGCCGACGCGTCGAGCGCGTTCCTCGTCGAACGCTTCGAACGTTCCGGTGAGGAGCAGAACCGGAATGTGTCGGAAGGCCGGATCGGATTTGATCGCCTCGCAGACCTCATAACCGTTCTTGCCGGGCATGACGACATCTGCGAGCACGATGTCGGGGTGCGCCGAACGAACTTGGGCGATGGCGTCGTCTCCGTTGTCGACCGTGAGCAGGGAAACGTCCTCGTTCGCGAAGGAGAGTCCGACGACCTTCTGGATCGTCACGCTATCGTCCGCAAGCAGCAAGGTCTTGGGCATGATCCCCCCGGCGGCGCTCGGGTCCCGGCGCCGATTCCACCACACTTCGCGTGTATTATCGTCGGCAAGCGCTCCGAGATTGAATGCTTTCTTTCGTTCCGCCTCAAGGGGCAGGTTCGCCGGCCGCGGCCAAGGGGCGCTTTGCGCCAGATCAAGTCACCCCGGGGTGACTCCGATACGCAGGAAATCCGGGGCCGCTCCCAAGGGCCCCTCGGAGCCCTTCGTGATGATCCTGCGCTCCTCTGCTGCCTCGGACGTCGGCCGCCGCCGGCGCATCAACGAGGACCGCTATGCCCTCGTGCCGGATCTCGGCCTTTTCCTCGTTGCGGACGGGATGGGGGGGCACACGGCGGGTCAGGTGGCCAGTGCCCTCGCGACCGAGGCCGTGATGCGTTGCGTGCGCGGGGCAGGGCCCGGCAAGGGCAGCCTCGCGGAGTGCCTGCGGGAGGCCGTCTTCGCCGCGAACCTCGAGGTCTTCCAGACCGCCCAGGAGCGACCCGAACTCTCCGGCATGGGCACAACGCTCGTGACGATGCTCTTTGCGGGGGGGCGTGCGGCGCTGGCTCATGTCGGCGACAGCCGGGCTTATCTCGTGCGCCGCGGGCGGATTCGCCAGCTGACCGACGACCATTCCCTGGTGGGCGAACTCCAGCGCCGGGGCGAGCTCAGCGCCGATGCCGCCCGGGATCATCCGCACCGGCACGTCTTGACGCGCGCGCTAGGTGTGCGGCGTGCCGTGCAGCCCGACCTTGCCGAGCTCGAGATTGCAGGAGATGACGTCTTCGTACTGTGCACCGATGGTCTCACGACCCACGTGCGCGACGAGGAAATCGCAAAGGCCGTGGCGGGGGAGGATCCTGCGGAAACCGCCCAAGCGCTGGTGGCTCTCGCCAATGCGCGAGGGGGCGAAGACAACGTGACCGTTGCGATCGTTCGCTGCGATGGCGAAGCAGAGGGCTCGCCCATTTTCTCTGCGGTCTCTTAGCGCTCCGTCATGCCTTTCAGCTTCGAGCGCAGACGCAGGACCGCCTTTGTGTGGATCTGGCAGACCCGGGACTCAGTGATGCCAAGGATCGAGCCGATTTCCTTCATATTGAGGTCTTCGTAGTAGTAGAGCGACACCACGAGCCGCTCCTTCTCCGGCAACGTGGCGATCGTGTCGCCAATGATCTCCTTCATTTCCTGGAGCTTCAGGGACGCAAACGGATTCTCGGAGTGCACGTCCTCAACGATGTCCGCGAAGCTTCCGTTGCGGTCCCCGTCCGGGCTCGAACCGCGAATCTCTTCCAGGTTCACCAGCGAGATGCCGCGCACCTGGTTCAAGAGCTCGTGGAACTTGTCGATCTGAAGACCCAGCGAATCCGCGACCTCCTCTTCGCTCGCGGATCGGCCAAGCCGCTGCTCCACCTCTCCGTAGGCGCGCTCGAGACGACGACTCTTCTGGCGCACGCTGCGAGGCACCCAGTCGAGCGATCGAAGCTGGTCGAGGATCGCCCCCTTGATTCTGAACTCGGCGTAGGTCTTGAACTTGCAGTTCTTGTCGGGGTCGTACTTCTCGATCGCGTCCATCAGGCCGATGACGCCGGTGTTGTGAAGGTCGTCAAGGTCGATGTGCGAGGGAAGCCGGACGGCGATGCGGTTCACGATGTAGCGGATCAGGGGCGTGTGCTCGAGGACGATCTGTTCTTTGAGGTTCGGCGGGACCTCGGTGTTGCTCTCCTTCAGCTCGCGCAGCAACGTCTCCATGGATTGTTCCCCCTGTTTCAGTTCATCTGCCATCGGCTTGCCTGCGTCCTGCCGGCAGAAGCACGCCCCATGCCAAAGCTCCGGCTGCCTGGTCGTCAGGGCTCGGCGAGCTGTCCTGGATATGCGTAAGGATTCAGAAGCACGCGAGTTTCCGGAGACTCGGGCTGCCCGCCGAGCGGCAGAGAAAGTGCGGGCTCGCATGCAGCCGACTGCGGCGGCAAGGCGGCCTGTCCGCAGGAGCGTCAGCGTTCCGACGCGATCGTCGGGATGGCGTTACAGATCGGTTCTCGCTGGAGTGGGGCGGGGAGGAGGGGCGGACTCACACCTCGGGCGCGTCGAGGCCCTTCTTTTTCATCTTTTCCAGCAGGGTGGTGCGATTCAGACCCAGGAGCTGCGCGGCGCGGTTCTTGTTCCAGTGCGTATGTTCGAGTGCCTGTCGGATGATGTCCGTCTCGAAGCGGTCGACGACCTCGTTAAACGGCAGGCCGCTCGCCGGCACATGCGGAGCAGCGAAGGCAGGTTCGGAAACCCTTTCCCGGATCGACCGCGGCAGGTCCTCCACGGCGATCTCCCCTTCGCCGCGCAGGATCGCGAGTCGCTCCATCAGGTTCTCGAGCTCGCGGACGTTGCCCGGCCAATCGTATCCGCACAACCGGTCGACCGTCTCCGCGGTGATCCCCACCTGCTTCGCCTTGCCTTGGTTCACCCGTGCGAGGAAATGGTGAATGAGAAGCGGCACGTCGTCCGAGCGCTCGCGCAGGGGAGGCATCTCGATCGGTATGACGTTTAAGCGGTAGAACAGATCTTCCCGGAAGCGTCGCTCGCGGATCGCTTGCTCGAGGTTCTGGTTCGTCGCGGCGATCACGCGAACGTTCACCCGCACGGTCTTGGACGAGCCGACGGGCTCGAAGCTGCGGTCCTGGAGAACGCGCAGCATCTTCACCTGGAGGTTCGAGCTCATGTCGCCGATCTCGTCGAGGAAGATGCTCCCGCCGTTTGCGAGGGAAAAGCGGCCCTCTCGGTGGGCAAAGGCGTTGGTGAAGGCTCCCCGCATATGCCCAAAGAGCTCGCTTTCGAGGAGCTCCTCGGGAATCGCGCCGCAGTTTACGGTCACCAGCATGCGGTCTGCGCGGCGGCTGTTGAAGTGGAGGGCTCGCGCAATGAGCTCCTTCCCGGTCCCGCTCTCACCTGTGATGAGCACGGTACTTTCCGTGTCTGCGACCTTCTCCACGGTATCCAGCACGCGCCGCAGCGCGGCGCTTGTGCCCACCACGTTCTCGAAGCGATAGCGCGAGCGGAGTTGGTTCTGGAGCAGGCGGTTTTCGGCCTTGAGCCGCCCGTGCTCGATCGCCTGTTCCACGAGCCGCCGCACCACATCCAGGTGGCTCTGGTCGAAGGGCTTCTCGAGGTACCAGAAGGCCCCGGCCCGGAGCGCTTCGACCGAGTGCTCGGCGCTGCCATAGCCAGTGATCACGATGCAGGGCAGGTCGGGCTCGAGGTCCTTCAATTGGCGCACGAGCTCGATGCCGTTGATTCCCGGCATCCGAACGTCGCACAGGACGAGGTCGACGGATTGGCCGGAAACGAGGGCCAAGGCCTCGCTCGCGTCGCGGGCCAGCGAAACCGTGAGCCCCATGCGCGAGAGAATGCGCTCTAGGGCCCGACGGTAGAGTTCCTCATCGTCGACGATGAGAACATGCGCTTTTCGCAGCTTCGAAACCTCCGCGCAGCGGAGGGGGGCCCGCGCAGTGTAGGGACTTCGGTCCGCGGTTCAAGCGGGGGTGGTACCCACTCAAGGGTCCCGATTCCGGGACCGATAAGAAGGCCGTGGACCCCCAGCTGGCTGCCGCCGGGCTGCCCCCGGCCGAGGCACGAGACCCTCGCGCCGATCCCACTTCCCCGCGGCCCGATGAGCTGCGGAGCCTCGTCCTGCTGGTCGACGATGAGCCGCTCATGCTGCGGGCGCTCCGCCGAATCCTCCGGGCCGATGGCCATAAGCTGGCCCTCGCCGAGGACGCCGCGGCTGCCGAGACGACGCTCCTCGATCCCGATCTCGAGGTGGTTCTGCTCGACCTCGTGATGCGTGGGGTGTCGGGTCTTGAGCTTCTGGATCGGATCAAGCGCGACCGACCCGATGTGGAAGTCGTGGTGATGACGGGGCACGCGAGCGTGGAGAGCGCAGTCGGCTGCATGCGGCGCGGTGCGTTCGACTACCTTGCGAAACCCTTCGAGGATGCGCATCGCGTGCGCACCACTGTGCGCAAGGCACTCGAACGCCATCGCCTCGTGAAGCGAAATCGAGAGCTCGAGCAGGAGCTGAGCAGCCGGGGCGCCGCGCCCGAACTCGTGGGGGCCTCGCCCAGGATGCGCGCCCTCGCCCGAACGATCCAGAGCCTCCGACACAACGAGAGCCACGTGCTCATCCAAGGCGAGAGCGGGACCGGCAAAGAACTGGTCGCGCGCGCGATCCATGCCTCAAGCGTTCGCGCCAGCGGCCCGTTTGTGCCGGTGGACTGCGGCGCCCTGCCGGAGACCATCATCGAAAGCGAACTGTTTGGGCACGAGCGAGGGGCCTTCACCGGTGCCGTCGGGGCGTCTCCAGGCCTGTTTCGCATGGCGGACCGAGGCACGCTCTTTCTCGACGAGATCGGTGAAATCCCGGGCACCGTCCAAGCCAAGCTCCTGCGTGCGCTGCAGCACAAGGAGGTGCGCCCAGTCGGGGCTTCGGGGTCAGTGCCCGTCGACCTGCGTGTCATCTCCGCCACGCATCGTGACCTTTCGGCGATGGTCGAAGCACAGCAGTTTCGTACGGACCTTTTCTACCGGCTGCACGTCGTGCGTGTCGAGATCCCGCCGCTGCGTGAGCGGCGCGAGGATGTGCCCCTTCTCGTGCACCATTTTCTCGCCAAACACGGCGGCGCGAGCACGCAGATCGAGGGGATCGACGACGATGCCCTGGAGTTGCTTGTCATGCACGAGTGGCCGGGCAACGTACGCGAGCTCGAAAACGTGATGGAGTCCGCTCTGGCGCTTGCTCGCGGACCCCGCCTGCGCGCCGGTGATCTCCCCCTCGCGCGACGCCGCGCGCCGGGGGCCACCGCGCGGGTGCCGCTGGATGTGCCGCTCTCGCTCGAAGCCTATGAACGCTGCGCCCTTGCCCGCGCCCTCGACGAGGCCAGCGGCGACGCGGCCCAGGCGGCGCGCAGGCTCGGCATCGGACGCAGTACGTTCTATCGGAAGCTTGCCAAACACGGCCTGCGCAGCGCTGACTGATCGGTTCTGTTGGAGCGTTCTCCAAAATTCGGTAGATTTGAGCTGCCCCCTGAGTGTTTCGCCAGTCGCGGCAGCTTCGCTGCGAAGGGGGTCCTTTGCTGACCCAAAGCGAACCCGTGGTTCACGTCCTGATCGCTCAGGCCGCGCGAGGGGCAGGCCCCCTCGCCCAGACGGCGGCGATTCTGGGCCGCCTCGGCGCAGACGTGCGAGTCGCTTCGGTCGAGACTGGCGCTGCTTGTCTTGAGCGGGTCCGTGCCGGGGGGATCGACCTGGTCGTGCTCGACCTCGGTCTCGGCGCCGAGGCGAGGGAGCTTCTCTCTGCGCTCCGTGGTGTCGGGCCGCCCGTTGTCGCCGTGACGCCCGAGCCGGGAACCGACGTCGTGCGAGACGCGTTCTTGCTCGGAGCCGCGGAGTGCGTGATTGCGGGACCCGAATATGCGCGTGTGCTGCCGGTCGTCGTGCTCGAGCAGATCCGGCGCTGGCGCGCGCTCTTGGAGCGCGGTGCAGTCGAGCAGCGCTTGCGGAGACTTGAGCATCTGAATGACGCCATCGTGCAAGCGATCCCTGCCGCGCTTGCCGTGCTCGGTCCCGATGGAAGGGTGGTGGGTGTGAACCCAGAGTTTGCACGCGCCTTCGGTGTCGATGCGACACGGGCCTCGGGTGCGTCGCTCGAAGAGATCTTGCCCGCGGGGCTTCTGCCGCGAGAGCGGCTGTTGGGGCTCTTGCGCGAAGCCACGGTCCGCGAAGTTGAGCTCCGGGTCTCGACCCCGGTCCCGGGCAGTGGTACGGCAACCCGCAGCTTCGACGTTCGTCTGGCGAGGCTTGACGACGAGGGACGCCTGCTGCTCGTGCTCTGGGACGTCACCGAAGCCGAACAGCTCAACCGTCGCCTCGCCGAGCTCAAGCGGTACAACGAGAACATCATCCAGAACATGAATAGCGCGCTCCTCGTCGTGGACCGCGAGGGGCGCATCGCATTCGCCAATCCCACGGCGGAGGGCATCCTGCGCGGGAAGCTCGCGGAGCTGCGTGGCCGCTCCATCTGGGAATGGCTTTCCGACACGCCTCGCGGTCGTGAGCTCCTTGAGCGAACGCTGCGCGAAGGGGTCCGTTTCCGCGGCGCCGAAACCGTGATCACGCATCCGTCGGGCCAAGTCGTCCCGATCGGTATCTCCTGCGCGCCTTTGCAGGGTGCCAACGGTCGCCGCGTCGGTGCGGTGGCCATCTTCCAGGACTTGTCCGAGATCAAGGAGCTGCAGCGCCACGTCTCGCAGACCGAGCGGATGGCCTCGATCGGTCAACTCGCAGCGGGCGTGGCGCACGAGATCAACAATCCGATGGGCTTCATCCACGCCAATCTCTGTCAGATGGCGGAGTACCTCTCGGACCTCCGGCGCCTCTGGGAACGCGTGGGTGACCTCCAAGCTGCCATCGCGACAGGGCGAGCCGATCAGATTCACGCCCAGTCCGAGAAACTGGCGGCGCTCTCTGCGGAGGTCGATTCGGACTTTGTTTTCTCAGATTTTGCGAAGGCGTTGCGCGAGTCCCAGGAGGGTTCCGAGCGCATCCGCCACATCGTTCAGGACCTTCGCCAGTTTTCACGCAACGACTCCGGGGACCGCACCCTGGCTGACGTCACGGACTGCCTTGATTCCACGGCCAACATCGTGGGAACGATGATGAAACACACCGTGGTGCTGCGAAAGGAATACGAGGAGCTCCCCCGCATCCGCTGCTATCCGATGCAGATCAAGCAGGTCTTCATGAACTTGCTCGTGAATGCCTTCCAGGCGATCCAGGAGCGCGTGGGGTCGAGTGGTGAGACGGGCGAGATCCGTCTCGAGACACACCGCCGGTCGGGAGGCATCGTGGTCGTGGTGAGCGACACCGGAATCGGGATTCCACCCGAGAACCTGCCGCGGATCTTCGATCCGTTCTTCACTACGAAGGAAGTGGGGATCGGAATGGGCCTTGGCCTCTCGACCTCGTTCAGTATCGTGCAGCGCCACGGTGGTGCGCTGCGCGTAGAAAGCAAGCCAGGCGTTGGCTCCCGGTTCGAGGTCTTTCTGCCTCTCACAAGCGGCGATTCCACTCCGCAGCCGGCGGCATGAGCACGCCCGCAGGATCGCGACCCGGCGCTTCGCAAGTCCGCGGCGTGGTGCTTGTCGTCGACGACGAGACCCGCATTCTGTCTGCCCTGCGCCGATCGCTACGCCGCGAGGGTTATGAGATTCTGACGGCTGAAACTCCGGCCGAGGCGCTCTCGATCCTCGAGGCGCGGAGCGTCGACGTGATTCTCTCCGACCACAAGATGCCGGGGATGAACGGCCTCGAGTTTCTGGCGCTCGCGGCCATCCGCAGGCCGCAGGCGGCCCGGCTCCTCATCACGGGCTGGACGGCGGAGGTGCCAGCCCGCGATCTCGATGCGCTCGGAATCCGGGCGTTGCTCGCGAAGCCATGGGACGACGCGGAGCTCAAAGCCGCGGTGCGAAGTGCGCTCGGCCGTTAGTCAGGAGAGTCTGCTCAAGTACTCAAGATCCGTCTTTTGAGAGTTCTTCGCGCCGACCGTAAGGATTCGGTAGCGCCGCACCTCACCACGCTGGTAGTAGATCCGTCCCTTGCCTGCAAACCCCAGCTCGAAAATCGCCAAGTGCGGGGGCAAGCCGCCCACCTTTCTTCGAATAGCCGCGGTGTCGGGTTCATCGGAGAGGCGCTTTAGAGCTTCTTCGGCCTTGAGCTTCATCGTCTCGTCCCGTAGCTCGACGAGGTTCTCGATGGCGCGATCGTCGATTTCGAGGTTCTTGTAGAGCGTGCGAAGGCGCCGGCCGAGGTGCTCGGCCTCGCGCGCGCGCCCGCCCGTATTCGACTCCTTGGCCGCGCGCTTCAACCTGGCTTCTAAGGTCTGGATCTCCTCATCGCGGCGCGATACGTCGCCAAGCGCCTCGTCGAGCATCTCCTCGAGCGTCCGGCGCTCGCGGTCGAGCTCCACGCTCTTGACCGCTTGCGCCCGCAGTTCCTGCTCCCGGTGCTCGACGGTGGCGAGCTTCTGTTGGAGCGCGGCGCGCTCGGTCTGCAGCTCGCGGATCTCCTCTTGCTGAAACTCCTCGGCCGGCTCGACCTCGGACAGGCGCCGCTGTACTTCGAGGAGTTCGTGCTCGATCTGCATGACCCGGGAGGCGGTGGCGTCCCGCGCGGCGACAGCTGCGGCAATCCGCTCGGCTTCGCGCCGCGCAGCGGTGCGGGTGTACGCAAAGAGGGCCCAGAGCAGGACAGCGGCGTATCCGATCAGGATCACGTTTGAGAGAACCGCGTTCGTTGGCAGGTTGACCGTGACCTCCGGCGTGGCCGGCAAAAGGCGCGCCGCCGCCGGACCACTCCCTGCCTCCGAGAGAATGGAACGCCCTCCCACGTAGAGCGGGGTAAGACCATCCGCCGCCATCACCAAGACGCTGACCCGCACCCCGCCCCAGCGGACCCAAGGGGACTGGAGGACAGCGCGATCGATTCGTTGCTGAAGCTGCGTCGCAAGGGGACCTATGAAGGGATCCACGCGGACGGCCTCGGCAACGGAGCGCTGGAAGTGCCACAAGAGGAGGCGCTCCGTCACCCTCACAGTCGTCACGGTGAGCAGCACGAAGGCAAAAATCGCGAGGTAAATCAGGCGAAAGTCCGCGAAGCTGGTCCAGGCACGAAGCGTCGTGACAAGGCGGGGAAAAGGCTTTCCTTCCTTCGGAAGAAAGACGGCCATTGGGACGCGAAGGTAACGCCAGAAGGGCCCTTCGGCTCGCACAGTTCTTGCACTGCGCCACACCCTATGGACCCCGTGGAGACCTTCCAGATCGCTCGCGGCGGATGCCGCGCACGGTTTGAAAGCTGGGTCGAGCTGCAGGCCGGCGGTGCGCGGCGTCGCGCGGCCGCCCGGGACCTCTCTGTCCGGGGGATGGGGCTCGCCGTCCCGGGGCCCCTTCCAGAGCGCCAAAGCGCGGTCTTGTCCGAGTTCGCCCTTCCCGGCATCACCCTTCCTCTGGCCCTGGAGGGTGTCGTGGTGTGGACCAACCCCTGCTCCTCGCGCATCGGTATCCGCTTCGTGGGGGTCGATCCGGGGTTGGCGGAGCTGCTCGAGAGCTACGTTGCCGGGCGGCTTTAGCGCGCCTCGCTAGATTCCCTCGCCGTGCGCGTCTTCGACCTCGATCGGGACATGAGCGACGTCATCCCGACCGGGACGACGCGCGACTCCCAGCACCTCTTCGAACGCATGACGGAGCGGACACTAGCGCTGGCCGAGGCCGCGCCCGGGCGGCGTGTTCTCGACGTGGCGAGCGGCTTCGGCCAGGACGCGCAGGCTCTTGCAAGCAGGGGTGCCTGGGTCGTCGGGGCGGAGCCCTCCGGTCGGATGCTCGGCTGGGCGAGGCTCCAAAGCGCGGGTCTCTCTTCCCCGCAGCCCGCCTGGGTCCAGGCCTGGTCTCACCGGCTTCCCTTCGCCGACGCCAGTTTCGACGCGGTGGTCTGCAAAGGAGCGATCGACCACTTCGACCGACCTGAGGCGGCGATCGCCGAGATGGCGCGGGTGGTGCATCGGGAAGGCCGCGTGGTGCTTGCCATCGCGAACTTCGAGTCCCTGGCCTGCCGCGTTGTGCGCGCAATGGACGCCGTTCGTGAGGGCTGGCTGGCACGACCCATGCGCCGGGGACGTCGCCACTACGATGTGCCGGCAGACCACTTCACGCGCTACGAGATCGATCTCATGCGGGAGCAGGCCTCGCGCTTTCTCGAGCTCGAGCGTTGCGAGGGTGTGTCGCTCGCATGGGGGATTCCCGCATGGACCCGCGCCGTGGAGCGTCTCCCGAAGGCCACGGCGGCGCGTGCGCTTCAGTTGCTGAGCGTCGTTGCGCGCCGCGTGCCGTCACTCGCAGACGTGGTTCTGCTGGTTGGTCGGCCCCGGGCTCGGCGGGCCTCCACGATCTCGCGGTAGACGGAGGCCGTCGCCTCCGCCACGCGCGGCCACGAAAACGCCGCCTCGATCCGCGGGCGCGCCCGAGCGCTGAGCCTCGCGCGCGCTTCCGGCGCAGCGAGGAGCTCTGCAATCGCTTTGGCGAGAGCCTCCGCGTCGGCGGGAGGGACGAGTGTTCCCGCGTCGCCCACCGCCATCACCTCTGGCAGTGCACCGGCCGCGCTTGCCACAACCGGGGTGCCGCACGCCATCGCCTCCACGGCGGGAAGTCCGAAACCTTCGTAGAGCGAAGGCACCACGACCAGCGTGGCGCGGGCGTAGAGCTGAACGAGTTCGGTGCTCGAGACGCGGCCGACCACATGCAGTCGGTCTGCGCAGCCGATCGCGCGCGCGAGCCTGCGACCCTCGTGCTCTGCGTGGTCCTCATCGACCAGCGTGAGCGTCACGTCGTGAGGGAGGCGGGCGAGCGCGCGGATCAGCGTTGCGACGCCCTTGTTCGGATCCGAGGCCCGGGCGACGCACAGGAGCTCACTCGTGCTTCGGGCGACCGCAGGCTGCGGCCGGAACCACTCGGTGTCGATCCCGTTCCAGACCATGCGCAGGCGCTCCGGTCTGACCCGGAAGTCACGGCGGATTTGCGCCGCGCTCGTGCGTGAGGAGGTGAGAACTGCGTCGAGGCGTCGCGCCACGAAGGCCTGCATACCCACGGGATAGAACTCCATGGTGCCAAGGGCCTCACGAAGTGTGCGGTCCCGGGCAAAGGACGAGCGACGGTCCACGGAGAGCGGATGATGGACCGTCGTCACCACCGGAAGTCCCACGGCTCGCACCGCAAGAAGCCCGTAGCCAAGGGACTGGATGTCGTGAACCACGTCAAAAGCCGCGCCTTCGCGCAGCGTCGAAACAAGGGAGCGAAACGCACGCACGCTGAACGCGAAGGGTTCCGGCAAGAAGCCAAACCA
>Ga0074045_10005072_pt1 | contig 11562 bp, 12 predicted proteins | sample BogForMeECP23OM2_FD_94442 | JGI IMG/M metagenome (GOLD analysis project Ga0074045, IMG submission 94442) | Bog forest soil microbial communities from Calvert Island, British Columbia, Canada - Bog Forest MetaG ECP23OM2 | ecosystem: Environmental > Terrestrial > Soil > Wetlands ...
AGCAAAACTTTGGAGCCGGTCAACTGATAGACCAGCCAGCCTTGGGCAGTGGCCTGCATCCATGTCCCGATGAGCGATACGAGCTGGCCGACAAAGAACAACCTAAAATTGCGATGCTTCAACGCGGCGAAGGTGTCGCGCCAAGTCGCGCCGCCCAAGCGCCGGGGGTGCCCGGTGACCTCTTGTGGGTCACTGGCAACTTGTGCGGGTGGGTCGGTTTGTTGAGCAGGCATCGACGTCGATGGCGAAATACTACGAAGTCGCAGTGCCCTAATCGAGTCTCAGGATGGAGACGCCTGCAAACTTTTCCAAGGGACGATGCTATCATTATCCGTTGATTTTACGGCCTGTAAAATAAAGGCTGAAACCACGACCTGACCCAACCCGCAGCCGGTGAGCGATTCACTTCCGGTTGTCGCAACAGCCACCAAAATCACCAGAGTCAGCACCAGTTGGCCATCCCGGTTCCGCTTTCACGGTTGACATCACTACCGGTTACGTCATTCGCGGAGCGCGTGCTGCTGTGAGATTAAGGAATGCCCGGCTGGCAAGATTTCTTCAATGACATATCGGTCGGGATCGTCGCCAAACTTTTTGTCTCCTAACTGCATCAGCCGTTCTTTGACCAGTTCTTGAACGATTTCTGCCGAACATCCGCACTGGCGCACGGTTGGCCGCACTCCAAAATACAGCATATCCCGAAGGCGGATTAGTGCTACCAGTTTGTCGTTATCTATCATTTGTTATCCAGTGGCCAGAAGGGGAGAGGCAAGGGATTTCATTGTAAAAGGAACTGGACTCGGCCAGGTGCCGACCGAATTGCGGCTTCCAACCGCGCCAGCGCATCTGGCGGTCATTCGTTGATGCCTCCATGGTGCCACCCATCATCAGTGTCCGCAAAAGGAGCGCCGTAGCGCCCCGTGGGCTGCACCAGAGGATTCGCCGCGCCGGGGGATGTCACTTGCGGGCGGGAGGCTAGGAGTTGGAGTGAAACGGTTCTGTCGGCGATAGTGTCGGTGGCGACCAACTCCAAAGACAACTCGTCGAAAGATTTTAGAAGGCGTGACATGATGACTCCAATTTTTGCTTCATTCTTCCGCGTTGGATCGACTGATTAGCCGCCTCTGAGGTCGGTCACTGGAATCGTGAAATTCATTCGCGGGTTGGCAAATGCGCCCAGAATCTGCATGTTTTTAAGATGGCGGTTGAAGCAGAAAAAGAGGGCCTCGATCCCTGTTTTAAACAGGTGCGCTTTTTCCCGTTGCATCGTCCACGTGGAAAGGTCCGTTACGTAGGTCAATGTCTTTTTGTTTTGCAGTAATATATTCATAGATGTATCGGCTGCGGTTATGCAGCCGTTCACGGTTTAGACTTTGAATTCAGCCGAACTAGAGAGGGACACCTTGAATGCCGCCCAGGGAAGCGGGCCAGATCATATTTTAATATACCACTCTTTGGGAGCATGTCAAGAGCCTGCCGACCGGTTTCCGCGATATTTACGAGATGCTCCCGCCCCCGAACCCTGCACCGATCTGACCTCCGCTGATGATCTCTTGAATCCCGAACAGGAGGATGGTTTACACAAAGTGACTTGGGCCTCCAAGCAGAAGCGCCAGTGTTTTAAGTGGCGGGTGAAACGCGCGACGTGAAGGCTGGTGACGCCATTGCCATTCCGCCGGGCTGCAAACATAAATTGTGGAACACCGGCACCGGCCCACTGCGCCTGTTGTGCTGCTGCGCCCCGGCCTATGAACACGAAGACACCATCATCACGGAAGGCTGACGGTAGGCGCCGACGTGAGGAGGCGGGTTCCATTGGAAAATGTCATCGTGTTTCCGCCTCGTTACCTGGGCGGCCACCGTTTGCCTCGGCTCGCCAGGAGTCTCGCCCCGCCGAAACGGGCGAATCGTGAATTGACCTGCGCTCCACCGCGCGTTTAACTGTCGCCATGAAGATTTCCGATTTCGGGGCCCTGCTGATGGTGGCCATGCTGGCAAACGGTTGCGCCGTCTTCCATCATCAGGCGAAAACGCCCCCGCCGGCCGCGCAGGCTCCGCCGGCGATCGTCACGCCGGACAAATCGCTCACGGCCAGGGTCGTTTCCTACAATGCCACCGGCCGCTTTGTCGTCCTGAGCTTCCCCGTCGGCCAGTTGCCCCGCATGGACCAGAGCCTGTTTCTGTATCGCAACGGCTTGAAAGCCGGCGAAGTCAAGATCACCGGCCCGCAACAGGACAACAACATCGTGGCGGACCTCGTCGCCGGCGAGGCGCAGGTGGGCGACGAAGTGCGCGACCAATAATTTTTGCCGGGGCCGGCGTAAGGAGGCGCATGTATTCCAGGGCAATGCCGTCGCCGAAGCGGGCCTCGTTCCTTCGGCCCTCCGTTCAGTCTTCCTTTTTCTGTGATTTTTCGGTGAACGCTTTCACCGTTTTGGGCAGGGCGTTCTTCTGGTAGGGCGAATGGAGGTTGAAATAGATGCCGCACAACGGCCGGTCGCCGTCGCCCTGGCTGAGAATGATTGTCACCTGGTTGTCCAGCGCAATGCCGTGACGCAAACCGGGGCCGCGATTTTCATAGGCTTTGATCGCCTTGTCCATCAGCGAAACCAGCGTCGCCTCGAAATCCTCCGGCGTTTTTTCCAGGCACACGACGAATTTGTCGTACGCCTTGACCGCGGCGGCGATTTCACGCTTGAACGATTCAATGGTCATCCAGGCAAACTATACCACATTGACCAAATAACAAAGTCAGAAACCTGAATTCATTTTGAGGCACACTGAACAAGCAGGGCGACTAAATTCGCAATGCCAGACAATGCCTGCTGATTTTCAGGACCTGAATAACCTAAATCAGGAGGGGGAGCATCCCACCAGTTCTGAACCACCCGCACAACCATACAAGAATGTTTAGCGGGAGGAGTGGGGACTGCGCTTTGTTCCTGTGCTGGCTTTACAGACGTGCAGCCAACACAAATAACCAAGCATCCAATTACAACCAAACAATTCACTATTAACCGTTTCATACGGCTGAGGCTTAATGAAGCAAATATCAGTCCCAATTGCTTTGAAATCAAGACAATAGCCTACAGATTTCTTCCCGGCTCCAAACGTGGTCTGCGAAGTTCGCTTCCGAAAACTTAGTCCGCCTCCGGCTGAGGCCTTGCCTTGGTCCGCGGCCCGAACAACGCCGTCCCGATGCGGACAATCGTCGCGCCTTCCTCAATCGCCGTTTCAAAATCGCCGCTCATGCCCATGCTCAAATGCGCCAGCGGGGCGCCCAGCGCCGCCTCGGCCTGCGCCTTCAGCTCGCGCAGCCGCCGGAAATGCGGCCGGACCTTTTCCGGGTCCGCCGTCCATGGCGGTACGGTCATCAAGCCCTGAAGTTCCAGCCGCGGCAGCGCGTTGAGCTCCTGAAGATCCGCCAGCAGTTTTTCCGGCGGGTATCCGAATTTGCTCGCCTCGCCGGCAACATTCACCTCCAGCAGGACCGGCAGGGTCCGGGCCGCCGCCTCGGCGCGTTTGTTGATTTCCTGCGCCAGCGGCAGGCTGTCCACGCTCTGAATCATCTCAAACAACTCTACGGCGTCGCGGCATTTGTTCGATTGCAAATGGCCGATAAAATGCCAGCGCACCTTGCCGGAACACAGCGGGATTTTCGCCTTCGCCTCCTGCACCTTGTTCTCGCCGAAAAAAACCTGGCCGCAGCCCGCCGCGGCCATGATGGTTTCCGGCGGATGCGACTTGGAAACCGCCAGCAGCAGGACGGAATCCGGGTCCCGCCCCGCGCGTTCGCACGCGGCGCGAATCCGTTGTTGGACTTTTTCAAGGTTGTCGGCCAGACTCACCCCGGCATCGTAAATCGTAAATTGTGAATCGTAAATGAACTACTGGCTGGCGAAATCCGAACCGGAAACATACTCCTGGGCGATGTTGGTGAAGGAGGGCAAAACAGCGTGGACCGGCGTGCGGAATTTTGCGGCTCGAAACAATCTGTGCGCGATGGCCGCCGGTGACCCGGTCTTCTTTTATCACAGCGGCGGGGGAAAATCCGTTGTCGGCCTGGCGCGCGTGGCCAAAGCGGCTTATCCCGACCCGACGGCGGACGAGGGAGACTGGTCGGCGGTGGACCTCAAACCGGTCAAATCCCTGGTCCAACCCGTCGCGCTTGCGGCAATCAAAGCCGACAAAATCCTGCGGGAAATGAAGCTGGCAAAGCAGTCGAGACTGTCGGTTTCACCGGTCACCAGTGAACAATTCGCGCGCTTGCTCGAACTCGCGAAAACAAGGGTCTGAGCGGAACATCCGGATATAATTCCACCGCCTGTCCGCGGGTTCCGAGGGAAAACCGGCCTGACCGGACGGGCGCCGCTCCGGCAACCGTGACCGACGGACGGGCATGGTGATACTCCAGCCAGGTCGCCCAGGGGAAGAGCAGGGCAATCACCAGAAGGCCGATGTCCGTTTGCACGGCCGTGGGGGGCGCAAATACTCCGATGATGGTGGTCGCGGCAATCACCAGTGGCAGGTGGAAGGCGAACACGGCCAGGGAATGCCGTCCCAAAAGTGCCAACGGCGCCAGCGGGCGCGCCGGGACGCGCGGATTCCAGGCCAGCAGCAAACCAATCCAGGCCGCGAAGTTGAGCAGCCGCAATGGCCCGAGCGTCCATTTGTCCATCCAGCGGAACCAGTCGGGGTTGATCGACAAAAATCCGTGCTGCGCCAGCAAACCGGCCAGCACAATGGAGGCGCAGACGGCCGCCACGCCGGACCGCCATTGGCCGGTGAGCAATGGCCGGCGCAAGGACGTTTCTCCGAACGCCAGTCCGCTCACCCAGACCAGTTGCCAGGCCGGCAGGCTGAAGTATCCCCAACGCAAAGGAAGAAACCGGCAGGGATCTCCGATGAGATGGGCGCTCAAATTGAATTGCGCCGCCAGCCAGCCAAGGGCCGAGAACCCCAATACGATTCCCCAACCTTGCCGCCGGGCAATCGCCAGCAACCACGGGGTTGCTCCCAGGAAAATGACGTAAAGCGGCAGGATGTCGAACAGGGGAGGTTGGTGCAGCAAAAGGGGTATCAGCGCCAGACTGCCCCAGGGATGGAGGAGAAAATCATGAAAATGATTGGCGAGCGGCGTCATCTGCGCGGCAAACATCCATGCCATCAACACCACCGGCACCACTACGATCAGGTGAATGAAATAAATCTTTCCCGTCCGATTCCAAACCCGGCGGGACATGGCCGGCCAATCCGCCTGCCGATAAGTATTCCCGTAGGCGAAACCCGCCAGACAGGCGCTGAGGAAAATAAAACCTTCGGCTTCGCTCATGAAACCGAACGGTTCCTGCAGCAGATGTGAAACCGGCGTGGGTACATGCACCCCGGCCATTATGATCAATAACAGCCCACGCATGGCATCCAGGCGCATATCGCGCGACCGGGTTCCTGATTTCATCTGCCTCCTTGTTTAAAGCATCACCAGCTCTTATTGAGTAACCGCACCGACGGTTGGATATTATGAAAAGTATTCACAATAGTCAACATATATTTTTCTACTAAATGAAATGGATGCCTGTTTCAGCCCTCGGGATCGCTCCGTTCAGGACGGTTTGATGGGTGAACACCCTTGACGAAAGTTGATTCAACTGGTGACGGGCAATGAAGCGGAGTTCAAGCGCGCCACAATTTCATCGTGGTCTGGACGGGGTCAGGCGCCCGACCGGAACGTGCTGGCAATCGCGGTCCTGAAAACATCAACGATGGTTTTCATCTGTCGCGGGGTGGTGCAATAGGGGGGCATCAGGACGATGACATTGCCCACGGGCCGCGTCAGTACGCCGCGTCGCGCCATGGCCTCACAAACGCGGATGCCGGCGCGTTCTCGCAAGTCAAATGGAGCGCGCGTCCGCCAATTCCGGACCAGTTCGATGCCGGCCATCAAGCCCACCCGACGGATGTCGCCGACGTTCGGCAGCGGCCAGAGCGTTTGCAATTCGTCATGCAAAGTCTTTTCCAGCTTTTGCCGCGCGCGAACCGATTCTTTGCTTTTCAAAATTTCCAGGCTCGCCAGCGCCGCCGCCGCGCCGAGTTGATTGGCCGTATAACTGTGCCCGTGGAAAAAAGTTTTGAATTCACTGTATTCGCCGAGAAAGGCGTCGAATACCTTCTGCGTCGTCAACGTTGCCGCCATCGGCAGGTAGCCGCCGGTCAGGCCCTTGGCCAGGCACAAAAAATCCGGCTGGACGCCTTCGTGATGAGAGGCAAATAAAGCCACACCGTAGCCGCGCTTGTGAAAGCGCGGTTCCCTCGCATCAATCCGCGTTTTTACAGGCGCGGCTGCACCCGTTCGGCCAAACCCGGTCATGACCTCATCCGCAACCAGCAGCGCGCCGTGGCCGCGCGCAATTTCCGTCACCCGCCGCAGCCAGCCGGCCGGCTGCGGTATCATCCCTGCCGCGCCCTGCATCAGGGGTTCGAAGACAAATCCGGCATAGGATTTGTTTTTCCACTTTTGCATCGTAAATGTCTTTTCCACCAAATCCACACATTCCCAGCGGCACCGGCGATACTCGCGCGCGTCGGCGCGCTCCGGTTTCGCGCGGTTGAACGGACAACGGTAGCAATAGGGCGACATGACCCGGTCCGTCTTGAACCGCAGCCCGGAAAAACTTTTGTGAAACAAATCAATATGGCCGAGTGACACCGCGCCCACGGTATCGCCGTGATACGCGCCTTCGAGCGAAAGGAATCTCGGTTCTGCGGTCCGCGCGGACGCCCGCCCGACCGGTTGGGCGCGCGTGCGCCGTGTGAATTCGTAGGCGAGCTTGAGCGCAACCTCGAGTGCGGTCGAACCGTTGTCGGAAAAGAAAACCTTGCCGAGGTGGGGCGAGGCTACCGACGAGCCGGCTCGCGCGGACGCTCGCCCCACCAGTTCGAGATGGGCTGCCCTGACCAGTTTTTCCGCCAGCTGCGAGGCCGGTTCGTTGGCCAGGCCGAGCGCGGAACTGTGCGCAATTTTCCCGAGTTGACTTCGGATGGCCGCGTTGATCTTCGGCTGGTTGTGGCCATGCAGGTTCGTCCAAATCGAGGAATTCGCGTCGAGATATTCGCGTCCCCGAACGTCACGCAGCACCGCGCCCTTGCCCGCGACGATGACCAGCGGCTCGCGCCTCAGCCAGTCGCGCATCTGGGTGAAGGGATGCCAGACATGGGCATGGTCAAGTTGGGCCAGCTTGTGCATTCGATTCACGAATTCTGATTTACGATTTCATTCAGCGCGGCGGCGAGCAAATTAACCTCCTGCGTTGTGTGGTCGGCGGTCAGTGTCACGCGCAAACGCGCGCGGCCGCGCGCCACCGCCGGATAGCGGACGGCGGGCACAAAAATGCCCCGTTCGCGTAACGCCGCCGCAACGGCAACCGCCTTGGTTTCGTCGCCGATGATGACCGGCAGTATGGCGCTGGGAATTGCCGATGGCCGATGGCCTATGGCCGACTGGAGTTCAGCCACCCGCGTCCAGAGTGATTTTCGCCGCGTTTCACCTTTTGTGGTTTGAATCAAGCGGATGCCGGCGGTGGCTGCGGCGGCCGCGGCCGGGACCGGCGCGGTGGAAAAAATGAAACTGCGGGCGCGGTTGACGAGGAAATCAATCAGCAGACGCGAGCCGCAAATGTAACCGCCGGAGGCCCCGACCGCCTTGCCGAGCGTGCCCATCTGGATCTCAATCCGGTCACCGACGCCGGCTTCCTCCGCCAGGCCCCGGCGGTTTTTCCCGTAAAGCCCCGTCGCGTGCGCCTCGTCCACCATCAGCCAGGCGCCATGTTTTTCCTTGAGCGCAACCAGCTCCCGCAACGGCGCGGCATCGCCATCCATGGAAAAAATGCTCTCGGTGACGATGAGTGTGTGACGGGTGGCGGGTGACGGGTGGCGTGAATTTGTTGCGACCCATTTCAAAATTCGCTCCAGGTCATTCAGGTCGTTGTGGGCGAACACGCGGATTTTCGCGCCGCTGAGCCGGGCCGCGTCCACGATGCAGGCGTGGACGAGCTTGTCGAGAATGATGATGTCATCCTTGCCGAGCAGCGCGCAAATGGTTCCGATGGCGGTGGCATAGCCGGTGGGGAAACTCAGCGCCGCTTCGGTGCCTTTGAAATGGGCGATCGCTTCCTCCAGTTCGTGGTGCGGGGCGAGCGAACCGCAAATGAGCCGCGAGGCCCCGGAGCCGGCGCCAAAGGTTTCCACCGCCCGGACTGCGGCCTCCTTGAGCGTCGCGTCATTGGCCAGGCCCAGATAATCGTTGGACGAAAAATTCAGCAGCGTCCGGCCGCCGATTTGGAGGCGCGTGCCCAGCGGCGAATCCACCCGGCGAAGTTCCCGCAACAGGCCTTGCTCACGCAACGCCGTCAGCCGCCGGTCCAGTTCTTCGTCAAACGAGTTCACTTCCGGAATTTACGGTTTGCGATTTGCGATTTACGAGCAAAAAGGCGGACCACGCGTCAATCGTAAATCGGAAATCTAAAATCCTTCCGGTGGAACGACCCATTGTCCGTCAATCATGCCGGCGCTCACCGGACCGGTATGGGCCAACACGGCTGCATAAGCGTCACCGGCGCTGGTCCGGGCCGGGATGGCGATCAAATCCGCCAGGGCCTTTTTCGAGAGTTCGCCGATTTGTGCGGCCAGACCGAGCGCGCGAGCGCCGTTGACCGTGGCCATTCGCAAAATGTCCGTGGGTGAAAGTCCTGGTTCCCAAGCTGCCAGCGCGCGCATTTCTCCAAACATGTCGAGTTCGGGCTTCGGTTTCCCGCGCAGGCGGACGGTCGCCAGGCTGTCGGTGCCCAGACAGATGTTGACCCCTGCGTCAGCGAGTTGCCGGAACTGAAACGCCGGATGGCCGAAGTAGTCATGACTGCGCGGGCAATGGACCACATGGACGTGGTGTTTGCCAAGCAACGCGGCATCGCCGCGCGCCAGCAGGTTGACGTGAATGGCCAGCAGGTTTTCACCCAGCATCCCGCTGTCGGCGAGGTGCTGGACCGGCGAACCGAGGCCGCAGTCGGACATGTCGCGCGCGTTGCGCTGCAGCCAGTTATGCATCGCGCCGCGCGCATGCATGAACATTTCAAATTCCTGCTCCGATTCCGCGACATGCGTGCACAGCCGCCAGCCGCGGGCCCGGGCGGTTTCGGCGCTGAGCCGAAGCAGGCCGGGCAGGGTGGAGTAGGGGGCGTGCGGCGAAAGCGCGGCGGAACAACGCGGATGCGAAAGCGACTCAATTTTTTCGACCGCCTCCTGGAGGACACCCTCCGGGTCACGCCGGCTGCGGATCCCCGTCATTTCCAGAAACGAAAAGACCCGCAAGGGAGTGGCGTCCCAAACTTCCGGCAAAAGGTCGGGGACGGATTCAATGTCGGCGACCGTTGTCGTGCCGGTGCGCACGAGCATTTGCGCGCCGTTCAGCCAGGAACGCACGTAGTCGGAATAGCCCCAGCCGGACTTGGCGGCCATGATGAGCGGAATCCAGTCGGTGAAGGTTTTCGGCGGCGGCAACATTCCGGCCATGTCGGTGTAGTCGAGATGGCAGTGGGCATTGACGAGGCCGGGAAGCAGAATGACCTCGCCAAGATCAAAAAGTTTACCGTCCGACCGCGACCGCACGTCGGGCCAGGGACCGACTGCCGAGATGCGGTTTCCGGAAATGACCACGGCGCCGTTTTCCACCGGTGGCTGCGCAACCGGTACCAGGGTGCGGGCGCGAATAATCATGTCGGTTGAACCGCTCATCGTCAAATCGTTGCAGCGCTTAATACGATTTAACGACCGGCGAATCAACGCCCAACCCTCACGCCGCTTCCGTTTCCTGGCGGGTCCGTTTCGTGCGCGCGGCGATCTTGTGCTTGCGGGCCTTCCATTTGTTGTGGCGCTTGCGGATCTGCTGTTTGATTTTTTTGGCGACCTTGTCAACGGCGGCGTACAGGTCGCTTTCGACGTCCTCGGCAAAAAGGTCGGGCCCGCGCACGCTTACCCGGATGGAGCAGGAGAATTGTTTTCCGGCGGCGCGGGTATGGTCATGTTCGAGGGTCACGCGCGCATCAATGGTGCGCCGGTCAAAATGATCGAGTTTCTCCAGTTGCTTGATGACGTGCTCTTCGATGGCCCGGGTCAGGGTGACGTTGTGCGTCGACAGAATCAATTTCATGATTCCAACATGCAACCAGCAGAGACAAAAATCCAGTTTTTCCTTGGATTTGCACAATGCAGCGAAAGTCGTGCCACTTTTTGCTTGTAGTTGTCAAAAATGGGGCTATCTTGCTGCGGCAAATGGTTCAAGGTCTCCAATTATCCACGCGGTTGACGCAGTCGTTGGTGCTGGCGCCGCAGCTTCAGCAGTCGCTGGCATTGCTTCAGGCGCCCACTTTGGAACTGAAGGCGCTCGTCGAACAGGAATTGCAGCAAAATCCCGTCCTGGAGGAGATGACGTCGCCGGACGCCGACCAGCACGACAAATCCGAGCACGATGCCGACGAGGTGGCCGAGCCGCCCGGTCCGGCTGAAACCCCGGAAGAGGCCGCCTTTGATGCCGCGACGGAAAAGGGCCCCGAGGCGCCCGCGGACGATTTTCAGCAGGAGTTCGACAAGCTCGTGCAACTGGACCAGGAATGGCGCGATCATTTTTCGCAGACGAACATCCCCACGCGCGCGTCCGCCGAAGACGAGGAAAGACGCCAGTTCATGTTCGACTCGCTCGCCGCAGGCACCTCCTTCGCCCAGATGTTGATGGACCAGGTGCGCGAGACGGATTTGAACGACGACCAGCGCGCCATCGCCGAACTCATCATCGGCAACATTGACGATTATGGTTATCTGAAGGCCACGGTGGAGGAAATGGCGGAGTCCAACCACCTGCCGGCCGACAAAATCGCCGAAGTCCTGAAGGCCATCCAGTGTTTCGACCCGCCCGGCGTGGGGGCGCGCGACCTGCGTGAATGCCTGATGCTGCAACTCGAGCGCGCCGGCCAGCAGGGGTCCCTCGAATATCGCATTGTGCGCGACCACATGGAGGCGCTGGGCAAACGGCGCATCCCCGAAATCGCGCGCGGCACCGGCTGCACCGTCGAGGAGGCGCAGGAGGCCATGGGCCGTATCGGGCGTCTGGAACCGCGTCCCGGACGCGCCTTTTTGCCGGATGCCAACCAGTACGTTCTGCCCGAGGTGTTCGTGCAAAAGGTTGGCGACGATTACTTGGTGACGACCAACGACGAGCACATTCCCCACCTGCGCATCAGCAACATCTACAAGGACCTCATGACGCAGGGCAACAATTCCGCCGAGGTCAAAAATTACATCCGTGAGAAAATCCGGGCCGGGAAATTCCTGATCAAAAGCCTGCACCAGCGGCAGCAGACCATTTTGAACATCGGCAAGCAGATTGTGAAACGCCAGCGCGACTTCATGGAAAAGGGCGTGGCGCACCTCAGACCGCTCATCATGGCGCAGATCGCCGAGGCGGTGGGCGTGCATGAAACCACCGTCAGCCGCGCCGTGTCCGGCAAATACATG
>Ga0074045_10005073_pt1 | contig 11559 bp, 7 predicted proteins | sample BogForMeECP23OM2_FD_94442 | JGI IMG/M metagenome (GOLD analysis project Ga0074045, IMG submission 94442) | Bog forest soil microbial communities from Calvert Island, British Columbia, Canada - Bog Forest MetaG ECP23OM2 | ecosystem: Environmental > Terrestrial > Soil > Wetlands ...
CAGATTTTCTCATTGACCTCCAACAGAGCACGGGTAAGTTGCTGAAACCTGCGGAACTCCTCGATTTCACGTTGGGCTTTGCGTTGGGCGACGGCTGTAGGAAAGGTCTCGGTGATGGTCTTGCCTTTGCGCTTGAAGGTGAGACGGTCGTTAGGTCCATGGCCGGGGTCGTCGGGTTGGTGGCAATGGCAATTGGGATTCCCACAGCGGCCATGGGTGGGGGTGATGGAGCCTGGGCGGAAGTCACCCAGACGGGAAATCTGATCGAGCAAGGCTTGCCTTTGGGCTTCCAGTGCAGGCAACGAATCGGGCATGAACGAGACGCCTCCTCATAGCGTATCATGTACGCTAGGCTATATGCCACAACAAAAAAAACCAGCATAGGCCAACTTTCATGTCCCGCACCCGGTGCTGACAGGGTGGCGACGGCATTTACCCAGATGTGGGAGGCTGGGCCAGTACCTCTCGAACTTTAGCGGCCAGATTCTCTGGGCTGAATGGCTTCGGAATGTACGCCATCCCAGCGTCGAGGACACCCCGGTGAGCAATGACCTCAGATGGATAGCCAGACGTAAACAGCACTTTGACCTTGGGGCGCAGTTTCTTCAGACGCTCACCGAGTTCTCTTCCATTCATTCCGGGAAGCACCACGTCTGTGAGCAGCAGGTCAATTTCGCCAGAGTACTTTTCGGCTATACCCAACGCCCCATCAGCGTTCGGCGCTTCGAGGATTTGGTAGCCATACGCCTTCAAAATGGACTTGGTAAGCCGTCGAACAGCGTCTTGGTCCTCCACGAGAAGAATCGTCTCATCACCGTGAAGTACCTCGGTTCGAGGAGCCTCGTGGCGCTCTTCAACCGATCCCGCATCAATTCGAGGGAAATAGAGCTTGAATGAGGTTCCGACTCCCACCTTGCTCGAAACGTCAATCCATCCGCCACTCTGCCGTATGATGCCGTAAACAGTGGACAGCCCAAGCCCTGTGCCTTTGTCTCCCGCCTTCGTTGTAAAGAACGGCTCAAAGATGTGCTGACGGGTCTGCTCATCCATGCCCGCTCCAACGTCCGTAACCGACATCATGACGTAACGCCCCGGTTTGGCATCCTCATGAATCGAGGCTTCGGCTTCACTTACATCGATGTTGGCTGTGCGGATGTCGAGCTTGCCACCATCAGGCATTGCGTCACGAGCGTTGACGACAAGATTCATGATGACTTGATGCACCTGCTCGGCATCTGCCATCACCTGTCCCAACAAAGGATCGAGTTCAGCAGTGAGCACAATGTCCTCGCTAATGAGACGCTGAAGCATCCGCTCGGAATCTCGAATTGTCGTGTTCAGGTCCAGCGCCATTGGCTCGATGATCTGTTTCCGGCTGAACGCCAACAATTGTTTGGTCAGGCTGGCCGCACGTTCGCCCGCCTTTCGGATTTCGTCGATGCTCGACCGTGAAGGATCGGTTCGACCGAGGTCGGCAAGTAGAACGTCGGCGTACCCGTTAATGATGGTCAAGAGGTTGTTGAAATCGTGCGCCACGCCGCCCGCCAGTCTGCCGATACTCTCCAACTTTTGAGCTTGACGCAACTGATCCTCCAGTTGTAGCCGCTCAGTCACGTCACGCTTTATCGCCACAAAGCCCGATAGTTTACCCGACGAATTCCGTATTGGCGAGATCGTGGCATCCTCTTGGTAAAGGGAGCCGTCTTTCTTTTTGTTTATCAGATGTCCGCTCCACACCTTGCCCTGCGTAATCGTGGCCCACATCTGCTCATAAAACGCCTTGTCATGTTTGCCGGATTTCAACACTCTTGGATTCTGTCCACTCGCCTCCTCCTTCGAGTAGCCCGTAACCTTCTCAAATGCGGGATTGCAGTACTGAATCTTCCCGTCGAGATCGGTGATGACAATTGTCTCGGCGGATTGTTCGATGGCGGTGGCGAGACTCCTCATGGCCTCTTCGGCCTTTTTCTGTTCAGTAATGTCGATGGCGGCTGAAATCGAACACCGCTTGCCGCCTACTTCTATCCACTCCGATGAGACCAATCCGTTAGCGATGTCGCCGTTTTTTCTGCGGAAGCGGAACTCACAATTGCGAGTCCTACCATTGGTTCGGAGTTGATTCATATAGACATCAATGTCACACGGATCGGCCCACAGCCCAAGCTCACTCCTAGTGCGCCCAATGACTTCCTCACGCCGATAGCCAGTACCGTGCTCAAACGCCTCGCTGACATCAATGATCCGATTACCCTCTTCATCGGGACCGAACAGTACAGTCATGGCCGGACCCGACCTGAATGCCTTGGCAAACCTTTCCTCAGACTCCCGTAGAGCATTCTCCATTCGCTTTCGTTCGGAGATGTCTACGATGAAGCCCTCGATGCCGACGATCTTATCACCGTCGAGTACGGGATTGGCTGAGAAGGTCTGATAGCCAATCGTCCCGTCCCGGCGCAATCTGGATAACTCTGCACTTCTTACCGATTCGCCTCGCATGAGAGCTTGGCCGATTTCTTTCGCCTTAGCCTGATCCTCGGGATTCAGAACTGCGGAGAAGTATTGCCCGATGGCTTCTTCCCTGCCGGTGAATCCGTGCATCCGCAGCCATGCAGGGTTCACGTCTTCCCAGCGGCCATCCAGTCCCATTCGGAAATACCCGACATCCGTATTCTCGATCATTCGTTGAAACCGTTGATTTTGGGCCTGCAGCCGTGCTTCCGCATCCTTGCGTCCCGAAACGTCCCGCACAGAGGAGATGACCGTTGGCGAACCGTCCATATCGAAGACACGGGCGTTGACTTCTACCGGAATGCGCCGACGTTCCGTCGCTAACAGTAGCCCTTCCCAAGTCAAATGACCGTCAGCCAGAAGTCTCTTCGCATTGGCTGGAGCATTGAACCGCTCTTCGGGGGCGATGATATCGACCACTCGCATTTGCAACAGTTCTTCTCGGGTATGGCCTAGAAGACGACAGGCATTGTCGTTCACCTCAAGGAACGGACTGGGCAAGCCGTCCCCTCCGAACTTGTGGACGAAGACCGCATCCGAGACGCTATTGAACATTAGGCGGTAATGGGCTTCCGCTCTGGCGACAGCTTCGTGCGCTTGCTGGATTGCCAGTTGAGCTTTCTTCTGTTCGGTGATGTCTTCGATGAAACCCTCATAGTAGGCCGTCCGTTCATCCGGGCAGACCTTTCGCAGATTGACCGATACCCAGACTGCCGTCCCATCTTTGCGCCTGAATTGACACTCGAAGCCACGGACGATCTCGTGATCTTCGAGTAGCTGCACACAACGAGAACGCTCATCCGGGTGTATCCAGAGTTGGTGGGTTGTGTCGGAAATTGCTGATATAAGCTCTTCCGCCGAATCGTAGCCTAGTGTCTTCGCCAGAGCCGGGTTCGCAGCCAGACTTCTTCCCTGAAGTGTTGTCCGATACAGTCCTTCGAGTGCGCCCTCGAAGACATTCCTATACTTCGCCTCGGCTTCTCGCAGGATGTCCTCTGCCAGTTTGCGTTCAGTGATGTCTGTGATGAATCCTTCCAACGCCTCCAGTTCAAGCCCAGAGTAAACTCCCACGCCCTGTTCCCAAATCCAGTTTTCACGGCCATCCGCTGCGAAAAGGCGATAAGTCAGCCGAAATGGAAGCCGCTGGGTCAGCGCCTCTTGTACTTCGTTCCAAATTCGCTCCTGATCGTCAGGATGGATCAGCGAATTGTAGGTGCGAGCGCCGACTCCCACAAGTTCATTGGCTTTGTAGCCGGTCAGGGCTTCGCAGCCATCGCTGACGAATTCCATCGTCCAGTCTTTGTCATTCTTGCAGCGATAGGCCATGCCGGGGAGATTCGAAAGGAGTGTCGCTAGACGACGCTGGCTCTCCCGTAGACTTCGTTCGGTCTCGGATTGTTGTGCGTCGGAGTGTTCTTCGTTCACGGAGTTGTCGAACTCAACCCGCTATCATTGTACTCTCGGTCATGTGCCGACGCCCGCCTGTCGATGAAACGTCGGTGCCCGCCAGGAGATGTGGGCGGGAAACCGCGGAAGAAGTCCGGTTTGGTCATATTGGCGACCTCGGCGAGCGCATAGCTGAAACCCTCCATGAAGTGCTGCTTCTGCGCCGGGCCGAAATCGTCGGACCATCCTTTGGCGTTGGCGACGGTATCATCGCTCCAGCGCACCACGTCTCCGGGCAGCCCGCGGGTGTACGACGCGGAGTATCGCTGGCGCCCGGCAAGATTGCCCTTCACGTCAAGGTTGTAATAGTCGCAAGTGAAATGCCAGATGCGCGGCGCGGCCTGCGTAAAGGCGCTCGTCAGCAGAAACGCGCTGGTGATCACGAATGTTCTGATGCCCTCAATATGAGATGAGACGCAGACCTTAACAACATGGATGTGCTTGGTCCAGCGGCGAAGAGCTACCGAGATCAGGTCATAACGGGCCGATTCGAGCAATTGCCGCCGGCCCGTACTTCCCAGAGCGCCGTTTCCGGATCGCAGCGCCCGTTCCCGGTGGGCCGGTATCATGACAACAACGATCGGTAAGCCCAGCCGGCTGTATACTGAATTGTGCCAGGAGTCCGAAGTGGAGAGCCGGGCTGAGTTGGTGTACGCAGAGCGATAACCAGTTGGTTGCACGGAGTTGCGGAAGGAGCTCCCATGGATCAGGGCGACATGACCTTTACGAGAGGCATCACGGCGATTGCCTGTTGCGCGATGATTCTCCTGCTGGCAGACTGCAAGAACGCCGGCACTGGCGCCGAGAGCAAAGGGGGCTCAGCGTCACCTGCCTCATCCGCCTCTGTCGGTGTGGCACGGCCGGCGTCGGGCGATATCAAACAAAGACTGCAGCACTGCACGACGCTGCTCATGGAGTCGCTTCAAAAACCCACGGCGTCTTACCACTTTTCTTATAAGGCTCAGGAGAACATCAATCCCAAGTTTCCGATGGACAAGACCGCGAAGCCGGAGGTCGGCCCTGTCGAAGTGGAGGCGGATGTCTCTCCCGACCAAGTCAGCCTCACATCCCTCCGCGGCACGCAGAAGACAGAGCACAAGGCCACGAAGGCGGATCAGCTTGCCTGGAGCATGACAAATCTGGAACTGATCGGCCCGGTGACCAGCACGGCCATCATGCTCGCTTTCGGGCAGATGGTAGCGGAGCCGGCGGGTTCCGGCACTGCGGGCGGCGTCGACGCCGACAAGTTCGAGTTCGACACTTCCACGGCGACTGGCACGACCAAGACTGGAATGGACATCGCCAGAAGCATGATCACAAATCTCCAATCCACCAAGGGTACGGTCTGGCTCGAAAAGAGCACGGGGAAGCTGGTCAAATTTGATATCGACGCTAGCTTTGCCAACCAGCAGGCCAATTCCTGGAAGGAGCACTACGAGGGCGAAGTCACGCTCAAGTAGTCCTTTTTCGCGGTTCTGAGTCGCTCGTCTACGCCAACGGCATCAGGGGAAAAGCGGGATCGGTCCGAGCGCCAGCCCTACGGCCGCCCCAATGCATACCAGATCAAGAAGTCCGTCATGGGAGGCGTCGCACCCATCTGGCGCATCCGCGATGCGTTCTGCCCGCGGTGATGCTGGCAAGACCTGGTGGTACAAGTGGTTCCCGCCAACTGTCCACATGTCTTTAGGCTTGCTCGGCAGTGCTCCGGCGTGCGACCGCTCCAGGATGGGGCGAAGCACCGATCGCCGGAGCATTGCCGAGAAGACGACTTGGAAGATCCCGCTGAGGTTTGGCAGGGCAATTGCCTTATGGGGATTAAATAGAAGCGCGAACAATCCGGTGTGCTTCTGTTTCGGAGTAGCCGAAACCCGGCACGTTTGCAATTGCCCTGCCGAACGGCATCACTCACACAGTCTACCGCGAAGTGGTTTCGTCGAAGTCCGCTGGTGGGAGATCACTCTGCCGGGGGGCTCGGCCGGTCCCGCGTCACAGCAGTCGGCGTCGCCGCCGCCCTGATAATCTAGTCGGACAGAGCCATGACCGGACTTCACCGCTCCCAGGCCGAACTTCGCGCCGCGGTGATGCCGGCCGACAAGGAGATTCGCAAGCCGAACCTTGGGAGAGCCGACAGTCCGGAAGTTCCGGACAACCTCTCGGCCCTCTGAGCCTGGCGACGACACATGCACAACGAAATCAGGAAAAGAGCCTCAATAAAGTCCGTTCGCTTTCTGGCGCTACGCGCCTGCGGTGACGGCAAACTCTGGTCTGGTCTGCTGGTGCTGGTTTTTGGAGTGTCTCGCGCGATTTACTTTGCCGCGGGCGTGCGCCCTGACACCACACCGATCGGTACCTATCTGCAGTACATCGATCCAGCGCTCCTGAGGGAACATCTGTGGCAGAGTCTGTTCTATCTGAGAGAGCAGCCACCTGGGTTCAACCTATACCTGGGGCTGGTGATGAAGTCGGCAGCGCATCCGGAAGCTGTATTTTTCATCATTCATCTGTTGATGGGATTGCTGCTCGCCTTTAGCCTGATGGCGGTGATGATGCGCTTGAACGTGGCAAATTGGCTGGCCTTCCTGCTGGCGGCGTTGTTTGCGTCGAGCCCGATCACGGTGTTGTATGAGAATTGGGTCTTTTATGAATATCCAGTGATGGTCTCCCTTACCGTGGCCGCGTGGTCGCTGTGGCGCTACATTCGCGTGGCGAAATTCCGCGATGCGCTGCTTTTTTTCACCTCGTTGACCGTTGTGGTCAGCGTGCGAGGGGTGTACCACCTGAGCTGGTTTCTGCTCCTTGCATTTGCGCTGATGTGGGTAACGAGAAGCCATTGGAAGAGAGGCCTGTGGGCCGCCGCCGTGCCGACGCTGTTGATAGTCGCGTTCTATGCCAAGAATTACGTCCTGTTCGGCGACATCATTCCGGGACAGGTGTACAAGAAGATGAACTATGTGGACATGGTGCAGCAGCAGGCGCCTCCGGAAACAATCGAGCGGCTGAAGCACGAAGGCAGGATCAGCAGGATTCTGGAAATTCCGGCGATCCAAACCAAGACCTATCTTTATGCGGAGCTTGTGAGGCAGCCAGCGCCGACCGGGATCCCGCTGCTCGACATGTCGCGGAAGACCACTGGCGCCGACAACTGGAATTCGGCGTGGACGTCGAAAGTCGCGAATTTCTACTATCGCGACGCTCAAGTCGTCGCTCGCGAGTGCCCGGGACTGCTGCGAAAGCAAGTCCTCATAAACCTGCGCAGCTATCTGCTGCCGGCGACAGTCGCGTTTCCCTTCGATCAAACGCCGAGTGCAAAGTGCTTGCGGCCCTTTCTGAATTGGTACGAACGAACTTCATCTGGCGAGCTATTCGCGGACTCCGATTCTGACTCTGACGACGAACCAATTGCGTGGCTGAATGTGTTTCTGTTCCCGGCCTGCTTGGCTGGTGGCCTGGTTCTCGCGGTCCGTGAGTTTTCGCCGCGCGGCGGCTGGACGGGCGAACGGCGTGCGCAATGCGCGACGACCCTGTTCCTGATCTTCAACATTGCCTACGATTCGGCGGCCACCATCCTGTTTGCCTCAGGCGACCACAACCGTTATCGCGAGGAAGTTGCTCCGCTCTACGTTATCCTCCTCGGACTGCTGCTGAACGCCTCATGGTGCAGGCTCCGCGCGTGGCACGGCACGTTGGTAAGCTCGGGCAAATCCTCCAACCCCCGGCTCGCCGTGCTTCGCGCGTCCCGCGCGGATCCCGCGCCTTGGCACGAAGAGAGGGAATTACCACGCGGGTCCGACTCGACTTGAAGAAGCCCGAATAGGGCCGCAGGCTGGCGTGATGTCTACCGATAAGGCGCGATAACGCTCCTGCGCATCTGGCGTTGCTCGCGCCGGGATGGCGGTCATTTGCCGTTTGGCGACGTATCGTCCATCAGCCCTTGGGGGCGAGGGTCGCCAGTTTCATGGACCGGCGTGTCACGGGACGAATCGCCGCCCGCGCTCGATCCATCGATGCCCGGATGCAAGCCGACTTGCGGGTCCCTACCATGGTGAGCCGGCTCTCTCCGGGTAGCCGGCCACTCGGAAACAGCGTGGCGGGCCGGCTTGCCTGCGGAGTTGGCTACCGATCAGGAACCTTAACGTCCGCATATCCCTTGACGCCGTGTGCGCCTTCTCACAATCGTGTATCCTGATACGGGACTTCCGTCGTCATGGGAGATATGGGTGGAGTGATCGCGATCGTCGCCCTGCTGCTGATTGCGCTGATCGTGCTGCCGATTGTCGCCATCGTCCGGACCAGGCGAATCCGCGGTCTTGAACGCCGCGTGGCCGGTCTGGAAGCCGCCCTTCTCCGCCTCGTCCACGAGCGCGGGGCATCCGAGTCCCGGCCTTCGGAAGTCGCAAAGCCTATCCCCGCCGTTCCCGCGCCTCCGCTTGCCGAAGTCGCTCAGCCCATTCTCTCCGCGCCGGTGTCTCCGGCTCCCGAACTCGTTCAGACCATCCCCGTCGTGCGCCCCACTGCTTCTGCGCCGCCGCCCGAGATCGCAGAGACCGAGGAGCACTTGGAACAGGTCATCGGCCGCAAGTGGCTGGGATGGATCGCCATGCTGCTGATCTTCGGCGCCACCGTGTACTTCCTCAAGTACGCCTTCGAGAACCGGTGGATCGGCGAACTCGGCCGCGTCATGCTTGGTGTCACCGCCTCGCTCGTCCTCGTCTGGCTCGGCCATGACCGTTATCGCAAGGGGTGGCGCTACCTCTGGCAGATCCTCACCGGCGGCGGCATCGCCGTTCTCTACCTCTCCATCTACGGCGCCTTCGGCTACTACCACCTCATCGATCAGCGCGGCGCCTTTATCTTCCTCGCCATCATCGTGGCCGAAGCGTTTCTGCTGGCCGCCGTCTATGGTGCCCCAACCATCGCCGTGATGGCCCTGGTGGGCGGCTTCCTGGTTCCCATATTGCTCTCCACCGGCCGCGACCAGTACGGCACTCTGTTCACGTATATCGTGCTGCTCGACCTGGGCATGCTCGTCGTGGTGATCGGCCGCTCGTGGCGCTGGGTCGGGTCGCTGGCGTACGCCGGCACGCAGTTGCTGTTCTGGAGCTGGTACTCGGAACACTACCACCTCGAAAAACGGCCGGCCGCGCTGCTGTTTCAGACCGCCATCTTCCTTCTGTTCATGCTGGCCGACCTCGCACCGCACCTGCGCCGCCGAGCCGCGGGGTTGGAGGAATGGGTCCGCCTGGCGGTGAATCCGTTCGTCTTCTACGCCACGTGCTACGGGCTGCTCAACGACGACCAGCACGATTGGATGGCCGCGCTGGCTCTGCTCCTCGCAGTGGTTTACGCTGGGCTGGCGCGCGCCGAGCTTGCGCTCCGCCCGTCGGACCGCCGCATCGTTCTGGTGACGCTGGGGACTGCGCTGACCTTTGTCACTATCGCGATACCGATACAATTGGAATCGAACTGGGTCACCATCGCCTGGGCCGTCGAGGCCGTGACGCTACTGTGGGCCAGTCTCGAAACCGGTGCGCGGCCGTTGCGCGCGCTCTCAGCGATCGTCTTCGCCTTGGCCTTGACCCGCTTCCTGTTTGAGGACACGCCCTGGGGTTACCGGGGCGCCTTCACGCCGATACTCAACCGCTACTTCCTGGGAATGCTCGCGCTCACTGCCTGTTTGGCCGCCGCGGCGTACCTTTATGGGCGCACGCGCCCGCGTGCCGCTCTGCTTGCCGGCCTGGTTGCGTTTGCCGTTCTGTGGATCGGTTCCAGCGTCGAGGTCTTTACGTACTTCAGCGTGCAGGCGGAGACAATCGCCTATTCCACGCTTCCCGATGCCGCCGATACCGTCCGCCACTTGCAATGGGCCGGCCAGCTCTCGTTGTCGCTGTTGTGGTCCGCGTATGCCGGCCTGTTTACCGTGGCCGGGTTCCGGTATCGGCTCCGTGCCCTGCGCTCCACCGGACTGGTCGTCTTCGCCGTCACGCTCGTCAAAGTGCTTTTGTTCGATATTCCGGAACTGCGCCAGTTCTATCGCATCGTCGCCCTGCTGGCGCTGGGACTCGTTCTACTGGGGGCGGCATGGATCTATCAGCGAGGTCTTCGCCGGGAGCAAACGCGATGAAGAGAGTCTTCTTGATTGGATGTCTGGTCCTCGCCCTGTTGCCAAAGGTCCGGGCGCAGGCCCCCGGCGCGCTGGAGCCGTTGAGCGCCTGGCCGTACTTAAAGGAACTGCGCCTTTTCCGGACAGAAAACACACTGCGCGATTTCGTCCTCGACGGCGAGGTCCTGAACCAGGCTCGGCCCGACCAGGCCGATCTCCGCCTCTATGACGGCGCCGGCCGCGAAATTCCCTACGTTTTGCGCGTCCGGCACGATGTGGACACCCAGAGTGATTTCGCTGTTCGCGAGTTCAACCGTTCGGTGGCGGGCGGCGCCGCCGAGGTCTCTTGCGACCTGGGTGTGCAATCCGTCGAACACAATCTGGTCGAGATCGATACCGCCGGCAGTAATTTTCGCCGCCTGGCCGATGTGCAGGGCAGCGCCGATGGCTCCGCCTGGTCCACGCTGGCTTCCCAGGCGATCCTGTTCCGCTTCTCCGCCGTCGGCCGTTCCGTGGAGCAATCGGGCGTTCCCTATCCCGTAAGCCGGTACCGCTATCTGCGCGTCCGCGTCAGCCGCGATCCGCAGGTGGATTCCGAAGCGCCTCAGATCACCGCTTTGCGCGTCCGGCGCTCCGTACGGGTGCAGGGCGAGATGGTGGCTTTCCCGGCCGAACGCCAGGAACGCGATGCCGACCGCATGGATGGGCGCCCCGCTTCCGTCTGGCGCATCGACCTGGGAGTCCACGTCCCATTCGAGCGCCTCAGTTTCGATGTCCGCGCGCCAACCTTCTCGCGGCAGTTCCAGTTGGAAATCGTCGACGATCCGGCCGCGCCGGTGCTGATCGCCTCCGGCGAACTGACCCGGGAGACTGATACAGCCGACCGGTCGCTGGTAATCGCGTTCGCCGAGCGCGTCGGACGGCGTCTGAAACTGACGGTGGTCGACGACCGCAATCCGCCCCTTCCGCTCGTTGGCATCACCGCCATCGGCGCGGCGCGGCAGGTCATCTTCGAAGCTGCGCCAGCCTCCGCCGGTCTGGTGCGTCTTTACTACGGCAATCCCAAGGCGCTTGCGCCGCGCTACGATCTTGGCATGCGGATTCCCGCGAATGCCGGGACTCCGCTGCGGATGGCGCTTTCGCCGCAGAACGCCAACCCGGTCTATCGTCCCGAGCCTAAGCCTTTTTCGGAGCGCTCGCCCTGGCTGATATATGTGGTGTTAGGCGCTGCCAGTCTCACCCTAGCCGCCGTCCTGTTGAGCCTGGCGCGCGCCGCAAAAGCCCAGCCGCAGGTTTAGGCGCGCGGCGCCGACAGAGGTCGTCCGGCCGAACACCTTCCGATATGGCGCGATATCGCTCTCGCCGATCCGACGTCTGTCCGCGACGGGGCCTGACGTGGTTTTTCACGTCAACGCGGAGCCCGTCCAACAGCCGCTCCTCCACATCCTGAGCAGCACGTCTGCCGGCGGTAGACACGTGGGCTGACGCCGAACTCGGCGCGGAAC
>Ga0074045_10005075_pt1 | contig 11557 bp, 10 predicted proteins | sample BogForMeECP23OM2_FD_94442 | JGI IMG/M metagenome (GOLD analysis project Ga0074045, IMG submission 94442) | Bog forest soil microbial communities from Calvert Island, British Columbia, Canada - Bog Forest MetaG ECP23OM2 | ecosystem: Environmental > Terrestrial > Soil > Wetlands ...
GGGCCGTCACGCAAGCCTCCGAACTGCCTCCGCCTTGGTCCACGTGCGAAGCCGCTCTGTCCGAGGCATTTCACCTTGTCGGAGAGCTTGGTACCCTCAGTCTCGGCGCACTACTTCGCCGCGGCGCTCTGCTAGTCGCCTTCACACTTACCGAGAACGTGGAGCCAGTCGTGAAGCTGATCGAGAAGTATTCCAACGTTCCCATGGGCTTCGCCGATGCTTGCCTCGTTCGCATGACCGAAACGTTTGCCGATCCCGTCATCCTCACGGCCGGCCAGGATTTTCGACTTTACCGTCGCCACAGCCGCCAAGTGGTTCCCTGTGTGACACCCGAGTGATCTGGCCGCACGCACCGCTATCCATCCCGGTGAACATCTGGCCGATAGAACTGGAAGCGTCGACATGAGTGCAGCGGAACTGGCGCGACAAATGGCCGTGCCGACGAATCGCGTCACGCAAATCCTGAACGGAATGCGCGCCATCACGGGTGATTCCGCACTTCGCCTCCGGACCCAAGAAATGACGAAGCAACACACGGTAGGGTAACGACAGTCAGCGCGACTAACGGATTGGCCGAACTCCCGATTGTTGTACCGGGCAGAGATCACCTGGGAGGATATTCACGAGCACCGAAGATCACCCTGGATGTGATCGCGCCCATTCTCGTTCAATTGATTCGGTGACCGTGACAAAGCGAACCTTGCCAGGCAAGTAAGGCCCCCGATATAGTAGGTGGCCGATGACAGGCTGCGATCAGTCCTTCCTGTCTTACACTCGATCCGTGGAGTCCCTTGTCACTGTGGCGAAGACCAGTTCAGCCAAGTCGAAGAAATCAGATGGCGGCAAATTGCGGATCGGTGATGATTGGAATGCTATCCGTATCATCGCACTCTCGCAAAGCAATCCGCTCAAGGCCATCGCGGAGTTGGTGGAGAACAGCATCGATGCGCATGCCAAGACCATTGCCATCACGCGCGGCCGCGAGCAAGGCAAGCACTTTCTAACGGTCAAGGACGATGGCGACGGAATCCCGCACGATCCGAACGGGCTGCCTGACTTCAAGTACGTCGCGACCCATATCTGCGACTCGGTCAAGCGACAACTTAAGGCCGACGGTGCTGGAGGCGGCTTGCAAGGGGAATTTGGTATCGGTCTTTTGAGTTTCTGGACCGTGGGCGACACGCTCACGATGACGTCTAGCGGTGCTGATCAGCGGGTCTATCAGATGGTTATGAGTAGGGGCGATCCGCGCTACATGGTGAAGCTTCGACGGGTGCTTTTTGCCGAGCGAGGTACCGAACTCAAGATCAGCCCGTTGCTAGAGGGCATCCGCGGATTGAGTGGCGAGAAGATCCAGTGGTATCTGGCGGCGGAGCTGCGCGATCGTATTCGGGATACGCAGGTTCGTGTAACGGTGATCGACAAACTTGCGCGCAGACAGTACCAGGTTGAGCCGCGACAGTTCGAAGGCCGGTTGCTGCACCAGCTGCCGACGGTTCGTTCTCCATTCGGCGAGGCGTATGCCGAACTGTATCTCGCAGAACCTGCTGAGGACTGCCGTGTCGCCCTTACGAGAGGTGGCACGCGGGTGATAGCGGATATGGGAACGCTGCCCGGTCTGGAGCGCCCGCCGTGGAGTTCTCGTTACCTGCAGGGCTTGATTGATGTGCCCTTTCTTGAACTCACTCCTGGCACGCGATCCGGAATCGTACACGATGAACGCTATGGGGCCCTCGTGAAAGCTTTAGTACCGCTCGAAACACACCTCAATGGCCTTATCGATGCCCAGCGACGCGCCGAGGAAGAGCAGGCAAATCGGGAGTCCCTTCGCGCCATTCAACGTGCGTTTCGCGAAGCCATGCTGGTTTTGCCGCGCGAAGAATACGATTGGTTTGACATCCAGTCGCGCTCGCCGCAGGGGACCGCTGCCGGCGGATCACCGGAGCGACACGTGGAGGCATCGGGTCCGGAGGATGCGATTGGCGTTCCGGACCCGAGCGCAATCGGATCAATCCAGCGCCAATTCTTCGACTATGCTGGGCCTTTGCAATCCGTGGTAATTTCACCAGCGTCAAGCACATTGGCAGTGGGCCAAACCCGGCGTCTTCGCGCGCTACCCCGGGATCGCTCGCGCCGGCGGGTCGAGCAGGATTTGACGTTTGCCTGGGAGATCGTCGACGGGGGTGGCACGCTCTTGTCCACTTCCGATCAGGAAGTGAGCTTCGAGGCTCCTTCGTCGCCGGTTCTCGTGCGTTTGTCTGTCGCCGTCTCACAGCGCGAGATCCGCTGCAGTGCTGAGGCGCTAATCACCGTAACCGACAGCCTTGATGTGGCTATCGGCCCGGCTGTCGTCAACGCCCGCGGCTTACCGGGCTACACTTTCGAAAGGGCCGCCGGGGAACTGTGGCGCTCGCGCTACGACGCTCAGCGCAACCTGATTGTTGTGAATAATGGGCACCGCGATTTCGTTTTCGCCACCCGTAATCGCGCGCTGCAGCTGCGCTACCTTGGGCGGCTCTATGTCAAGGAATTGGTGCTCAAGAACTTTGCGGGTCTGCCCGTCGAACAAGTGGCGGAGCGCATGATTGAGCTCTCGCTCTATGTCGAAGAGAAACTGAAATCCACATGAAGGCTTGCGGCGGAGATGCAGGCTAACGGGGCTTTGCCGTAAGACCTTCTGTGCCTACGGCACACCACCAAGTAGTTGAAAAGATGCTAAGAAAGTGGCCCCCAGCCCGTCAGCAAGGTGGGGCTCATGTGGAGTTCAAGCTCCGGTTGTTGTGAGCAAAATGGCATGATTGGGTAAAGGATTCGAAATGCGCGAGGCCGACAGCATCCATACCAATCCGCAAGATACTCCAGCTGTGACTGATTGAAGCAGAAGGGAAATTTGTAACAGTTGCGGCGTTCAGCTTTCAGACTACTTGCGATCATTTGCTATGGCGTTGATTTTCCGCGCCAATGCAAGCGATTTGCTTCCTTACCAGACTACGATTCCCGTTCCGCAGTCCACCACTCTAACCGGATGGTTAGTCGTGCTATCCGTTCGGTAACTAGCAATAAGGCAGTCATCGGGTGGGCGCTATCCCTTAGTGGCTTCACAAAGATGAATGAGCTCGGTAACGGTTCGCGAATTGAACCTCAGACAACGGCGCGTGAGGCCGAGCCGCCTTTCGGTTAGCCGCGAAGATCTCTCGCCGCTGATGCCTTGCCCTCATTCAAGACCTAATTCCATCTCAGTGCGCAAGATCTTGCATGTCCATGATTCTGGCACGCTCTTTGCCTTAGGTCATGGCGCGGTCCACTTCCGGAGCATGCACCTTATTCAAACAGTCCGGAGCCAGCACGAACTTCAGCTGGTGGCTCGGGAAAGGAAACGCGAAGGAGCGATCATGACGCGCTCTCCGATGAAACAGCCTACGGCCGGTTTTCTATTCCTAGCCTTGTTGATGGGGCTCTTGCTGCTTGCCGGGGGAACGGTCTCCGCGCAAGATTCCATCACGACGCTCGCTCACAATACCTCGAACCCCAAGTTCGATGGGATAGCTGTCGCCGTCGGCCCCGCCGACAATGTCTATACCACCGCCGACGTTGTAGTCTCCAAGAAACTGTTTGTGGACGTTTTTAAGTTGGACGCCTCTGCAAGTCCGCTGCTGGTGGAAGGCAGTCAAAGCGATCCCAATCCTCCGTATGGAACCGGGGTTTGCGGCCAATCCGCGACCAACATTGATCCTACAGATATAGGTGGCGTCGCCGTGGACAATTCGGGCACCTTCTACACCGCTATGGCAGGAGGCTACCCTCCGGTCCTTCGGATCAGCAGCGGAATCGTTTCATGCCTGGAGTGGGGTACGTCCGGCCCACAGTCTTCACAAGACGTAACGCTAGATAACTCCGGCAACGTATACTTCATCTCCCAGGATTCTGTGGGGCACTATTTTGTCTACAAGGTGCCCTCTCAAGGAGCGGGAACGCCGACGGTAGTCGCCGGAACGGCGAATTTCGGTTGCTCTGTTGGAACGCTAAACCATCCGTATGGATTGGCCCTGGATAATCGCACGGGTAATCTCTATATCGCCGACGCAGGGTGCAATGTTATCTGGAAGGTGACCGCAGCGGGCATTACCGCTTACGCCGGCAATTTCATCGCCAACTCAGATCCCACTAGCCCCGCAGGCGACGGAGGAGTCGCCACGAACGCCTACCTCAACGAGCCCCGCGGCGTGGCCGTGGACCCATACGGCAATCTTTACATCGCCGACTTCGCGGACAATCGAATTCGCAAAGTGGATTTCACCACAAATATTATCACCACCATCGCCGGCAACGGCACGGCGGGTCTCGTGGACAACGCAGACGCGACAAAAGCCGAGTTGAGCGGACCCTGGGGCATCGCGGTCGGCCCCGGAGGCAAGATTTATGTCGGCGATTCTGCCAACAATGCAGTTCGCCTCATCACCCCGCCGGGAGCGCAGATGACCAGCCCACCGCCAGGATCGACACTCCCGGCGGAGCCCATGACCTTCACTTGGACTGCGGTCTCGGGGGCCACCTCTTACCAGCTCGATGTCAGCCAAACGATCGGTCCGATCGGCCAGGGAAATATCGTAGGAAGCGCAACTGGAACTATTTCTGGAACCTCGCTCCAGACGGACGTTCCCTGCGATGGAAAGACTATCTACGTGCAATTGGCCACAGAAATCGGCGGTGCTTGGACGGCGCCGGTGCAATATACGTACACCGCCTGCCAGATCTACGTCAGCATCGGCCTGAGCTCGCCCACTCTTCCGAAGCAAGGCGGCACAGTTTCGGTGCGGGTAGCAGTCAATACCCTTCCTATGGCGTACTCGGAAGTAGTTGAGCTCAAGGTAACGCAATACAGGGTTCCGGCCTGGCCCTGCATCAACAGTGGTTGCCCTGCGCCCGTCGTCATCGGAACGGCATCGTTGCCGTGGGACCCATGGACAACCAAATCCTCGTATGAGGTTACTGTCCCGAGTCTGCCCTCGTGGGATCCGTACGAGCAAGCCTATTTATTCACAGCGACCGTGAGCTCGCCTTCCTTAGAAGTGTTAAACACCGCTTCCGTTCGCCTGATTCAGTACTGAGCTCGAACACGATGCCGCAAGAGGGGATGTCTGATTCGAGACGCGAGAACTGCCAGCCCTGGAACCGGGCGCAATGTCCTAGATGATGTCGAGCCAAGGTTACCTAAACGACTCCGCCGGGCATTGGCTTCCGCATTTGATGTTTTACATCCCCCTAACAGATCCCAAGGTTTGGGGTGCGGATCTGCCTGGCTCCCCGGTTATGTTGAATCCACAATTTCAGGGCGCCCCGGAGCCAATAACCGAGTTCATGACTCCAGTACACAATTGGTCGGACGGAACGGTCGCACCTACGGATGCGAACTGACGTCCCATCACAATGCGTACTCGAGGTCCTGAATGTTATGTGGGGCGACATGCGCGTATTAATTGTCGATAAAGAACCCGTCGCTCGAAGCACGTTGGCGGAAGTCTTAGCGACGAGGAACGACATCGAGGCCTTCGACTCCGCCGATAATGTCACGGAGGCCCTCGATAAGCTGCAAGAAGAGGAATACGGCATTCTACTGCTTGACAGCCTTATGCCCGAAATGTCGGAAATCGACCTCGTCGATTGCTTGAAGAAACGGAACCAGTTGATGCCTGCAGTTATATTCGTCACCGCCCATCGCCATCACGCTGTCGCGGCTTTTGAGAAACATACAGTCGATTATGTGTGAAACCGTTCTCGAGTCAGCGAATCCACGAGGCCCTCAATACAGCGATACGTAGGAAAGCAAATGAACAAATGAACGAGCTGCGAGTTTGGTACCGCAGCTAAGGGCCCTCGCAGCAAATCCTTCGAAGATCGCAATTACGATAGAAGGTTTTGGAACCACTTCTCCGCGAGCGCCCGGGAGTTGAGTTAGCAATCGAGTTCGTTTCGACTCAATCCATCTCCAATGCGGCAAGTAGAAAGCGCAGAAATTTGCCCCAGCCGACGGTGCGTCCCGGCGTATTCTGTGAATCGCACTAAGAAGACCTTATCAAGACTCCCAAACTCTATTGGGGTGACATCGGCCTGGGCCTTCATTTGGCCTGGATTTCCGAACTGGATGGCGCACACCCCTTGGTCGAGGACTTGCGGACAAGGATTTGGTGGATAAGGACTCAATTAAGCAATTAACGTTTGCGGGAAAATGTGGGAAGTCTGCGGGTTGCCGGAGCCGAGACAAATCGAAGGGAATCAGCAAGTTCTGATCAAACGCGACTAACTCAGATTCACCTTCTCTTTTCAGTGTTCATCGTCATTTGCCACCCCACCATTCATCACAATTCGCATGACACTGGTATGACACCGGCCTGTGTTCCCCTGAGCAGCGCCGAGGTCCTCGGCATTCATGAACTCGGAGAGCGCCACGTCGAGTGTGGGGATTCCCCCGTCGGCTTCTTATCGTCTTATGGAGTCTCTATGGAGGGTTGTCGCTTGGAGACACGCCGCGCCTCTTTCTTCTCCTGCGCGAGACGCAATCGCTCCTCGACGGACGTAGTGTTATCCGGAGAAGGCTTTCCGAACCGTTTCAGGTATAGGTGCTCTATATACGCTCTCAGGGGCATCTTCCACAGCTCTCGCTCATGATTGTCCAGCTTGCCGAGCTTCATCGGGTTCATCCCCAACTCGCGACCCATCTGCACTTGGGCGTGGGAGAGGTGATAGCGCTTTCGCGCGTGGATCCACCGCTGTATCTTTTGGTTCGGTTTTCTCTTCTTCGCCATGCGATTCGCCTCGCTTCCATTTATTTCATTCGAGAAAAAGGCCGTCCTCTTCATCCTCGTCCTCGTCGGACGGTGCTTCCGCCATGGCCAACGCCTCATGGACCGCCTCGACGATGTCCTCATCGTCGGACTCGATGAGACGACTCAGGACTTCGCTGGCTTCTTGTGGACGAATGCTGGGTACTGCTCCAATCGCGGCCAGAAGCAGGGGCTTGGGCGTTCTGCGTGAACGGATAAGGGCAGTGATGTGTGGCCACGCAGCTTCGACGCCCCAGCTTCCTGCGGCAAGGGCAGCCTCGAGGTGAATGTCTGGATTTTTGTTGTCGAGCTCTTTAACAATCTGCTCATCGAAGCCGCGGAGGAAGCGCATGCAGAAGACCGCGGTAAGTTTCCACAGGTGATCGCCACTCGAGTAAGCGGAACGGACGGCATTCTCGTGCCACTCCTGGGGAGCACGTACGGATGCCTCAAGGATTCGCCGTCGGACTTCCTTGGGAATGTCCGCGTCCCGGTAGAGCTGGTGAAGCGACTCCTGAATTCCTTGGAAAGTCCGTTTCGAAATCGGGGCATCACCTTCATCGTCAAAGCCTTCGGTGTCGGCATACTCCAGAATCGGCCCCAGCGAAATCGCCGCTCGGGCCCGCACTTGTTTGGATTCCTGGCTTTTCCGTAGGATGGCGAGCAGCGCTTCAACCAATTCATCGTTGACCACGGTGAAATTGCCGGCCATCTCCGTGGCTAGAAGGCGATCTGACTCAATCGCTTGCTCATCCCGAAGAACATTGACCAGTTTTTCTGCTGTGCCGGCTGGCCAGTCCCAAGGTGGAGTGTCCTTCAAAGCCTTCAAATCCATTTCCATCCCCCCCGCAGCGGTCACGGGCGCGCCGTAAAGACGTTGCCCTTCTCTGACTGCACCCAATCCTGTACCCAACCGCGAATTTATAGAAAGAGTGAAAGGACCCCACGATCCCGATACGTGCTGACCTCTACCCCTGGACGAAGTGGCGTCAGTCCGTTCCGGGCCCAAGTACAAGATCGAGGCCTGCAGCTTTTGCGAACGTTCGGAAGTCCCGGTCGCGCGTGAGGAGAGGAACGCCTCCGTCGATGCAGCTCTGGGCGATCAGCGCGTCGCCGAGGCGCGCCTTGCGGCGCTTTGCGAGTACCTTCGCTCGCAAGGCGCCTGCCCTTTGCCAATAGCCAGATGCAATCTCGACCAAAGGTACCTCTGAGAGCGTTTCGGCAACGCCTGAGGGGAGCTTCGGGTCGCTTAGGAGCTCGGTGAGGACAACGGGCACCATAAGCACCTGCCGGTCTTCCAGCGCCCTATCGAGTAGCTGTGCATCCTCGCCTGCGCCGCCTTCTAGAAAGACAACCCATGTGCTTGTATCCGCCGCGATCATCGGTCGGCCTTCAGCTCTGCCAACGTACGCGTGAAGCGAACCTTGCCTCGGAGGTGGCGTAGGCGAGCGTATGTCCGCGATGCCGCAACTAGCTGCAGCCCGGCGCGGACCGTCTGGGTGATGCCGGTACCGCTGGCCAATTGCGCCTTCTCGAGAAGGTCCAGCGGCACCTCCACGGTGATTTTGCGCGCTGTCTGCATAATACCTACTTTATACCATACTCAAGACCAGCATTGAATATGGTATGTCCAGCCCGAACAAGCTAACAAGGTGGGCAAGACATCCCTCGCGGAGTTGAAGTCGTTCACGTGATTACTTGCGATGGGGCCGCACTGTCGGGGTAGGCGATAGCAAGAGCACGGATATCCGCCTTCACGGCTTTCACGCATCAGCGAGTTTCACTTCACATGTCCAAGCAACAGATACCGAAGGCTTGGCAGTCCACAGTACCTTCTTCAGGTATCCAAAGAACGTCTTCACAATGGCTTGACAGTATCTCATGTCGCCTGAAGTTCAACAGTGAATAAGGGGGATGATGTTCTGGAAGCAAATCGTGAGAATGCAACTCCATAAACGCTTGAATGCAAGTTGGCTCCCCGGGCTAGATTCGAACTAGCAACCCTCCGGTTAACAGCCAGCAGAGTGATTTAGTCAAAACTCGCCGGAATTGGCCTTAATCGAAGACAATCAGCTAGTTGTGATGAAATCGAGGGACCGCTTTTATCCTTCTCCACTCATCTTTTAATCACGATTTGCCACCATTTGCCGGGATTAGCGTGACATTCTTGTGATAGTAGGGATGTTTTCGGGTCGCCGCTCGTTACAGCACGCTGCGCTTCTTACTGATGGCAGATTCAGGCCAGTACCTATCTTTCCGATTTGGCGAAAAATCAGGACCTAAGGTCCATTCCGCTGGAAAACAGAGACAAGCAACATGCCCCCAGAAAAGTGCGCCGCTGTAAGATAGATTCCTATGCTGCAATGGCTGGTGGTGGGGATAGGGGATATTGCAACCAAGCGGGTGATCCCCGCAATTCAAGCGGAGCCGCGCAGTTCACTTGCCGCCGTGGTCACGCGGCATCCCAACAAAGCCGTATCGTATGAAGTCCCCGCGTTTTCCAGCCTGGAAGAAGCGTTGCGCCACGGGACGTTTGATGCCGTCTACATCGCCACGCCTGTGTTTCTGCATGGGCCGCAAAGCATGCAAGCTTTGCATGCGGGGAAACATGTTTTGTGCGAAAAGCCTATGGCGATGAATCACGCCGAAGCATTGAACATGGCGGAGGCTGCGGAAAAAAACAGGCGCTGCTTCGGAGTAGCGTACTACCGGCGTTGTTATCCGAAAGTACAGCGCGCTCTGGAATTGATCCGCCAGGAAGCGATCGGAAGGCCGCTCATGGCGTTTGCCTCCTGCCATAGTCAGCCGCCAAACGAGCATCGTTCATGGCTGCTCGACCCGGCTCAAGCCGGAGGCGGACCGCTTTATGATATCGGTTCCCATCGCATTGACCTGTTGAACTATTTCTTTGGCCAGCCGGTGGAGGTTCAAGCCTGTTTGTCCAACGTTGTCCACCATTTCGCGGTGGAGGATTCCGCCACGGTTTTAGTCAAGTATGCGAGCGGCGTGCATGCTGTGGTGGACGTGCGGTGGAATTCGCAGGTTGCCCGCGATGAGCTTCGCATCGCAGGCAGTAAAGGGATGTTGGACCTTACGCCGCTGAACGGACCTCGATTGGTTTCTCCTGCCGGTGAGGAAAATTTGCCTCCCCATTCCAATCTGCACTTTCCCTGTATTGAGAACTTCGTGGATGCGGTGCTGGAGCATACTCCGTTGCTCTCCAGCGGAGTTACCGCGACAGGTACAGATTGGGTGACAGAACAAGCCACCAGACGTTAACCCATGCGGCCTAGCTCAGCACGGTCGCTCTTGCTGCCAGTCTCGTGGTCAATGAACTCGCGGTCGCCCTCCTATTCGGGCCTTTGAGCGATGAGTTGCCGAAGTGATTGTAATCTCCGTTCAAAACCACTCTCATATTGAAGCAGGCCTGCTGCCTGATAAACGCTGCGCGCCGACTCCAGAGCCGTCAGCGCTTCCTCCAGCTGCGCCGTTCCACTTTCCCGTTCGCCTAAGACCGTAAGTGCGGTGCCGAAGTTGGTCTGCGTCCTCGCCCACTGCAACGGCACCCGTTCTCGCGTGAATTCCTTCAACGCCTCGCGAAACGCTATCACCGCTTCCACCAGCCGCGCCGTCCCGGTTTCCCGTTGGCCTAGCGCCTCCAGCGCGTTGCCGAGGTTGTTCTGCGTCATCGCCCAAGTCAACGACAGTTTCTCTCGCCGAATCTCTGCAAGCGTCGCTCGATACACGCCAATCGCCTGCGCCAAGACCGCGTTATCCCCTCGGTAGTCTCCGTATTCGAGTAGCGCGCCTGTAGCGGTTGAGATAGCCAGCTCGCAGTTCAGGTTCATTGTGGCCTACAAGCTCCGCGGCCGCCTTGAGGTGTTGCCCGGCCTGCAGATAGTCCAATCGCGTTAGACTTAACTCGCCCCGCTCCGCCCGCGTTGCCGCCGCACTAAGCCGCTTTCTCGTAGCCGCTTCCTTCGCCTCTCGCTCCAGTGCCTCAGCCGCACGAATGGCCCGCATGTCCGACGCTTCCGCCTCTGCAAGCAACCCGTCAGCTCGATCGTAGGCCTCGGGTGTGTCAGCTGTCCTCAGAATTGCCCTGGCCTGCTCGATGTAGGCCTTGATCTCTGCGGTATCCGGGTCCAGTGCCGCAAGTCGCTGCAACAGCTGCTTTCTGAAACCTCAAGAGCATGTCCGGGTTCGACGAGGTGCTAGAAGAAATCGCGCAACGGCACCGCGCCGATCGAGTTCAGGGAGGCTCTGGAATGATTTGGGCTCGCATGCTTGCTTACATCACCGGAACCGTAGACCAGGAGATCGGCCACCGGCTTGGACGGAAAGCCTTGGAAGAATTGGCGGCTGTCGCGAAGCCGGATACGCTGCTGGCCTGGCACCGAAAGCTTATCGCCAACAAGTTCGACGGATCGAAGTTTCGCAAATCCCGGGGTCGTCCCAGAGTTGACGAGGAAACCGAGCGGTTGGTGGTGCGGATGGCGAAGGAAAATCCCGGGTGGGGCTATGACCGGATCGTGGGCGCCATGGCCAACCTGGGTCACCGGCTCTCGGATCAGGCGGTGGGCAATATTCTCCGTCGCCATGATATTCCACCGGCTCCCAAACGGAAGCAGGCAACGAGTTGGAAAGACTTTATCCGTGCTCACATGGCGGTATTGGTGGCGACCGACTTCTTCACGGTGGAAGTGCTTACGCTCAGAGGATTGATTACGTACTAC
>Ga0074045_10005076_pt1 | contig 11556 bp, 8 predicted proteins | sample BogForMeECP23OM2_FD_94442 | JGI IMG/M metagenome (GOLD analysis project Ga0074045, IMG submission 94442) | Bog forest soil microbial communities from Calvert Island, British Columbia, Canada - Bog Forest MetaG ECP23OM2 | ecosystem: Environmental > Terrestrial > Soil > Wetlands ...
CTACGACCTGAACCTGGAACGCAAAACCGTCCGGGTCGGCGCGGGCGTGGTGCTGGATCAGTTGAACAATTTTCTCCATCCGCACAAATTTTGTTTCGGCCCGGATGTGGCGACCAGTTCGCGCGCGACGCTGGGCGGCATGATTGCCAACGATTCGTCCGGCGCGCACGCACCGGTTTATGGCACAACGGCGGATCACATCAGCGTGCTGGAAATTTTAACCAGCGACGGGCGCGTGGTGAAAGTCGGTTCCGGCCACGACACCCTGCCGAGACAGCGTGACTTGCTGGAAAGCCTGGTTTCGCTAAACGAGCTGCAAATTGCCGAGCGCTTTCCGCCGGGTCTCCTGAAACGCTGGCCGGGATACGCGCTGGCCCGGGCGATGCGCGAGCCGGGCAATCTGGCTCATATTATCGCCGGCAGCGAAGGCACGCTCGCCGCAATTATTTCCGCCGAACTTAAAATCGTCCCGTTGCCGGAGAAGCGCGGGGTGGGATTGTTGTTCTTTGCGTCCGTGGCCGAGGCGATGCAGGCGGCGGTCGGATTGCTCGATCTGAAACCGGCGGCGATTGAACACATTGACCGTCTGCTGTTGGACCAGACCCGCGGCCAGCTTGAGTTTCAGGCGGCGCGCGATTTGCTCGAACTCGATACCAAGCCGTGCGAGGCGATTTTAATCGTTGAATTTTTCGAGGATGTTCCCGAGCGGCTGGCGCTGCTGGCAAAACGCAAATTGGGTTTGCGCCAACGCCTTTTGCAAACACCGGACGAAGCCGAACTCGTATGGTCGCTGCGCAAGGCGGGACTGTCGCTTTTGACCGGTTGCAAGGGCGCCGCCAAACCCGTGACCTTCATCGAAGACACGGCGGTGCGCCCACGGGACCTGCCGGCCTACGCCGCCGAACTGCAGAAGCTGATGCGGCGGCTCGGATTGAATGCCTCTTATTACGGCCACGCCGCGGCGGGACTGCTGCACGTGCGGCCGGTGCTGGATTTGCACCGCGCGGAGGATCTAAAAAAATACCGGAAGATTGCCGACGAAGTGGCCGCGCTCGTGTTGCAGTTCAAGGGAACGCTGTGCGGCGAACACGGCGTCGGCATTGCGCGCACCGAGTATCTCAAGGAGCAGGTGGGCGAAGAACTTTACCAGCTCATGCGGCAAATCAAGCAGTCCTTCGACCCGTTTAATTTGTTCAATCCGGGCAAAATTATTTCCGATGGCCGCTATAAAATTGACCAGAATCTGCGGCTGGGCGCCGGCTATTCCCTGAAAGTGCCGTTTGAACCGGTGCTTGCGTTTTCCGCCAAGGACGGGTCATTCACCGCCAACCTGGAACAGTGCAACGGGTGCGGCAGCTGCCTCAAGCTGACGCCCAGCATGTGTCCCACGTTCATGGCCACCGGCGAGGAAATCATGTCCACCCGCGGACGCGCCAACGCAATTCGCGCCGCGTTGGAGCTGCGCGGCATCAATGGCGACCCCCTTCGTTCGGAGGAACTCGAAATAGCGTTGAGCAATTGTCTGTCCTGCAAAGCCTGCACCGTGGAATGCCCGTCCAACGTAAATCTGACGTTGTTGAAAGCCGAATTACAGCACGCGCGCATCCGCCGACGCGGATTAAACCTGCACGAACGGCTGTTCAGTTCGGTGGATCAGCTGGGCCGGTGGGGTTGTGCGATGCCGCGCGTGGCCAATGCATTTTTGAATGCTCCGTTTCTGAGCCGCGTGCTGGGCATTTCCACCAAACGACTGTTGCCGCGTTTCGCGCAGGAGCGGTTCGATCATTGGTTTGCCAAACGTCCGCCTTTCCGGGCGGCCTATCGTGGCCGCGCCATGCTTTGGGACGACACGCTCGTGCGCTATTACGAACCTCACGTCGGCATGGCCGCCGTCAAGGTGCTCGAAGCCGCGGGCTTCGAAGTCGTGCTGCCGACGCTGCGCAAATGCTGCGGACGGCCCGCCTTCAGCCAGGGCAATCTCGATGAAGCCGCGCAACTGGGGCGGCACAACCTCGCGCTGCTGAACGCGGACACAGGCAACACGCCGGTTATTTTTCTCGAACCGTCATGTTACTCGATGTTCGCGCAGGATTATCACGAGCTAAAACTGCCGGACGCGGAGCGCGTTGCCGCCCGTTGTTTTTTGTTCGAGCAATTTGTTGAAAACATGCTGGATCGGGAACCCAATGCGCTGATTTTTAACGACAAACCCGCGCGCATGATGATTCACGTGCATTGCCACGCCAAATCACTTGCCAATTCAGATTACATGTACCAACTGGCCTCCCGGCTGCCGCAGCGGACGGTGACGATGCTCGAAGCGGGCTGCTGCGGCATGGCGGGTGCGTTCGGAATGATGGAATCGAAATACAAACTTTCGGTGAAAGTCGCGGAACCGCTCATTCAAGTAATCCGGAGCCAGCCGTTCGGGAACATCGTGGTGGCCTCGGGCACCAGTTGCCGCCAGCAAATCCAGCACCTGGCGCCGGTCCGCACCCTGCACATGGCGGAAGTGCTGGCCGAAGCGCTGGTGTGAGCCGCCGCGGGCGCGACAGTGTTTGATTGTATATTGGTCCGAATTGACACCACGTGGCCATTGGACATCCGGTTTGTGATTGGAAAATCCGGGTTTCTTTCGTCCTTCGGGTTTCGGCTTTCGGGATTTAACCCCGTGGGCCGGTTCCGGCTCCCGCCATCAGCCATAAATGTCTTTCAACGCGCCGCGCAAGTCCGGGAATTGAAATTTAAAACCGGCTTCCAGAAACCGTTTTGGCGCGCAGCGGCAACCGTCCAGCGCGAGCGACGGTTCGGTCTGCGTCAGCCGGGAACCCAGTTTTACCGCCCAAGCGGGGACCGGTGGACACCACGGACGATAAAGGGTGCGCCGCAGGGTGCGCATGAATTCCGCATTGGTTGCCGGATTGGGGGCGACGGCGTTGTAGGTGCCATCCAGATAATTTTCCGGGTCAATGGCTTGCAGGAACATCTGGGTCAGGTCCGCGAGATGAATCCAACTGACGTATTGTTTGCCGCTGCCGGCCGCGCCGCCGAGAAACCACCTCGTCAGATGGGCCAGCAGGGGCAATGCCCCGCCATTGCGATCCAGCACCAGGCCGATTCGGAACAGCACGCGGCGGGTGTGGAGTGAGGCGGCAGTGTGGCAGGCTTTTTCCCAAAGCCGGCAGACTTCCGCCAGCGAATTCCGGCCGTTGGAAGTTGTTTCGTCGCACCATTGGTCATGACAATTGCCGTAGAAACCAACGGCGCCCGCCTGCACCCAGACGCGCGGCGGTTGTTTGACGTGGCAGATGGCTGCGGCGATGGCGCGCACCGCGTTGACACGCGATTCGGTGATTTCACGGAGGTTTTCCGGCGTGTGACGGCAATTGATGTTGCGCCCGGCGAGATTCACCACGGTTTCCGCTCCATCCAAATATTTTATCCATTCGCCGACATGTTCGCCATCCCACTCCACTTCCTTGACCTCGTCATCTTCGTCACGTTCGCGCAGTTCGCGGGTCAGAACGACGACTTCGTAATCGCGCCGGAGCAATTCCTTGGCGAGCGCCTGACCCAGGAACCCGCTGCCGCCGGCCAGCACGACGCGTTTTTTGCTCATGTTCAAACTTTAACTGGGAGGCAAATCCAGTGCCAGTTTTGGCGTGTTTCCACTGGTGAACAGGTTCTTTTCAAAAGGCGCAGCTTCCAGGCTTCCGAGCCAGTTTCGGATCAACCCGCATACGGCGGCTTTATCCAAACGCTCGTGTTTATCCGGATATTTTTCGAGATTTGCCAGTGCGAGCTTGAACAGCGCGGCGGCGGGATGCGGACGATTTTTTTGCAGGTGGACAAATGCGCCGGCCAGTTGAATCAGCCCTTTGTAAAACGCTCCGTTGGGCCCGTGCTTGTCCTCGAGCCACAAATCTTCCAGCACTTCGTGCGCTTCGTAAAAAAGCTGCCGGTTGAAGCAATCGAAATAACCGAGGTAATGCGCGTCGAGTTCCTGTCCGCGGAAGGACTCGATCCAAGCGGCGATGCGGGCGTTCTTGTGACTCATACCATTTTCCGATGATCATCGGCACCTATTTCAGACGGTAGGGCCGCGCTGCTGCGTGGCCATTTTACCCAGCGGCGCAGCAGCACCGCCCTGCCCATTGCACCGATTGTCTCCGGGAATTGGTATCACATGAAGAGGGTAAAGTCCAAAGCCCGAAGTCGTGCATTCGAGGTAGGGCGCGTCACTCTGTGCGCGCCGCCTTTTGTATTTGGACGAGCGGCGGGCAGAGGACTGCCCGCCCTACCAAATCAATACACCGGCACCAACACCGCGCCACCTATTGGGAAATGAGGCGGAAGAAACCGCTGCTGTTCGCCGGTGAAAGAATGACCTGATCCTGCAGGTTGGTGAGATTGAGCATTGGCGCGTTTGTCAGCGTCAGCCAATTGGCCGTGGCCAGATCCGAATTCTGCTGCAACACGAAATTCGTGGAAGGCACGAGCCACGAAAGGGTGAGGTTGCCATTCAAAGGTCCGCAGCAGTAGAATTTTCATTGGGTATCTAGTCTGTAATAAGCAGATCCCTTGCCAAATTGGCTTTGTCGCGCCGCATGCAACTGAGGGTTTTTGATCTTGTCACCTGTCACACGTCACATGTCACATGTCACCTGCATTGACAACTTCCCTGCCCTGCGACACTCTGCGCGCATGGCGAAACCTGCATTGGGACGCGGTCTCGGCGCGTTGTTGGGCGGCAATCCGGTTCTGACTCAACCAACACCCGCGCCAGCAGCACCCGTTTCACAACCCGTTGTTCTGTCGCCCGCGCCCGACCTGCACGAGCGCGTGCAGCGTGTGCCGCTGGACCGGATTCGTCCGTGTTCGCTGCAACCGCGCAAGGATTTTTCCGCCGAGGCGCTGCGTGAACTGGCTGATTCCATCCGCGAACAGGGCATCGTGCAGCCGCTCATTGTGCGTGAGCGCGGCGGTCATTTTGAATTGATTGCAGGCGAACGCCGCTGGCGCGCGGCGCAGCTTCTGCAATTGCCCGAAGTGCCCATCATCGTCCGCCAGGCCGACGACCGGGCGGTGCTCGAACTGGCGCTCATCGAAAATTTACAGCGCGAAAATCTCAACGCCATCGAGGAAGCGCATGGTTACGAACAACTGGCCGGACAATTCCAGCTCACGCAGGAGGAAATCGCGCTCAAAGTCGGCAAAAGCCGCGCGGTGGTGGCCAATGCGCTGCGGCTGCTGAAACTGCCGCAGGTCGTCCAGAATTTTGTCCGCGAAGGGCGGCTTTCGGTTGGCCACGCCAAAGTCATTCTCGGTCTTTCCGACGAGAAAGAGCAAAAGCTCGCCGCCGAGCGCGTCATCAAGCAAGGCTTGAACGTCCGGCAGACCGAGGGGCTGGTGGCCAAATTGCAGTCCCGTGATTCGCGCAAGCTCGTGATTAAACCGGAAACGGTCGCCGCGCCGGGCGCCGATCCGCACCTGACGAACCTGGAGGACCGGTTGCGCGAAAAATTCGGCACCAAGATCCAGTTGCGATACGTCCAAGGCAAGGGGGCGGTGGAAATCTCCTTTTTCAGCGACGAGGAGCTGGAGCGAATACTGCAGATACTTGGCGTGTCGGCTGAGTGACAACAGACAAGAATGTTTCACGGGCGACCAATGATTTTTAAATCCGAAGTCCGAAATCCGAGGCCCGAAAGAAGCCCGAAGATCGAAGCCCGAAATGAGCGGAGGCCGGTCTTGATTTGGTTCGGCATTCGGATTTCGGATTTCTTTCGGATTTCGGCATTCGGATTTCGGTTTTCCTCAGTGGCCCGTCACCCGTCACTTGTCACCATCAAATGATTCTGGAAGTTGTCAAATACGGCCATCCCGCGCTCCGGCAAAGAGGTGCGCGCATCGAAAAGGTCACGCTGGAGATCAAAAAGCTGGTCGCCGATATGTTCGAGACGATGCACACGAATCATGGCATCGGGCTGGCGGCGCAGCAGGTCGGGAAGGCGCTGCAACTCACGGTCATTGACGTGCGTGAGGCCAAGGACCGTCCGTCCTGGCTGGAATTGGACGGCCAGCCCGCCGGCGTGAATGAATTCATGCCGCTGGTTTTGATCAATCCTGAAATCAAACCGGGCGGAGAGCCGGTGGCCGGCGGCGAAGGCTGTTTGAGTTTCCCGGAGATTTTCGCGGAAATCACGCGTCCCGAGTCGGTGGACGTGAAGGCGTTGGACAAAAAAGGCAAACCGGTTGAATTTCGTTGCGGCGGTTTGCTGGCGCGGGTGGTTCAGCATGAAGTGGATCACTTGAACGGCATTTTGTTCATTGACCGGATGAGCCGGAAAACCAAGGAAGAACTGCGGCCGGAACTGGACGAACTACAGGCGAAAACGAAGGCCGAACTGGAATCGGCGGGCAAACGGTGACTCAATAAACCTTCCGCAAATTCGACGGCAGGATGTTGAGTTCCAGGCGGTATTTGGCGACGGTGCGGCGGGCGATGACGATGCCTTTTTCGCTCAGCATTTTCACCACTTCATGGTCGGACAACGGCTTGGCGGGGTCTTCATTTTTGAAAATTTCGGCAATCATGTCCTTCACGCTGGTGTTGGACACGTTTTCGCCGCTGGCGGTCTGAAGTCCGCCGGTGAAGAAATATTTCATCTCAAAAACGCCCTGCGGCGTCTGCATGTACTTGCCGGACACGGCGCGGCTCACGGTCGTTTCGTGAACCCCGACGGTTTCGGCTATCTGCGCCATGATGAGGGGTTTGAGATGCGCGACGCCCTTTTCCATGAACTCGTGCTGGCGTTTCACAATTTGCTTGCCGATGTTCAAAATCGTCTGCTGCCGCTGGTGCAGGCTTTTGATCAGAAATTTTCCGGCGCGGATTTTTTCGCGGATGTAATTTTTGACTTCGGCGGAATTTTCCCCCTGCGTCATCAGGTCCTTGTAGATGTTGCTGATGCGCAAGTGGGGGATGTGCTCGTCGTTGGTCGTCACGATAAAATCGTCGCCGGATTTTTGCACAAACACTTCGGGCAAAACGTATTGATTTGCATCCGACAAAAAGGCGCGCCCCGGACGCGGCTCCAAACGCCCGATGCGGCCCATCGCCTCCTGCGCCTCTTCGACGGTGCAGCCGGTGCCGCGCGCAATTTCCGGGATGCGCCGCTTGCCCAGCGCGTCCATGAAATCACGCACAATGCGATATTCGATCGATTCCTGCCGGCCGGCGCGTTCCAACTGGAGCAGCAGACATTCCCGCAAGTCACGCGCGCCAACACCCGGCGGATCGAAGGACTGGATTACTTTGAGGACCCCGGCGATTTTTTCCGGCGGGAAATGGGTTAAAACCGCCATCTCTTCCACCGTGGACTTGAGGTAGCCGTAATCGTCAATGTTGCCAACGATCAACTCCGCGATGCCGCGTTGCTCGTCCTTCAAATCGCTCTCCCGCACCTGATCCATCAACATCTGGGTGAAGGAGGTTCCCACCGCAAGCGAGTCGAACATGAACTGGCGCTTCTCCTCCTCCTCGGCGGTCTGGCGGATGGGAATGTTCGTCTGTGAAAAATGATCGCGCCATTCCTGGTCCAGCTGCACGAGCTTGTCGAATTCCGCCTGAAAATCGTCCACGGGCGCTTCAGCGCTTTTTTCCGCCACGGAATCCAGATCCACATCTTCCGTCGTTCCGGCGGGATCGGGGGGTTCAGCCACTTCATCGGAATCGCGTTCCGACTGGTCGCGCAGGTCGATTTCCTCCGGCGCCATTTCTTCGAGCACAGGATTTTGCTGCAATTCCTGTTCGACGAGCGCCTTGAGTTCGAGGGTCGGCGCCTGCAGCAACGCCAGCGATTGCTGGAGTTGCGGCGCCAGCACCAACGACTGCGTCAGGCGCGTGGATAGTTGCAAGCCTTGTGCCATTTGCTATTGCAAGATAATCCGGTTTTGAACGACCACAAGCAAAAAGTGGGTCATGCTCGGTTAGATTGTGAAATTACCCCCAGAAAACCCTTGATTTTATTGAGGAAATTTCACCAAAGCAATTTTTGAACCAACTTACTTGATTTTACATGGCGCGGTTTGTGCTTTGAATGAAAATTGGGTAATTGTCCCCTCACGGCAAGTAATTCGCCTAAATATGGTTCCTCGGAGGTGCTAGGTTTAAATCCATTGGCGACGATCTCGCGGGCCGCTGGCTCATCGGTGCCGTGGAACGCCTGAGATATTATGTCTTCCAATTCCTTTAGAACCCTATTCATTTACTGTCAGGAATTGGAGTATGCTTTGGGAGATGTTGGGGTGTCAACAAGCATTGCCAATTCACAATCGCTCATTTTTCTTTGTCAAGTCGCTTGGCGCGAAAGTAGCCTACTACCCAAAATCCAAGTAAAAACTGGATTTTTTCACCCTCCGATTGCATCTTGAAGCATGAAATTGATACTTTCAACGCACAACATCAGGCTGACCAGGGCCATCGAGGACCACGTCGTGAAACAACTCGAGAAACTCGACCATTTTGACAAGCGCACCATTGACGCGCGGGTGACGCTCGAACACGATCATACCCGCGCCGCCGGAAAACAATTATCCTGCTCCATTCGCCTGAATGTGCGCGGGCCCGATCTTTTTGCCGAGCACGTCGAAAGCGATCTTTACACGGCCATTGACAAGGTCACCAAAAAAATCGAGCAGCAAATCCGCAAACGCCACAGCAAGTGGAAGGCCCGCAAACACAAGATTGCCGCGCGCAGCAAGCAGACACGCCAGGAAGCGGAAACGGCGTAAGCGTTGAACGTTGATTCGTTGGTCGTTAAATCGTATTAACCGGTTCGATGATTTTACGATGAACGATTCAGCCGAATTGATTTTTCGTGCCCGCACGATTTTGCCGGTTTCGCAGCCGCCCATTGAAAACGGCGCGGTGGTTATTTCTGAAAATCGCATTCGCGCGGTTGGGTCCTGGCCGGACTTGCGGCCGCGCGCAAACGGAAAAATTTCCGACCTCGGCGAAGTCATTCTGCTTCCCGGCCTCATCAACGCCCACTGCCACCTCGACTACACCGACATGGCCGGGATGTTGCCACCGCCGAAAACCTTCACCGACTGGATTCCACTCATCCTTTCCGCCAAGTCGGGATGGGGCTATTCCGATTACGTGCGTTCCTGGCTGAACGGCGCGCGGATGCTCGCGCGCACCGGCACCACGACCGTCGCGGACATCGAAACCGTGCCCGACCTTTTGCCTGAAGTTTGGGACGCCACGCCGTTGCGCGTCTTTTCGTTTCTCGAAATGACCGGCATCCGCGCCCGGCGCGACCCGGGGGCAATCCTCCGCGAAGCCGTCGAAAAAATTGATTCGCTTTCGCACCCGCGTTGTTCCGCCTCGCTTTCGCCGCACGCCCCCTACTCCACCGTGCCCGAGCTGCTCCGCCTCAGCGTGCGCGCCGCCCGTGAACGCGGCCGGCGGCTTTGCATTCATGTCGCGGAATCCGCGCAGGAATTTGAAATGTTCAGGCGCGCGCGCGGCGAAATGTTCAACTGGATGCGGCGCAACGCCCGCGACATGTCCGATTGCGGCCTCGGCTCGCCGGTCAAACACCTCGCCCGCAATAAAATGCTCGGCGAAAATCTGCTCGCCATTCACGTCAACGTGCTGGCGCGCGGGGACGCCACGCTGCTCGGCAAACATCACGTTCACGTTGTTCATTGCCCGCGCAGCCATGATTATTTCCGCCATCCGCCGTTTCTGCGCCAACGGCTGGCCAACGCCGGCGTCAACCTCTGCCTCGGCACGGACAGCCTGGCCACCGTTCGCAAAATCAGGAAACAAAACCCCGAACTCAGCATGTTCGAGGAAATGCGCGAGCTGGCGGCCAGCGATCCCAGGCTCCCGCCGGCGGAAATTCTGCGCCTGGCCACGGTCAACGGCGCGCGCGCGCTGGGCCGGGCCGGGCAAATCGGCGAGCTTTCCGAAAATGCCCTGGCCGATTTGATTGCGATACCGGCCAGCGTAAAAACCAGCGATGCCTGCGAAGCCGTGCTGGGCCACGCCGGTGACGTGAGCGCCAGCATGATTGACGGACAGTGGGTCATGCCACCGGAATGATTTGAGATTTTTCAGCGGTGGTACAGTTTGGTGGGGCGAGGCTGCTGACGAGCCGGGCTTGGCGCGTCAAAGCATGGCGACGACGGCTCGCGGGGACGCTCGCCCCACCGAAAACTGAAATTGCACCACCACCGATTTTTGATCGGCGATTGGCGCGTACCGGCCTTTTTGCTCGTAAATCGTAAATCGTAAATCGTAAATTTCAGGCGTGAACTCGTTTGATGAAGAATTAAACCGGCGTCTGGCCGCGTTGCGTCAACAAAATCTGCACCGCGAACTGCGCCGCGTGGATTCGCCGCCGGGCACGCGCATCCGGATTGACGGCCGGACGCTGCTGAATTTTTCGTCCAACGATTATCTCGGTCTGGCCGGCGACCCGTTGCTGAAGGAAGCTGCCATTCAGGCCGTTGAAAAATTTGGCGCTGGTTCCGGCGCGTCCCGGCTGATTTGCGGTTCGCTCGCGCCGCATCACGAACTGGAGGAAGCACTCGCAAATTTCAAAGGCGCCGAAGCCGCGCTGAGTTTCTCGACCGGCTATGCCACCGCCATCGGAACCATCTGCGCGCTGCTCGGCAGGGATGACGTGATTGTTTTGGACAAACTCGTTCACGCCTGCATTGTGGACGCCGCCCGGCTCAGCGGCGCAAAAATTCGTGTCTTCGCCCACAACGATTTGGAAGATCTGGAGAAGATGCTGAAATGGACCCGGAGGGGCGGGCTCTGCGAGTCCCAAACCAAATCAGGGACTCGTGTAACTCATCCCTCCGAAAGACGACGCACGCTCATCGTCACCGAAAGTGTTTTTTCGATGGATGGCGATGCCGCGCCGTTGCGCGAGATTGTCGCCCTCAAGGAAAAACATGGCGGGTGGTTGATGGTGGACGAGGCGCACGCGACCGGGCTTTATGGGAAAAACCGGCGCGGGCTGGCGGAGGAATCCGGCGTGAGCGAGCGGATTGAAATCCAGATGGGGACACTTGGCAAGGCGGTGGGGGCTTCGGGCGGTTATATTTGCGGCTCGCGGCTGTTGATTGATTTTCTCGTCAACCGCGCCCGCAGTTTCATTTTTTCCACCGCGCCCGTTCCGGCCGCCGCCGCCGCCGCCGCCGCCGGGGTCCGCTTTATTCAATCACCTGCGGGCGAAACGCGACGAAAATCACTCTGGACGCGCGTTAGGAAACTCCAATCGGAAATCGGAAATCGGAAATCGGAAATTCCCAGCGCCATCATTCCCATTTTGATCGGCGACGAAACCAGGGCGGTTGCAGCTTCCGCCGCGTTGCGCGAGCGGGGTATTTTTGTTCCGGCGATTCGTTATCCGACCGTCGCGCGCGGCCAGGCGCGTTTGCGTGTGACACTAACCGCAACTCACACCACTGAAGAAATCAATTTGCTCGTCGCCACGCTGAATGAAATCGTAAATCAAAAATCGTAAATCA
>Ga0074045_10005078_pt1 | contig 11552 bp, 7 predicted proteins | sample BogForMeECP23OM2_FD_94442 | JGI IMG/M metagenome (GOLD analysis project Ga0074045, IMG submission 94442) | Bog forest soil microbial communities from Calvert Island, British Columbia, Canada - Bog Forest MetaG ECP23OM2 | ecosystem: Environmental > Terrestrial > Soil > Wetlands ...
ATGAGGACTGAATCCAGATCGTATACGGGCTTCGACTTGCCGGCGAAACCCTCTTTCTGGGCATCGCCGGTGAGAGCCAGAATGTTTTCCACGCTCAGGCGCGCAAGCGCGTGAAGCCTTGCCTCGAGCGAGGAGCGGTTCCCGTCTTTGCCCGTCACATGTGCGATCGGCGTCAGGTTGTGCTCCAGCACATAGGAGACAAACGCTTCCGGCGGCAGCGCGGGGTTTCCGCCGGGAAGATCGGTCACGCTGATGACTTTGATTCCATCTGCCTGCGCCGAGGCCTCTCTCACAAAGGTCTCAGCCTCCGCTACATTGTGGTCGCGCCCCAAAACGAGCTCTGCCGTGCATACGAACTCTTTCTTCTCGAGCGCGGACCTAAGAAAGTTCGAATTTTGACCGTTCTCGCGTGTATCCATTATTACCTCCTCGTTATCCGTAGGAGCGCGAATTTGGTTTCCCGTGCACGGATAGGGTGGCCTTGTAGCAATTGACCAGGCGCTGCCCGACAATCCGGCTGAGATGCCGGAAGAAAATCAGACCGCTGGCAGGGTCTTTCTCGAGCAACTGCAGCAGCACATTCTTTGCGATCTTGGTCACCGTGACCGGAAGAATGCACTCCGAGGATGAGGTGTATTGTTCCTGTTCCGCCATGCTCGACCACCCGATCACTTCTCCGGGTTCGCTGAGGACATAGGCGACTTGGCCTCTCTCTTCCACGCACAGGCGGATGCGGCCTGCTCCCAATATATAGAGGTAGTCGGCCGGGTCACCGGCATGAAAAAGAAACGCTCCCGCAGGGTGCGACTCTTCCGTGGCTATTTCCGCGATGCGGTCCAGCGTTATTTTGCTGATCCCCTGAAGCAGATAAGCTCTCTCGAGCGACATAGTGTGCTCTCCATTCAGAACAGACCGCTCACCTTGCCGCTCTTGACGTCGACATCCACCCGGCGAAACCCGGGGTTCGAGGATGTTCCTGGCATCAAGCTGATCGTGCCAGCGACAGGACAGAGGAATTTTGCTCCAGAATAGACCAGCACATCCCGTATGGGAAGCACCCAGCCTTTGGGCACGCCCTTCAGCGACGGTTCATGGCTCAGACTGAGGTGAGTCTTTACCATCATGGTTGCGTAATCACGGAATCTCGAGTCCGATTCGAACGCCGCGCACTTCACCTCGGCCTCTGGAGTCCAAGCCACTCCATCGGCACCATAGACATCCTTGGCGATCAGTTCTACGCGATCCCGCAACTTCATTTCCAGCGGGTAGAGATACCGGAAGTTGATCTCGTCTTTACAGGCGTCCATTACTGCGTCGGCTAACTCCAGGGCTCCTTCTCCTCCCTTGGCCCAATGCTGAGATAGCGCACATCGGGCGCCTGCCTGTTCGGCGGCTTTGCGTACAATTGCGATCTCATCCTGAGTGTCCGTCTGGAACTGGTTGATGCACACCACGGGATTGATCCCCGACTTGCGAATGATGCCGATGTGGTGCAGCAGGTTCGCGGTGCCGTTTTCCACCAGTTTCAGATTCTCTTTGCTGTACTCCGCAGGCAGCGATTGACCAAGTGCGACACTCGGGCCTCCGCCGTGCATCTTGAGGGCTCGGATCGTGGTGGTCAGGACCGAGGCGTTCGGCCGGAGCCCGCTGTAACGGCATTTGACGTTCCAGAATTTTTCAAAACCGATGTCGGCAGCGAATCCGCTTTCCGTCACGTGGTAGTCAAACATCTTCAAACCCAGCCGGTCACCAATGATTGAAGACTGTCCCACGGCGATATTGGCAAAAGGTCCGGCGTGAACCATGCAAGGCTGGTACTCAGCGGTGCAGCATAAAGTGGGATTAATGGAGTTCCGCATCCAAGCACACATGGCACCGGCCACTTCCAGATCGCCCGTGGTCACCGGATCACCCTTCTTGTCGTAGGCGACGGTGATTTCGCCCAAACGCTTTCTCAGATCCGCCAGATCCCTCACGATGGAGAGGATGGCCATCAATTCGGAACTGGCAGCGATGCCGAACTTGGACTGGATCATGTAGCCGTCCTGCTTGGTCCCCATCCCGATGATGATGTTGCGCAGCGCCTGCGCACAAAAGTCGATCACCCAGCCCATTTCCACTCGGGTGGGGTCAATATCCAACCGGTGCATTTTCGTAAGGCGTTCAAGGTGGGCGTCGTCGTAGTTTCGTTCGTGCTGCATGCGCGCGGTGAGCGCCACCATGGCCAGGTTATGGGCGTTCATGAGGTCATTGATGTCACCGGTCAGGCCCATGGAGAATTCTGTCATCGGGATCAACAGGGCATTGCCGCTTCCCGCCGCAGTTCCCTTGATGTTCATGGTGGGGCCGCCGGAAGGCTGGCGCAGGCACCCGCCGACGCTCTGGCGGCGCTTGCCCAGGCCCTCGATCAGGCCCAGGGAAGTGGTGCTCTTACCTTCGCCCAAAGGGGTGGGCGTGATAGCGGTAACCTCGATGTACTTGCCGTCCGGGCGATCTTTCAGCCGCTCGATAATCTTCAGAAAATCAAGCTTGCACAGCCTTCCCAGGGGAATGACCTCATCTGGTTCCAGCCCCAGTCTTTCCTGCCACTCCCGGGGAGTGGGCATGTTCGCTTCGGCCGCTTGAGAAATTTGCCAGTTCTCGAACCGCGTCGCATCGTACGGCATAGCAAGGTCCTCGACCAGAGTTGCCATTTGAACCATCTCCCGGACGCCACCTAATCGAGTAGCGCCCGCCGCAATGGGCTGTGGCAATTGATTCGGCTTTATCCGAATGAACATTTCGTTTTCATGGCGGTAATGCGGCAAAATTCGGGCCGAATCCCCGTCTACCACCTGATAAACAGGATTCGCATAATTCCGAATCAAATGCTAGGCTCAGCCCGCAAGGCTAGAAGTTGTAGAGTCCCATTCGCCTTGCGGCAAGTCGGACCGCCGATGTGATGAAGTTTGCGAAAGCCGTTTTCCAGTATGCTGATTGGCGGCGATATCATTTAAGACTGGGGGCACGATGAACTCAGTTTGGGCGCGCCTGACGCACGAGCAGTGCCAGCGACTGCACAATGCCAGCTTAGAGATTCTGGAACGCACCGGCGCCCGTCTATTCAATGACGAGGCCCTGGCTCTGGTGTGCAAGGCAGGGGCTAAAGTTGTCGAGGGAAACCACGTGCGTTTCCCCGCTCGTCTGGTCGAGCAAGCTCTCTCCACGGCGCCGAAAGGCGTTACATTGTTTGACCGCAACGGCCGTCCCGTCATGCCGCTGGAAGGAAATAACAGTTTCTTCGGTCCGGGCTCGGATTGTCTGAACATCGTCGATCACCGTACCGGCGAGCGGCGACGGCCCGTGCTGCAGGATGTAGCGGAGGCAATTCGGGTCTGCGACGGCCTGAACGAGATAAATTTCGTGATGTCGATGTTTTTGCCCTCCGATGTTCACCAGGAGATTGCGGATCGCTATCAGATGGAGGTCATGCTGCACAACACCACCAAGCCCATCGTGCTCGTGACCTACGAAACTTCGGGTTGCGTGGATGCGGTCGAAATGGCCGAAGCTGTGGCCGGTGGAGCAGACGCTTTGCGCGAGAGGCCTTTCATAACCTGCTACATCAACGTCACCACTGGCCTGCTGCATAATGCCGACGCGCTGGAAAAACTCCTGTTTCTTGCCGGAAAAGGCCTGCCTGCGTTGTATATCCCAGTGGTTTCGGGCGGAACCACCGGTCCGATTACGATGGCAGGAGGACTTGCCCTCTCCAACGCCGGGGTGCTGGTCGGATTAGTGATTTCGCAGCTGAAACGCGAAGGCACGCCTGTCATCATTCCTGGGTTCGGTGGTGACGCCCTCGACATGCGAACCATGGTGGACCCCTACTGCGGTCCCGACCCCAGGGGGATGGCGCAATCTCTCGCTCATTTCTATCAGTTGCCCATGTTCAGCCTGGGCGGGGCAAGCGAATCGAAACTGGTGGACCAGCAGGCCGGCATCGAAGCTGCCCTCGACATGTTGATTGCTGCCGGGAGTGGCGGCCATATCGTCCATGACTGCGGCTATCTCGAATCGGGCCTGACCGGATCTCTGGCCCAATTGGCCATCTGCAACGAAGTGGCGGGATGGATTCGCCACGCCTGCCGGCCGGTAGAAATCAGTGCGGAAACGCTGGCGCTCGACCTTATCGATCAGGTCGGTCCCGATGGCCAGTTCCTCAAACTGCCGCACACCCGCCGTCACATGCGCGAGCGCTGGTATCCCACCCTCATCGACCGCGATACCTATACTGGTTGGCTGGCTAAGGGTGGTAAACCTCTGGGCGAGCGCGCGGCAGAGCAAGTATCGCAAATTCTGGCCACACATCATTGCGAGCCGCTGAGTCGAACATCAGCCGAGGCCATCCGCCGCGTCGTGCTTCGCGCCGAAGCGCAATCCGGCAGCGAGTCCCCGGCTCCGGTTTCAGGAGGATCTTATGCATGAAGAACAGTTCAACGCCATGCGGCAGAGCATCGTTGACGGTGCTCCCGAAAGCGCCCGTGAATCAGCGAACCAGGCCCTCGCACTGGGCATAGCTCCACTCGATGCCATTAACAAAGGCTTCGTGGCTGGGTTAAACAGTATTGGCGAGCAGTTCAACCGGGGCGAAGTGTTCTTGCCTGACCTGGTCATGGCGGGCGAGGCGATGAAGGCGGCGGTGGCCGTGCTGGAGCCGGAAATGCAGAAGTGCGGCACCCAGCGCGAGATTCTGGGAAAAGTAGTGCTGGGAACGGTGAAGGGTGACATCCACGAAATCGGGAAAAGTCTGGTGTCCACCTTGCTCACCGCCAGCGGCTTTCAAGTCTTTGACCTTGGTGTCAACGTCCCCATTGAACTGTTCGCGGAAAAAGCGCGTGATCTGCAAGCCGACCTCGTCGGCGTCTCGGCCCTGCTCACTACGACGATGCAAGGACAAAAGAGCGTAGTGGAAGCGCTCGACCGCCACGGTCTCCGGCCCAAGGTCAAAGTCATCGTAGGCGGTGCGCCGGTCACACGAGATTGGGCGGATAAAATCGGCGCCGATGGTTATGGCCAGGACGCCATGGCTGCCGTGGCCGTCGCCAAGTCTTTGCTCCACAAGTAGTGGCTTGTAAAACGGCTCCAGCGTTGCGGGAGTGCTCCCAACCGGATCGCGTCAGGCGATCTGACGCTTCTGCTGTTTCCGCTTTGCCGCGTAGTACATGGCGGCTCCTACCCCGACGAGTAGGGCGCTCAGTCCGACCACCTTTGCAGTCGCCAGCACTTTGTTGGGCTCCTCAGCAGCCGGCACCAGTGAGAGCACAATGGTGAACAGGGTCGTCGTGAACCCAACACACGAGACCAATATGGCGACCGGTCTGCCGCCAGGCACGCGGATCACTTCCGGTCCGGCTTTCTCACGCTGGAGGCGGAACATGGCAGCGAAGAGAAACAGGTATGGAATGAAATAGGTAATGATTCCCATGCTTACCAACACGTCGTACGCGCCTCTAACACTGGTGCCCGCCTGCCCCAGGAACACAAACAGAACGCCGCACAAAAACTGCACCAGCAGTGCCATGTAAGGAGTGCCCCAGCGCGGGTGGAGTTTTCCGAATACCGACGGCAGAAGGCGATCCATTCCGGCGACAAAGGGCAGGCGGGCCACAGCGGCCAAGTAAGCCCCAGCGGCTCCAAGATTGCTGATGGCGATCAAGGCAGCAGCAACCGGGATTACGCCGAACCAACCAAGCCGATCCGCTGTCCGGGTGAGCGCTTGCATCAGCCCCTGTAAGCCGTTGACCTCGTTCTTGGGCAGTGCCAGCAGGACAGAAATAGTGCCGAGAATGTAGCAGAACGTCACAGTCAAACCGGCGAACAACAGGGCGCGCGGCATGGTGCGGCGGGGATTCTTCACTTCCTCGCTCATGAAGGACGCGGTTTCACATCCGCTGATGGCAAATGCCAGAGTGGCCCAGAAAAGCATGTCCTTGAGGTGGGTGCTCGGGACCAGGCTGGCAGCGGTAAAGCGCGTTGCCGCCCCGAAGCGGTGCCAGCCAATAAATCCCATGCTGACAATGATCACCACCGGCAACCACATCCCGAGAGCGCCCGCATTGTGCAGCCACTTGCCCACATTGAGGCCGACCAGGTTCAGGACCGTGATTACGACCAGGGCGATGACTGAGAACCAGACATAGAAACGGGCATTGTCAGTGAGATATGTCCAATGCCGCGGGCGTATGTACAGGGCGTTACTGGCGGCGAAGTACAGCACTGCCGGAAAATACGGAAGATTGCTCGTCCAATACGTCCACGCGGAAATGTACCCCGCAAAATCCCCGAATGCGTGCTTACTCCAGACGTAAAGGCCGCCTTCTTCGGGATATCTCGACGAAAGTTCGAGCACGGAAAGCGCCAGCGGCAAGTAGAAGCAGAACCAGGCGCCGATCCAGATCACGATGGCGCTAGGACCGCCACTGGCGGCCGTGGCGATCCATCGCAAGCTGATCCCAGTCACGACATAGAACAGGACCAGGTCCGTGAATCCCATTACGCGAGGAGGATGCGGCCGCGGGTTTTCTGACGTTGGGATCGCCGCCGAATCTCGCCCGGGATCGATGACGTTAGCAGTCGGGGTCTTTTCGTCCATCAGTTGCTGCCTGACCACTCCGTCCGCCCATGGAGTGACAAGCGTTTCCTCGCTCTTTGGAACTGTTCTCCTTCGGAGTTCACTTGGCCCTCAGTCTGACACGGCGTTGCCCACGGCATCAGCTGGGAAATCAATACCCGGGATTTCCACCACTGCCAGGACCAATGTATATAACACCTCGGCATACCATAGCGAAGAGTTCAGTTGCTACTCTCTCCCGCACTTGGAGCGTGTCGACGTTTTGCACCTGGTTGCGCGAAAGAGAAATGCGTCGTGCGACTCTTAACTTTGGCCTTTCATCCCTGCAATGGATTCGGTATTATCCGAATAATGCCGAATCCTCTTCTTCACAAAGTGACGTTGAAACTTTGCGCTGAAGATCTAGCCCACGTGCGTTTTGCTTTCAGCCCGTTGTGGGAGTGTGTGGCTGCATTTCGCGCATGGGCTGACCCCAGTCGGCACGCATTGCTTCTTCCGTGGATGACGCGGGTCAGACAGAGGCTCTCTGGCGTGGATTGGGAACCCTTGGCTTCGCTCGCTTCAGTATCCCGCGGTACGATTCCGGACTTCCTGTCACCACCTCCCAGCACGCCTCTGCCACGGTTCCGTGAAGAAATCGCCGGCCTTCGGCGAACACCGGCCCATGTAGTGCGTGCCGAGATGGAGATAGCCTTTCCAAGAGGCGTGCCTCGCGGCCTCCGGTCCGCGGTAGACGAACCCAAAGCGTTTCTTCTCAGGGTGACAGCACTGTTGGAAGAATTTTGGGATCGCGCTCTCGCGCCGGATTGGCCTTTGTTACGTTCGAAGCTGGAAGCGGAAGTGCTGTTCCGTTCGCGTGCCCTGGCATTAGGGGGAGCAGATGCACTTTTCAAGGGGATTCACCGTGACATCCGCTACGAGCACGGGTGTTTGACGGTTCGTACAGACAGTTATTGGGACGGCAAGAAGCGCAAACGCGGCATCTTGCTGGTGCCGTCGATCTTCTCGTGGCCCGATGTGTTTCTCACGGTGCGTCCGCCGTGGCGCCCTACCATCGCTTATACATCACGCGGAGTGGCTCAAGTCTGGAGTGACGACGAGCACCGGACGTCAGGCGGCGCATATCAGTTGCTCGGCCGCACGTGCGCAAAAATCATCGCCAAATTGAAGAGTCCGCAAACCACGATCGAGACGGCAACTGCCGTGCGGCTCTCCACGGCGGCAGCTTCCGAACAGATCACCAGACTGTGGCGGGCAGGCATCCTGGAGCGAACGCGCATCGGACGCCGCGTATTCTACGCGCTTAACCCGAAAGGCAGAGCGCTGCTGGCTGCACTCGAACCTTAGCCATCCTTGGACCTAGCGATTGCCTGGGCACGGCCTGAGCCACCACTCAGTATGACCTCTGGTCATAATCTTCTTCTTTGTTGACACTCGTTATCCTGCGGGCATAGGTTGGGCGCGGTAGCCATGAGGCTCTTTCTCCGGGCTCCGAACCGGGGCCTCGCGCGAAACCGATAGCAACCTTTTTCCAATCACGTTCAATGCGATTACTGATTGTGGGCGCGGAGACTGTGGCGCTTCCCAGTAGTCAGCAAAGTGCGAATTCTTCGCTCCTCACAATCAATAGTTCTTGAGTTCGGAGCCGGAGAAAAATCAAGTTATGAGGCACGCACGGTGTGGTTGCATCAGGTGGGTGGAAGTCACTGCCATTCTTCTCTTTGCCTGGCTGGCGCCGGGACCGGGCGCTGCCGCACAGACCTCCTCGCCTCCGGCCTACGGCATGCACGTGGAACATACCTGGATTCCCATGAAAGACGGGGTGCGCCTAGCCGCAAATCTATTTATGCCGACGGGCGCCAAGCCAGGCGAGAAATTTCCGGCTTTGCTGGAGTACATTCCTTACCGTAAAGACGACGACACGGCTGCCGACGATTACCCCCGGCACTCGTACTTCGCACATCGTGGATTTGTGGGCGTGCGGGTGGATATCCGCGGCACAGGCGAGAGCGAGGGGCAAACTCCCGATCGGGAGTATTCCCAGCAGGAACAGGAAGACGGGCTGGAAGTGATTGCCTGGCTCGCCCGCCAGCCGTGGTCGAACGGTAATGTCGGGATGATGGGCATTTCGTGGGGCGGATTCAACTCACTGCAACTCGCTATGCGCCACCCGCCGGCTCTCAAGGCCATTATCGCCACCTGCGCAACCGAGAGACTCTTCCATGAGGATGTCCACTTCATCGACGGCATGATGCACGTCGACCAATACGAGCTGGCCATCGATTTGCAGACGGCGATGTCGCAGGGACCGGAGTTTCCACTGGATGAGAAGATCCTCTCCACACGCTTCGACAATAAGCCTTGGTTTATCGGCTACAAACGCCATCAACGCGACGGAAGCTTCTGGTATGAACCGGAGCGGCCGCTCGACAGCATTCAGATACCAATACTGTTGATCGGCGGTCTTTACGACGGGTACCGCGACAGCATTCCGCGGATGCTCGAACAGGTCAAGAGTCCGGTGAAGGCAATTCTGGGGCCCTGGAACCATAACTGGCCCAACGAGCCGGATTGGGGACCGTCGATCGAGTGGCGGGATCTCGCGGTTCGCTGGTGGGATCAGTGGCTGAAGGGGCGCGATTCCGGCGTCATGGATGGACCGCGGCTTGCGGTTTACATGCGCCACTGGTATTCCCCGGAGCTGAACTTGCCCGAAATTCCGGGAGAATGGCGGAATGAAGCGAGTTGGCCGCCCGCCGGCTTGCAGCTGCAAACTTTCTATCCGCAACCTGACCATTCGCTGAACCCGGCTCCGCCGGCGGCGGGCACTCATATTCTGAAATACGTTCCGTCGGCTGGAACCAATGCTGGCGGGCCGGACATCTGGTGGGGCGAGTTGACCACCGATCAGAAACCTGACGACGCGTTCAGCCTGGTCTATGACTCAGATCCACTGAGCGAGGAGACCGCAATCCTGGGATTTCCAAGCGTCCTGCTTGAGGCATCGGCCACGGCTCCGCTGGCCGACTGGTTCGTGCGACTTTCTGATGTGGCTCCAGACGGCACGGTAATCATGCTTACCGGAGGCGGTCTGAACGGTGCGCAGCGCGATTCAGAAAGTCAGCCCACCGATCTTGAGCCCGGCCGGGTGTACCCGCTCAAAATCGACATGCACTTTACTTCCTGGGTATTTCCGCGCGGACACCGCATCCGTCTGGCTGTCTCCAACGCTCTCTGGCCCATGATCTGGCCTACACCGTACACCATGACTACCTCCCTGCAGCTTGGCGGACAACAGCCGTCGCGACTGGTATTGCCCGTTGTGCCGGTGAAGAGCCAACTGCCTCCGCCGAATTTTGTTCCTCCGGAACCTCCAAGCCAGCTGCCCGGAGTGCATTCAAGTGGGGATTGGCTGCCTGGAGAGCTGTGGACGAAACTGCGTGACGAGCTTCACCAGGCAACGACGTGGGAATGGCACGGCGGCGCCGAAGTTACGGAATTTCCCTGGGGAAGTACCAAGCACCAGGACAAGCTCAGATTCGAAGTCCAGGACGCACATCCCGAGAACGCTTCGTTCCACGGGGAAGGGGAAACCGAAGTGAATCTCCCGGGCAGGAAACTGCTCTGGACGGACACGCTCGATTTTCGTAGCGATAAGGCTAATTTCTATTACCAATTTCGGCGCCAATTGCTGAAGAACGGTCAGGTCGTTCGCGAAAAGAACTGGCAGGAAACAATTCCGCGCGACCACCAGTAGGGAATATGCGAACTTTACTCCGACAAACAGTCTGGATCTGGCTTCTGCTGGGTGCGATGCCAAGTTTGGCGATTGAGCCACCGTCGCCTCCCAAGTACGGCGTTCGCATGGAGCAGGCATGGATCCCCATGAAAGACGGTGTGCGCCTGTCCGCAACTCTTTACATGCCGGGCGGCGCCCAACCGGACGAGAAGTTCCCCGCGCTGCTCGAATACCTGCCTTACCGCAAGGATGACGGCACCGCAGCCGGCGACTACCCCAGGCATGCCTACTTCGCGCGACGAGGCTACGCCAGCGTGCGCGTGGACATTCGCGGAACTGGCACGAGCGAGGGTCGCCCGCCGGATCGAGAGTACTCCGAGCAGGAGCAGATTGACGGCGAACAAGTGATTGCCTGGCTCGCGCACCAGCCCTGGTCCAACGGCAATGTTGGCATGTTTGGCATTTCCTGGGGTGGGTTTAACTCGATGCAGATGGCGATGCGAAATCCGCCCGGTCTCAAAGCCATCATCGCTGTGGCCGCCACGGATGAGCTCTTCCACGACGACGTTCATTACATCGACGGCATCATGCACATCGACGAGTTTGAGTTGAACATGGACATGGCGCCCGGAATTACCGGCGCGCCCGACTACACGCTCGATGAAAGAATCCTGGGGCCGCGGTTCGACACGCCACCCTGGTCATTGCTTTATATGAAGCATCAGCACGATGGACCATTCTGGCGCAGTCCGGTCCGGCCGCAGAGCGAGATCAGAGTTCCTTGTTTCCTGATCGGCGGTTTCGCCGACGGCTATCGCGACAGTATCCCGAACATGCTGAAAAATGTGACCAAGGTTCCTGTCAAGGCTGTGATTGGTCCCTGGAACCATTCCTTCCCCAACGATGCCGACTTCGGACCGCGCGTTGAGTGGCGCGATCAGGCCGTGCGCTGGTGGGATTACTGGCTGAAAGGCCGCGACACGGGTGTGCTCAATGACCCGAAGCTGGTCGTTTTTATGCGCGAGTCGCATCCGCCCGATCCGAACCTGGAGACCGTTCCCGGCGAATGGCGTGCTGAGTCCGGTTGGCCGCCCCCTCAGTCGAAGGACTCGACTCTTTACTTGCAGCCAAACCACACACTGGCGGATTCACCCGCGGCGCAGGATGTCCACCAGTTAAAGTACGTCCCTTCCATCGGTG
>Ga0074045_10005079_pt1 | contig 11552 bp, 12 predicted proteins | sample BogForMeECP23OM2_FD_94442 | JGI IMG/M metagenome (GOLD analysis project Ga0074045, IMG submission 94442) | Bog forest soil microbial communities from Calvert Island, British Columbia, Canada - Bog Forest MetaG ECP23OM2 | ecosystem: Environmental > Terrestrial > Soil > Wetlands ...
CTCGTGGCCGGGCATCGTGCCGTGGCGTCCGCCGAATTCGCCGCGCCATATATGGACCTCGGACCCGCATACGTTGCTCTGGGTCACTTCGGCGATCAAGCCGCCGGCGGGTGGCACGGGAACGTCGTACTCGTGGAAGTCGATCTTGTGGGCGGCGGGTATGAAGGCGATTTTACCTTTCATCGGGGGCACTCTCCATCGTTGGGCGCGTGACGCTCGCGACGCGCGGCCGGTCACGCTTTGGGTTTCGCCGGTACGCCGGTGATTGTCAAGGGCGGCGCGTTACGTGCGTCATGGTGCGTTTTTGCGGAGATCGACGTGCTCCAGCGAGCGATGCTCGAGCAGCGACTGCCGCCGGATCTGGTCGAGCAGCCGTGCCTCCTGCACGCCCCGCGAAACGCATTGCTCGTCGGTGATCGGATGCAACGGAACATGCACCGGGGCCGTGAAGGTCGCCGCGACGCTGACCACACTCGCGTGCGCGGTCTTCGGCTCGACGTGAAAATCGTAGACCACCGACGCGTCGGGGTCGGGCTCGGACTTGATCTTGCCCGCGATCCCGCGCAGTTCGCCGCAGTCGGCGTCGTCGAGCGTGAAGCCGCCAATCTTTTGCGCCTCGAGCGTCCCGACGTTCGGATTACTGGTGATTACTCGGTAGAGATTGTCCGCGACCACCGTTTGCACGTCGTCCCACGCGAGGTCGTAGGGGATGTCGACGGTGACGCTGGTCCGATTCGGCGTCGGCGGCTTTTGCTGGGGCGGATAGAAGCATCCGGCGGCGAGCGCGAACAGGGGGATAATCAGCCAGGTCTTCATCGGCAGCCGCCCATCATAGCAGAGCCGGCGGCGCCGATAAGGCCTGCCCTGCCGGTATGCCAAGTCTCCCCTGGCGGCGGCTTTGTGCTAAACTCGCCACCATTACGGGCGAGCCGCCCCGCCGAGGGAGCGAGAAAATGTCTGGTCATTCGAAATGGAGTTCGATCAAGCACAAGAAGGCGGCGCGTGACGCCAAGCGTGGCAAGGTCTTCACCAAGCTGATCAAGGAAATCACGATCGCGGCGCGTCTCGGCGGCGGCGATATCAACGCGAATCCGCGGTTGCGGACCGCCGTCCTGACCGCCCGGGCGCAGTCGATGCCCAACGACAATATCGATCGCGCGATCAAGAAGGGCACCGGCGAACTGGGCGGTGGACAGCTCGAGGAGGTCTCCTACGAAGGGTACGGCCCGGCCGGCGTCGCCCTGATCATGGACGTCCTTACGGACAACCGTAACCGGACGGTCTCGGAGCTTCGCTTCATGCTCTCGAAGAGCGGCGGCAATCTGGGTGAGTCGGGTTGCGTCGCCTGGATGTTCCGCAAGCGCGGGGTGATCACGGTCGAGAAGCAGGCGGCCGACGAGGACAAGCTGATCGAGCTCGCGCTGGAGGCCGGCGCCGAGGATGTCGTCAGCGATGACGACAGCTATCAGGTGTTGACTCCGGCCGACAAATTCGCGGCCGTGCGCGACGCGCTCGAAGCGGCGAAAATCCCGCTCGCCAGCGCCGAGCTGACGAAGATCCCGGAAAATACCGTCAAGGTGAGCGGTCATCAGGCGGAGCAGGTGCTCAAGCTGATGGAAGATCTCGAAGATCACGACGACGTCCAGAGTGTCGCGGCCAACTTCGATATCGACGAAGAGGTGATGGCGCAGTTCTCGGCGGCCTAAGCGAGCAAGTGCGTTTCGCAAATCGCATTCGGGAAATGAATCTGCGAGCCGCGGATATTCTGGAAGCGGAGCGTCAGCGAGTATGGGGTGCGGCGGAGTCTGCGACGCGCGGTTTAAAATCAAGTTGACCGTGCCGGAGGCACGGAACAGGGGGCGGGCGAGTCTGCGAGCCGCGGCCAAAATAAACATGCGGATAATCGGAGTGGATCCGGGCAACGCGGTGACCGGGTTCGGCGTAGTCGAGCGGCGCGACGCGATGACCTATATCGCCGCCGGCGCGATTCGCGGCAACGGGATGCCGCGCGGGCCGCGCCGGCTGGCCGCGCTTTACCAGCGGCTGCTCAACGTGATTGACGAATATGCGCCGGAAGCGATGAGTCTCGAGCGCAGCTTCGTTGCCGCCAACGTCCAGAGCGCCTTTGCCCTCGGTGAGGCGCGCGCGGTCGCGATGCTGGCCGCGGCCCATCGGAATATCCCAGTCTTCGAGTATACGCCCACCGACGTCAAGCTTACGGTCGCGGGCTACGGCCGGGCCGACAAGGTGCAGGTCAAACGGATGGTGCGGCAGACGCTCGTGCTCGACGAGACGGTGACGTTGACTGACGACGCGAGCGACGCACTCGCGATCGCACTCTGTCATCTCTTCCGCGCGCGCATGGGCCAGGCGATCCGCGACGCCGCGGGGCGCGCATGATCGCGACGCTCAGCGGGCGGATTAAGCTGCGCGACGCGAACCGCCTGATCGTCGAGACCGGCGGCGTCGGCTACGAAGTCCTGATCCCGCTCAGCACCTACTATCGCGTGCCCTCGGCGGGCAGCCCGGTCGAGCTGGAAATCCGGCAGGTGGTGCGCGAGGACGCGATCACGCTCTACGGTTTTGCGACCGCCGCCGAAAAGCGCGCCTTCGATCTTCTGATGGGTGTGCAGCACGTCGGACCCAAGCTCGCGCTGGCGGTGCTTTCGGTGCTGGCGCCCGACGAGCTGGTTGCCGCGATCACGCGCGAGGACGTCGATCGGATCGACGCGGTGCCGGGGGTCGGCGCCAAGGTTGCCGAGCGGATCGTGCGCGAGTTGCGCGACAAGACCGGCGACCTCGGACTCGCGGTCGCCGCGGCGTCGTCCGTGCAGGCGAACAATGGCCACGCGGGCGCTGGCGCTTCGATCCTGGACGACGCGATTTCGGCGCTGGTCAATCTGGGTTACAAGCCGGCCGAGGCCAAGCGCGCGGTGGAGAGCTGCGGCGAAGCCGGTGCGCGTGACGACCTCGAAGGGCTTATCCGCAAATCATTGGCGGTGATTCTCGGTGAAAAGTAGCGACGACGATCTGGCCGCGGCGTTCGCCCCGCTCGCCGACCCACCGGAGAGCGCGGGGGAGCGCGCCGCGCCGCGGACGCTGGCGCGATCACCCGCGACCGTGCTCGACGACGAAGAGCGCGAGGTTGATCTGTCGCTGCGGCCCCGCTCGCTTAGCGAGTTCGCCGGCCAGGAGCGCCTCAAAAAAGTGCTCGGGATGTCGATCGCGGCCGCCCGCCAGCGCGGCGAGGTGCTCGATCACGTGTTGTTCTCGGGCCCGCCCGGACTTGGCAAGACCTCGCTCGCCCATATTATCGCGCGCGAGTTGGGGGTGAATCTGCGCTCGACCTCGGGCCCCGCGATCGAGCGGGCGGGTGACCTTGCCGCCATCGTCAACGATCTCGACAAGGGCGACGTGCTATTTATCGACGAGATCCATCGGCTGGCCCGGGTGGTCGAGGAGATTCTCTACCCGGCGATGGAAGACTTCGAGCTGAATATCGTGGTCGGCAAGGGGCCGGGCGCGCGCACGATGAAGCTCTCGGTCAAGCCGTTCACGATGGTCGGTGCGACCACGCGCTCGGGGCTCCTGAGCTCGCCGCTGCGCGACCGCTTCGGCCAGCACTACCATCTGGACTTCTACGCGCAGCCCGAGCTGACCGGAATCGTGCGGCGCTCGGCGCGCCTGCTGCAGATCAAGATGGACGAGGCGGGCGCGCAGGAGCTGGCGGCGCGCTCGCGCGGTACGCCGCGCATCGCGAATCGGCTCCTGCGCCGGGTGCGCGACTTCGCGCAGGTCAACGGGGCGCCGCTCGTCACGCGTGACGTCGCGCTGGGCGCGCTCGAGCTGCTCGAGATCGACGCGTGCGGTTTCGACCGCATGGACCGCGCGATCCTGGCCGCGATTATCGACAAGTTCGACGGCGGTCCGGTGGGTGTCGAGAGTCTGGCGGCGGCGGTCGGCGAGGAAGCGGACACGATCGGCGAGGTCTACGAACCCTATCTGCTGCAGGAGGGCTTCGTCGCCCGCACCGCGCGCGGCCGGGTCGCGACGCAACGCGCCTACACGCATCTCGGCCGCTCCCGCCGCGGCACGTTGTTCTAGACGATTGAGATTCACCGGCCCACGCGGTGAGCGGGACAAGACAAGCAGTGGATCATGTCAACAGTGCGAGCGATTTGTTCCACAGTGCCTATCGCAGCCCTTGAAAAGATCGCCGGAAAGGACGACGAACAGAAGTGGCTGCAAATCAAATTTTCGGTGAGGCAGACTAATGGCACAGTTACGTTTGATCTCGGCAGATTCTCACGTGATGGAGCCGGCTGACTTTTGGGAAAAGCGGCTCGACAATAAATTCCGCGACCGCGCGCCCCATGTGGAAGCGCGCGCCGATGGCAAGGGTTACGTCTTTACCGCGCCGGGGCTCAGTCCGTTTCCGGTCGCCGGTGGTTTTGGCACGGGCCGCAGCGGTCAGGAACTGCGCGACCATATGAGCAAGGGCTACGAGGCGGCGCGGCCCAGCGGCTGGGATCCGGTGGAACGGATCAAGGACCAGGAGATCGACGGCGTCGACGCGGAGGTCCTCTACACCACGCTCGGGATGCCGCTCTTTGGGCTCGACGACACCGACCTCCAGCGCGCCTGCTTCCATGTCTACAACGATTGGCTGGCGGACTTCTGTGCGCACAATCCGCAACGCCTGATCGGGACGGCGCTCATCTCGCTTGAAGATATCGCGCTGGGAGTCAAGGAGCTCGAGCATTGCGCGAAGCGTGGCCTGAAGGGCGCGATGATCTGGGGTTCGCCGCCCAAGGACAAACCCTACTCGAGCACGGTTTACGATCCGCTGTGGCAAGCGGCGTCGGAATGCCGGATGCCGCTTTCGTTGCACGTGATCACGGGCAAGGGCAAAGACTCGGATTTGTCGAAAGTCAATGACGCACTGACGGGCGGGGCGGGGCGCGTCTCGATGGGCGAGATTTACGCGAACCTGATTCACGAAGTACAGCGGTCACTGAGCTCGATCATCTTCGGTGGCGTGCTCGAGCGTTTTCCCAAGCTGATTATCGTCTCCGCCGAGAATGATGTCGGCTGGTTCCCGCACTACATGTACCGGCTCGATCATGCCTGGGAGAAATTCAACGCGATCATGCCGAATCCGCTGCCGATGAAGCCCAGCGAATATATCCGGCGGCAGATGTTCGCGACCTTCCAGGACGATCCGGTTGGCCCGGCGGCCTACAAACTGTTCGGCGCCGCCAACTACATGTGGGCCTCCGATTTCCCGCATACCGACTCGACCTGGCCCGAATCGCACAAGGTGGTCGAGCGCGATTTCGCGGGCGTGCCGGAGGAGATCCGGCGCAAAATCGTCTACGACAACGCTGCGACCCTCTACGGAATCGCGCATTAAGTGAGTCAGGGCCGGATGGCGTCATCCATCCGGCCCTGTGCTCGCACTTTTCGCAAGCAACTTCGCAAGGTTATCCTGAGCGCGTTGCGCCCGGTAAAGCCGTGGCTCACACCGCCTTGCCGACCTCTCCCTGAACCGGGCGAGGTGTTTAAGAGTGCCAGATCTGATGCGCGACGTCGGCAACCAGTTTGAGCTTGGCCTCCTGAATCGCCTCGGTGATCGGATTGCCGTGCACCCCCGAGGCGAAGCCACATTGCGGTGAGAGCGCGAGCTGTTCGCGCGGGAAGTAGCGGGCGGCGTCGTCGATCCGCCGGCTCAGCTCCTCGGCGGATTCCATCGCGGGCTTTTTGGTCGAGACCAGTCCGAGTACGACGACGCGGTCGCGTGGAACTTCGGCCAGGGGCGCAAACCCGCCCGAGCGAGCGTCGTCGTACTCGAGCAGGAAGTTGGCGTAGTGCGTCGCCCGCTGAAACATCTGCCGGGCGATGGTGTCGTAGCCGCCTTCCGCGAGCCAGCGGCCGTCGTTGTTGCCGCGGCACAGATGCAAGCCGAAGGTTATCCCGGGCACGTCGGCCAGCGTGTTGAGGATATCCAGGCCGTCGGTGAGCAGGCGCTTCGATTCGATGCCGTTTTGTTCGTAGATCGCCTGGGTCGCGGAGGGGTCGGTCAGGGTCGCGAGTTCAGGCGCGTCGATCTGCACATACTGGCAGCCCTGCCGGGCGAGCTCCGCGATCTCGGCGCGGATCACATCGGCGCCGTCGGCGAAGAGGTCGAACGGGTCGCGATAGACTTCGCGCGCCGCCGCGGCCGACCAGAACATCGAGAGCATCATCGGACTCGGCAGCGATACCTTGATTGGTTTTTGGGTTCGCGCGCGTTCGTACGCATACTCTTCAGCGACCATCGAACGCACGCGCCGCAGTTTGCCCGTCACCAGGAGTCCAAGTGAGAGCTGGCTCACGCCGCCGGCGGGTTCGTGCCAGGGTTTGGTGACGTCGTCGCTGCGGCTCAGCCCTTCGGTCGCTTCGAGCAGCGCGCCGAGGAAGCTCGCGCGCCGCTGCTCACCGTCGGTGACGACGTCGAGCCCGGCGCGTTCCTGGAGCGCGAGCGCGGCGTCGACGGCGCGGTCCTCGATCCGCTTGAAGGCCGGCGCCGCGATCGCACCCCGGCGGAAGGCCCGCCGCGCGTCGCGCAGCGCGGCCGGTCGCAACATCGAGCCAATGGTTTCCGCACGATAGATGAGTGAATTCACGGCGCGCCTCCCTGCGGCGATAAGCTGGGCGCATCGTAACACAGACACAAAAAAGGGCGGCCCGCTGACGAGCCGCCCTGGTACTGAAAAGAAAATCGGTCAGTGCTTGGGTTCAATCCGCCGGCCGTAGGAGACCTCGCCTTTATCGACCCGCAAGCTAAAGCCACAGTCGGGGTTGGTGCAGGCCCACGCCTTGAAAATGACCGAAGCGCCTTCCTGCCCGTAGTCCGAAAGTGGAATCAGGGTGCCATTGTTGCACTTTTGGCACTTCGGCAGCTCCATCACCCAACCTCCTCGGCCGCCGGGCGCGGCCCCACGGCCAAAGGTATCGAACCGATTTTGTTAAAGCAATGCACTATGCCCGCCGGTGCTAAACGCCGCTGGGAATAGCTAAATTCCCCTGCCGCGACGGCGTGGTAGACTGCTTCACATGAAAAACGCGGGGCCGCACTTTCTGCTCCGGGCGGCGCGGCCCAGAGACCATCGGCAGTTGCTGGCGCTCGCCCGGGAGCTGGATTCGATTAATCTCCCGACCGAAGCGGGCAGGCTGCGCGAGCTGCTCGGGCGCTCGACGCGGTCGTTTCACGGCCGGATCCGCGATCGCGCGCAGACGGTCTATATATTCTGCGCGGAGGAAATTGCTACCCGGCGTATCGTCGCGGCCTCGATGATTATCGGCAAACACGGGACCCCGACGGCGCCGCATTATTACCTCGAACTCGACGCGGACGAACGCTACTCACATACGTTGCGCAAGCTGTTTCGTCATTCGTTCCTGCGGCTGCGCTACGCGATGGACGGGCCGACCGAGATTGGCGGCCTGATCGTGACGCAGGCGATGCGCGGTCATCCGGAGCGGATCGGCAAACTGATCTCGTGGGTGCGGTTTCTGTATCTCGGGCGCCATCTGGCGCGCTTCGAGAAGCAGGTCGTGGCCGAGATGCTTGCGCCGATGCTGCCTGATCATGGCAACGTGTTCTGGGACAACTATGGCCGGCGCGTGACGGGTCTCTCGTTTCCCGACGCCGATCAGCTGTCGACGCATGACAAGGAGTTCATCCGCGCGCTCTTTCCCGAGACTCCCCTCTACACTTTTATGCTGCCGGCCGAGGTGCGCGACGCGCTCGGCGCGGTCGGCGAGAATACGCGCGGGGCCGTGCATCTGCTCGAGCAGGCCGGGATGCGCTTCCTCAATCAAATCGATCCGTTCGACGGCGGGCCTTACTATGGCGGCGCGACGGCCGAGCTCGAACCGGTCCAGAACCGCCGCACGGTCGTCGCGATTACCGGCGAGCCGCCGCTGGAAAAGCAGCGATCTTATCTGGTCGCGATCGAGAACGCCGACGGCTTTCGCGCGGTTCGCGCCGAAGCCGAACTGCATGACGGGGGTCATCTGGTGGTGACGCCGGCCGTGCTGCACGCCCTCAAGATCAAGTCGCATACGCGCGTCGATATCGTCGCGCTGCCGTAGTGAACTACAAGTTTCTTCAAGTAACGGGAGGGATGGGTTGTACGTGGCTCGATGCAGGCAGGGAACCCTAACCCGCGCTCGCGATGCTTGCGCGACTTTACTTTGGCCGCGGCTCGCGGACTCGCCCGCCCCCCCCCGTCCCTCATCGGGGAGAGGCGTAGAAGAAGGGCGTTCAAAGTAGCTACTAACTTGGAGGACAAAATAAGAGCGAAGCGCGCGAAAGTCCATCAAGGCGGAGGGCGGGACGCATCCGTTGCGGGAGAGTGCAATAAATCATCCGAGACCGGGCGAACATTGGTGCTGTGGTCTGTAGTCCTCTGCACTGGTGTCGAAGGTGCCGCCGCCGGAACTCCGGCAAGTATTGTGCGCAATTCCTTCGCGATAAGGGCACCGGTGAAGGAATGGCCGAGTTGGTTCCAGTGTCCGCTGCCCATAGCCGTATTCGCAAATCCGTGAAAGAAGACTTTGTGAAGGTCGGCATAGGACTGCATCGTGGGCGCGACGTTCAGCACCGCAAATCCGTCCCGTTCACCGAGACCCTTTAGACGCTTGTCAGGATAAAGGATGGTGGTCCCGCCGACCTCGCGCAAGAAATCCTCGCGGACGGTCTTGCTCGGAAATACCTGCATTCCGGCGTCCAACGTAACGAGCAGGAATTCGGCCCCGTGCCGGCGGACATTTCGATGTATCGTCTCGATCTCGAACTCCGTCACGTTCCAGGCGTCTAGCCAAACCTGGTTTGCCGGTGGCCGATATATCTGATCGTCGCAACCTACCCCACCTAATAGCCGTGTGCCGGTCCGCGCCGAAACGGTTGCGACGGAGGCAACTGCCGCCGCGTTGCGGCTCTTCCATATCCGCCAACGCGCGCGCAGAGCGCTTCTGGCCGAACCCAGAACGTTCAGCAGCTGCGAATGGCGCGACTCGAACCGCGTGAAGCATCCGAAACGGAACCGGGGCGAATCGACAAAGGGTCCGCCCAGCACAAACGCGCCGCGCCGGTAGACGTAGAATGGGCGGCACTTATCCCCTTCGAGCACGACAGAGTTGTTGCGCACGTCGTTGCCATTGAAAAATGCGAGCACCACTATGTCGGGGGAGAAGCGCCACACGTCGCGCTCGAGCGTCAGCAGTTCCTGAGCCGTACCGTAGCCATCAACGCCGAAGTTCATCACCTCGACATTGTTAACCCAGTGGAACCGGCTGTCGGCGGGCAGTGGCGGATCGCGTTTCAACTCGCGCTCGATCACAGCGGAGAAGGTTTGCTCTTCCGCTACCTGCTGCGCTTCGGTGAAAGAATCGCCGAGCACGGCGACGCGCAGCGTGCCCGCGGGCTTTGCGAGCGTCCAATCGGGGCCCCGAAACCCCCATCGATTCACTTTTATCCAGGCCCGCCCTTCATCGGTCTGCCATCCTGACGCCCGGGGCCGCAGCTTCCATCCGTGGGAACCTGAGTAAGTGTAAAAGCTTGGCTTCGCGAGACCGAACAACCGAATTCCGACCTCCGCCGTAACGCAGCCAAATAGGATCCCGGCACAAAGCAAGAACACTCGCGCGATCAGTTCACGCGCCCGCGCACAACGCCCGGCTGTGGGAACCATCGTACTTACGGCCGCGCTCGAACCGATTAGCTGCGCACGTAGTCAATAAGACACAGGTAGTCAATAAGAATACTGGTTATTCCTTGCGTTTGATGCGCCAGGAGCCGCGCTCGTCGAGCTGGCTGCCGCCCTTGCAGTAATAGCTGCCCTTGCCGGAATCCCCCCTGAGCAATCCATGGAAGCGGCACGTTGAGCGATCCGGGGTCATGATAACGAGCTCGAGGTGATCGCCCTTCAGCGTGCCCTGCTCGATCTTCCCGGCCTCCTGCATCCCGCGGCAATTCGTATTGCCGTAGGCGCAGGTGTACGAGCCGCTGATCTTCGAACCATCCTGCGCCAGCGTCAGCGTGATATTCTGCACGGCGCTGCATCGACTATGGTCGGTGGTCATCGTGCCGCATCGTGCTTTGGTGGTACCGGTCCATTGACTCGTGGTCGAGGCGGGCTCCGCCGCTCGCGCGCCGGACGCGAACAATAGCGTCGCGAGTGCCAACGCGAGCAGCGGAGCGGAGCGATAATGCAACTTCATACGAACCAGTTTTCCATTCATAGACGCTTCAACGGGCTAACGGCGTAAATGGTTCCTTAGTTGGGCACGCAGGCGATCGCGCGGATCTCGCCGAATTCGCGACGATTCTTCTGCCACGATTCACCCGCGTCCGTGCTGGTGTAGACATAGCCGTGCAGGCTGTTGGCGACGACGACGTTGGGATCGGCAGGATTGGTTGCGATCCAATAGACGACCGAATTGGGCTCGACCGGCAGCTTGCACGCGTTCCAGGTGCGACCGCCGTCGGTCGTGCGCTGAATCGCGCCCCGCTTGCCCGGGATGAAATCGCCGTTGCCGACAAACATCACGTCCGGATCGTCGGCCTTGAGCGTTACCCCGCGGCAATACGAGATCGTGTCGCGCTCGGCGAACTTCGGAAAGCCGTGCAGCGACCAGCTCTCGCCGTCATCGCGGCTGATCCAGACCCCGTCGGGCGTCGAGGCCACCAGCTTACGCTTGCTGCCGGTGGCGAGCGCGAGCCCGTGGAGATCCTGGTTGAGCATCTTGTCGCCGAGTGGCGGCAACCGGGTCCAGGTGTCGCCGCCGTCGCGGCTGCGGAACACGCCGTCGATCTCCACGCCCACGAAGACGGTGCTCGGGTCGCTCGGGTCGACCAGAATATTCGTGACCTTGGGCGCGCCAGCGAAGCACTCCTTGGCCATCGGGACCGCAAGCTTCTCCCAGCTCTTGCCACCGTCTTTTGATCGATAGACATTCGGCGCCTTGGTGCCGGCGAAAATGATCGCGGGGTCCGTGGGATGCCAGCACGTCGACCAGATCTGCTGGCCGTCCATCGGCGAATCGACCAGATTCCAGGTCGCGCCGTTGTCCTCGCTGCGATAGAGCCCCGCTTCGGAGCCCGCCAGCAGATGATGCGGGTTATGAGGTGATACCGAGAGCGAGCGAATCTGCACCTCGCCCGGCTCGGCGTGGAACGGCAGATTCATCTTGCTGCGACGCCAATGGTCCCCGCTATCGGGACTGAACCATACCCCCGCGCCAACGGTACCAACGCAAATCGTGAATCCTTGCGCCATGATCTTTCTCCTCGGTAAGGCCGCGCCTTGCGACGCGGGATTCCAGAACAGCCGCTTGATCGCGTTATAGGGCAGACGCGGCCCGCTTAACAAGCCTCGTCCGCGCTTGGCTCACCTGTTATATCGGGAAGGAGCCGCCCCGGTGAACCGGGCGGGGCACGAGGAGTTGGCCGCGATGAAAGGTGTCAAGATCGGGATAGGCTTTGGGCAGTGGCAGTACGGACTTCC